>Ga0207702_10000035_pt1 | contig 158744 bp, 152 predicted proteins | sample KBSCornC62_FD_184302 | JGI IMG/M metagenome (GOLD analysis project Ga0207702, IMG submission 184302) | Corn rhizosphere microbial communities from Kellogg Biological Station, Michigan, USA - KBS Corn C6-2 (SPAdes) (version 2) | ecosystem: Host-associated > Plants > Roots > Rhizosphere > Soil ...
CCTCTTCCGGCAGAATTTGCGCATGGTGAGAGCACGCGACCGGCAGCCCTGCATGTTCTACTTCCATCCTTGGGAAATCGATCCGGAGCAGCCGCGGATTACGGGAACATCGCTCAAAACGCGGGTGCGTCATTACCTCAATCTCGAGCGCACACAGGGACGGCTCGCCCAGCTCATGAAGGATTTTCGCTGGAACCGCGTCGATCGCGTCTATCCGATCGAAGTGTCGTCATGAGCAGCGCCTCTCTGCTTCTGTGTCATCGCTTGCCATTCCCGCCGAACAAGGGCGACAAGATCCGCTCGCACGCGCTTCTCAAGCATTTGGCCGAAAGCGGTCCAGTGCACGTGGCTTGCTTTATCGACGATCCTGATGATCTCCAATACTGCGATGATGTGCGGCGCATCGCGGGCGGCGAATGTCTGTTTGAATCGGTCGACAAGGCGACGAAATGGCGGCGCGCAATCGCTGCGGTTACCCGCGGCGAATCCGTGACCACGGCCTTCTTCTCGAGTCCGGGCATGCAGAAGTGGATAAGTGAGATTGCGGCGACGGAAGACATCCGTAGTGCGGTCGTCTTTGGCTCCGCGATGGCGCCATACCTGCTCAAGCATCGCGCCCTGTGCGGTCGTGCGATCTTCGACATGGTCGATGTCGACTCGGACAAATGGCGACAATATGCCGAGGCTTCGGTCGGGCCTAAGCGTTGGATCTTTGTCCGCGAAGCGAACGCCATCGCCAAATTGGAGCGAGAGGCAGCACAGGCATTCGGGCGCACACTGCTGGTATCACCGTTCGAGGCCGAGACCTTTCGACGTCTGGCGCCCGAAAGCGCAGCGCGGATCGACTCGCTGAGCAATGGTGTCGATCTGGCATTCTTTTCGCCGGGACCCTTTGCGAGCCCGTTTCCCCAAGATGAACTTCCCATCGTCATGACCGGCCACATGGATTATCGGCCGAACTACGATGGCGCGTTGTGGCTGGCCAAATCTGTTGCGCCGCTTCTCTTTGCTGAATTTCCCAATGCCCATTTTTATTTTGTCGGTGCGAATCCGCCCGCAGCACTGCGCGGTGTCTCGGGTCCGAGAATAACCGTCACTGGAAGGGTCGAAGATGTGCGGCCGTACATTCAGGGAGCGGAAGTAATCGTTGCGCCCCTTCTGATAGCGCGCGGTGTCCAAAACAAAGTGCTAGAGGCCATGGCGATGAAGAAGTGCGTCGTCGCAACGCGAGAAGCGACGCGTGCGCTGGCGATCGAATCGGGCCGTCAACTCTGGATCGCCAATGACGCTCGGTCATTCGCTGACGCAATCGCGGTCGCCATTCGCAGTCCCGACCGTCAAAAGGTCATGGACGGTGCCCGGGAATACGTCGAACGGCACCACGACTGGGCTACGATCATGTCCGGGCTGGATACAGTGCTCGCCCGTCTCGTGAAAGCCACCCCGACGCAGGGCAGCGTGGCATTCTCGCAATGCACCGCGCCTCCTCTTCCCGATAGGGCCGAAATGCGCGGGATCGGCGCGTGACAACGATGCAAGCCGCGACGCCGGTCGGATTGATGGACAGGTCGTGGCGCATTCATGGCGCTGCCCTGGGGGCGCTGGTTCTGCTTATTCTGTTGGCTTTCCGCCATGATGTCGCCGAAATGGTGGTCGTCTGGTGGATCTATCCCACCTATTCGCATGCATTCCTCATAGGACCGATCTCGCTTTGGCTAGTATGGGAAAAACGCGCGCGGTTGCGTCAGATTCAACCCGTCGCCGAGCCGCATGCGCTCTGGGCTCTGCCGGTGATGCTCTTCGTGTGGTGGATGGGAGAACTCTCCACAATCAACGAGCTCAAACAGTTCGCCATCGTCGGCATGATGATTGTGGCCATCTTCGCCATTCTGGGGCGGCAGGTTTTCAGTGTCATTTGGTTTCCGGCGCTCTACCTTTTCTTCATGGTGCCAACCGGGCAATACCTAATCGCCCCCATGCAGGTCTTCGCCACAAAGTTCACCGACGTTGGATTATCCATTCTAAACATTCCGCATCATACGCACGGCACTTTCATCGACTTGTCAAACGGCGTCTTCGAGGTTGCAGAGGCTTGTGCGGGATTGAGGTTTATGATCGCGACCGTCGCGTTGGGCGTGATCTTCGCCTACATAAGTTATCACAAGTGGTACAAGATCGCGCTCTTCATGCTGTCCTGCGTGATCATACCCCTCATCGGGAATGGCTTGCGCGTTCTAGGCATCATCCTGTTGGCGCATTACACCAACAATCAATTTGGCGCCGGAGCTGACCATGTCATCTATGGGTGGGGATTTAACGTTGCTATTCTTCTGGTTCTCTTTCTGGTTGGTTCGTACTTTCGCGATCAGATCGGTGATCACACCGCCCGAGAAGCCGCTTTGCCGCGCTCCGATTCATTGACGCGAACGTTGGCCGTGTTCGCAACAGCCGTAGCTCTGATATTCAGCATACCCGCCTACGCCCTCTGGCATGAGAGCCGGTCACCGGCACCGGACATTTCGGCTCTAGAAAGGCCGATGACACTGTCGGGTTGGCACCAAGTGCGGCCGATCGGCGACTGGGCTCCCGACTATGCCGCCATGGCTGCGCGTCTGACACTGTCTTTTGCCCGCGATGGATCGTCGACGGCAGCGCCGGTCGATCTCTATGTCGGATATTACACCGACGCCACGACGGCTCACGAACTCACCGCCCACATCAGCCATTTGTGGAACCCCAAGACTATGTTGGTGCTGACGTCTTCGCGCGCCAATGCGCGGCTGCAAGGAAAGAACTTGCAGATGCAGGAGTTGATCATCACGTCTCCTGCGGCACGGCGAGTGATCTGGTCGGTCTATTGGATCGACGGGCAATTCACCTCGAACTCGCTTGCCACCAAGCTCTTGCAGGTGCCCGCGGCACTATCGGGGCATGAGGGCCAGGCCATCGTCGCGGTGTCCACCATCGTCGACACCACCGACGATGACGCGCGCCGACGTTTGCGCGAAGCGCTTGTTGCTTTGCGCGATTTGCCGGACAGGCTTAGCGCCGCCGCGCATCGTCCTTCGGTCCCGGGCGTGACAAACTAACAGCTGGAGGCCACGACATGTGCGGAATTGCCGGCTGGTTTGACACAAAAGGCGAGCGTCCCGCCGATCGCACTCTTGTCCAGGCGATGACGAACGCGATCGCCCATCGCGGGCCCGACGGCGAAGCTTTCTTCTTCGCGCCCGGCATCGGTTTCGGACATCGTCGCCTCGCGGTCATCGATCTGGTCACAGGCGATCAACCAATGTTCAGCGCGGACGGGTCGGTCTGCATCATCTTCAATGGCGAGATCTACAACTTCAAAAGCCTGAGGACAGAGCTTCAATCGCTGGGCCGCCGCTTCGTCACGCAATCGGACACTGAAGTGATCATCCAGGCCTGGCAGGAATGGGGTCCGGACTGCGTCACGCGCCTGACCGGCATGTTCGCTCTTGCGCTCTTTGACGCGAACGAACGCTCGCTGTTTCTGGCGCGCGATCGTTTGGGGGAGAAGCCGCTCTACTACGCGCTTCAGTCCGACATGACGCTTCTGTTCGGCTCCGAGCTCAAAGCGCTCAAGGCAAATCCGGCGCTTGCGCGCGACATCGATCCTTGCGCGATCGAAGAGTTCTTTGCCCTCGGCTACATCGCCGAACCCCGAACGATTTACGCCCAGGTTCAAAAGTTACCGGCGGGCGCGACGCTTCTCGTCCGTCGCGGGCAAACGCCTGTTTTGCGCTCCTATTGGGATCCACGCCCCGCCGAAATTCCGCGAGCCGAGCTTTCGACACTAGAAGAGAGTCTGATCGATCGCCTGGGCGCCATCGTGAAATCACAGCTGGTCGCCGACGTGCCGGTTGGCGCCTTCGTCTCGGGCGGCGTCGATTCCAGCGGCACCATGGCGTTGATGGCGCGGGCGTCCAGCGATCCCATCACGGCGTTCAGCATCGGCTTCAACGATGATGCCTTTGACGAAACAAAGTTCGCCCGCCAGGTGGCGGAGCGCTACCACGCACATCACATCGTCGAGCGAATGGACGGGACCGAGAGCAGCCTGGCCGAAAGGCTCCCGGCGATCTTCGACGAACCCTTTGGCGATAGTTCGGCGTTGCCATCCTCCCTGCTCATGCAACTTGCGCGCAAGTCGGTCACCGTCGCGTTGTCGGGCGACGGCGGTGACGAGCTTTTCGCGGGTTATCGCCGCTACGGTTTTCACGCCAGGGAAGAATTTCTGCGCCGCCTTTTGCCCGGTCCCATTCGCGAACCGCTGTTCGGAGCCATGGCGAGCATCTATCCGAATATGGATTGGGCGCCGCGGTTCTTGCGCGCGCGACACACGTTCCGGGAACTCAGTCTCGACTCCTCGCAAGGCTATTTCTGGAACGTCTCGGTTGTCGACGATGAGCAGCGCAAGACGCTGTTTTCGAACGGGTTGCGCAAGTCGCTCGGCGGCTACCACGCCTCGCAAGTGCTCGATCATCACGCCCGCAATGCGCCGAGCGATGATCCCGTCACACGGGCGCAATATGTCGATCTCAAGACCTGGCTGCCGGGCGACATCCTGACCAAGGTCGATCGCACCGCGATGGCGTGCAGCCTGGAAGTGCGGGTGCCGATGCTCGACCATGGCTTTGTCGACTGGGCATTGGGTCTTCCGCTTGCCTGCCGCCAGAGCGGCGGAGAGGGCAAGGTCATCCTCAAACGGGCCTTCGAGCGGCTGGTGCCGAGGGAAATCTTGTACCGGCCGAAGCAGGGTTTTTCCGTTCCGCTGGCGGCCTGGTTTCGCGGCTCTCTCGGGCAACATTTCCGCGCGAGGCTTCAGTCGAAGAGCGATTTCGCGGCTGCCGACTTTATCGAACCCGACGTCGTCGGGCGCCTCATGGCGCAACACCAGAGCGGCATCTACGACCACAGCCGTACGCTATGGCTGGTATGGATGTTCGAAGCCTTCATGGAGCGCGAAAATCAACGCGCGCCAGCTCCGCGCGCGGAACCGGTTGCAGCCGGTTAGACCGCACACGCCTAGCCGGATCGCGACTGGGGCAGGGAACTCGGGAACCTGACGCAGACGTCAATCGATACGGGTGTAAACGCATGACGACAACTGTAAATCAGGCTGACACATTAAGGGGTCGTTAAGTTTAATAATCTCAAGAAAACCGCAATGATTCCCGGTTTGGCACGGATATTGCTATTAATCGTGAAGAGTCTTGCTCCTCGGGGAGCGAAATCATCAGTTGGGGTCCAAAATGAAAAAAGCAATCATCGGAACTTTCGCAGCCGCGCTTCTGGCGTTCGGAGCCACCCCGGCCGCGGCCGACATCGTTTTTGACAAGAGCCTGGGCATTTCTGCGCAAGGGTTTGGAGCTGCTCCGCGGCTTTTGACTGTGCAGTCTGATGGTACAGAGAGTGGCTGCATTTCCGACAGCGGTGGCACACTCGCAAAAGGAAGCGGCTCGTGTATCGCGGACGCCTCCGTGACCAACGGAAATGGTTATACCAATGTTGGTGGCGACGAACATAATGGGCCCACAAATAGTCTCGGGAGCCTGAGCGGATTTACTGATGCCAACCAGATTGTCATCATTTATAATCCGTCACAGACTGGAAATCTTCCCGGCACTGACATTCAAGACCTCACGCTCAAATTCTACGACGCGAACGACAACCTGGTCATTTCGGTGGATGGCGGATGCGGCACTGCCCCCAATTGCTTGGGCACGGCCGCGGATCCCTTGTTCTTCGCCAGCGCGGGCTTTAACCTCGGCAATGGCGGCACGGGCTATGCCCTCGTTCTCGACGCCACGCAACAGGGATTGGTGAATACAGCATGTGGCCCCAGCCTGAGCCTCTGCACCACTCTTGCGGCCGAGGCCACGATATTGAACGCAAATGACGGCCCCGACAGCTTCAGGCTTGTGAACATCAGCGAAGTTTGCACTATCGGTGTCGATTGCCCAGTCACACAGAACGTGCCGGAGCCATTGACGCTCTCGCTGTTCGGAGCCGGGTTGGTCGGAGCAGCGGCTGCGCGTCGCCTCCGCAAGAAGGCCAAGGCCGCCTAGAGGGCCCGCCTAAAAAGATCAGGGGCCGTCCTTGCGGACGGCCCCTTTTTTGTTGTCCTTGATTAGAGACCGATCCTCAGCCGCGTCACGAAGGTCGCAGCGTTGCGTCCGCTCTGGCCCGCGACATCCATCTGATAGGCCGCATCGCTCTGCAGTGAGACTTTCCCTTCAAGGAACGACTTGGTGTAGCCGACTTCCAAGTCGGTTTCCGGGGTCGCTTCGGCAAAACCGATCTGTTCTCTGCCAAATGTGACGTTGCCGTCGGCGTCCACGTCGGTCGCGGCCCGCAGAAGGCCGTTGCCGCTATAAACGTGCATCGGCCGGGTCAGAGCCACTCCCAGCGAATCGTCGCCGAAGACGTCTCGTGTCGCGAGCGCCACGCCGTACGAGCGGCTACGCAGCGCACTCGGGTTGTTCAACAGGCCGTCGGACCGCGCGTCCAGTTGCGTCAGGCCTTCGCCATAAGCAAGCGTTGCGATCCAGCGTGGGCCAAGCGCAAGGCGCAGGGAGGCATCGATCGCGGACGTGTTGGCGGAACGCGCCAGATTGAGCGCGCCGGAACCGACACCGCCGAGGACGCCGTTGACCTCGGCGGTCTGTGACGCAATGACCCCAAGTCCACCCCAATCGGAAAAGTTCCACGACATGCTCACGACCGCAGAAGTGGCGCCGCGTTGATCGAAGGCTCCGGACGGATCGTGAACGGTATAGCCGTCGAGCTTCGACGTTGTGATCAAACCCGATTGCGGCGAGCCCGCAGCGAGCCAGGAATAGCCGGTTCGCACACTGAGGCCATCGGCCAGATTGATCGTCGCGCCGGCATAGTTGCCGCCGTCCGTCAATGACGCGTAAGGCGAATTCACCGCCGAGGCCGAGAGGAACAGTCCCGAATAGGCTTCGCTTGCGCCGGCGTCATACTGGTTGACGCGGCCGGAGAGGCGCAGCCTGTAGCCCATGTCGAAAGTCACGTCCTCGAAGGGCGAGGCGCTTACTGCGAGATTGGTCATGGTGGTGCTCACGACATCGCGCGCAGTGGCGCCTGACGCGAACATTGCCGGCGTCGTGACCGAGTTGAACATGCCCGACATGGTGACGAGACCGAGTTCAGGCGAGTAGGCCGCACCCGATACGGCCCTGAGACCGGAGGCGACGCTTCCAGGCGTGCTCGCAGTCGACAGCAGTTGGTCTAGCATCACGAACGAGGAGACGTCGAAGCCGTCGTTGTGCACGCCCTTGGTGAGATCGGCCGTATAGGCGCGATTGAAGCTGTCGACGGCAACGACCTTCTTCAGAAGGCTGCTATCCAGAAGGCCCGCGCTCAACGCACCACTCAAAGAAGCGCCACGCACACTGTTGGTGCCCACAGATCCGGTCGTCGTTGTTGTTGTGGAGTCGCTCACAAGTGTTGTGCTGGTTGTCACGACCGTGAGCGTGCCATGCGGTTTCAGCGCGTTCGCAATGTCTACGACACCCATACCGTAGACCGGATCGGGCCCTGCCGCGCCTAGGTCGATGGCCGTACCGAGAATGATGGAGGCGACCTGGCGCATTGTCAGATAGGGCCAAAGCCCCTTGATGTCCGCCGCGACGCCGCTGACGTAAGGCGTCGCCATCGATGTGCCCGACAACGTCGCCGTGCCGCCGCCGCCGACGGACGAGATGATCCCGGTCCCCGGAGCGACCACAAAATAGTTTTTCATGCAGTAGCTATGGCCGCTCTGCACCATGCAGGTCGTGCCAGGTGTCTGACTGAAAGTGGCGATCTTGTTGGTGGCGGCGAGCGCCCCGACGACGATCATCGCGCCGCGAACGCCATCGTAGAGCGCCGCGCCGGCGAGGAAGCCGCCTGCCGGTTTCGCATTGCCGCCATTGCCGGCCGCGACAACCAAAAGCGAGCCGTTCGCTACCGCGGTCTTCACTGCATTGATGTCGAACGACGAGAGAACGCTTCCGCCCAAACTGACATTGATGATGTTGGCGCCGTGCTGCGACGCCCATACGATTCCGCCGTCGATATTGCCGGGACACGCCCCAGTCGTCGGATCGCAGACCCGTACAGGAAGGATATAGGAGTTGAAGGCAAGACCCACGGTCAACCCCGCAGCAATGCCGGCGACGTGCGTGCCGTGCGTGATGGTCGGCCACACCGAATCGTCACCGCCGAGCTTGTTGTCCTTCGTCGTGCAAAGCGTCGTCGAGAAGCCACCTAGGCAAATGCCGGGAAGAACGCGTGAGGCGCCCGAAGCGGTTTTGAACTGGGGATGATTGAGCTGCACGCCGGTATCGATGATGCCGACGATGACCTTCGAACCATTGGCGTTGCCGAGGAACCCCATCGAGTTCGCAACCTGGCGCGCAGTCTCGTGATAACCGGTCGAAGTCGACGCCTTGGCGAGATAGTCGACAGAGGCCGAATCGGATCGGGGCGCGGCAAAATCCAACCCTCTAATGGCCGCCCGTCGCGCAATATGCGAAGCGGCCGGAGCGATCGTTTGATCCTCAAGAATTGCGCCTCTAAGTCCCGAATCGAGCGCGGCCTCGGCCGGCGTCACCGCGGCGACCGGCGCCAGCGCGGAACAAGCGAGAACGAGATTGCGAAATGAACGCATCGAGGCACTCCCGTCTTTTTCGCGGGGGAGCCTATGAGCCTCGTCTTAACGCGTTGTTATGATGTCGCCGAAACTTGCCGAATTTCGTGGTCCTGCGAAACGATTTCCTGACGCAGCGATCCATCGCATCGCGGGCGAAAATCGTGTTAATCACGAGACCCGATCGCGTTATCCACGGGCGTCACATATAGCAGGCCAATGGTCACAAACGTCGCACCAGATGCCCAGGCACGCGCCGACGCCTCGAACTCTAAGCTCTCCATCCTGACGGTTTCGACTCTGTACCCGAATCAGGTCCGGCCGACGCACGGCATTTTTGTCGAGACGCGGCTGCGCCATCTCGTTGCGGACGGACGCGTGAAGGCCCGGGTGGTTGCACCCGTCCCCTGGCTGCCGCCCCTTGTTTCGTATGGCTCTCTTGGTCCGCTGTGGTCTGTCGCGCGCCACGCCGAGCGCCACGGCATTGCCGTTTCGCATCCGCGCTACCTCGTCATCCCCAAGGTTGGAATGAACCTCGCGCCGCACACACTCTATCGGGCGATGCATGGCGAATTGGCGAGGCTTCTGGCAGCGGGTATCAGAGTCGATCTCATTGATGCGCATTACTTTTATCCCGATGGCGTGGCCGCGGTGTGGCTCGCACGCGCCTTCAATCTTCCTGTCGTCGTGACGGCACGCGGCACAGACATCAGTCTCATTCCGACCTTTGCCTATCCCAGGAAGCTGATCATGTCGGCGGCCGAGAAGGCCGATGCCATGGTCGCCGTGTGCCAGGCGTTGAAGGATCGGCTGGTCGAGCTGGGCGCAGCCGGCGAGCGGATCCACGTTCTGCGCAATGGGGTCGATCTTGAACTGTTCCGGCCAAGCGATCGCGGGGCTCTCCGTCGCAAGTCGGGGTTGAATGGATTCGCGATCGCCTCAGTCGGCCATCTCATCGAACGCAAGGGCCACGACCATGTCATTCGCGCGCTTGCCGGTATGCCGGATGCAACATTGATGATCGCGGGCGACGGTCCCGAACGCGCCGCTCTTGAGACTCTGGCGATCAGCCTCGGCGTCGCCGAGCGGGTCCGATTCCTCGGCGCCCTCGATCAGTCGGCGTTGCGCGACGTCTACAATTGCGCGGATGTCCTGGTGCTCGCGTCGAGCCGGGAAGGGTGGGCGAATGTGCTGCTTGAGGCGATGGCCTGCGGCACGCCGGTCGTCGCATCGGCGGTTTGGGGCACGCCCGAGGTCGTCGCCAGACCGGACGCCGGTGTGCTGATGCCCTCTCTCGATGCCGAAGGCGTGCTGGCGGGCGTCAAGGCGATCAGATCCTCGCCACCAGATCGTTCGCAGACCCGCCGATACGCCGAGGGTTTCGATTGGCGCGCCACGACGGAAGGGCAGATCGAACTTTTCCGCGAAATTCTGGCGCGACGAAATCAGCCAAAAACGCGGGCATAGCGGGTGGCCATCAGGCGTTCGCCGAATTGTTCGCGGGCCTTCAGCTGATTGGCCTGGCCAATCGCCAGGCGCAAGTCCGCGCTGCGCAACAGTGCCGCGATTGCCGAGCGGAATGCGGGTTCGTCATCGACGGCCACGATCTGGGCGGCGTTCTCCGACGAAACAATGTTCGGCACATCGCCGACGGACGGCGAGACAACCGGCAACCCAGCGGCCATGGCCTCCAGAACACTGAGTGGCATTTGCTCGGTGTGCGAAGAGAGGGCAAACACATCCATTCGCCGATAGCAGAGTTCCGGCTCAGACGTCGCACCCATCAGCTCGATTTGGTCAGCATACGGCGAACGAGTTATCAGGCCCTCGAGCATTCGACGTTCCGGACCGTCTCCGACGATCAGGAGCGCCAGCTGGTTCTTCGGAAAATCTTTCGCGACCGAGCAAAATGCCTCGATCAGGCGCGGAATGTTCTTTTCGCGCCGCAGGGTCGCCACGGTCCCGATTGTAACGGGCGGCGGCCGGTCGCGTCGTTCGTGGGTGTCGACTTGGAAACGTTCGCAGTCGATCCCGTTCGGAATGTACAGAACGTGCGAAGCCTGCAGTCTCCAGCGGTGGAGCGCGATTTGTTCCAAATTGCGCGACGGCAGGACGACCGTCGTCTGAACGCCAGACAAGGCCAGACGGCGCAGCCACACCCGTCGCACGAGCTGGCGTCGGGCTTCCTCCGGTCCGAAACCGTCTTCGATGTGGACGTGCTTTCGCCGGGGTCCTAACCGATTTGCCAGCGCCCACTCGATCGCACCCCAATTGTAGGTGACCAAGATATCCGGATCTATTTCACCGATTGTCCTGCCAAAGGTCCGCAAACTGGTCCAGAGCCGGCCCTTGCGATAGTTGACTGTCCGAAATTGGACGTCCGCGTCTTTGGGGAGCCGCGACCCCATTTCGACTACATTGTCCAAGGCGATGATGCTGTGGCGGTAGCGCGAACCGTGATTGTGAACGAGTCGCGCAAAGCGCATCTGGGCGCCGCCGATCTCGAACGAAGGAAAAACGTGCAGAAGATGAATGGAGTTAGTGCTCACGCATGCTGTTCTCTTTCCACCGCACGAACTTTTGTACGAGCAGGGAAGTGAAGTTGCGATTCGAAATGCAGATGTATCTCAGAATTGAGGCGCGCGGCTAGCGCACACCATCGGGCCAGAGCACGACACGAAGGGTCTGCAGCATGATGGCCACATCGCGCAGCAGGCTGAAATTCTTGATGTAGAAGAGGTCGTATTCGAGCTTGCGCTGCGAGTCTTCGAACGACGCACCATAGCGATAGTTGATCTGCGCCCAACCGGTCAGACCGGCCCGCACGCTATGGCGAAGCTTGTAGAGCCGCAATTCATGCGACAGTTCTTCCACGAAGCACGGCCGTTCGGGGCGCGGCCCGACGATCGACATGTCGCCCCAGAGAATGTTGAGCAGCTGGGGAATCTCGTCGAGCCTGGTGCGGCGCAGAATGGCGCCGATCTTGGTGATGCGCGGGTCCTTTTCGTCGGCAAATTTCGGTCCGTTGGTCTCCGCATCCTGGTACATCGTGCGAAGCTTAATGAGCCAGAAGACGCGGCCATTCAGGGTCACGCGTTCCTGGCGATAGAAGATCGGGCCCGGCGAATCGAGGCGCACCGCCAGCATCGAGAGAAGCAGAACGGGCAGGCTGACGAAAAGAGCGACTGCGCTGAGCACGATGTCGAGCCCGCGTTTGATGCCGTCGTCCAGCATGCGCATCTGGAAGCCGGACGAATGCAAGAGCCAGGAAATTTCCAGCCACGCCAAATCGATTCGTCCGGTCATCCGCTCGATGAAGGAGTTGAAGTCCGTCACCGGAAAGCCTTGCGCTTTGCATTGCAAAAGGCCGTCGAGGTTGATGCCGCGCCGATCGTCCAGTGCCACGACCACCTCATCGATGTCCAGCCGCATCGAAAGTTCGTCGACCGCGGAAAGCGAAAGAGCCTGGCGGCCGCTTCGATCCAGCGCGAGACGGGGCTTGAGCGTACTATCCTTGAGGATTGCTTCGCTGGCGAAATGGATCTCCTGAAGCGTGCCGTGCGCATGGCTCTCGTTCAATTCATGTATGTAGCGGGCGCGCTTTCCCGTACCGATCACCAGCACGCGACGGCGAAACAGGTTGAGGTTGAGCATGACGCGAATAATGGTGCGGCTGACGAGCGCTGCACCAAGCGAAATGCTTGTGCCGATAAGGATGATGGTGACGTCGCGGCTGATGCTCAGATAAACACGCGCCGACGGATAGACGTAGGGAAAGCCATAGTGCAGCGCCACGAAGATCACGGCCGCCGCGAACGATAGCGCGATCGGCAGACGCGCCATTGAAAGCGAGGTATTCAGTATCGCATCGCGGCGATAGCAACCCGTCGCGTAGAAAAAGAGCAGAACGACGAGGACGGAGAAGAAGACGACGACACCTGCCTGCGTCATGCGCTCCAGCCCGAGCCGCTGATAGATGAGAAGCAATACCGTTGCTTGGGTCGCCGCGATCAGAACGATGTCGAGGAGAAGCTGGGCCACGTTGGCGGCGGGTACGTAGCGCGGAAAGCGGCGCGGGGTCTGTTGCAGCTGATCGGTCGACCGATTGGCGTCCGGTGCCTGAGGCCCTCTGGCGACACGCTTGTCGTCGCTTATCGAACGACGGTGCGCAGAATCGGAAACGGCGGGTTTGGCGCTCGTCGCGGCAAGCCGCAACGAAGTTACGCTCTTTGGCGACACGCCATCTAAGCTCATCAACAACCCCTCACCGCCCAGCCCGAGTGTCGTTCGTTTTATGCAGCTTCTGAGCCGCGCGACGCTTGCCCATTACCCAAGGCAAGCTTGATCCAATTACGCTTTATTCCGTAAGGTTTTAGTGGCAATCCCCCAACTGGTCCAGATTACATGTAAGTTTACAGAATACGATTTTGATACATCGTACAGTTAGCTATCGGACCAAATTGAGACGAAACCGTGACTTCGCCGCCTTAACCATGTTTCCAAAACGCCGATATCGGCCATTTGTGCCCGCGGCGCAGCCGGATTTCTTATTCGAAAACTGAATTTCGCTTAGCGGTTATTCTGCAGAACTGGAATGTCAGCCGAACTTGCTTTGCACGACCTGTGGGCGCGTCCAGGAATTGTGCAAGACGCGCCGACGAGCAAAGGCGCGTGCGGGCCGCGCAGGTGGCGAAAGCCGTGCGGGGAGCACGGTGGGGTACGCGACGTTCAGGGAAAAAAGCAGATGGCCGATGACCGGCGCAAATACCGCCGAGGCACCGATCCAGATCGCGACCACCAGTAATACGGTCATCGAATCACCCCAATATCCTGTGGGCGAAGTCCAGCTTACAGTGATTAAGGCGGGCGGCTTTATTTTTGGTTAATTGAGCTGTGGACAACACGCAGGACGGTCGACGGTAACGCGCGAAGATCCGAGAGGCCGCTTCCAGGTCCTTGGGTAAGCGGCAAGGCCTGCCGAGGCTGTCTATTTCGAGGGCGTCGCTTCACGGCAGGGACTTAGGATACAACGTATCGTCCAGCAGCCATTCGAGAGTTATGCACATGGATTCTGCGAACTGGTTGACAGGTCTCGGCCAAGCCTTGCGCGTCGTCCTGCAGTCGGTCCCGGACGCCTTTTGGCTCGCCTACTACTGGGCCAGGGAATGGCAGGTCTTTCTCGGCGGCACGCTCGTCCTGATCGCGGCACAGATCTATGCACAAGCCAGCGTCCGCTCGGCCCGCATTCGGGCTGCGGCAAGCGTGCGCGCTGCTCAAATCGCAACCGGCGCCATACCGGTCCACGAAGAACGGTTGGAGCCGGCATTCTCGCAGACAAGTGCGATCTTGCCTCAGCGACAAGCGCCGCCGCTCGAGCGCGATCTTGCTCACAAGCTCGAGCAGCTGCGTAGCTTGATCCGTTCGGCTATGGCGTCGCTCGCCGCCGATGTCGATGGCGCGGATGCGACGGGAAACATCTATTGCGAACGGATCGCGCGCCTGCACTTCGATAACGATGATCTGAGCGCAGGTCTGACGGCGAACGCGCTGGAGCTCTACAAGCGATTACTCGTGCAACTCGCGACAGTACGCCGGGCAAGCGAGCGCGGGGTGCCGCACCCGGACTTGTCCGAGGCGCTGTTCCAACTCAATGCGCGCGCGCGCGAACTGGCATCCGCGCTGGGTCCCGCCGCGACACTCGCAAGTGCGCGGTTGGCGCGCCAGCCGGGTCAGGTTCGCGGCTAGTGTGGACACTAGCCGCGGTAACGCATCGCGACGTCCGGAAACGCCAAGATCCATTGCCGCTGCGCTTCGGTTTCCGGCACTTCGCGGCCGCGCGCGTCGGCGATCATGTCGAGCGCGACCTCGGCATCGAGGTGCAACCAGATCAGGATGCAAGCAGCGAGCATCGTCGCGCGGCCGATGCCGGCGCGGCAATGAATGGCAACGGAATGACCCGATTTAATCCGCTCCGCCAACAGGCCGACGATGCGAACGAATGACTCAAGCGATGGCGGAACGGATTTATCCGGAATTGGAAACGACAGAAATTCGATACCAAACTCGCGGCAAAGTTCGCTCTCCGCCTCGTCCAGCGCAGGAATTTCGGACGGCTCGAGAAGGCTGACGACGCAATCAATGCCATCGTTGCGCCAGGCAAGGATGGCGTCCTCGATCCGTTGGTGCGCGCGCGGCGCCGGCATGATGGCCAGATTTCCGTCGCGAAACTGATTGATCCAGAAGAGATCCATGCTCGAACTGCGAACCTGCTGAGGAATAAATTGCGGCGGGTCGCACGATAACCGTGCCCAAGAGCGATGCAATGCCGCGTTTTTCCAGCAAACAGCCTCGTTTTGCAGTGCAATGTCGATTTCTCCCGTTTACGAAGAAACCAATGTCTACTTTCAACGATTGACAGTCGACCGTAGTAGCGAGCCGACAGCTGTCTTTGAAAGCCATGCGCGCGAAGTCCTCATCGCTGTGCCAGTTGCGACGCCAATCAGAGCCGCGCCACGCCCGTGTTGCCGTGGCGTGCGTGGTTGGAGCGCTGCTCACCATCGCTCCGGCAGAAGCGGCAGGCCATCATATTCGCCATCGGGACGGCGAATCCTGCCGCAACATGCTGCACGCATTCCTGCCGGTCTCCGGCCGCGATGCGGCGCTCGTCGTCGATGGCCAATCCGGACAGGTCCTCTATGCGCGCAATGCCGCGGCGGAGCGCCATCCCGCGTCGCTGACCAAGATGATGACGCTCTATCTTTTGTTCGACGCGCTCAAGGCTCATCGCATCTCGCTCGCGACGCCGATAACGATCTCGCGTCACGCGGCGGCCCAGCTGAAGGTCAATCTCAACCTTTCGCCCGGAATGACGATGTCGGTCGAAACGGCGATCAAGGCGATCATCGTGAAGTCGGCGAACGATGTCGCCGTGGCGGTCGCGGAAGCGGTGGGCGGGACCGAAGGCCACTTCGCGCAACTGATGACAGCCAAGGCGCGCGCAATCGGCATGCGCAACACCTTCTATCACAATGCGTCGGGTCTTCCCGACGTATTGCAAGTGACGACGGCAGACGATCTTGCGCTCCTCGCCCGCCGCCTCGCCTATGATTTCCCGCAATACTATCCCTACTTCGCCACGCCCAGTTTCAGCTATCACGGCATGACCTATTACACGCACGACAATCTGCTTTATCGCTTCAAAGGCACCGATGGGATCAAGACCGGTTTCACCAATGCGTCGGGTTTCAATCTCGTCTCGTCGGTCGTGCGCGACGGGGCACACGTCATCGGCGTCGTGATGGGCGGCAACACTGCGCTTCAGCGCGACAATGAGATGGTGCGTCTGCTCGCCGCGACATTCGTTCGCGTTCATGCCGATCCATCTCTGGTGGAGCATGGCGTCATCCCGTGGAAGAGCCCTCCGGCCGAGTCCGTTTCACCGCCGCCCGCCGCCGTGGCGTTACCCGGTCCGCCGGCACCTGTCATCGCGCTGGCCGCGCCAACGTTCAATGCGCTCCTGGCGAAGAGTGGAGAGATCGACGAGGACATGGCCGAGAGCTATGTCGGCGACGCAAGCGGCCCGGAGGAACAACCGAACTGCGTGCCGCGTCGAAGTAGTCGGCGGGTCTGACGCCCTAATTGAACCGGCGCTCCCACTCGAAGGCCGAGCGCACGATCTTGTCCAGATCCTGCTGGCGCGGCTGCCAGTTCAACTCGCGTTTCAACTTGCTTGAATCCGCGACCAGCATGGCCGGATCGCCGGCGCGGCGCGGCGCTTCGCGCACCGGAAGCGGCGCGCCGGTCAACTTTTCGATCGCGCCTATGACCTCGCGCACGCTGAAGCCCTGGCCATAACCGCAATTGTAGATCGCGGGCTCTGCGCCTGCGCGAAGTGCATCCAGCGCCAGCAGATGCGCGGCGATGAGATCCTCGACATGGATGAAATCGCGCACGCCTGTTCCATCCGGCGTCGCATAATCGGTGCCGAAGATGTCCAGTTGCGGCACGCGTTTCAGCGCCACCTGGCAGGCGCGCTTGATCAAGTGCGTCGCGCGCGGCGTCGATTGTCCCGTGCGCATCTTCGTATCCGCGCCGGCGACGTTGAAATAACGCAGCGCCATGAAACGGAAGTCGTGGGCCTTTGAAGCGTCTTCCAGCATCCATTCCGTCATCAGCTTGGAGCGGCCATAGGGATTGATCGGGTCCTTGGGCGAATCCTCCGTCACGAGATGGCCATCCCCCATTCCATAGACGGCAGCGGTCGAAGAGAAAATGAAATGGCGCACGCCCTTTGCGACGCAAGCCTCGGCGAGTGCGCGCGAGACCATGGTGTTGTTGGCGTAATATTTGAGCGGCTCCGCCACGGATTCGGGAACCACGATCGAACCGGCAAAGTGAATGACCGCGTTGATGTCGAACTCGCCGATCAGGCGCCGCACAAGGTCCACATCGCCGGCTTCACCCTGGACGAAGTTTGCCGTGTCGCTGACGAGGCCGCGCACACCGGTCGAGAGATTGTCGAGCACGACGACGGACTCGCCGCGATCGATGAGGGCGTACGTCATGTGGCTGCCGATATAGCCGGCCCCCCCGGTCACCAATACCGTCATCATGTTCTCCGACGCACTTGGCTCGAAATTTGAAATCTGTCGTAAACCCAAAACGACGTCAGCGCAAAATTTGTGGCGACACCTTTACAGAGATTTCGTTTGGCCTCGAGCGATCGCATATTTATTTGGTAAGCGAAGTTTGATCGCTATCAAAGTTCCTTTCGTCATCACACTATAGATGTGCGGGCACGGGGTCCTGCGCGGGATGACGATTCGAAATCCACAGCCAACCATGCGTCGAGATTTCGGCGATCGATCTTGGACGCTTGCGTTGGCGAAAAAAACCATTGGACGTGCAATCGCAGTTCGACCGCCGCGTCAATCGACGTTGCTGCACCACATGCCTGCAACTTGCGAGGCGGTCGAAGGCGCGCAATCCGAACGCACAACGCACGGCGCCCAGCAAGGCCGCGGCGAAACGCAGGCGCGTGAGACGCACTGGCAGCCGCGTTCGACGCTGCTGCTCATCGTGAGCATTGCAGCGCTCTTCTGGGGCGTGTTTTTCTGGTTCTTTTTCGGCTGAAGCGCGCGCGCTTCCTGATCAAGCGCGACCCGTCTGCCGGCAGCCATGGGTGGCCGTTTTTGCTTCCAGAAAGGTTCCCGACCCGAACCTTTCGCCAATCTTTTCCGAACGGGGAAAGGATTGGTAAGGCAGTCGGGCCTAGTGTCTTTAAACAGGTTGAGAGATAGTTCGCGCGCGGTTGAGTCTCACAGGCGGCGTTCTCATGACCTGGGACCAGTTTTTGTATGAACTTCAGCTTGCCATTCCCTCGGTCGAGACGGCGCTCTCGTTCGTGGCGGTCATTGTCCTCTACTTCGTCGTGCAACGCTGGGCCAAGGTCCGCCAGTCGGCTTTGACGGTTATTCGGGATCTGGCGATCGTGGGCGCAACGTGGCTGACGGCATCGTTCCTTTTGCGGCTCGACAGCCAGAACCATTGGCTGCAGCGCACGGCTTCTTTCCTAACCAACCTTTTTTGAGAAAGAAGATGAGCGCCAAAGAACATTAAAAATACTGTAATTTAATATCTCAGCCAACGCGATTTACGACGTTCCCCATTTCGGCTAACTAACTGAAAGAGTTAACGGTAGATTAATGCCGGGTCGGGGTGATGGGATGCGTTCCAGCGTAAAAGCACTGGCAGCGACGACTCTCGTCGCGTCATTGGCACTTGGATCAGCTGCGATTGGACAGCCGACCGGCGGGACAGTTGTCTTCGGCGGCGCGACGATCGGCACGCCTAGCGCGACGACGACTCTCATCAAGCAGACGACCAACTCGGCTATTATCAACTGGCAAACCTTTTCCGTCGGCTCAGGCTCGAGCGTCGTCTTCGATCAACCCGGCGCTGCAGCGATTGCGCTCAACCGCGTGCTCGGCGGCGGCGTTTCGCAGATCGACGGAAGTCTCTCGGCGAACGGGCAAGTCTGGATCATCAACGCCAACGGAATCCTTTTCGGCAAGGGAAGTCAGATCAACGTCGCAGGGCTTCTCGCCACGACCTCCGACATCGCGAACGGCGATTTCGCCTCGGGGAATTACAATTTCTCGTCGGCCTCCTCGAATCCGTCGGCCTCGGTGGACAATGCCGGAACCATTCATGTCGGAGCCGGCGGCTCGGCGGTCTTGTCCGCGCCTCATGTCGGCAACGCGGGCCTCATCCAGGCCGATGGCGGACAGATCGTGCTCGGCGGCGCCAGCGCTTTCACCGTCGATTTCGACGGCGACAATCTCCTGCGCTATCAGATCTCAACACCAGTCGCGGTAACGCCGACGGATGCGAACGGTACGCCGCGAAAGGAGCTCGTCGGCAACGGTGGAACACTGAGTGCGGCAGGTGGACGGATTCTCCTGACCGCGCGCGCCGCAGCCAATGTCGCCGACAATGTCGTGAACAACACGGGCATGATCTCGGCGAATTCGGCTTCGGTTCATAACGGCGAAGTCATTCTTGATGCGGGTTCCGGCACTGTTCAGGACAGCGGACAAATCAGCGCCACCGGGAACGGCGCCGGCGAGAGCGGCGGCAACGTTGCGCTAGCGGGAAACTCCGTCACCGTCGCCGACAACGCCGTGATCGACGCGTCGGGCGATCAGGGCGGCGGCACCGTCAGCATCGGCGGCGGGCTGCACGGCAGCGGGCCGTACCAGTCCGCGCAGAACACCGACGTCGGCAACGCGACGATCCACGCCGATGCCCACACCAGCGGCAATGGCGGCACTGTCTCGATCTGGTCGACGGGTACGACGCGCTTTGCCGGCACGGTGACCGCCATGGGTGGAGCGCAATCCGGCAACGGCGGCATGGTGGAGACATCGGGTCACTATTTAAACGTGACGTCGACCGCGACCGTCGGCACATCGGCGGCGCATGGCGCGCGCGGCGATTGGTTGCTCGATCCAGTGACGCTGACGATTGTCGACTCGACGTCCGATCCTCAACCGAACCTAACCCCCGGCATCCTACCGTATGGCGACCCCACCAGCACTATAACCGCACGCACCATCGAACGGGCTCTGATCGGGTCCAATTCGATCCCAGGCGGCACGAACGTCACCCTACAGGCGCGCGACGATATCTTCGTCAACGCTGCAATCACTGCGATCGGGACCGGACATTCCCTGGAACTCGACGCCGGCCGTTCAATCTTCGTCAACGCGGATATCAACGTCTCGGGCGCCGGCAGCGCTGTCACGCTTTCGGCCAACAATGCGGGCGCACCGGCAAGTGATCCGGGTACGGCCGGAATCAGTGGGTCGGGCATCATCACCGGCGACACGGTCCACCTCATCCTTGGCTCAAGCGATGCGCATACTCTGGGCAGCATCGGAACCGCGGCGTCTCCCATCAACATCGGCGGCGGCGTCGTATCGGTTCAAAGCAATGGCGCCGACGCCTTTGTCCAGACCGCCAGCTCGACCAACGCGTTGGTCCTCGGCAGCAGCGACGTCGGCGCTGGCCATCTGACCGCGATTTCATCGGGCGATTTGACAATCGCCGCTGGCTCGGTGATTGCGAGCTCTGCGAGCGGCGACGCTGTCGTGCTCTCAGCAGTCGACAATTTCATCAATGATGCCGGCAGCGGCGCTATTTCGCTCACCGGCTCAGGACGCTTCCTGATCTATTCCGCAGCGCCGGAGTCCGACACGTTCGGCGGCCTCAACAGTGGCAACACGGCGATCTGGAACAGCGTCTATCCCGATCCCGTGGCGCAAGCTGGCGACCGCTATGTCTTCGCGACGCAGCCCACGCTGACATTCACGTCGACCGATTTAGCGAAGACGTACGGCACGGACGACACTGCCGCATTGGCGTCCGCATACACCGTTTCGGGATTTGATCCCGGCGTCGCCGGCGTCTATCTCGCCGATACCGCCGCGACGGCGTTGAGCGGCACGCCCTCGATCACGTCGGCAGGATCGGCGGCAAACGCCCCTGTTGCCGGCAGCCCCTACGCCATCACGATCGCGCAGGGCTCGCTCACGTCTCCCGCGGGCTATGCCTTCACCTTCGTGAGCAGCGGTGAGTTGACGATCGGCCAGGCGGTGCTGACGGTGGTCGCCACTGCGCAGACGAAGGTCTATGGCGCGAAAGATCCCAAGCTCACCTACACCTTCGACGGACTCGTCGCTGGCGATAATTCCTCGGTGTTCAGCGGCGCGCTCACACGTGCGGCGGGCCAGAATGTTGGCAACTATGCCATTACCCAGGGCACGCTTTCTGCTGGTGCCAATTACGCCATCTCCTTCACGGGCGCGAACTTCTCGATCACGCCGGCCACGTTGACCTATGTCGCCAACTCGACGAACCGGATCTACGGCTCAGCCAATCCCGTTTTGGGTGGCAAGGTCACCGGCTTCGTCAACGGCGACACGCTCGCAACCGCGACGACCGGTACGCTCGACTTCACGACGACCGCGACGCAGTCGAGCAATGTCGGCTCCTATGCCATCACAGGCTCCGGCTTGAGCGCAAACAACGGCAATTACATCTTCGTACAGGCCGCGGGTAACGCGTCGGCACTGACCATCAATCCTGCGACGCTCACCTACGTGGCGACGTCGGGAACGATTGATCAGGGCGCGCCCATACCGGTGCTGACCGGCATGGTGACCGGCTTCGTCAATGGCGACTCGCTTGCGAGCGCAACGACCGGCACGCTGATCTTCACCACCGCCGCGACGTCTTCGAGCCCGCCGGGCGTCTACGCGATTAACGGCTCGGGGCTGAGCGCCAATCACGGCAACTACATCTTCGTCCAGGATCCGGGCAACGCCACTGCGCTGACGATCAACACGGTCGCCCCGGAAAACATCGGGCTTGACGGTTGGTTCCCCTGGACCTCGGGCGGCGACCGTCCGGGCGACGAGAATTCGGGTCTCGGGCAACACGACAATGGCGGCGGTCAGGTCATCGTCGTGGCCGACAACGGCGGCGGCGCCAGCAATCTTCCAAGTGCCGATACCGTGACGCTCTCCGGCCCCATCGCCGAACTCACGGCCAGTCAGGGCTATGTCGAGCCGCCGAGCAACGCCGATCGCCGTAGCAGTGCCTTGTCGCGCTACTTCGACAACGGCTCCTTGTTCGACAACAACTTCCCAAGCTGGGGCAACGACGCCTTCTGGCCCTGAGCGGCCTCAGATACCGCCGCCATGCCTGCGCACCAGCGACCACACCAGCGCCGGGCTCTCGCGCACGCCCTGATGCATGCGTCCGATCGTGATGACGCTTTGCACGCCCGGCGCATATTCGCCTGGCAACGACGCGCGAACCATGACGACGCCGGCGACGGGAATCATGACGGGGCTGCCGTCGGGCCTTGTGAAGCGCGCTTTCGCGCCATGCAATGCACCGGCGCCCATGAGGGCTCGCGTGATGTCCGCCACATAGTTGCGGGTTTCGAGCGGCAGGAGCTCGCGGTGCATCAACCGGTATTCGAGATTTCCGGGGCCGTCATTGTAGGCGGAGAACATCACCGGAAAGCCATAGGTCAGAAACAGCCGATGCAGGAAGGCGGTGCCGGCGAAGATGTTGTCGTGCGGGTTCTGCGGATCCGGACCGAGCGCGTAAGCCGCGCGCATGCCGGCATAAGTCTCAGGCATCAGCTGCATGATGCCGAGCGCACCGGCGCGCGAGGTAATCGGCACGGTTTCGGACGACATCGTGCGCCCGCCGCTCTCCGCCACGATCACGGCGCGGATCCAGGGCTGTGGCACGTCGAAGCGTCGCGAAGCGTCGGCGATCAGCGGGTCCCAGCGCCGCAGAAGCTCGCGCGGCGTCATCTGCTGTTCAAGCGCGTAGGCCGATGGAGGACGCTGGACCTTCTTGGGTGGCCCCGGTTTGGCGAGAACCTTGGCCGGCGCCTTGGCTAGACGATGCGTGGCTGGCGGAGGAACGCTTTGCGAGGCGCGCCACGAGACGATCGCCACGGCGGCCAAGGCGAGGAGCACGACCGCGGCCGCGGCCATCCAGAGCGCCCTTGAAGGCGACGGCAAACGCATTCCGTCAGCTCCCTGTTTTTCGCCGTCTCCGGATGCGCCCCGGCTGGATGCCGCGGCGAACGAATCGCGCTAGAACGTCTGGCCTTCGCTCCGCATTGTTCCACCCTACGGAGTGTTCTCGCGACACAGTTTCAGGATACACAATGCCCAGAATCCCAACCATGTCTCGTGCCGCAGTGCTGAAAATGCAGGCCAAAACTGGGCCCGCGAAGGTTGCCGAGCCTTCGGCCAAGGCTGGTCCCGCCACGAAGAAGACCAAGAAGAAGCCGGCCGCAAAGCGCTAGGCTCCGTGCCATCCGCCCCGGTGCGGTCCCATGATTCCCATTGCCCACCACCAGAGCCGTCACGGCGAAGTCGTCGTTCTGATGAGCCGTTCGACCGTCGCCTATTGGCAGGACGAGCGCCACCAGAGCGAGGCCGACCACGCCGGCGTCAGCCTCGCCGCCTATATCCATGCCATCCACCATGGCCTGCGGCAGGCGGAAAGCCGCAACGTCCTGATGATCGGCTGCGGCGGTGGCACGCTTGCCACCATGCTGCGCTCAGACGGCGTGAAGGTGACGATCGTGGAGATCAATCCACGCTCCTTCGCGATTTCGCGGCGCTATTTTCACTTGCCGGACGATGTCGAGTGCCATGTCGGCGATGGCCGCGCTTTCCTGCGCGCGAGCAAGCGCAAGTACGACGCCATCGTGCTCGACGCCTATGACGGAAGCCGCCTGCCCGCCGCGATGCGCACGCCATCCTTCTTCAGGCTTGCCAAGTCGCGGCTGCATCCCAGGCACGGCGTCCTGTTCGTCAATGTCGTCATGCGCAACGACCGCGACCGCCATCTCGATCAGGTCGCCGCTCTGATGCGGAAGGCGTTCCCCAAAGTGCGGCTCCTGGATGCAAAAGGCACCATCGATCGCAATGCGGTCGCCATGGCCGGCGCGGTCGGGAACTTGACGCTGCCGACCATGACGATGCGGCCCAAGGCCGGCGTCCGGCTGCTGCGCCGCGAAATCAAGGCAATGGTGTTCCACGAGCCAAAAGAAAAAGCGAAGCGCGTCGCCAGGAAGGTTCGAAAATCACGTTAGCCGCGCACCGCGCGCTCCTCGCGCACAAAACACATGCCCACCAATCCGACGCCGAGCAGCAACAGCAACGAAGCCATCCCGGCGCGCTGGCTGTGAAGAAGAGCGGTGAAGCTTGCGACCAGTTCGGGACCAAGGAACGCGGTGATCGAGCCGGACAACGCGTAGAGCCCGAAGAACTGAGACAGTTTATCGATCGGCGCCAGGCGAGCCATCATCGTGCGGGAGGTTCCGAAGACCGCGATCACGCAGGTCGAAGTCGCGACGCTGATCACCATGTAGACGAGGCCCGGCACCGTGCGGAAGATAGGCAAGCCGGTCGTCGCGGCTCCATCGACGTGCAAGAAGAAAAACATCGAGTTGGGCGTGATCGAGATGGCGAGAAACAACCCGACCGCCGCCGCCGAGATCCCTGCGATGATCGCAGGTTTCGCACCGAACCTGTCGCACAGCCAGCCGCCCAACAATGAGCCGCCAATCGAAACGGCGGACAGAATCAACGCGTAGCAGGTGAGCTCCAAGGCGCTCCATTTGAAAATTCCTGCAGCGTAGATCGAGCTGAAGATCATGATGGCCACCTGCGCATCGTTGAAGCAAATGCGCGCGCCAAGGAACACGGCGACGTTGCGATAGTGCCTGAGCTCGCTGGCAGTATCACGAAGTTGCCGCAGGCCCGCGGTGATCGCACCCCAGGCGCTGACGCCGCGAATGCGAGTGCCGTCGGGCGTGAACAGGAAGAGAGGCAGAGAGAAAATAAGCAACCAGATGGCCGAGAAGGGTCCCGATATACGACTGTTTTCATACTGCGCTGGATCTATGCCGAAGAGTGGGCGCAGTGGAATGAGGCTCCAGTTGACCTCGCCCGGCAGCATGAAAGCGTAGAGCAGGATCGCAAGGCCAAGCAGCGTAGAGGCTTGCGCCAGCGCAACGCCCAGTCCCGACAAGAAACCAATGCGCCGCGCAGGTGAGATGATGGCGAGCATGGAGCTCTGGAATATGTCGCTGTAGTTGTATGCGATTGTATAGAGCACGACGATTGCCGCGCTGAGCGTCACACCGAGTCCGACGCCGCCGGGTCTGCACCACCAAAGCAAAATGCTCGTAAGCGACATCACGGCGACAAAGACGGCCAGCCAAGGCTTTCGCCGCCCAGTCGTGTCGGCGATGGCACCGAGCAGCGGGCCGCTTAATCCCGTGAACACGCCGGCCATGGCATTGAGGTGGCCCCAGAGTGCCTGTCCCTTGATGGGATCGCCAATCACGCTGGTTGTGAAATAGGGCGCGAAGATGAAGACGATGATGATGCTTCCGCCGAAGTCGCGCGCCCACTGGAACAGCGCCCAGCTCCACTGTCCCTTGAGATCGGCGGCACGCGCGCCGGCGATATTCAGGGAAGTTTCAGGGATATCCCGCACGCAATAACCCTGAGGGTTTCCATTACATATGTTACAAAATAGCAGTCGGTGGCGCCGCGCAACTGTTCGCCGGGCAAGATATCAAAATAACAGGCGTTATGTGCTAGCGTCGGTACACGAAGAGGGATTGGTTCGATGGCCCATGAGTTCGACCTCGTCCTGCGCAACGGCACCGTGATCGACGGCACCGGTAGCGATCCGTTCAACGCGGACGTCGCGGTCAGGGACGGCAGAATCGCCGCGCTCGGCACCTTCGCTGGTCGCGGCAAAGACGAGATCGACGCCAAGAGCCATCTGGTTACGCCCGGCTTCGTCGACATTCACACCCATTACGATGGCCAGGCGATTTGGTCGCAGAACCTGGCACCGTCGTCGCTCCATGGCGTCACTAGCGTGGTGATGGGCAATTGCGGCGTCGGCTTTGCGCCTTGCCGCGCGGCGGATCGCGAACTTCTCGTCAGTGTGATGGAAGGCGTCGAAGACATTCCCGAGATCGTCATGACCAGCGGACTGGAATGGGAGTGGGAGAGTTTCCCGGAATATCTTTCCGCCCTCGCGCGCCGTTCGCACGACATCGATTTCGCTACCCAGATTCCGCATTCGGCGCTGCGCGTCTATGCCATGGGGAGCCGCGGCGCCGAGCGCGAGCCGGCGACGGCAGAAGACCTCGCGTTGATGCAAAAACTCGTGCGCGAAGCCATCGACGCAGGCGCGCTCGGCTTTGCCACCTCGCGCATATTCATTCACCGCACCGCATCCGGCGCGCACATCCCGAGTTATGACGCGGCCGAAGGCGAACTACAGGCGATCGGCCAGACGCTGAAGGAGATGGGGAAGGGCACGCTGCAATTCGTGCTCGGCATGCCCTGGCGCGATTTGGCGAGCGAAGTCGAGCTGGTGGCGCGGCTGGCCCGCGCCTCGGGCCGGCCAGCGAGTTTCTCGCTGGCGCAGGACAATTCGCGTCCCGACTCCTGGCGCGATGCCCTGGCGATCTGCGCGCGCGCCAAGCGCGACGGTGCAGTCGTGAATGCCCAGGTCTTTCCGCGCGGCGTCGGAATGATCATCGGGCATGACGTGTCGGTCAATCCGTTCTGCCTCTGCCCAAGCTATCAGGCGCTCGGCCGACTGCCGTTCGCCGAAAAGATCGCGGCGTTGAAGGATCCATCGCTGCGCGCCCATCTTTTGAGCGAGAAGCCGCTCGATCCGATTGCGCCGCTGGCCGTGATGGGCCGCTACTTCGAGCGCATGTTCGAACTCTCCGACCCGCCGGATTACGAGCCGCCGCTTTCTCAGAGCATCGCGGCGCGCGCCCGCGCCTCGAACCAGAGCGCCGAAGAGCTGGTCTACGATCTCCTGCTCGAAAATGACGGCCACAAGCGGCTCTATGTCATCCTGACCAACTATGCCGCCGGCAATCTCGATTGCGTGCTCGAGATGATGCAGTCGACCGAAACGATTCTCGGCCTGGGCGATGGCGGCGCGCATTACGGTATGATCTGCGACTCCGGTTATCCGACTTTCGTGCTGACGCATTGGACGCGCGACCGGCAAGGCGCGAAGCTGCCGCTGCCGCGCGCCATCCGCGCGCTGGCGCATGATCCCGCGGCTGCGGTCGGTTTGCATGATCGCGGCATGATCAAGCAGGGCTACAAGGCCGATCTCAACGTAATCGACTACGACAAGCTGAGCTTGCCGGCGCCGTTCGTGGTCAGCGATCTGCCTGCCGGCGGCAAGCGGTTGATGCAGCATGCCAGCGGCTACGCCGCGACGATTGTCAGCGGCGAAATCATCCGCCGAAACGGCGAAGGAACCGGCAAGCTCCCCGGCCGCCTCGTTCGCGGCGCGCAGAATGCAGCGGGTTGAAGTCGTGCCCCTTGGGGCATCGTCGTTCAATGAGCGAGCCCCCCAATTATCGCTGCTGCGCGGCTCACATCTGCAGTTGGACGCCGCTCTTTTGCGCCTCAGAGAGGGTTGAACCAGATTCGCGAGGTAGGAGGGATGACAGAGTTTGAAATGGCCGAGCTGTTTAATGACATGCAGATGGCCGTCATTGCGCAGCTGTCACTATACGTGTCGGTTATGTCGGGTTTTCTAGTCATGTCGTTTCTGGTGGCGCACCGGCTGAGCCGGTTAATGTTGGTTGTCGCACTCAGCCTGTTCTCTTGGCTTTGGTATGTTTTGTTAATGTTGAGCTATCGCGAGATGGCAAGCTTTGTCAGCCTGATGGGAGAGATGAGAAAATTCAGAGACGCGGGCAAAGGATTAGGTTGGCACAATGCGACCCAAACACCTTCTTTCTTATTGGGGTTGGTCCCCATCTCTTGGGTTGCCTTTCAGTTTGTTTTCTACGCGGCAGCGATAGGGTTTTTCTTTCACTGTCGTCACATGCGCCTGAGGGGTATAGCGCTCCTGAACCTTTCTCCTGACTCATCAGATAGTGCGGAGTCCAGGGGAAACTGATGCCGCCTCAATTGGATCGCGCCGAACTGGCCAACCGATTTAGGAATCAGGGAAACGACCTTGTTGTCCAGGTCGCAAGCCTGATGCAGGGTGGAATTTTGTCGGCCGCTGCCTTTTCGCTCATCGAGATCTTGCGCACGCCAGACGATGTTGTGGTGCGCCTCATGCTTTGGCTGATGAGCGTGGGTGTGGCGTTTTTCATCTTCTTTCGCTTGGTTCAGCGTGCGCCTTTGCTGGTACGGGCGGGTGGCGATGTGCTTTTCATGGTGCCCGTCATGGGCTTGTTTGAAACCATGATGTTCGCGATTTTGGCGACCAGCGCTCTTGGTCCCGGCGGCTGGCGTTATTGGTATGTTGCGGCGACGCTCTTTGCCGCGGCGGGATTTCTAGCAACGTGGCTCAATCTCCGTGCGCTCGAACAGACGCAATACGCAGATGATGCCGAGTTCGTGTTCCATGCCTATAGAAAGACTTTGCGGCGCGTTTGCGTCGAGAGCATTGTGCATACGGGATTCACCGGCGCACTCGCGATTTGGATTTTGGCGATGCCGTCCAATTGGCCGTATTTCGTTGCTTTCGTCTCCATTCACATGGTGATTGTTGGTGTCACGGGCATTTTTGGTTCACGCGGCGAAGGGCGCGATACCGACGCCTTGCGGCAAGAGCTAAACGCCTGATCGGAAGGCTGCCAGTACGCCGTCGCCGCGTCAGTTTCGCGCTCGCCCTCCATTACGCGGCGATCTTCATTCCGGTGCTGAAATAGGGAAGCGAAACTGTAATTCGATCTGACACTTTGTAGTTAACCCGGTAATAACTTTCCAGCCTCGTTTACGAACACGTTTTGATTCTGCTCGGACATTGAACATGGCACGGGGTTTGCACTTTCAATTCCCGAAACGCGGCATTCCTGGGCGAATGCGATTTGTAAAAGGATCTTAACTATGAAGCCTTATGGGCAAATGAGTTTTGCGGCGCTCGCACTCGGAGCGCTTTTAACACTGGGCGGTACGGTGCCGGCTTCGGCGACCGTCATCGATTTCGAGCTGACGGTCGACGGGTGCTCGAGCCCGGGCTGCGGCTTGGTTGATTACGGAACGGTCGAAGTCAGCGATATCGCGGGCGGCGGCGTCCATGTCGACGTCAGCCTGAAAAACAACGTCAATTTCCTAATCAACGCACTCTACTTCAGTCTCGACGGCAGCCCAAACCTCACGATCTCGAACATCAATTCGCCATTCGCGCCAGGTGATGTAACGGGCAACGCCACTGCCGACAATTTCACCATCGGACAGTTCGGATGGTTTGACTACACGATCGTCTGCACGGCGTTCAAGGCAACCACCAATCCGGATGGCTGCGGACCGGGCGCGAGCCATTCGAATCACGGGCCTCTCGATTTTGATATTACGAATACATCCGTCACGACGGCTGACTTTATCTCCGGCACCGGCAATCCGTTCGGAACCGGCCCCGATACCGGCATATTCTTTGTTGCCGATATCGCGAGCTTTACCGAGGGCGGAACGCTCACGGGTAGGGTCGGCGCCGGTCCCGGCGTCATCGTCGAATGCATCCCCGGAGTAGACTGCGTCAGCGTTCCCGAACCAGTCTCGATTTCCTTGTTCGGTGCGGGTCTCGCCGGCGCGGCTGTCCTGCGTCGTCGCAGGAAGAAGATGGCCTGAAATAGTCGTACGCATTGAATGGATCGCGGCGGCACCGAGTGCCGCCGCTTTCTTTTGCGCTGCATGCTGCGCGGATCAATGAAAGCTCAAGTCCACCCAAGATGAAAGCAACGAAGCCTTGACGCTATGCCAATGCGGCACTGCGACTATTTCGGGAAGCAGGAACTTCCGGTCAACGTCACCGACGACGGGTTGAAGAAATGAGTAAGGAACGTCAGAGTATAGCTTGCCGCTACTCTATTGCCGCACGCAGGTGTGCTCACCGTGAATGTCGATGTCGGTGGGCTCAAACCGTAAGATTGAGCAGCCGCATAGGTCTGGATCGCGCTGGGACTTCCACAGGTCACACTATCGACGGTAGCACAACGGGCGGCCATTTCTGAGCCATGCTGAATGCCCGCCTGAATCCAGAGGGCAAATCCACCTTCGATAATCGCCATCAAGAGCAAGATAAAGACCCAGGACGTCATCGCGAATTCGATCGCCGCGGTCCCAGTCTCGTCCTTTAACGGCGGTGAAAGCTTCATTTGACGCGGACCGTTGCCTGCGATGAGAATGTGTAGCTGCTGCTCACAATCGACGGATAGGTAAGGATCGTCGAGTAAGTAGCTTGCGCTCCGACATTTACATATGTGCCCGCTGCGTCACCGGAAGCACAAGTTGAACCGCACGTCGCCGTTGTAACTCCGGAATGTGACGGACAACCGCAGAATTGGTTGGGTGCGGGCGTTACCGACAACCCTGACACATTTGTTGCGTTTGAAACGGCCGACGTTATGGCGCTGCTGTTGTACCCGTTGAGCGAGGCATACTCGGCCCCGGCCTGTACCGCCGCCTCTACTTCCATCTTGGTGTAAACCCCAACGCCGAGGTCGACCGTCATGATGAACATCAACGCAAGAACGGGCGCAAGAATTGCAAACTCGATACCTGCAAGACCGGAATGGTCTCTGGCGTTTTTCAGGACAAAAGTGCGTGCAGTCCCGAAGAAGCTCGATTGGATCGCTCGCATCCTCGTCACTCCACGAGTTTTGCCGTCGTGGTGCCCACGGGTGTGGTTCCAACCCCGCTGCAATTGACCGCAAGATTTGTGTTACCGACGAAGTTAACAGTGTCGCCGATGACTTGGTTGCAGCCGTTCGCGCCCGTGGCACCGCCAGAGTAATTAATCTGTCCCTCGGGCAAATAGACCGCGCCGTTGAATGCCTGGTTGGTGCCGCCGGTAAATCGGTACAGTGTTCCCTGCGGCGTGTTTCGGTCACCGAATATAACGATGCCCGCCAACGGACCCGTGGATGGCGCCGTCAAGTTGACGGTCGCACCGCCGGAGATGGTTGCCGTGCTATAGTTGCTTCCCGAACCCGTGAACACGAGCGTTACGCCGGTGCCTGTGATTGATGCCTGGCCATTCATCGTCAAGCTGCCGGCATGGGAGCCCTGATTGGTTATGTAGTACGTGCCAGGGTTAAGCGTGACGACGGCTCCGGCGCCAAGATCCATTCCGCCACAATAGGTGCCTGGGTTAAGAGTAACGGTTCCGTGCGTAGAGTAGTTTGTATTATTACAACCGTTCGGCGCTGTTTGGTTTGCGACGCCCGCATAGGGATCGGCTGCCGCGCTGCCGCCGGTGTTGATCCCATCCGTTGTCGTGATATTTGCAGAGCCGGATACGTTGCCGACGGTACTGACGCTCTGTGCGGAAAGCGTCGCCGATCCACCCACCGACACCGCGTTGGCCGCGTCGGAGTTGTCGTAGAGCGAGCAGCTGTTCAGAGAAATCGCGACACTTCCTTGTTCAGACGCGGAAGCCGCCGCATGCGGGTTGAGGGCCAACACGCAACCGACACCAGCGTTTGCCAGCGCCACAGCACGCGCTGTGATCGTAACCGTACTTGAGCTGCTCCAGAGGGCCGACAGAAGCCTTGTCTGCGGCTGACTAACGATGACCTCGACGGCTCCTGACCTAGATGTGTAGCGCCCCTGAGAGGGTGGCCGGTTCACGGTAACAGACGTGCCGCTCGATCCATCGGTGAATCCATAGAGCGCTGTGACACCGTCTGCTTGCGTCGTGATGCTCGTTCCCGAACTTCCACTGTATGCGGTGGCGGCGCTAATGGCGGCAGAGTCGGCCGCGTCCTGCATTTGGTGATGGGTGTAATACCAAAGGGCGCCTTCGCTTCCGAGACCCGCAAATCCAACAAGCACCGGCAGCGTTAGGGCGGTGAGAATAGCGATGTTTCCAATCTGGTCCTTGCGAAAAAGCACAAATATACGCGCCAACAATCGTGGCACGCTCAAAGAACCCCTCATCTTAAACTGCATTGTGAGAGCTCCTATTCGAACAACGGCCTTTGCAGGCTGGTCTCAATCTGCAATCTGCGATCAATAAGCTCGGCGGATTAACGGTGGCCTAAAAGAACCCGGAAAAATTTAGACAAACAGGTTGCGTGCGCACGGCTTGTTCAACTTGCGCGTCGTATCTGCTTCCGGAATCGACGCCATCGATCGCGAAGACGGCGCGTAGATGTTCGAGCCACGGCCTCCCGCTTTGCCGTTTTCTGCGAAGTTGACCGTGGATCTGTTGCCTGTCTGACGCCGGTCCACAGGATGAGCTTCTCGAAGGGTGTTGGATAAGTTTTTCGGCTAAGTCGGCACTTTTGGCTGCAAGTCGTTGAGAGGCCTCGCGCGCATTTATTCGCGTGTGTCGAACTTATCCGCGTTCCTGTGACGCTGTAGTGCACCTATCTCCTTCTCTCAAGGCGAAGGAGAAGCCGACAAATGAAATTGTGACCTGACCGCGAGACCAGACAGGCAAGGGATGCAAACTCGCGTGCATCCGCGCGATAGGGATGAAGCGCTCCACCATTCGGGGAGGTGTGGAGATGCTCCTGTAGTCGTTCGTAAGCCGGGGAGGTTGAAGTGACGGTGCTTGTGGTTGGCTGTGATGGTCTTCTTCCTGCCTGCCGCGTAGCGACGTAACCAGAAAGGGCCTCCCGGAAATTATGCCGGCGAGGCCCTTTCTTATTGGGGGACCTTCGGCAAGCTCAGGATGAGGACAAAACATATCCCTCATGCTGAGCCTGTCGAAGCATGAGGTGCGCGGATGCTAAACGTTCGCGACAGTCTTTCGCGCCAGTGCGGACATTCGCGCGATCACGGCCTCGGCTTCGTCCATCATCTCGCGGATGATTTCGGCGGACGACTTCACGTCGGTGATGGCACCCGCGCCCTGGCCCATGGCGAACGCGGAACGCTCGCGCGAAAGCCCCTCCATCTGGCCGCCGATGCCGCCCATCACGCCGGCTTGGCTCGACAGCATAGCCTGTTGCGGGAACGGCTTGATGTCCTGCGGCCGTTTCTCCCAGTCGGACACCCATTCGTTCTTGAAGACGCGCATGGGTTTGCCCGAGTAGGAGCGCGTGATGATCGTGTCTTCGTCGCTGGCATCGACGATGATTTGCTTGTAAAGGCCCGCAGCATGCGCCTCCGTCGATGCGATGAAGCGCGTGCCCATCCACACACCTTGCGCGCCCAGCGCCAATGCAGCGGCGAGGCCGCGACCGTCGACGATCGAACCGGCGGCGATGACGGGAATGGTCACGGCGTCGACGACTTGCGGAATGAGCGCCATGCCGGCGATGCGCCCGGTGTGACCGCCGGCTTCGGTGCCTTGCGCGATGACGGCGTCGAGCTTTCCGGCTTGCGCGGTACGCGCATGTTTCACCGCGCCCGCGACGTTCATCACTTTGAGGCCGGCGTCGTGGAATTTCTTCACGAGATGCGGCGGCGGCACGCCGAGGCCGGAGATGAAAGCCTTTGCGCCGCCTTCGATGATGATGTCGGCGGCGCGTTCAAGCGATTCCGGAACCGCTGCCAAGAGATCGACTCCGAACGGCTTGTCCGTATTGTCGCGCACGACCTTCATCTCGCGCTTGATGTCGTCGAGAGAACGTCCCGCCATGCCGAGCGTGCCGAAGCCGCCGCCATTCGAGACGGCGGCGGCGAGTTCGCCGTACGAAACACCTCCCATGCCCGCGAGCATGATGGGATACTTGATGCCGAGCATGTCGCACAGCGCGGTACGGATCGTCATGGCGTCGTCCTTTGCATTTGTTGGGATGAGCATTCACCGGTCGCGCGCGGAGAGCAAGTCAGCCGAAACGCTTCTGTGCCTCGCGTGTCAGGCCTAACGCGACGGAAAGGAAATCCGAGCCGCTAGCAATACGTGCCGCAGGTGCTGCACGCGCAATCGCATCGCGCACGGCGGGAACACGGCTCGAACCACCGGTGAAAAAGACGGTTTGTATGTCGTTACGCTTCAATCCGGCGTCTCTGATGCACTTCGCCGCAGTCGCGTGAAGCCGCTCCGTCTTGGCGGCGATTGCTTCGTTGAAATCCGGGCGTGTGGCTGTCGCTTGCAGGTCTTGCTCAATGAACAGCAGCGGAAGGATGGCCGCGGTTTGGTCGGTGAGTTCGATCTTGGCGTCTTCGACGGCGAATGCGATGCGATGACCTAGCCGCGCGCGGATCACTTTGAGCAGGCGCGCCACTTTCTCCGGTTCGCACGCGCCAGCCACCAATTCCAAAAGCATGCGCTCGTTCTGGAACGTGTAGGTGAAGTTGATGGTCGGCCAACTCGCAAGCTCGAAATAAAGCGAACTCGGCATCGGCAGATTTTTCTCGATCAGCTGCGTTCCGAGTCCGAGGAGCGGCATGACAGAGCGAAGACTGAGGAGCGAATCGAAATCCGTGCCGCCGATCCGCACGCCATCGTTGGCCAGGATGTCGCCGCTGCGGTCGGGGAGGGCGCGTCGTTCCGGTCCGATCCTGATGACCGTGAAGTCGGAGGTACCGCCGCCGATGTCGGCAATGAGCACGATTTCCTCGCCTGGCACGGATTCCTCGTAGTGGTAGGCCGCTGCGATCGGCTCATAGACGAAGGCGACGTCGCGAAACCCCACGCGCCTGGCGATCGCTTCGAGCACCCGCTCGGCCTTGGCGTCGGCAGCGTCGTCTCTCTCGACAAAGCGCACGGGCCGGCCGTGAACGACAGCGGTGATCTCCTCACCTGCAAAGGCTTCGGCCTTTGTCTTCAAATGGCGGATGAAGATCTCGACGACCTCGGTCAGAGCGACCATCCGGTTGCCAAGCGCGGTCTTCTCGTCGATCAGGGGAGAAGCCAGGATCGACTTCAGCGCGCGCATGAGGCGGCCGTCATGCTGACCGACATAGGTTGAGATCGCCTCGGCGCCGAAGAGCACGCGGCCCTTGGTTTCGTAATCGAAGAACACCGCGCTCGGAAGGAGCGTCTCGTTGCCTTCAAGAGGGGCGAGAGAGGGCGTTCCGTTTCGCACCAGACCGATGGCGGAATTGGATGTGCCGAAGTCGAGTCCGCAGGCGGTCATTCAGGTCCCCGTTCGCGATGAGGGGACGTGATCTATTACGATAAAAGTGGGCTTGCCAGTCTATTTCTTTGTTTCTAGAATGACTCCCGATAGTGGGATGTCCGGAAACGGGCGTCCCTTTTTTCTTCGTACACGGACGATCTAAACGATGACTGCGCTCTCGGTTTGGCCGCGCGGCAAAGTCGCCAACGTATAGAGCGCCACCGCGATCACGTTGGGGATCCAGCACGTATAGGCAAGCCACACCGACATCTCACGGTAGCTGGTGAATCCCAGGAAAATAAAACCGAGCGGAATTTGCAGCCGCAAGGTTACGGCTGCGAACGTCAGCGCGTAACTGAACCGCATGAGGATGCGGTGCAGAGCGAAGTTACGTGCGACTGCCAAGCGCCATCCAACAAAGGTGGTGCCGAGCCACGACAGTGCCAGCAGAGCAAAGCCGATGCTTGCGAAGATTCCACCCGACGCGAAGGGCGCCGTAAGCAGCGCGCCTAAACCCGAAATCAGGCAGGCGGTGATATACACGCGTCCGTTCCAGCGATGCAGCTTGGGATGATTGGCGCGAATATTGGCGAAGAACTGCCAGGGCCCGGTCAGGAGCGCGATGGGGCCGAAAAACATATGAGTCAGTGCTTGGACAGGCACACGCGCAATGACGCCGCGAATCGCATCGTCGACGCCCATATAGATGTTCAGCGGCACCGCGTCGTAGCGCATCGCATGGACGGCGACGCCCACGGCGAGAAAGGTCATAGCGTACAAGCCGAATCGCGCAATTCGCTTTTCCACAACCCACCCCAGCGTCAGCTGCCTTCTAGAATATGATGTAGCCCCCGTCGATTATGAAGGTGTCGCCGGTATGATATTTCGAGGCATCGCTGGCGAGATACACGGCAATGCCGCCAAAGTCTTCCGGCTTGCCCCAGCGGCGCATGGGAACGCGTGGGATGACTTTATCGGCAAACGCCTTCGAGTTTTGCGCAGGCTGAGTCATATCGGTGGCGATCCAGCCTGGCGCAATCGAATTCGCGCGAATGCCATAGCGCGCGTGTTCGACGGCGATCGAGCGCATCATCGCAAGCACGGCGCCCTTGGTGGCGCTGTAGGCCTCGTTTCGTCCCGCACCTTCTAGTCCAGCCAGGCTCGCAACGCCGATGAGCGAGCCGCCCGCGTCGCCTTTGCCGGCGCGCTCGACCATGTGCTTGCAGGCCTCGCGCAGCGTGAAGAAGACGCCTTCTTCGTTCACGGCGTGTACGCGCCGCCAGATCTCAAGGCTCATCTGACTGAATGAAGGTGCACCGCCGCCGACGCCCGCGTTGGCAATGACAGTGTCGAGCCGGCCCATGTCTTTGATCGTCGCGCCCATCGCGTCGACGACTTCGATTTCGCTGGCAACATTGACTTTGCGAGCGGTAACATGCCTGCCATGGCTGCCGAGCTTTTTGACGGCGGCGTCGTTCTTTTCGGCGTTGGTTCCCCAGATCACCACATCCGAGCCTGCCTGGGCCAAGGCCTCCGCCATGCCGAGGCCAATGCCACCATTGCCGCCGGTGACCAGGGCCACTTTTCCTGTCAGATCAAATGGCTTGTACATGAATGTTCTCCAATCTTTGTCTGATCGGACCGTAGACGTGGCGCAAAACCGCGGCAACCGCCCGAGGTCGATCAGGCATGGCGGAAGCAAGGAATTGAAGGCGACCCGCTCATTTGGCATAAGCCGCACGGATAATCCGAAAGGGAACTGGGCGATGAAGCGTATCGGCACTTTCGTAGCTGCGCTTATGGCATGTCTATCTCTGGCGAATTCACAGGCGAAAGCGGCAGATCCTGCCCTCAGCGCGACAGCGAACGCGGCGTATCTCGCGGAGAACTCCCACAAGGCAGGCGTGATCGTCCGGCCGAGCGGCTTGCAGTACCAAATATTGAAGAACGGTTTTGGAAAACGGCCCCGGCCAACGGACACGGTCACGGTCAACTACACCGGCATGCTCATCAACGGCAAAGTCTTCGACGGCACCGAGCCCCTGACGCCGGCACAGTTCACTGTCAACAAGCTCATTCCCGGCTGGACCGAGGCGCTCAGCCTGATGCGCGAGGGCGACAAGTGGCACCTAGTCATCCCGTCGGATCTTGCATACGGCGCACGCGGCGCCGGCGACGGAGCCATCCCGCCCAATCAGACCCTCGTGTTCGACATGGAACTTCTGTCCACCAGTCCGGCCAAAAGAGGTCCGCCTGGCAGCGACCCGGACGACCTACCGCCTGATCAATGAGGCGGCGCGGGAAACGGACGTCAGTTTCGCGAGTTGATATAGTCCAGCAATAGCGTCGGCATCGGCGCGGTGGGGTCAGTTGCAGTGTTGAAGGCATATCTTCGCTCATGGCGCCAGCGGATGGCTGGCGGACGATTCCCAATCGCGTTGGCGCTTGGACTCGTCGTTGGCGCATCCGTGCTCTTCTGGGCCAGCCGGGATTACTCGGTTGTCGCCCCCGATTGGGACGGTCAGGTGCGTGGCATCACCTATAACCCGAGCCACATCTTCACGTTGAAGGACAATGGTCGCATCACGCCCGAGCAGATCGATCACGACCTGGCGCAATTGTCACTCCTCACAGGTCGCGTGCGCACCTACACCGTAGCCGGCGGCATGGACAAAGTGCCGGAGATTGCGCGGCGGTATGGATTGACCGTTTCGCTCGGCTGCTGGATATCGGCCGATCTCGACCAGAATGAAACGGAGCTTTCGCTGTGCATCAAGACGGCGTTAGCCAACCGACGCGTCATCGACCGCGTGTTTGTCGGCAACGAAGCGATACTCTTTGGCTTCGTCACCCCTGATCAGCTGAACTTGTACATCAAGCGTGTTCGCGACGCGCTTCCATCGCGGATCAAGATAACTACGGCAGAGCCGTGGTCGACCTGGTTGCTGACACCCGAGATCGGCCAGTATGTCGACATTATTTCGATCCACCTGCTTCCCTACTGGGAAAAAGTGTCGGTCCACGATTCTTTGCGCTTTCTGCAGGGCGCCTTCGATCATGTGCAGGAAGAGTTCCCCGACAAGCCGATCATCATCGGTGAAGCCGGCTGGCCATCGGAAGGTCGCAGCAAAGGATTCGCCGAACCTTCCATCGCGAACGAAGCCTATTTTGTGCGCGCGTTCGTGCAGTTCGCAATGGAGAAGGGCTACGACTATTACCTGCTGGAAGCCTACGACCAGCCGTGGAAGGGCGGCAATGAAGGCTCGGTCGGCGCTAGCTGGGGTCTGTATGATGCGCTAGGCAATCCAAAGTTCGGCTTCACCGGACTTCTGCGCACATTTCCGCAGTGGCGAACCTATGCGCTGTTCGCAGGCGTTCTCACACTTGCACTAGGGCTTTTGATCCTTGGCTGGATGCCCCGCATGCGCCAGCAAGGCTATCTCGTCATGGGCGGGCTGGTTGCCGTCGTTACGACCGGTCTCTTGGTACTGATCGACGCGAGTTCTCTGGAATATGTCGATCCGACCGATCTCATCATGATCGCCGCCATGACTCCGCTCGTCCTGCTAGCCTCCACGGTCATTCTCACCGAAGGCATTGAACTTGCTGCGAGCTTATGGCGTGTCGAGCGACGCGCGATCCCGATTGCCGTTCCGGAAGCGAGTCCGCGCGTTTCGATTCATGTGCCTTGCTTCAATGAGCCGCCCGCGATGGTGATTGAAACGTTGAATGCGTTGGCCGCGCTCGATTACGACAATTTCGAAGTCATCGTATTGGACAACAATACGCCGGATTCGCAAACTTGGCTTCCGGTGCAGGCGCGTTGCGCCGCATTGGGAGGACGTTTCCGGTTCTATCATTACAACAACATGACGGGATTCAAGGCGGGTGCGCTCAACCAAGCGCTCAAGTTGACCGACCCGAACGCATCCTACATTGCCGTCATCGATAGCGATTATCAGGTTGAACCCTTCTGGCTGCGTCGCGCCCTGCCGCTGTTTGCTTCGCCGCAGATCGCATTGGTCCAAGGGCCGCAGGACTATCGCGACGCCCACCAGAACGTATTCAAGGCCATGGCTTACGAGGAGTATCGCGGCTTCTTCCAGATCGGCATGGTCGAGCGCAACGAACACAACGCTATCATTCAGCATGGAACGATGACGATCGTGCGCAAGAAGGCGCTCGCCGAAATCGGCGGCTGGTCGGAATGGTGCATCACGGAGGATACCGAGCTTGGTCTGAAGTTATTCGAAGCCGGTTATGGCGCGGCCTATATAGCCGAGAGTATGGGCAAGGGTGTGATGCCCGACACGCTCGATGCCTTCATGGGACAACGTTACCGCTGGGTCTATGGCGCGATGCAGATCATGAAGCATCATGCTGCGTCGATCTTCTTTGGTCGAAGCAAATTGTCCTGGGCGCAGCGTTACCAATTCCTCGTCGGTTGGCTGCCATGGATTTCCGACGGTCTCGGCATGATCGTTACCTACATGGCACTGATCTGGACGGGTCTGATGTGGGCTTCGCCGCAGACGTTTGACGTTCCGCTGCCGGCGCTCTCGGCGGCGGCGTTGGCGCTCTTTTTCGCGAAGACGATGAAGACGCTGTTGCTCTATCCGCAAAAGGTGCGGTCCGGGCTGAAAGGCGCCGTGATGGCATCCATTGCCGGCCTCTCACTTACACACGCCGTCGGCAAGGCCGTCATTTCCGGCCTTCTGACGAAAGGCAAGCCATTCCTACGCACGCCAAAATGCGAAGACCAGGCGCTACTGTCGCAAGCGCTACGCAAAGTATGGCAGGAGACGACTCTATTTGGATTTTGCGTCTTGGCGTTGCTCTCACTCAGCGCCAGCGGCAGCGACGACCCGTCCGTCCGTCTCTGGATGGTGATGGTAGGCGTGCAAGGTCTGCCCTATCTGGCAACAATCGTAACGGCTGCGATCAGCGCCCTGTCTTACAAATCACTTCGCGCCTCGCCGATGCGCGTACATCAACAGGAGCCCGCGCTGCCGAAGGCAGCTTAGATCGCGACGACTTTGCCCGGATTGAGGATGTTTTTCGGATCGAGCGCCCGCTTCAAGGTTCGCATGAGATCCATCTCGACGGCGCTTTTGTAGCGGACGAGCTGGTCGCGCTTCTGCACGCCGATGCCATGTTCGGCGCTGATCGATCCCCCAAATTCGTGGACGATATCGTGAACGATGCGCTGGATTTCTTGCCAGCGCGCTAGAAAGCCCACCCCGTCCGCACCGATCGGTGCGCTGAAATTGAAGTGGATGTTTCCGTCGCCGATGTGACCGAAGCTGACGGCGCGCGCGCCGGGGATCGCGCTCAGAACGGCGGCGGTCGCGCGCTCGAGAAACTCCGGAATTGCGCTTACGGGTACCGAAACATCGTGCTTGATCGATGGCCCTTCGCGTTTTTGCGCCTCCGACATATTTTCGCGTAACGACCAAAGTGCCGCACGCTGACTTTCGCTCTTGGCAATGACGGCGTCGCTGACGAGGCCCATCTCTCCCGCTGAAGCAAGCGAACGCTCGATTGCGGTGTCGAGATCGAATTGCACGGCACTGGTCGCTTCGACCAGTACGTACCATGGGGAATGCTTGGACAGTGGATCTCTTGCGCCAGCGATGTGATGGGTGATGAGTTCGAGGCCGATGCGCGGGATTAGCTCGAACGCTGAGATCTGCCCGCCGCTGTCCGCTTGCATCCCCGCCAGAAGCCGAACAGCCGCCGCGGGCGAAGAAATTGCAACGAACACTGTCGCTCGCGTCTTGGGCTCGGGGAACAATTTCAGGATTGCCGCCGTGATGATGCCGAGCGTGCCTTCGGCGCCGACGAAAATCTGCTTCAGGTCGTATCCTGTATTGTCCTTACGCAACGCCGTCATCAAGTTCAAAGTCCGTCCGTCTGCCAGCACGGCTTCAAGACCGAGCACCAGATCGCGCATCATTCCGTAGCGAAGAACATTGACCCCGCCGGCATTGGTCGACAGATTTCCACCGATCGTGGCCGAGCCCTCGGCCGCAAGACTCAAGGGAAACAGCAAACCCTTTTCGCGTGCGGCACTCTGCGCCGCCGCTAGCACGACGCCGGCTTCAACCGACATCGACTGATTTTCGACGTCGATGCCTGTGATTCGATTGAGGCGTTCGAGACTGAGCAGCACTTCGCCGTTGAAGGGAATCTGCCCGCCAACGAGGCCGGTGTTGCCGCCCTGCGGTACGATCGGGGTCGCCGTTTCATGACAGACGGCAAGGATCCTGGAAACCTGTTCGGTGCTGTCCGGTTGAAGCATGAGCGGGGACGAGCCCTTGTATTTGCTTCGCCACTCCTCGAGGTGCGGCGCGATCACCGAAGCGTCTTCCGAAAAGCCGCGAGGCCCGACAATCTCTTTCAATCGCGTGAGGGTCTTGGCGTTCATGACTTGTCGCGCGCGGCTGCAGCACGCGCGAGCCGGTCGTTGATGGCTTCGCCCAGCCCATCTCGTGGAATGGGCATAACGGCAATTGGCAGACCGGTTGCGTCGAGGGTGTGGAGGTGCGCAAACAAATTGACCGCCGCCTCCCTGACATCGCGCTTTTCGCTCAGGTTCACTGTCACCTTCGCTCCGAGAGGAATCTCGGGCCCAAAGGCCAGCAGTGCCTCGTCCTGGCGAACAGAATCGGCATTCAATCTCACGGAGGCGCGCGGCGCATAGTGACTTGCGAGCTGGCCCGGCGAGCGGATGCTTACACTGGCAGCGTCTTTGAGGCGGCCGACGACGTTCTCAATGTCGCCACGCGAAATCGCTCCGGTGCGAAGGAGTAGAGGCATTCCTGCATCAAACCCGATCACGGTGGATTCGAGCCCCAGCGCCGTCGGTCCGGCATCGAGAATGAGCTCTATTTTTCCGTCCAAGCTCCTGCACACATGCTCCGCGGTCGTGGCACTGATGCGCCCCGAAGCGTTGGCGCTGGGGGCGGCAATCGGCAGACCGGATTCCGCCAAGAGTTCCTGAGCAACGGGATGAGCGGGGACGCGCAACGCAACTGTGTCCAGTCCCGCACTCACCAATCGAGACAGCGTGCAGTCGCCGCGTCGTGTCAACACAAGTGTCAGGGCGCCCGGCCAGAATGTAGCGGCGAGCTTTTGCGCCGTCGCATTGAACGCGGAATATTCTTCGGCGTGCTCGCAACTTGCAACGTGAACAATCAGGGGATTGAGCCGCGGGCGTTGTTTGGCGGCAAAGATGTCAGCCACCGCATAGTCGTTCGTAGCGTCCGCGCCCATGCCATAGACGGTTTCGGTGGGGAAGGCGACGAGCTTACCGGCGCGAAGCAGCGCCGCGGCGTCGCGAATCGCGGCGGCGTCTGCGGGTCGAACGGGTGATTTGGCGGCGATCTCCATCGCCTCATTGTATAGCGGATTTTAGTGCGATTTGGTCGCGGTCAGATTGACGGTAATTGCGACTTCATGGGCGATGGTTGCAGCCGAAGCCCATTCGCCTTTTCCCAAGCCGAAGTCCGTTCTCAAGACAACGGTTTTACCTGTCATGTGCGCGCTGTCTCCGGAAAGCACGAGCGCAAAGGGCAGGGCGATGGCCTTGCTCACACCATGCAAAGTCAGACGGCCCAAGGCGACATAGTTGCCTCCACCTTTGGCCGCGAAGCTTGTGGTTTCGAATCGAGCCGTTGGAAATTCCGTAATCGCAAAACCTTCCGCGCCTTTGAGCCCATCATCATTGTCAGGAGCAGACGAAGATTCGCTGGCGAGATCGATCGTGACGTTCGTATGAGAGTGCGAGAGGTCGGCAGGATCGAACTGGATATCCGCTTTCCAGGACTTGAAGGTCGCATCGAATGTCTGGCCGCTCCAAAGCACCGAAAACCCAAGCCGGCTCTTTGCGTAATCGACATTCCAATGCGCAGCAGACGCGGAAGCCAAGGCGGCGCAGGCAAGCGCCGCGTAAATCGCAAGTCTTCCAATCATGCAGGATCACTCACGTCCGTGCCGGGGACCATTCGCCTGAGCACATCGTCTCGCCGGATGAATTGGTGATAAAGCGCCGCCAGCACGTGCAACGAAACTAGCGCGATGGCGAGATAAGCCAACAATGCATGCGTGTCCTTGAAAAGCTCGAGGTTCGAATGCTTGGTAGAGGCCGGTAGATCGGCCAGGAACCAGATGTTCGGCCACGAAAACAGGCCGAAATAAGGCGTCGGCAACCCCAGCGATGACGAGGAGACCATCGACCAGCCCGCCAGTGGGATCGCGATAATCAGGAAGTAGAGGGCAAAATGACTTGCACGCGCGCCGAAGCGAAACAGCGGGCTCATACCTCGGGGAAGCGGTGGAATCGGATTTATCAGCCGCCACGCCAGACGCGCGAAACTCAAAGTGAGGACTGTCAGCCCAAAGGACTTGTGCAGCTGGTAAAGCATGAACCGGTTCGGATCCGAACGAGGCAAATCGGTCATGGTCAGGCCGAGCGTAAGATTGATCAGCACGAGCGCAGCGATAAGCCAGTGAAGCGTCATGGCGACATTGCCATAGCGAAGAAGGCTGTTGCGTGTCGGCATCTTACGCTTTTTGCTGCAGAAACATCGCTTCGATCGTCAGCTTAACGTCGTCGCCGACGAAACTGTTCCACATCATCTTGTCGAGTCCAAAGTCGCTGCGCTTGATGGTGGTAGTGGCATGAAAGCCGAGGTCGTAGGCATTTCCGATCGGCGCCTTCAATCCGCCATTGTAAGTCACGTCGAACGTCACCGGCTTGGTCACGCCATGAATTGTAAGATCGCCAGTCATTTTGCCGGTCGTCGGACCGCTTCGAACGAGCGACGTCGACTTGAATGTGGCGGTTGGGAATTTGGCAGAGTCGAAAACGGTCGGCCCCACGAGCTGGCCCAGTACTTCACCGCTCATGACGTTGGCGCTGCCCGTATCAATCGTGACGGAAACCGAACTCTTCTCGGGTGTGCCGGGGTTGAAATTGAGGGTACCGGAAACCTTCTCAAATCGACCGTAATAGTCGGTGAGCCCAAGATGGGGAATGGCGAAAATGACCTGCGTGTGATGCGTTTCGATCTCATAGGCGCCGGGGGGAGCACTTTTCGGATCCGTCGAAACATTGGCAGCTAGTGCGGGTCCCGCTGCGGCAAGAACGACAATAGCAAGAATGTGGGCGGTGCGGCGCATGTTGCCTCCGTGGACGTATGATCAGTGTCGCTAAGCTATAGCTTGATCTTGAGCGCTGCGCAGCGCCGATTTGCGGTAACAAACCTGTGTTTAGCGCGCTTGACGGGCCTTGAGCAGTCTAACCATAGTCGCTCGCCACTTATTCCTGAAAGGCTCGTAGTGAGTGATACCGAAGCGCGGGTCCGCCCGGGCAGCAATCTCGACTATCCCTTCGACGGTCGACCCGAAACTGGCCACAGCATCGTGGTTGCGCCGGGGGTCCATTGGGTTCGCATGCGACTGCCCATGCAGCTCAACCATATAAATCTTTGGCTGCTGGAGGACGGCGACGGCTGGACCATCGTCGATACCGGCATCAAGAATGAAGAGACAACGAACGCCTGGGAGCAGTTGTTTGCAGGCCCTATGAAGGGCCGTCCCATCAAACGGGTCATCGTCACGCACATGCATCCCGACCATATCGGGCTCGCCGGATGGCTGGTGCGCAAGTGGAATGTCGAACTTTGGATCACGCGAACGGAATTCCTGATGTGTCGCAATCTGTCGGCCGACACCGGTCAGGAGGCGCCGATCGAGGGACTGCGCTTCTACCGTGCCGCCGGGTTTCCCGAGGACTTGCTGGAGAACTACAAGGCGCGCTTTGGCGGCTTCGGCTACGGCGTCTACAAACTGCCCAATGCTTATCGTCGTATTGTCGAAGGTGAAGAGATCGAAATCGGCTCCCACAAGTGGCGAATCGTGGGCGGCAACGGGCATTCGCCAGAGCACGCGTGTCTTTGGTGTCCCGAGTTGAACATCTTTATCTCCGGCGATCAGCTCTTGCCGAGGATTTCGTCCAACGTCTCGATCCATCCGACCGAACCCGAGGCGAACTCGCTGCAGGATTGGATCGACTCCTGTCGCAAACTGAAGGGCATCGTTCCCGACGATGCTCTTGTTCTTCCTTCGCACAACGAACCATTCCGCAAGGCGACGTTGCGCCTGCAGGAGTTGATCGATCACCACGAAGACGGGATGGAAAAGCTTTACTCACTTTGCAGCGAACCCAAGCGCGCGGTGGACGTGTTTCCAGCGCTGTTTCGCAGCCGCATTACGCAGGGCAATTTCGGCATGGCGACCGGCGAGAGTCTGGCCCATCTCAATTGCTTGCGCGCCCGCGGCCGCATTTTGCGCACCACCGATAAGAACGGAATTGATTGGTACGAGGCGGTGTGATGTCGCTCAAGGGAAAAACGTTATTCGTAACAGGAGCCTCGCGAGGCATTGGCCTTGCGATCGCGGTTCGCGCTGCTAAGGACGGCGCTAACATCGCCATCGCGGCAAAGACTGCGGAGGCCCATCCCAAACTGCCGGGTACCATCTATACGGCGGCCGAGGAAATCGAGAAGTCTGGCGGCAAAGCGTTGCCGATCGTCTGCGACATCCGTTTCGAAGACCAGGTCGTGGCGGCCGTCGTGAAGACAACGGCGACGTTCGGAGGAATCGATATCTGCGTGAACAATGCGAGCGCCATCTCGCTCACGGGTACACTGCAGACGGACATGAAGCGCTACGATCTGATGAACCAGATCAATGCGCGCGGGACTTATCTCGTGTCGCGCACCTGCATTCCGCATCTTAAGCGCGCTGCAAATCCGCATGTCCTCATGCTGTCGCCGCCGCTCGACATGGCCGCAAAATGGTTCAAGGGCCACACCGCCTACACGATGGCGAAATTCGGTATGAGCATGTGCGTCCTCGGCATGGCGGCGGAGTTCGCCGACGAGGGCATCGCATTTAACGCCTTGTGGCCGCGTACGGGAATAGCGACCGCGGCGATCCGAAACGCCCTCGCCGGTGAAGCTGGGATGGCGATGTGCCGGACACCGGACATTCTTTCCGACGCCGCCTATTTGATCTTCAGCAAGCGGGCCAAGGAATTCAGCGGGAATTTCCTAATCGACGATACGTTCCTCGCAGCCAACGGTGTGACGGACTTTGATCGCTATCGCGTCGATCCGAGTAAACAGCTGATGCCTGACTTTTTTGTGCCGGATTCGGTCCCGGTGCCGGTCGGCGTGAGCCTCGGACCCGCGCGCTAGGAGTCCATGCGCATCATCTCTCTAGCGCTGGCACTGGCCGGAGCACTCTTAGACCCAGTCGATGGCATGGCAGTCTCGGACCGCGCGGGTCCTATCGCGGGCACGCGCGCGCAACTCCTTCGCCTGGACAAGAATGACTCGCTCGTTCTGTCGGACGGTCGCGTGGCGCATCTGGAGGGCATCCTGCTGCCCCTCGGCAAGCTTGATCGCGCACCGCAGTCCTTTGCGGATGAATCGCGTGCGGCCATCGTGGCGCTGGTGAAGACCACTCCTTTGACATTGCGTTCTCTACCGCCGGAGATAGATCGACACGGTCGCCTGAGGGTGCAAGCCTTCGTCAGGGATCAATGGATCCAAGCTTTTCTTCTTGGTCGGGGGCTCGCGCGCGTTGCCATTGCGCCCGACCGCACGGATTGCGCGAGCGAACTGTTCGCAGCCGAAGCGCTGGCGCGCATCGCGCGGCGCGGCCTGTGGGCCGCCCCGTCCTACGCCGTGCGCGATCCTTCGAATGTTCAGCGTGACATCGGGACATTTCAAATCGTCGAGGGCAAAGTTCTGAATGTCAGCGTCAAGAACGGTCGCGCCTACCTCAATTACGGCGCGAACTGGCGCAGTGATTTCACGGCCCTAGTGGATCCGGTGGATATGCCGAATTTTCGCGCCTTGGGAGTCGCTCCTAGGTCCTATGCCGGCCAGACCATTCGCGTCAGGGGGTGGGTGGAGTGGCACAACGGACCCGAAATCGAAGTCGCAAACCCGCAAGGGATCGAAGTCGTGCAATAAAAAGGACCCGGATCAGCCCGGGTCTTTTCTATTTTCGATCATACGTGAACTACGCTGCCTTTTTCAGCAGCATTCCTTCGACGCGTTTTACGGCAGTGACCTCGTCGGTCCGTTCGACGGCGGCGACTTCACGCGCCATGCGGGCGAGGGCGGCTTCGTAAAGCTGCCGCTCCGAGTAGGACTGTTCCGGCTGACCGCTCGCGCGATGCAGGTCGCGCACCACCTCAGCGATGGCAACGAGGTCACCCGAATTGATCTTGGCTTCGTATTCCTGCGCACGACGGGACCACATCGTGCGCTTGATCCGCGCGCGGCCCTTCAGGGTATTGAGTGCATTGTTGACGATGTCTGGCGAGGACAATTTGCGCATGCCGACGGCCTTTGCCTTCAGCGTGGGAACGCGCAGCGTCATCTTGTCCTTCTCGAAGGTGATGACAAAAAGCTCCAGCTTCATACCGGCGACTTCCTGCTCTTCGATCTTCATGATTTTGCCGACGCCATGCGTGGGATAGACGACATGGTCGTTCGTCTTGAACTCGTGCTTCCTGCTGTTCGAGTTCGCCGGAACCTTCTTCTGAATGGTGGGGGCGGGGGCAGTCTTTGCGGTCGTCATATTTCACTTTCGTTCGGCAGGTCGCCGTCGTTGCACTGCAATAGAAACAAGCTAAGGCGCCGGATTGTTTCCAGCCCGGATGGTGCCCTCTCGTTGTTTCTGATCGTGGAAATTATATAACACACTTCGTCCGTGAACGGAAGGACAAAATGACAAGCCTTTGAATTCTCGGTGTTAATTCAAGATGTTCGGAGAATATCATGCTAATTCAGCTGGTTAAATTCGAGCGGCGAACGCCAAACACCATCATTTAGCTGTGTATTATTTAATTCTACGAGCCGTCGCCGGGCTTCTCGGAGAAATGCTTTTCGAATTTGTCCGGAACACCTTGCCATTCTTTTGCATCGGGCGGCGCGGTGCCATGCTGGGTGATGTTGGGCCATTTCTTGGCGTATTCGGCATTCACGGTCAGCCACTTTTCGAGTCCGGATTCTGTGTCGGCCTTGATCGCTTCCGGCGGGCATTCAGGCTCGCAGACACCGCAATCGATGCATTCGTCGGGGTGGATCACCAGCATGTTCTCGCCCTCGTAGAAGCAATCCACCGGGCAGACTTCGACGCAGTCCATGAACTTGCACTTGATGCAGGCTTCGGTGACGACATAGGTCATAAGGCGGTCTCGTGATCGCAAGCTAGGCCAGCGTCATTAGGGCTCAAGCGGTCGGGGATCAAGGGTATTTCCCGCGACGATTTCATAGAGCTGCCGTGCCTCGCTCGCGGGGCCTCGCCTTCTGCCGAAAGCAACCACGCGTACAGCAAGGATTTGGCTGCCAAACGGTACAGTGACGATGTCGCCGCATTTGAGTCCGTGTCCAGGCTTGAGGACGCGGGCGCCATTCAGTCGCACCATTCCGGATTCGGCAGCCTCCCGCGCCAAAATACGCGAGCGGTAGAAGCGAGCGTGCCATAGCCACTTGTCCATCCGAATGCGGTCTTCCTTCGGCAAGGCGTTACTTCCGGATGAGCACGGCGAGTTCGGCGAAAGGGGAGTCCGCGCGTATTTCGATCGTCGCCTGTTTTTTGCGATCGCCTCGTCGCCGCGACCGCCCGTCAGGCGACTTGCGCCAAACCTTCATGCCACCTTGCCCTGCATCGGCAACATCGACTTCCCGCCAGCCGAGATGTGCGAGGACATCCTTCAGTTCATCATTGCTGCAACCAAGCAGCGAAACCAGTTTTGGCAGAAGAACCTCGGCGCGCGTACCGCCGGTGGCGCTTTTTTCGAGTTCTTCTTCGAGGCGGTCCAAGATGTCGAGGCGAATGGCGCGATGTCCAATCCCGCGAAATCCAGCCGCCGCAAGAAAAGGCGCCGGCAGATTGCCGTCATTGGCGAACGAGGTGAGTCCGGGTTGCGGCGGCGGCGGCAGCTTTTCGAGTTTGTTCCAGATGCTCCACAGAAGCGCCAGCAACGATGCCGCTTCGGGACGCAGCATTTTGGGAAGATAAATCGAGCGCCGGCCAAACCAGACTCCAAAGACCTTCAACGAACGAATGAGCGTCCGAATATCGTCCGGCAGATTCACGGTCGTCCGAGTCAACGAACCGAAATTCTCCAACAGCTGATGTGCGAGTCCGCGCGCCTCTGCAGGTAGCGCGTTCGGCGTTCCCGGCTTCGCGTCGACGGCGCGTTGCAGCGCAAGAAGCGGTTCGAGCCTAGCGTCGATTCGGTCAGCGAGCCAACGGTCCAGTCGCACCTGAACCGCATCAAGCAACTCCGTCTTCAGGTGGCTATCCGACAGGACCGATAGCTTCGGTCTCAGGGACGATGGTCCGCGCGTGAGATTTGCGACGACCGCGCCATCCCACCATAGTTTTCCGTGCTCGCTGAGCATGATGTCCTTGGCGTTGCACTCCAGGAGCCTGGACGCCCGGCGAAAGAACTCACCTTCAATTCCGCGCATGGCAGCGGCGCGCAATGTGCGGCCGTGTATCCCCTCGGCACGGGCATCCGCCTCGAAGCGGAAACCCTCAAGCTTGCCGACGAGTTCGCCGCCAATTGCGACGCCACCGGAGTCATCAAGCGTGAGTTCGAGATTGTCTTCGTCGCGCAAACGTTTCATCAACAGCGATGTTCGGCGATCGACGAACCGCTCTTTCAGTTTCTCGTGAAGAGCGTCGGACAGTTTGTCTTCGATCGTACGGGTCACTTCCTGCCAGTGCGCACTGTCATGCGTCCAACCGGGACGATTTGCTGCGTAGGTCCAGGTTCTTATCTGCGCCAATCGCCCGCTCAATGTGGCGACGTCGCCCTCGGTCAAATCGAGCCGAGCGATCTGGCTTCCGAGCCAGTCGTCTGGAAGTAGGCCGGCATCGCTCATCAAGTGCAGATAGATTGCGCGCACCAGGTTGACGTGTTCGTCGACGGAAAGTCTGCGAAAGTCGGGCAGCTGACATGCTTCCCACAGTCGGTGGATGTTGTCGCGGTGTGTTGCGAGTGTCCTGACTCGATCATCGGAGGAGAGATGACGAAGCGCGACGTAGTCGCTTGCCGGTCGCGCCTTCGCGAGCCCTTTCATCGACGGAGGCTCGTCGAGACTCGCAAGAAGAGAGTCAAGTGAACGGAAATCCAGCGCTGTGTTGCGCCACTGTAAAACGCGCACCGGATCGTACCGATGGCTTTCGATACGGGCGACTAGTTCGTCAGGGAGTGGCTCCGCCTCAGCCGTCACGCCAAAGGTACCGTCATTCATGTGGCGTCCGGCGCGGCCGGCGATTTGGCCCAACTCTTCGGGACGCAGCGGGCGCACACCAAAGCCATCGAATTTCTCCAGGCTAGAGAACGCGACATGGTCGACATCCATGTTGATGCCCATGCCGATGGCGTCAGTCGCCACCATGAAATCGACGTCGCCGCTCTGATAGAGCTCGACCTGCGCGTTGCGTGTGCGCGGACTGAGTGCACCGAGCACAACGGCGGCTCCGCCGCGCTGACGTCGGATGAGCTCCGCGATGCCATAGACGTCGTCGGCAGAAAAGCCGACGACCGCCGATCGGCGCGGCAGGCGCGTCAGCTTCTTGGAACCCGTATAGGCGAGGTCGGAAAATCGCGATCGCGACATGAAGTAGGCGTTCGGAACGAAACGCTGGATGGCACCGCGCATAGAGTCCGCGCCGAGCAGGATCGTCTCCTCATCGCCACGCGCGTGCAGCAGGCGATCGGTGAAGACGTGGCCGCGCTCCGGGTCGGCGCAAAGTTGGATCTCGTCGATCGCAAGAAACGCGGCACCGATATCCAGCGGCATGGCCTCGACGGTGCAGACAAAGTATTTCGCGTTCGGCGGAACAATCTTCTCCTCGCCGGTAATGAGCGCTGCGAGCTTGGATCCTTTGAGCCGGGCAACTTTGTCATAGACCTCGCGTGCGAGCAGACGCAGCGGCAGGCCGATCATGCCCGACTTGTGCGCCAGCATGCGCTCAATCGCGAAGTGTGTTTTGCCGGTATTGGTTGGGCCGAGAATCGCCGTTACGCGGGATGTTGAATGCCGGTACCCGGTGCTCTTGTGCATTGATAAAAAGATCGTGGGTCCGTGACCCTGTTGCAAGCTTTAGCTGGTATCCTTGGGTCGGTCGGCGTCGCTCAGAGCAGCCATGTCCGCGTTCCGTAAGGCGATGAGAACAGGAACGGAACAAACAACGTCCGAATCACTAACTGTTTTAATATCATCCTTCGTTCTCATGCATTTAGTGGATAACGCGGTCTCGCGTGCCACAACATCTTGTGAATGTTGCGAGCCATGGAGTCGCGCAAGCTTATCCACCGAACCATCCGTACCCGGACAAATTACGACGCTGATGCGACGGCCGGTGGCCCACTTCTCGCAGCCGCAATATTGGGGCAAAACGGGACCGCACGAGTATGGTGACAATGCATGGATCCGAAGACACCGCCGGAGTGGGCAAGAGCCGCCCAAAAGGAGCTGCGCGATCGTCCGCTCTCGGAGCTGAACTGGTCGACCCCGGAGGGTTTTGAGGTCAAGCCGCTCTACACGGCGGCCGATCTTGAGGGCTTCGAGGCGGCCAATTCGCTGCCCGGCCAATTGCCCTATATGCGCGGCGTGCGTTCGACCATGTACGCAGGCCGGCCGTGGACCATTCGTCAATATGCCGGATTTTCAACGGCCGAAGAGTCCAACGCCTTCTATCGCAAGAATCTCGAAGCCGGCCAGATGGGTCTCTCCGTGGCGTTCGATCTCGCGACACATCGCGGTTACGACAGCGATCATCCGCGCGTGGCCGGCGACGTCGGAAAGGCAGGAGTCGCGATTGATTCCGTCGAAGACATGAAAATTCTGTTTGCTGGAATCCCGCTCGACAAGATGAGCGTGTCAATGACCATGAACGGTGCTGTCATTCCGATCATGGCGAATTTCATCGTCGCGGGCGAAGAGCAGGGCACGCCGAGCGAAAAGCTGTCCGGTACGATTCAGAACGACATCCTGAAAGAATTCATGGTGCGCAACACTTACATCTATCCGCCGGCACCGAGCATGCGTATCGTCGCCGACATCATCGAGTACACGGCGAAGAAAATGCCGAAGTTCAATTCGATCTCGATTAGCGGCTATCACATGCATGAAGCCGGCGCGACGGCGGTGCAGGAACTGGCCTACACGCTGGCCGATGGAATCGAATATGTCCGGGCAGCGTTGGCCAAGGGGCTCGATGTCGATGCGTTTGCGCCGCGCCTCTCGTTCTTCTTCGGCATCGGCATGAACTTCTTTATGGAAGTGGCCAAGCTGCGCGCCGCGCGTCTGCTGTGGTCGCAGATCATGAAAGGATTTGGTGCGAAGAATCCTGAAAGCCTGATGTTGCGCACGCATTGCCAGACGTCCGGCGTGTCGCTGACCGAGCAGGATCCCTACAACAACATCGTGCGCACGACGATCGAAGCGCTGGCCAGCGTGCTGGGTGGGACGCAGTCGTTGCACACAAATTCCTTCGACGAAGCGATTGCGCTTCCGACGGAGTTTTCTGCCCGCATTGCGCGCAACACGCAGCTCATCCTGCAGAACGAGAGTCACATCACCAAGGTCGTGGATCCCTTGGGCGGCTCCTTTTATGTCGAGGCGCTCACGCATTCCTTGGCGACCGCCGCGCGAGGCGTGATCGACGACGTCGAAGCCATGGGCGGCATGACGAAAGCCGTCGAAGCCGGAATTCCCAAGCTTCGCATCGAAGAAGCGGCCGCACGTCGACAGGCGCGCATCGACAAGGCCGAGGACGTGATCGTCGGCGTCAACAAATTTCAGCCTGCCAAAGAGGACGAATTGGAAGTCCGTGCCATCGACAACGCGCAGGTTCGGGAATCCCAGATCGCGCGGCTCAAATCGGTCAAGGCGAAGCGCGACCCCGCAAAATTGAAAGCCTCGCTGGAAGCGCTCGCCACAGGGGCGAAAGGCAAGGGCAATCTGCTCGAACTCGCCATAGAGGCGGCGCGCGCCCGCGCAACCGTCGGCGAAATCTCCGATGCGATGGAGAGCGTGTTTGGCCGACATCGTGCCGAGATCCGTTCGATCTCGGGCGTGTACGGCGCGCAATACGAAGGCGACAACGAATTCGGCGCCATTCGCGGAGAGGTCGAAGCTTTTGCAAAGGAAGAGGGGCGACGCCCGCGCATGCTCGTCGCCAAGATGGGCCAGGACGGCCACGACCGCGGCGCCAAGGTCATCGCCACCGCGTTTGCCGATCTCGGCTTCGATGTCGATATCGGCGCGCTATTCCAGACGCCAGACGAAGTCGCAAAGGACGCGGTCGACGCGGACGTTCATGTCATCGGGGTTTCCAGTCAGGCCGCGGGCCACCTCACGCTCGTGCCGCAACTGATCGAGGCGTTGCGGAAGCAGAAGGCGGACGACATTCTCGTCGTGGTCGGTGGCGTGATCCCGGCGCAGGACTATGAGCGGTTGAAGAAGGCGGGTGTCGCCGCGATCTTCGGTCCGGGTACCAACATTCCCGATGCCGCGCGCAGAGTTTTGAAATTGATCCGCACGCGCCGCCTCGATCACGCGGCGGAGTAGCCGATCGACATCAACCCTGATGCTTGGGCGGCGAACCGTCGATCTTAAGTGTCGTGGCGACTGCTGCAATGACGCCATAAGAAGTCTCGGCCCAGACGCGCAGCGGGACGACATAGTCGTGACCGGTCACCGCACTCGGAAATGTGACGACCCAGGCGTTGATGGTCGGAAAGCTGGCGCCTTCCTTGATGACCTTTGGCTTGAAACCGGCCAGCTGCCGATACTTTATTTGACAGAGCAGGGCGTGTCCCTTGTAGAGCCCGTTGTCCATGGAGACGTTCGTGTCTTTGATCTTCGAGATTTCGATGTTGTATCGCCGCCTGCCATCGAAGACCGGTATCACAACTGCACAAGGATTGTCCGCCGCTGCACCAACTCCTGAAACCAGATAGGTGATCGCACTCAGCGGATCGAAGGTCGCCTTCTGCTGGTCCGCCGACACCTCATATCCGGTCGTGCTGTAAGGAGGATCGGCATAGAGGCGCACGGGTCCGTTATCGTCATAGGTGAGCGAAACTTCCTGCTTCTTGTCCGAGCGGCCGGTGTAGAAGGAATCGTAGAGCGAGGGCCGCAATGCTTTTGACGCGACCGTACCCGTGGATGTCGCCTGGATTTGGGATTGCCAGAAAGCATTCACCACGCCGCCGGTCTGAAGATTCGAGACCGCGTGATATTGGTCACCGCGAATCGTCGCATTGAGGTCGACCTTGCCGAGCGTCACGCCGCCGGCATAAAGCGTCATGGCCATCTGCAGCTGCGAGCCTGTTATGGCGGGCGCTTCGGAGCCGGCGCCGCCGGCGGCGTAGGCGGCCTGTGTGATCGCAAGCGCGGCAAGAAAAGCGAGAATGAGTGAACTCAGACGCACTGCTATTCTCCAAGGGTTTTAATTGGCGGCGCGAACGCTCTGAAACGACTATGGTCCAATTATGACACCGCCTAGCCGTCGCGCGACAGGTACACCAGGGAAGGCGATTGCGGAAGCCGTTCTGGTAGGCGATCGGCGGGCATTGGCGCGTGCGATCACTCTGGTTGAATCGACGCGGCCAATCGACCAGAGCGCGGCCGAACAGCTGTTAGCGTCAATATTGGCGCGGACGGGACAGGCGATCCGCATTGGAATTTCCGGTGCGCCGGGCGTCGGCAAGTCCACTTTTATCGAGGCATTCGGGCAATATCTGACAGGCATCGGCAAAAGAGTTGCCGTATTCGCCATCGATCCGTCGTCGCGCCGATCGGGCGGTTCAATTCTCGGCGACAAAACGCGCATGGAGAAACTGTCGCGCGATCCCAACGCTTTCATCAGGCCGTCCCCGGCAGGCACGACGCTTGGCGGCGTCGCGCGGCGAACGCGCGAGTCCATGCTGATCGCCGAAGCGGCTGGATTTGATGTCGTACTTGTCGAAACAGTTGGTGTTGGGCAATCCGAAGCCGCGGTTGCGGACATGACGGACCTCTTTGTTCTTCTCGCGTCACCTGGTGGTGGCGACGAGCTTCAGGGGATCAAGCGCGGCGTGATGGAACTTGCCGACCTGCTGATCGTCACCAAGGCGGACGGCGATCTGCTGCCGGCGGCACGTCGCGCAGTTGCAAGCTACCAGATGGCATTCCACCTCATGCGGCCGAAGCACGTCGGCCTCTCACCCAAAGTGCTTTCAGTGTCATCGATAGAAGGCATGGGTATCGCCGCAACTTGGAATGAAATCGCAGCAATCCACGCGGCGCTCATGGCTGACAGCCGCTTGGCGCGGCTGCGCGCCGAGCAGGCAAGGCGCTGGTTCTGGTCAGAGGTTCAAGCCTTGATCGACGAGAAAATCCTCAACGATGACAAGCTGTCCGCCGAGGCCCGGGTCCTGGAAATCGCGGTCAAAGAAGGGACAGCGACGCCGTACGGCGCGGCGCGAAACCTAGTGTGGTCCATCCTGCCGGCAAAAGGCCCGGAGCCAGCTTGACCGGACAAAGCGGTCCCCTTATGAGAGCCCCTCTTTTTGGTGAGAAGACTATGGCCCGCCGCTGCGAATTGACCGGTAAAGGCGTCTTGGTTGGCAACAACGTCAGCCACGCCAACAATAAGACAAAGCGGGTCTACCGCCCGAATTTGCACGACGTTGCCCTGGCCAGCGAGGTCCTGGGTAACTCTTATCGCCTCAAAATCAGCATGAACGCGCTGCGCTCGGTCGATAAGACTGGTGGACTCGATCCATATCTTCTGAAGGCGAAGCCAGCGGCTCTGTCGCCCAAAGCGCTTCGCCTGAAGCGCGCGATTGCCAAAAAAATGGCACGGACGGCCGCTTAACAACACCACGTAAGCCGCTCAAAATATACTAAGTCTCGCAAGTGCGCGGGCATGGCTCCTGATTCGCCACCTGCCTAGAGTCCACGTTGTGCCATGGACAAGGCGCTGGTGCGGGCGGGGTGTCGTGCGGGCGGCAGAATTTCCAGCTTGGAGTGCCACGGAGGATGTGTCGGCCGGTCGGGCTGCCGCGAGAATCTTTCTACCTCTCTTCACGCTGTCCGGTTTGCTCGTCGTGATGCATCACCTCCTGGGTCAACCGCTCGCGATCTTCGCCGACTCCAAAGGTGCATGGTTCAGTTGGAGTCACGTTTTGCTCGCGCTCGCATTTGTCACAATCCAACTGACCAATCGGCGTTACGGACCCGATTACGCCTTCGCGCAGATCGTGTTGTCACTGGGGCTATGCGGCGCGATTTTGTTCGTTCAGCAGCAGCAATTGTTGCCAGTGCCATCGCTACCATCGATGCGTGAAAGCATGGCGTTTGTCATCGCCTTCCTGGCATCGGGATTTCTTTCAATCATCGCGTTCGACGGCTCGCGTGGCGCGCAATGGTGGAGAGCGCCGTTGATCGGCTACATCGTCGCCGGCGCAAGCTTTGTGTTGCTGTTCTATCCCGCCGCCTATGCGGGTTCGGGTGTGTACTGGGGCGAACATATGAGAATCCACGCCGGTGTTCTCGTCCTCGCGGCTGTCGCGGGTCTGTTGCCCTACTGGCTCTTGCGTTCCAGCGTTCCGCCGTTGCCGGGCTTCGGCGGCTATTAGTCCAATTCAGTGAGGAACATGCTTCGGCGTGTGGCGCGGCCCGGCGACCCGTTTCGGCGCCCGCGTATGGCCCTCATGGCCCTTCTCTTCATGGAAAAGACCAATCAGCTGTTCAGTCATCGCGCCGCCGAGTTGCTCGGCATCCACGATCGTGACGGCCTTGCGGTAGTAGCGCGTGACGTCGTGGCCGATTCCAATCGCCGTCAATTCGACGTCCGATTTTTCCTCGATCTCCTCGATGACGCGCCGAAGATGCCGCTCGAGATAGTTACCGGCGTTCACAGATAACGTCGAATCGTCGACCGGTGCGCCGTCGGAAATCACCATCAAGATCTTGCGTTGCTCGGGGCGCCCGACGATCCGGTTGTGCGCCCACATCAAAGCCTCGCCGTCGATGTTCTCCTTGAGCAGGCCCTCGCGCATCATCAGTCCGAGGCTTTTGCGCGCCCGCCGCCAGGGTTCGTCCGCATCCTTGTAGATGATGTGGCGCAGATCGTTGAGGCGCCCAGGATGCGGCGGCTTGCCGTCTGCGATCCACTTTTCGCGTGACTGCCCGCCCTTCCAGGCGCGCGTGGTGAAGCCGAGTATTTCCGTTTTCACCGCGCACCGTTCCAACGTTCGCGCCAGAATGTCCGCGCACATCGCCGCGACCATGATCGGCCGTCCGCGCATCGAACCTGAATTGTCGAGCAAAAGCGTCACGACGGTGTCGCGGAACGTCATGTCCTTCTCGCGTTTGAACGAGAGTGGGTACATCGGATCGATGATGATGCGCGGCAGGCGCGAGGTATCGAGCATGCCTTCTTCGATATCGAATTCCCAGGAGCGGTTCTGCTGCGCCATCAGCAGACGTTGCAGCTTGTTGGCGAGACGGGAGACCACGCCCTGCATTGCCTGCAGCTGCTGGTCGAGGAAGTTGCGCAGACGGCCAAGCTCATCCGGATCGCAAAGTTCCGTCGCGGGGACTTGTTCGTCGAATTGCAGGGTATGGACCTTGTAGCCCCATTCGTTCTGATGACTGAACGGCTGCTCTGGACGATGCGGCTTCATGCCGTCTTCAGGCTCCTCGGCGTCGGACATCTCGTCGGTCTGCTCGGCACGCACTTCGGCGGCATCTTCGTCGCCTTCCTCGCCCTCCGATTCCTGGAGATCGGCTTCGCTTGATTGCGACTCGCTCGAGGAGTCCTGCTCCTCGCCCTGTTCCTGGTTTTCCGCGTTCTCGCCCTCGCCGGAATCGTCGGAGGCCTCGTCAGCGTCGAATTCGTCGCTCAGCTTCAGATCGCGCAGGATCGTGCGCGTCAGTTTGGCGAAGGCGGCCTGGTTGCGTAGCGCGGTGCCAAGTCTCTCAAGATCCTTGCCGGCATTCTCCTCGATGAAGGGGCGCCAGAGATCCACGGCATACTTCATGGCCTCCGGTGGCGGCGTGCCGGTCAATTTTTCGCGTACCATCAGTCCCAACGCATCTGCGATGGGAACATCGGCTTTCAACCGCGCCTTGGTCAGGCCGCGCTGGGTCAGGCGTTGTTCGAGCCCAGCTGCCAGATTCTCGGCGACGCCTTTCATGGCGATGGAGCCGATGGCTTCGACGCGCGCTTGTTCGGCGGCTTCGAACACCGATGCGGCGTCTGCGGATTGCGGCTTGAACTGGTCGTGCACCTTGTCTTCGTGGTGGGCTCGGCGGAGCGCATAGGCGTCGCCGGCGCCACGCACCACGGCTACTTCGCTCGGCGGTAGATTGCGTGACGGCAATGGCAGGCGCGCTTTGAGACCGCGTAGGGCCGGCGGTTCGGCGCTGAAGGTGACTTCGAGTTCCGGCTCGCCGGACAAGGCCCGCACCGCGGTACCGACTGCGCGTTTGAACGGTTCCGACGGATTTTCCGGCTTCACGTCACCAACACTTTGGCCGCGCTTTCCGGCAGGTCTTCGCCAAAGCAGCGCTGGTAGAACTCCGCCACGCTGGCACGTTCCAACTCATCGCATTTGTTGAGGAACGTCAGGCGGAAGGCGAAACCGACATCGTGGAAGATTTCGGCATTTTCGGCCCAGGTGATAACGGTTCTCGGGCTCATCACCGTCGACAGGTCGCCATTGATGAACGCATTGCGCGTCATGTCGGCGACGCGAACCATCGCGCTGATTTGTTTTTTCTTCTCGGGTGTCGCGGCATAAGACGGCACTTTCGCCAGGACGATGTCGACTTCGGAATCGTGGCTCAGATAGTTGAGTGTCGTCACAATGCTCCAGCGGTCCATCTGACCCTGGTTGATCTGCTGCGTACCGTGATAAAGGCCGGTCGTGTCGCCGAGGCCGATCGTGTTCGTCGTCGAAAAAAGGCGAAACGCGGGATGCGGGCGAATGACCTTGTTCTGGTCAAGCAGTGTCAGTTTGCCCTGAACTTCCAGCACGCGCTGGATCACGAACATCACGTCGGGACGCCCCGCGTCATATTCGTCGAACGCGAGTGCGACCGGATGCTGCAGACACCAGGGCAGCAAGCCTTCGCGAAATTCTGTCACCTGTTTGCCGTCTTTCAGAACGATCGCGTCCTTGCCGATCAGGTCGATACGGCTGATGTGGCTATCCAGGTTGATGCGAATGCAGGGCCAGTTCAGGCGGGATGCCACCTGCTCGATGTGCGTCGATTTTCCCGTGCCATGATAGCCCTGGATCATGACGCGGCGGTTGAAGGCAAACCCTGCGAGAATGGCGAGCGTCGTTTCGCGATCGAAACGATAGGCCGGGTCGTGATCGGGAACGTGCTCGTTGCGCGTTTTGAACGCAGGCACCTTCATCTTGGTTTCGATACCGAACACGGCGGCTACATCGACGGTCGTGTCGGGCATCGCCGCAGGATCGAGGATCTTCTGTTCAATCGTCATGATTTTCGTCCGGCTCAATATACTCGCTCGCGGGAATAAACCGGCGCGTGTGGCTGGGGCGCTGGAGCCCCTTTAGGTCATGCCGGAGGCGCGTAACACGCCATAGGCTTTGATAACCTGCTTCAGACGCTCTTCGGCGCCCCGATCGCCGCCGTTCGCGTCGGGATGATACCGCTTCACAAGTTCCTTATACCGCGCCTTGATCTCTATCAAGGTGGCGCCGTGAGGCAGGTGGAGCGTGTCGAACGCCATGATCTGAAGTCGCGTCAAAGTGCGCTCAGGCCGGCGTGGACCCTGCACGTCCGACTCGCCCGGAAACGTTCCGTAATCGTCTTCGACGCGTATGCCATGGGGATTGTGCATACGAGCCGTGCGCTTGCCGAGCGGCCAGGTCGGACGATGCCCAGTGACGGCATCGTTACGGAAGGATTCGATTGCCTTCTCATCCATGCCGCGGAAGAAGTCCCACGACTCGTTGTGCTCGCGGGCGTGTTCGAGACAGAGCCAAATGTACTCGCCGAGATTCTCCCGGCTGCGCGTGACGCGATAGTTGCCTTCGCCTTCGCAGCCCGTGCGGGCGCACGCGCGCTTGCGCTTTTCCGGCTCCGCGCGCTTGCCTTCCGGCTTGATGCGGATGTCGGCTTTGAATCTTGATCCCTTGCTGGCCGCTGCCATGGATCGATTATGGGGTCGAAGCGTGAAAAAACAAAGAAAACGTATTGCTTGACTTACGCAGGCGAAGGCATGAAACGCTCATTGGATGACGGTCGCCGCGACGATCCGCGAGAAATTGACTTCGGCTTTCGCTCCGAAGGAACTTGTGGTCGAGGACGACAGCGCCAGGCACGCCGGCCACTCGGGCGCGCGACCGGGAGGACAAACGCATTTCAACGTCAGAATTGTTTCCGAGACGTTCGAAGGATTGTCGCGTGTCGAACGGCAGCGCCGCGTCTACGCAGCCCTTTCCGCGGAGTTGCGCGCCGACGGCATTCACGCTCTCTCGCTGACGACGCTCACGCCAGCGGAGGTTTGGCAGGAACACTAACCTTTGGCGTCACGTTCGCCGGTGGAACGATCCTCAGCGCCGTGATCTGATTTCTCTGACGGCGCAGGATTTCGAATTGATAGCCGAAGAATGCGAAGCGCTGGCCGGGCTCCGGAATGGTGCGCGCTTCGTGGATGACCAGCCCCGCGATCGTGGTCGCCTCGTTGTCCGGCAGGTTCCAGTCGAGGTCGCGATTGAGTTCGCGAATTGGAACCGTGCCCTCGACGAGATATGAGCCGTCGGGACGGCGTCGTACGTCGGGCCGTCCTTCTTCTTCGTCTTCATCGGGTATATCGCCGAAGATTTGTTCCAGGATGTTTTCCAGCGTGATGAGTCCCTGAAGCACACCGTATTCGTCAACGACGAGCGCGAAGTGACTCCGCCGATCGCGGAAGGCGTTGAGTTGCTCGACCAGTGTCGTCGTCTCGGGAACGAACCACGGCGGGGTCGCAAGTTGAGCCACGTCCACGCCTTCTATCGAACCTTTACGCTCGATGACGGCCTGGACGATGTCTTTGGTGTGCAGCACGCCAACGATGTTTTCGGGCTGCTCGCGCCAGAGCGGCAAGCGCGTGTGCTTGGAATCAAGTACCGCGTCCAGAATTTCCTGGGGCGGCAGGTCGGCGTCGATGCTGATCATCTTTTTCCGATGAATCATGACGTCGCCGATCTGCAGCTCGCGCAAATCGAGAATGCCGCCGATCATGTCGCGATGTTCGCGCTCGACCGCGCCTTCCTTATGGTGCAGGTCGACGGTGCCGCGGATCTCCTCATGCGCCTGCACGTCCTCGATGTCCTGCTGGCGGACACCGAAGAGCGCAAGTACCCGCCAGACGAGGTATTGGACGGCATTGACCACCGGCGCCAGGACGCTCACGATCAACCTGACCGGAGTGGCGACCGTCAGTGCGAATCGATCCGTACGAGCGATGGCCAGGGTCTTGGGTAGTACTTCCGCGAAAATGAGGATCAAAATCGTCATCACAGCCGTCGCCACGAAGACGGTGCGCGAGCCGAAGCGCGATTCGAGCACCATGGTGGCGATGGACGACGCCAGGATGTTGACGAAGGTGTTGCCGAGCAGAAGCGCCCCGATCAGCCGCTCGCGATCCGACACCAGACGATTGACGTCCCTGGCGGAACGCGAACCGTCCTTTTCAAGTTGATGCATCCGACCGCGGGAAACGGCGGTCAACGCAGTCTCGGAGCCTGAGAAGAACGCACCGAACGCCAACAAAAGGGCGATCGGCGCAAAAGAGATGAGTATTAATGTCATCGCAAACTCTCACTTCTTGGCGTGGGGATAGAATGTCATCCCCCGGGGCAGGGGACCAGCGGCCCAAACGTCAGCCGGCCAGGACCTTGCGAAGCGAGGCAGGCGGCACATCGGTCGTGACGAATGCCTCGCCGATGGCGCGCGCCAGCACGAACGTCAATTTGCCGTCCTTGGATTTCTTGTCGTGCGCCATGTGCGTGAGGAGTTCATCGGCGGTCGGGCGCGCGCCGGGAATGTCATCCAACGCGACGGGCAAGCCGCATGCCTTCAGGTGGCGGACAAATCGCTCGCCGTCTTGTCCACTGCAGAAATCGAGTTCCGCCGAGAGCTTGAACGCCAGCGCCATGCCGATGGCGATGGCCTCGCCATGAAGCAACCGGTCGCCGTAACCGGTTGCGGCCTCGAGCGCGTGGCCGAATGTATGCCCGAAATTGAGCAGCGCGCGGTCACCGGTTTCGCGCTCGTCGCGCATCACGATCTCAGCCTTCATGCGGCAGGAATGTGCCACGCACCGCGTGACTGCCCCAGTGTCTCCTGCCAACGCCCTGTCGCCGTTCGCTTCCAGCCACTCGAAGAAGGCCGCATCGCCGAGCGCGCCGTACTTCGCCACCTCGGCATAGCCTGAGCGCAACTCGCGCTCGGGCAGCGTCTTCAGAAAATCCGTGTCGGCAATCACGATCCTGGGTTGGTTGAACAGTCCGACCAGATTCTTGCCCTGGGCGGTGTTGATCGCCGTCTTGCCGCCGACCGAGGAATCTACCTGCGCTAGGAGCGTCGTTGGCGCTTGCGCAAAATCGATGCCGCGCTTGAGAAGTCCTGCCGCCAGTCCCGTCAGGTCTCCGACCACCCCGCCGCCTAATGCCACGATCAGTCCACCGCGATCGACGCCGCTGTTTAGCAACGCACTCGAGAGCTGTTCGAGCCCGGCAAAGCTCTTGGTGCTCTCTCCGCTGGGTATCGTGATCGGTCGCGCGTCGATTTGCGCGGCACGCAGTACGGTGCAGAACCTATCAAGGTGCAGCTTGGCAACACTCGTATCGCTCACCACGGCGACGATGCCGCGGGCGAACGGCTTGAGCATGACACCGGCGTTTTCAGCAAGCCCGGGACCGACATGGATCTCGTAGCTTCGCTCGCCAAGGCCGACGGGAATGATATCGCTCATGCGGCCCAGGCTCCGCAGCCTGACAGCATCGTAGTGATGCGCTCGACGATCACGGTGTGCGGACCGTCCTCGCTGTCGACCGTGAAATCCGCTTGCGCGTAAATGGGCGACCTATCCGTCAGCAGTCGCTCAAGAGTCGCGCGCGGGTCGCCGGTGCGCAAGAGCGGACGCGTGTCACGCCGTTGAGTCCGCGCCAGCAATAGTTCGAGCGGCGCTTTCAGCCAGATCGTGACAGACTGTTCTTTGAGCTTGTCGTGCGTCGCGGTGTCGATGAACGCGCCTCCGCCGGTGGCCAGCACATGCGGTGATTCGCCGAGCAGGCGGGAAATGACCTTGCGTTCGCCGTCGCGGAAGGCCGGTTCGCCGAAGCGGTCGAATATCTCCGAAATCGTACAGCCCGCCGCCGCTTCGATTTCCACGTCGGCATCGCGAAAGACGACACCGAGCCGCGCGGCCAGCCGCCGGCCGATCGAGCTTTTGCCCGCGCCCATCATTCCCACCAGCGCCACGGTCCGGTTCAGTTTCATGACCCTCGCATACACGCGCCACCGCCGCCTCGCCAGCAGGACTTGCACGACGGGTTCGATTTCCGCCACAAACGGCGCGGAGAATGGGTCATGCGAAGGAACACCGAAGTCATGGGATGGGGATCTTGGGTCGCGATTGGAGTCGCGGCCATCGTGCTTCTGGGTGCGATCGGGTTGACGGTCTATGGCGGCCGGGTCACGCCTGCTCAGCATCCGGTTGAACTGATCATCCCCAATGACCGGCTTCCGAACTAACCGGTCCTGTCATGAAAGCCGGCGACACCAGCCTGATTGAATCCTTCCTCGAGATGATGAGCGCCGAGCGTGGCGCCAGCATCAACACACTTTCCGCCTATCGCCGCGATCTGCTCGATTTCTCGGTTCATCTCTCGACAAAGGCCGGCTCGATGCGTTCGGCGACCCGCGACGACATCAAGGCCTATCTCGCCTTTCTCTCTCGTTCGGGTGTGAGCGGCTCGACACAGGCCCGGCGCTTGTCTGCGTTGCGTCAATTTTATGTCTTCCTCTATTCGGAGGAGGTACGTGGTGATGACCCGACCGACGCGATCGAGGCACCGAGGCGCGTGCGGCCACTGCCCCGAACGCTGTCGCATGACGACATGAACGCCCTGATCGCTGCTGCGCATGACGTCGCCGCGAAATCCTCGGAAGGCGCGAGGCTCGCCTGCATACTGGAGGTTCTTTATGCCTCGGGTCTTAGGGTCTCGGAACTAGTGACTCTGCCACTTTCGGCAGCGCGGGCACGTGACGGTTTCATGCTCGTCAGAGGCAAGGGCCAGAAGGAACGCCTTGCGCCGCTCAACCGAACGGCTCAGCAGAAGATCGCGGACTATCTCAAGGTACGTGATGATTTTCTGCCGGCGGGAGCGCGCCGGGGACACGCCGAGCGGTTTCTCTTTCCCTCGCGCGGAGCGGAAGGACATTTGACGCGCCGTCGTTGTCATCAAATGCTCAAGCAGTTGGCGATCGCGGCCAAGCTCGATCCCGAGAAGCTGTCGCCGCATGTGCTGCGCCACGCCTTTGCGACGCACCTTGTGGAAGGTGGAGCGGATCTGCGCAGCATACAGACCATGCTGGGCCACGCCGACATTGCGACCACGCAGATCTACACCCATGTTGCAAAGGACCATCTGACCGAGGTGGTCGAGGCCGCGCACCCCTTGTCGCGCAAGGCTAAGACGCGCCATCCTGCGAAGCCCTAGTTGACGCGCGGTCACGCCCGCGCCACGGTCCCCGCTTCGATCATTGCCGGAGCCAACGCCGTGAGTTTCACCACCGTCGAGCGCGTCGCACCTGTTCGCATCTACCGATCCAAGTTATTCGTGCCGGGCTCAAAGACGAACTTCTTCGAGAAGGCGGCGGCCGGAGCGGCTGATTGCATCTGTCTCGATCTCGAGGATGCCGTGGCGCCCGCCGATAAGGACAAGGCCCGCGACAACGTCGTGGCGGCACTGAACGACATCGACTTCAAAGGCAAGATCATCACGGTGCGCATCAACGGCCTCGACACGGGCTGGTGCTACAAAGATGTAATCGCGCTGCTGGAGAAGGGCGGCGAGAAGCTCGACGCCATCATGATCCCGAAGGTAGCGAACGCGAAGGACGTCTACGCCATCGATTGGCTGATCACGCAGGCTTCCATAGCTGCCGGACGCAAGAAGAAGATCGGCATCGAGGTCATCATCGAGTCCGTTCTGGGGTTGCAGAACATCGACGAGATCGCCGGTTCATCCAAACGCATGGAGAGCCTGCACTTCGGTGCAGCCGACTACGCCGCGTCGCAAGGCATGCGTACGACCAACATCGGTGGCGGCAACGCCGACTATGTGATGCTCACCGACAAGGACGAGCAGGGCAAACGTGAGCGGCACTGGAACGATCTTTGGCACTATCCCTTGTTTCGTCTGGTTCAGGCCGCCCGTGCACACGGCATCGTGGCGATCGATGGCCCGTTCGGCGATTACCAAGACCCTGATGGTTTCCGGGCGCAGGCCAACCGGACGGCGATCCTGGGTTGCGAGGGCAAGTGGGCCATCCATCCGAGCCAGGTCGAACTCGCCAACGAAATCTTCACGCCGCCTAAGAAGGAAGTGGAACGCGCCCAAGCAATCCTGGCGTCGATGAAGGATGCCCACAAAACCGGGTCAGGCGCGGCATCATTGAATGGTGTCCTGATCGATGCGGCTTCGATCCGCCAGGCCGAAGTCATCGTCAAGCAGATGGCGATGATCCAAGAGAAGACGGGCGGCTGACGCGGCCGAGCTTGTCGGGGTTGCGCACCAGATAGATCGCGCTAATGCGCTCGCCGTCGAATTCCATCGTCAGCGCGGTGTGCACGCCTTCCTTTGTCCGGAGCAGATAGCCCGGCGCACCGTTGATGTCGGTGAACTCCAAGTTGAAGCCTTCGGCCGGTGCGAATTTCCGCATCACGCCCAGCCCAAAACGGATGACCTTGTCGGTGCCGTAGATCGGATTGAGCGCCGCTGCGGCGCGACCTCCGCCATCGGAATAGAGCACGACGTCGCTGGCCAGAAGGCTCGAAAGCGCGTTCGGATCGTTGTTGGCTGCGGCATGGATGAATTTCTCGACCAGCGCGCGATGATGTTCCTTTGTCACCGAATGACGCGGCCGATCGGCCCTCACGCGCTCGCGCGCCCGCGACACGAGTTTGCGGCACGCCTGCTCGCTCTTCTCAAGCGTGCGGGCAATGGTCGGATAGTCGCAGTCGAAGGCATCGTGCAGGATAAAGGCGGCGCGTTCTTCCGGAGACAACCGCTCCAGCACATGCAGCAGGGCGAGCGACAGATCGGAAGCAAGCTCAGCGCGCGAAGCCGCCGCATCCGCGGCCAGCGCACGCATGTCGGGCAGGATCGGTTCGGGGAGCCACGGCCCGACATAGGTTTCGCGGCGAGCACGCGCTTTGCGAAGCGCGTCGAGCGACAGTCTGACGGTCGCAGCGGAGAGCCAGGCGCGCGGATCGCGCACTTCGTCCGGATCCGGCCGCTGCCATCGGAGCCACGCTTCCTGCACCACATCCTCTGCAGCGCTCATCTCGCCCAGCATGCGATACGCGATCGCCAGCAGATGAGCGCGCTGCGCTTCGAACGTATTAAGACGATCGACCGTCATGCGGCCTTCAAAGTTTGGTCGACCGCTATCTCGTCGGTGCCGATGCGCACGCGTTGGCAGGTCTTGGCATGTCCCATCGCGCGTTTGAGCACGGGATAGTTCCGCCCGGCCATGACATGCAGGGAGAGCGCGATCAGCGCCTTCTTGCCCCACTTGGAAACAACCGTCTCGCGCAGTTGATCGAGGTGGTCGGTCCCGTGGAGCAACGCGAGGCCGTAGTCAAAACCCAGTTGCGCATCTGAATTGCTTCGCGTTCCCGACAACAAATTGCGGATGGTATCCGGTGAGACGCCGGCTTCGACAGCCATGTCGGACGCGATTTGTACGCAGGGGCCGCAATCTTCCACCAAGGCGCCGGCGATCCCCGAAGCGAACAACGCATCCTTGGGCGCGCCGCCGCCCCATTGTCCGCCGGACATCTGCATGATGACGAAGCGATTGAATGCCGACGTCGAGATATCGGCCAACTCGTGCATGTAGGTCGCGTCGTACGCATAGCGACGCTCCAGCTTTCGGATGTAGCGATGGATGAATTGATTGATCATGTGGCGTTTCCTTGGCGCTGCCGGAGCCAAGCGAGGCCACGCCGGCGACTCCGACGAGAATGACCCCGATTCCTTCGTTCAGCATGTCGGTGGTCGTCGCGGGCATCCCCATCATCACCCACTCGCGCACATGGATGAGCGCATGCAGCGCCGGCCATGCCGCACCCGCGATGGCCCAAGGCGCGAAAGACCGGCCCCGGCGCGCGCTCCAGACCAGTGCTACGCCGCTTGCAAGAAATGCCATGCCAATGTCGGCAATGAAGTGGAACTCGAGGTGGTTCGGCGATGGGTTGTGCACAACACCCGCCGCCCATTGTGCCGGCAGCGCCAGCATGAACAGCCCATTGGCGGCGTGAAAAAGGCCCAAAACCAGGAGAAGTGCGCGTGTAAACATGGCCATTTCCCAGGTTACAGCATGAAGACGGCCGAGCCTCTGGATTTGTGACTGCAAAAGCGCATATCAGGGGGCGGCCTGTCGACCGCCCTGGGGCCGTTCGCAGGCTTCCAGGAGCCCGTAAAGGCCCGGCTCTTCCGTTTCCGATACGAGCGTTCATGCACACCTATCTCGAATTCGAACGACCCATCGCCGAACTCGAAGGCAAGATCGTGGAGCTGCGCAAGCTCGCCGAGGAAGATCCGGCGATGCAGATCGAGGCCGAGGTCGGCCGATTGCAATCTCGCGCCGACGGCATGCTCAGCGACATCTATTCCAAGTTGTCGCCCTGGCAGAAGGTGCTGGTTGCCCGCCATCCCGGCCGCCCGCATCTCTTGGACTATGTCCGCCACTTGTTCGACGAATACACGCCGCTCGCCGGCGATCGTTCCTTCGCCGACGATCACGCCATCATCGCCGCGCTGGCGCGGTTTCGCGGCCGTGCGGTGGCAGTGATCGGTCACGAGAAAGGCAACGATACCAAGTCGCGCCTCAAGCACAATTTCGGCATGGCGATGCCGGAGGGCTATCGCAAGGCCGAGCGCCTGTTCGAGATGGCAAACCGCTTCGGCTTGCCGGTCGTGTCCCTCGTCGATACGTCGGGCGCCTATAGCGGCGTCGCCGCCGAGGAACGCGGACAGTCCGAAGCCATCGCACGCTCGACGCAGGCGGGTCTCGATCTGCGCGTGCCGTTTGTCGCGACGATCATTGGAGAGGGCGGCTCCGGCGGAGCGCTCGCGATCGCAACCGCTAACCGGGTCTTCATGCTCGAGCACTCAGTCTATTCGGTGATCTCGCCGGAGGGCTGTGCCTCGATCCTGTGGCGCAAGCCAGAGAAGACGCAGGACGCCGCCGCCGCCATGCGTATCTCAGCGCAAGACTGTCTCGCGCTCAAAGTCATCGACGGCATCATTCCGGAGCCAGTCGGCGGTGCCCATCGCGCGCCGGAGGAAACGATTCTCAATGTCGGCGAACAGATCGCGCGTTCGCTCGCGGAAATGGACCGCGTTCCCGGCGATCAGTTGCGCAGCGAACGGCGCGCCAAATATCTCGAGATGGGCCGTAACCTGACCGCTTAGTCGAGGGTGCGCGCAAACGCGCGGATGTCGCCGACCAGATCGTCAGGCCTTTCAAGTGCCGCAAAGTGGCCGCCTTCGTTGAAGCTCGTCCAGTGCGTGACGTTGATGCTGCGCTCGACCTGGCTCCGTGGTGGAAACGGAATGAGGTCGACGGGAAACGCCGCGATACCAGTGCGCTTCTCCAATCTTGCGCCGCGCGGAATGGGCATCGTCACCTGTTCCTCGGCGCGCCCGCGATACATCCAGGTCGCCGTGTTGAAGGTGCGCGTGACCAGATAGATCATGATGTTCGTCAGAAGCTGGTCCTTGGTGTAGGCGTTCTCGAAGCCCTTGCGGCAATCAGACCAGCCGTGAAATTTCTCCACGATCCACGCCGCGACGCCGACAGGCGAATCCATCATTCCGTAGGACAAGGTCTGCGGCTTGGTCGTCTGTTCCATGAAGTACGCACCTTCGGCCTGGAATAGAGCGCCTGCCTTTGTCGCGAACTCCTTCTCCTCCGGCGTCTCGGCTCCGACACCGGGCGAAACCCAGCCCATCATGTTCAGATGCACGGCGCGACAGCCTTTGCCTTCATAGCCCATAAGCGCGGAGATCGCGCTGCCCCAATCGCCGCCTTGCGCGATGTAGTTGGGCAGCTTCACGACGTCGGTCATCAGCTTGTCGAAAAGACGTGCTGTTGTGCGCGGTCCAATGGGACGCTTGGGCTTTCCGGAAAAACCATAGCCGGGCAAGGAAGGGACAACGAGCGTGAAAGCATCCTTCACATCGCCGCCGTGCTTTTCGGGATGCGCGAGTTTTTCGATGATGTGCAGGAATTCGAACACCGATCCTGGCCAGCCGTGACTCAGGATCAAAGGTTTCGGTGCCGGTCCAGAACCTTTCACATAGTAGAAATGCAGATCGAAATCTTCGACATGGGCGACGAACTGCGGGAAATAGTTGAGCGCAGCTTCCCATTTGCGCCAGTCATAGCCATCGACCCAATAGGCACAGAGCGCTTTCATGAAGTCGAGATTGGCACCATAGGCCCAACTGCCTTCGAGGCCATCGCCACGCGGCATCTCGTGCCACTCGTACGCGCGGACCTTCGCGCGGATGGCGTCAAGTGTCGTTTGCGGAATGTTGATCTTGAACGGTGTCATGGCGTCGCTTTCCCGCTTCGCGTGTCAGGGGAGCATGTTGAACCGATCGCGGCGTCGCCACCAGACTATGGGTTCAAATTCCACACATAGACTGGGCGTCCGTCGGAATGGAAGGTCGTGAACTGTGCCGGTTCGCCCTCCGGACAGGTAGTGTCGTTGGACCCGGTCATGAAATCGTATGGACCGGGATATTCGATACATTGCTTGATATCGGTGCCCCAATATTCGTCGGAGTGACCTTGCACTTCGGCACGGGCGTAGAAAGTGCGATTGTTGGTCGTGAAGATGTCCCGGCACGCGCCGGCGTTCACTTTGGTCCAGCCCTTGTTGCGCCATTCCCTGCCGCCGATCGGAATGAAACTTGATCCGATCAGTGTCGTGTTGCTCGTATGATTGCAGACGCGAAGCGTGATGGGATTGTTCGCGGCCAGCTGAATGTCGGCACTCGCGGGGCCGGAACCCGAAATCGCCGCGGCTACGAGGCTTGCGGCGAGAAAGCCTATTGCCATGTCATCCCCCTGAACTGGTGGCGCGCACACGAGGCGTACGCCAACACGGGTTTATCGCATTATTTCATCGTAAAATCACGGCAACTTTGCGACACGCCGTTCAGACAAGTGCGCCGTGGCAGTGCTTGAATTTGCGTCCAGAGCCGCACGGGCAGGGTGCATTGCGCTGGACCTTGCCCCAGGTCTGCGGATTGTTGGGATCGACCTGCACGTCGCGCGGCCTCTGCATCAGCCGCGGGCCGCTCGAAGGCGGAGCGTCGGCGATCTCCTCTTCGCCGGTAAGTGGATCTATATGCGAAGCGCGCATCTGCTGCGGCGAAGGATCGACGAGAGGCGGAGCTTCCTCGGCAACTTGAATGTGCATGAGTTGACGAATGACATCGCTACGCATCCTGCCAAGCAGGCCTTCGAATAGCGAAAACGCCTCGCTTTTGTACTCGTTCAGCGGATCGCGCTGGCCGTAACCGCGCAGCCCGACATATTGGCGCAAATGATCGAGCTGCACGATGTGCTCGCGCCAATCGTGATCCAACGTCTGCAACAAGATCGTCTTTTCCGCATAGCGCATGATCTCCGGACCAAAATTCGCGGCGCGTTCGGCGGCCCGCTTCTCGACTGCATTCTGAATACGCTCGCGCACTTCTTCGTCGGCGATGCCTTCTTCCTTGGTCCAGTCCACGACGGGCAGGTCGAGACCGAAGATCCGGCCGATCTCGCCTTGCAGACCTAGTGCGTCCCACTGCTCCGCATAGGCCTTTTCCGGGATGTGCGCGCTGACGAGATCCTGCACCACCTCGACGCGAAACTCGGCAATCTGATCGCTGACGTCATCGGCCGACATGATCTCGCGGCGCTGCTCGAAGATAACCTTGCGCTGGTCGTTCAGCACGTTGTCGTATTTCAGGATGTTCTTGCGCATCTCGAAGTTGCGCGCTTCGACTTTCTGCTGGGCCTTCTCGAGAGCCTTGTTGACCCAGGGATGCGCGATGGCCTCGCCCTTCTCGAGACCAAGGCGCGCCAGGACCGAATCCATGCGCTCCGTTCCGAAGATGCGCATCAGATCATCCTGAAGGCTCAGGAAGAACTTGGACGCGCCGGGGTCGCCCTGGCGGCCGGCCCGCCCGCGCAGCTGATTGTCGATGCGACGGCTCTCGTGCCGTTCGGTGCCGACGATGTAGAGACCGCCAGCGGCGATCACCTTTTCCTTGTCGACGCGGATTTCCGAACGGATTTCATCCGCGCGCCGCGCCAGTTCGGCTTCGTCGACAATTCCGCCAAGCTCGACCTTGATGCGCATATCGGCATTGCCGCCGAGCTGGATGTCGGTACCGCGGCCGGCCATGTTGGTTGCGATGGTGACGGTACCCGGCGCGCCGGCCTGGGCGACGATCTGGGCTTCCTGTTCGTGATAGCGCGCGTTCAGCACATTGTGCTGGATCTTCCGCTTCTTCAGAAGGTCGGACAAATGTTCCGATTTCTCGATCGAGGTCGTACCGACAAGGACGGGCTGGCCCTTCTTGCGGCACTCCTCCACGAGTTTGATGATGGCTTCGTTCTTTTCATCGGCCGTGCGGTAGACCTCGTCGTCGGCATCGAGGCGGCAGACCGGAAGGTTGGTCGGCACCTCCATGACGTCGAGCTTGTAGATGTCCATGAACTCCGCCGCTTCGGTCATCGCGGTGCCCGTCATGCCGGCAAGCTTGTCGTAAAGACGGAAATAGTTCTGGAATGTGATCGAGGCGAGCGTGACGTTTTCCGGTTGAACCTCGACTTTTTCCTTCGCTTCGAGCGCCTGGTGCAGACCCTCGGAATAGCGCCGACCCTCCATCATGCGGCCGGTGAACTCGTCGATGATGATGACCTTGTCGCCTTTGACGATGTAGTCACGATCCTTCTGGAAGACCTTGTGCGCTTTCAGCGCCTGGTTGACATGGTGGACGATCGAGATGTTCTCGATGTCGTAGAGATCGCCGGTTTCGAGCAGGCCCGCGCCGCGCAGAAGCTGCACCATGTGCTCGTTGCCCGCTTCGGTTAGCGTGACGTTGCGCGTCTTTTCGTCGACTTCGTAGTCGCCCTTGTCCTGGACGACCTCGTCGACAACCTTTCCGTCCTTCTCCTTGATCTTCTTTCCGGTCTTGACCTTTTGCGGCGGGATGAGCTCGGGAATCATGGCGTCGACCGCGACATACATCGCGGTCAAATCGTCCGTCGGTCCCGAAATGATCAGCGGCGTGCGCGCCTCATCCACCAGGATCGAGTCCACTTCGTCGACGATCGCATAGGAATGGCCGCGCTGGCTCATCGTCGCGATCGAGTACTTCATGTTGTCGCGCAGATAATCGAAGCCGAACTCGTTGTTGGTGCCGTAGGTCACGTCCGCGCCATAGGCGGTCTTGCGCTCATCGTCGGTTAGGCCATGGACGATGCAGCCGACGCTGAGACCGAGGAATTGATAGATCTGACCCATCCATTCCGCATCGCGCTTGGCGAGATAGTCGTTCACTGTAACGACATGCACGCCTTCGCCGGCGAGTGCGTTCAGATAGACGGGAAGCGTGGCGACAAGGGTCTTGCCTTCGCCGGTCTTCATCTCGGCAATGTTGCCGTAGTGGAGCACCATGCCGCCGATCAGCTGAACGTCGAAGTGTCGCTGGCCAAGTGTTCGCTTGGCCGCTTCGCGAACCACGGCAAAGGCTTCCGGTAGGATATCCTCGAGCGTTTCGCCCTTCGCCAGGCGCTCCTTGAAGGCCGGCGTCATCTCACGCAGTTGCGCGTCGCTCATGGCGGCGAACTTCGGTTCCAGTGCGTTGATTTCAGGCACGCGGGCGGCGAACGGGCGGAGCTTCCGTTCGTTGGCAGAACCGAAAAAGCGTTGTGCTATGCCGCTGAAACCCAGCATGAAGTCCTCGTTGATCGGCCTTATTGTGCGGGCCGTGGGTGTTCGTCCGGCATGGCAGCCGCGGCGGAGAGATAAGAACGGCTCACCCCCTTGTCAAATCAGGCGATTCCAGTCACATGCCCGCCCGATCACTCGGGGCAAGGGCGCGTCGATGCCAAAGGGGAAACCAGCCGCGATCAAGGCTAAGGCCGGCGGCGGCGCAGTCTCACCGTTGGCTCCCAAATCATTCCCGAAACTTCCGCCGCTGGCGGGCGTGCGCCTGAGCACGGGTGCGGCTGGCGTGCGTTACAAGGACCGCAGGGATGTGCTGCTGGCCGTGTTTTCGCCGGGCACGCAGGTCGCAGGCGTCTTTACCAAGTCAAAAACCGCGTCGGCGCCGGTCGAATGGTGCAAGGCCAATGTGAGGACGGGGGGCGCCCGCGCTCTTGTCGTCAACAGCGGCAATGCCAACGCCTTCACCGGCCGGGCCGGCTTTGAGGGCGCCCAACAGATCGCGCAATCCGCGGCCGCGATCATCGGCTGCCGTGCCGCCGAGGTCTTCATGGCTTCCACCGGTGTCATCGGCGAACCCCTTCCAGCAGGACGGATCACGCGAATCCTGGGAACGTTGGCGGAGGACGGCGCGGCCGACGGTTGGCGCTCTGCGGCGGAAGCCATCATGACGACCGATACCTATCCGAAGCTCGCGACGGCATCGGCCATGATCGATGGCAAGCACGTGACCATCAACGGCATCGCCAAGGGCTCGGGCATGATCGCGCCCGACATGGCGACGATGCTGTCCTTCGTGTTCACGGATGCCAATTTGGCCGCGCCCGTTTTGCACGACCTTCTTTCCGAGTCCGTCAACTCGTCGTTCAACGCGATTACGGTCGACAGCGACACCTCGACAAGCGACACGCTGCTGCTGTTTGCGACCGGCAAGGGCGCTCACCATGCGACGATAGCGAAGGCCAGCGACAAGCGACTGAACGAGTTCCGCCGCAAGCTCGACGCCGTGCTCCTCGATCTTGCGCTCCAGGTCGTGCGCGACGGCGAAGGTGCCCAGAAACTGATCCGCATCGACGTGACCGGCGCCGAGAGCGACGACGCAGCCAAGCGCGTCGCGCTCTCCGTCGCCAATTCGCCACTAGTGAAAACCGCGATCGCGGGCGAGGACGCCAACTGGGGCCGCATCGTCATGGCGGTGGGCAAAGCGGGCGAAGCCGCCGATCGAGACAAGCTCAGAATTGCCTTCGGCAATCATGTCGTCGCGGAAAAGGGGGAGCGTGCCGCCAGGTACGACGAAGCCGCGGCGACGAAGGCGGTCAAGGGAAGCGAAGTCGAGATCACCATCGATCTCGGATTGGGCATTGGCAAGTCGCGCGTCTGGACTTGCGACCTTACGCACGGCTACATCGACATCAATGCTAGTTATCGCAGTTGAACCAGTCACGCTTGTTGCAGCTCTAGACGAGTATTTCGCCTGGATGCTGGGTGATGCGGCTGCGCCCATGGACGGCTTGAGGCTCCCACCCGACGGAGTCGATTCGCCGGAGATGCTTCGCGTTCTGCGTGCCATGAGCGCCAGGCTGAGAGACGCTCGATGCGAAGGAAGCTGGCTCATCGTTGCAGGCGACGAAGTGGTCGGGCTTTGCGGTTACAAGCTGCCGCCCTCCGAGGACGGAAAGGTCGAGATCGGCTACGGCATCGCGAGAGGCCGTCGCGGCAACGGCTATGCCTCGCACGCCGTGCGCGCCATGCTGGAACAAGCGCGCAATGACGCTTCTATCTCCACCGTGACGGCGGCCACTGCCACAGCGAACCTCGTTTCGCAGCAAGTGCTGGAACGAAACGGCTTTGTGCGCACCGGCACAAGCTATGATCCCGACGATGGCGAACTCATCTGGTGGCGGCGCGATTTGTTCGAATTTTATCGATCCGCTTAAATCGGCCTTAAAGGAGGCACCGGCATCGTGGCACCGTCAGGGCAAAGGCTTTTGCTGGTCGCTGCCTGCGCCTTGATCGATCCGGACGGCCGAGTGCTCGTTGCACAGCGCCCGCCGGGCAAGCGTATGGCGGGCCTATGGGAATTTCCTGGCGGCAAAGTCGAACCGGGCGAGCGTCCGGAGGAAACCGTGATTCGGGAATTCCACGAGGAATTGGGGATCACGATCTCGGAACCGTGTCTGGCGCCATTTACGTTCGCGTCGCACACCTATCCCGACTTTCAACTCCTAATGCCGCTCTATGTCTGCCGTCGCTGGGAAGGCACAGCCACGGCGCGCGAGCACACCGCGCTCAAATGGCTGAAGCCGCGCGCGTTGACAGCGCTGGCGATGCCGCCAGCCGATCAGCCGCTCGTCGCCATGCTGCGCGATCTGCTCTAGCGTCGCTGCTGCGCGATCAAAACGGTGCGACGGCCATCGAGTATGCGCTGATCGCCGCCCTCATTTCGATCCTGATCATCGCGGGTGTCACGCAAATCGGAACGGCGCTCCTCGTCTTCTATACGCTTGCCTCCAACCTCTAGCGTTTGGGCGCGGCTTCGCCGGCGCTTTGCTCGGTCGTGTTCAGCGCGTCTGCCAGTCGCGTGACCGCTGACCCGGGCTTCAGTGGTTGCTGCTGGCTCTCGTGCGGCGACCAACCCGTCAGGTACGCGATTTCGAACGTGGCGCGCAGCCGCCCGTCGGGATCGGCGTGGTTGTTCGCGTAGTGGGAGCGTGATGCCGCCAGCGTTTTGCGGTGCAGAGGTTTTCGACTTCTCTCGTGCAACGCATTTGTCTCGCCCATCGCGCGCAGGTCCGAGACAAGGGTCTGGAGTTCGCGATAGTGCACCACGGTGCGTTCAACATCCGCCACCGGGAGGGCGAATCCGGCGCGCTGCAACAAGCCGCCAAGCTGGCGAACATCGGTAAAGGGTGCGACGCGTGGGCTTATCCCGCCCAGGGTCTCCAGTTCGCCTGCAGATAACGACTCCCTCAATTCGCGCAGAGTCTCGCCGGCGAACAACGCGGCGACGAACAGCCCATCCGGCTTCAGGACACGCCCGATCTGAAAGAGCACGCCAGGCAGATCGTTCACGCTGTGGAGCGACAGGACGCTGGCGACCAGGTCGAATTGTTGCGGCTCGCCGCGCAGGGATTCGTCGTCGGGTAGCGCTTCTCTCGTCCAGTGTTCGGCGCGCGGTCCGAGAAGAGCGGCGGAGACGTCGCTCCCGTCTAATTCCAGCGCGCTTGAAAATGTACGACGTACTGCGTCCAGTCGTTGCGCCAGTCCTTCGGCAGCCTGGCGAACGAGAAACATCTCGCCGGCGATCGCGCGTGCACGTGCCTGATGCAGTGCGACGGCATGGCGGTCGAATATGCGCGGTGGTCCACTGGCCATTGCGTTAGGATACGGCATATGCGCGGCGCAATGGAGCCGATGATTTGGCGCTAATCGATCTTCTCTTTCCTCCGCTTTGCATGGCGTGCAGAAAACAGGTCACCGATCCCGGCGCCCTTTGTTCGCAATGCTGGCAAGAGATCCAGTTTCTCGACGGGCCGATGTGCGACTGTTGCGGTTTGCCCTTCGAGTTGGATCCGGGTAGCGACTCGCGTTGCGCGGCCTGCCTGGCAAGCCCTCCGGACTTCGACAAGGCACGCGCCATCATGCGCTACAACGAGAAGAGCAGGGGACCGATCCTGGCTTTGAAACATGCCGACCGGCTCGATCTCGCGCCCACCTTCGCTCGCTGGCTCGAACGCAGCGGCCGCAGTCTGATGGCCGAGAGCGATGTCATTCTGCCGGTTCCGTTGCACCCGCTGCGCTTGTGGATGCGCCGCTACAATCAATCCGCCGAACTCGCCAGAGCGCTCGGCAGACTTACCGGCAAGCCGATCAACGTGGCTGCTCTCACGCGCCATCGTCGCACACCGAGCCAAGGCATGATGCCCTCGGCAAAAGCGCGCCACCGCAACATGCAGGGGGCGTTTCGCGTCTCCGTGCGCCACAAATCCGCCATTGCCGGGAGAAATACTGTGCTCGTCGACGATGTGTTAACCACCGGAGCAACCGTGAACGCGTGCGCCAGGGCGCTAAAACGCGCAGGTGCGGCAAAAGTGTTCGTGCTAGTGCTTGCGCGCGTTGTTCGTCCGTTAGCAGGCAGTATTATATAACCGTCACGAGAAGGTGCCGTTGAGTCGTCCGTCATGCCGAAGATCAAGATCTATACCACGCCGATCTGCCCCTATTGTGTTCGGGCGAAGGCGCTCCTGAAGAAAAAGGGCGCCACTTTCGATGAGGTCGACGTGTTCATGGACGCCGATGCCAGGCAGGAAATGGAAGACGTGACGAACGGCGCGCGCACAGTGCCGCAAATCTTCATCGGCGAGCAGCATGTCGGCGGTTGCGAAGAACTCTATGCACTCGAGAGCCAGGGTCAGCTCGATCCCCTGCTGAAAAGCTGATGGCTGGCTTTCGCGCCGCCTGCGTTCAACTTCGTTCGACGGACGATGTCGCGGAGAATATCCGCACGACCAGCGAATTGATCCGCGAAGCCAAGGCCAAGGGCGCGCAATTCATCGCGACGCCTGAGAACACGACCCTCATGGCGCCGGATGGCGGAGCCAAGCTGGAGAAGAGCTTCGATGAGGCTCATGATCCCGCGCTTCCGGCGTTCACGGCGTTGGCCGAAGAACTCGGCGCCTGGCTGCTCATCGGATCGCTGGCGATCAAGGTCAGCGACAGCAAGACCGCCAACCGCTCCTTCCTGATCGATCCCAAAGGGCGCATTGCCGCGCGCTACAGCAAGATCCATCTCTTCGACGTTGATCTGCCGTCCGGCGAGAAATACCGCGAGTCGAACACCGTCGCCGGCGGCGACAGCGCAACGCTCGTTGACACGCCATTCGGCAAGATCGGTATGACGATCTGTTATGACATGCGCTTTCCGCAGCTCTATCGAACGCTGGCGCAGAAGGGCGCCTTCCTGCTCACCGTGCCATCGGCGTTCACCGAGACCACAGGAAAGGCGCACTGGCACGTGCTGCTTCGGGCAAGGGCGATCGAGAACGGCGCGTTCGTGCTGGCGCCGGCGCAAGGCGGGACCCACGCGAACGGTCGCAAGACCTACGGACATTCGCTTATCATCGCGCCCTGGGGCGAAATCCTCGCCGAGGGTGGCACGGAGCCGGGCGTCATCGTAGCGGATATCGATCCCACTGCTGTCACGGATGCGCGCTCGCGTGTGCCAAGCTTGCAGCATGACCGGCCGTACAAGACACCCTGAACGCGCAACGCTGGGCGTCCGCTCCCATTCCGGTTGGGCGGCCTATGTCGTACTCGCGGGCAACGCGAAAGATCCGCAGCTCGTGACACGCGATCGGATGCAGCTTTGCGATCCGACCATCAAAGGCTCGAAGCAGCCGTTTCACGAAGCCGAACCGATGCCGTTCGATAGAGCCGAGGCGTTCATCGAAACGTGTTCCACCGCGACCGCGAAACTGGCTCGCAAGGCGCTTTCACAAATCAATCGCGAAACACCGCTTCGCGCCTGTTGCGTGCTGACTGCTTCAGGAAAGCCGCTTCCAGACCTCCGTGCCATTCTCGCGTCGCATGCACTCATTCATACGGCGGAAGGCGAGTTCTATCGCGATGCCGTCGCAGCGGCTTGCGACAGAAGCGAGATTACGGTGCGCCGCGTGCATGAACGCGACATGGAGAATGAGCTTCAAAAGCTCCCTGTAACCACTGCCGCTGCCAAGGCGCGTCTCGTCGCGTTCGGCAAGCAGGCAGGGCCGCCTTGGACGCAGGACGAAAAACTAGCCGCACTCGGCGCCTGGTTAATGTTGGCGGTGTTGCCTTCGCGCCACTAGACGTCCTAATGGCTTCCGAATGGTAGTTGCGGGCTTCCAGTTTGGGATATAATTCCCCCGATGGGTCCGCCTGAGGCAATTGCGTGATCGTCTACAACCTTCGTTGCCACAACCGCCACGAGTTCGAGGGCTGGTTCAAGGATTCGGCCGCCTTCGACAGCCAGGCGAAGTCCGGCCGGGTCGTCTGCCCCATCTGCGAGTCGAAGAAGGTGGAAAAGGCGATCATGGCCCCGGCCGTCGCGGGCGCAAAGAAGCTCACGACGAACTCGGAAGAGCGCAAAAAGGTGCGCCAGTTCATGACGGGCCTGCGCAAATACGTTCAGGAAAACGCCGACTATGTCGGGCCGAAATTCGCCGAAGAGGCCCGCAACATCCACTATGGCAAGTCGGAGGAGCGGCACATCTACGGTGAAGCCACGCTCAAGGAGGCGAAGGATCTCCTCGACGAGGGGGTGGACGTCTCGCCGCTACCGCCCGACCTCGATGGCGCCAACTAGCGGCTCGCGACCACCATATAGTTCACGTCAACATCGGCAGACAGCCGCCATTCCCAGGCGAGCGGATTGAATTCTACGCCTTGGACTTTCAAAGGGTTGAGGCCTGACTCTTCGAGCATTCTGCGAAGTTCGGCCGGCGTGACGAACCGATTCCAGTCGTGTGTTCCCGGCGGAAGCCAGCGCAGAACATATTCCGCCCCGATCTTCGCCAGTGCCAGCGCCTTGAGCGTCCGGTTCAACGTTGCGACCACCATCAGCCCGCCGGGGTTAACCAGCCTTGCGCATGCCCGAAGATATGCCCGGAGGTCGGCGACATGCTCGACGACCTCCATGTTGAGGACGATATCGAAGGTGGCGCCATCTGCAACAAGCGCTTCGGCCGTCGATTCGCGATAGCTGATGGCGAGGCCGGACATCGCCGCATGTGCCCTGGCGGTGCCGATGTTCTTCGCGGAGGGATCGGCACCGGTGACGGCAAAGCCCAGTCGCGTCGTCGGCTCGCATAACAGTCCGCCGCCGCAACCGATGTCCAGGAGAGTCAAGCCGGCGAACGGTTTCAGACTTTTCGCATCGCGACCGAAGTGTGACGCCACGGTGTCGCGGATGAATGCCAGCCTTACGGGATTGAACTTGTGCAGCGGCGCGAATTTGCCGGTCGGATCCCACCACTCCTCGGCCAGCGCCGAAAACTTGGCGACTTCGGCTTCGTCAACGGTTGAGTCACTCATTTCAGAATTCGCGTTGAGCGTGGATCGGCTGGCGTCTATGTATGCCGGGAGCATGCGGGCCGCAAACGGGACGGGTGGATGGCGAAGATTGCGATGAAATTCGGCGGCACGTCGGTGGCCGATCTGGACCGCATTCGCCATGTCGCCACCCTGGTGAAAAGCGAGCGCGATCGCGGCAACGAGGTCGCTGTCGTGGTTTCGGCCATGGCGGGCGAGACGAATAAGCTGATCGGCTGGACCAACGAAGCCGCAAAGGCGTCGGGCGCGAACGCGATCGCTATTCCTGATCCGCGCGAGCTCGACGTCGTAATGGCCGCCGGCGAGCAGATCACGGCCGGGCTCTTGGCAGTCGCGCTTGGCGCTCTCGGCGTGCCGGCGCGATCCTGGCTTGGCTGGCAGATCCCGATCCGCACCTCCGCGGTGCACGGTCACGCCCGCATCGAAGGGGTCGATCCCGAGTTGATGAACGAGAGTTTGGCGCGCGGCGAAGTAGCGGTCGTGGCGGGCTATCAAGGCGTCGCTGCGCACGATCGGATTTCGACCTTGGGCCGCGGCGGCTCCGACACCTCGGCCGTCGCCGTCGCGGCGGGGCTACGAGCGGATCGCTGCGACATCTACACCGACGTCGACGGCGTCTACACCACCGACCCGCGGATCGTGCCCAAGGCCAGGCGGCTGGAAAAGGTCGCCTACGAAGAAATGCTCGAAATGGCGTCTTTGGGTGCCAAGGTGCTGCAGACGCGCTCCGTCGAAATTGCCATGCTTCATCGCGTGCCCACCCGCGTTCTTTCCACCTTCGCTCCCGACGCGGGCGGAACGCTTCTGTGCGACGAGGAAGACATCGTGGAAAAGAAACCCGTAACCGGCATCGCCTATTCGCGCGACGAGGCGAAAATCACGCTGCATAAGATTCCGGATCGTCCCGGCATTGCGGCCGCGATCTTCGGGCCGCTCGCCGACTCCGGCGTCAATGTCGACATGATCGTGCAGAACGTGTCGGAAGACGGCAAGAAGACCGATCTCACCTTCACCGTTTCACGCAGCGAACTGGGGCGCGCGCTGGCCTCGATCGAGAAGGCGGCACCCCAGATCGGCTATCGCGAGATCACGCATGATGCCAACGTTGCCAAAGTCTCGATCATCGGCATCGGGATGCGCGCCCATCCCGGCGTGGCGCAGACGATGTTCCGCACGCTGTCGGAGAAGGGCATCAACATCCAGGTGATCTCGACGTCGGAGATCAAGGTCTCCGTCCTGATTTCCGAAGAATATGTGGAGCTCGCGGTCCGCGCCTTGCACTCGGCCTACGAGCTGGACGTGGCCTGATGGCAGTCGCGGCGGGCGGTCCACGTCTGCTTTTGCGGCGCCTCAGAGAAATCATGGCGGAACAGTCGAGCGCGCAGACGCGGCTCGACAAGCTTGTCACTGTGATCGCCACCAACATGGTCGCCGAGGTCTGCTCGATCTATTTGCGCCGCGCCGGCAAGGCGCTCGAACTCTTTGCCACCGAAGGGCTCAACCGGTCCGCCGTTCACAACACGCGGCTGAAGGAGGGCGAGGGCTTGGTCGGGCTCGTCGCCGAGAGTGCCGAACCCGTCAATCTGAGCGACGCGCCGTCCGATCCGCGTTTCTCCTACCGGCCGGAGACCGGCGAGGATCCCTACAGGTCCTTCCTCGGCGTGCCCATCGTGCGCGGCGGTCAGGTGTTCGGCGTTCTTACCGTGCAGAACCGCGCCGCCGTCCTCTACGCAGAAGAGGAAGTCGAGGCGTTGCAGACCGTGTCGATGGTGCTGGCGGAAGTCGTCGCGCAGGGTGGGCTCTTCAACATCGCCGAACTCGACGAGCCGGAACTGCGCGTCGATCGTCCGCGTGTTTTCCACGGCGAGGGGCTTTCCGAAGGCGTCGCGGTCGGGCGCATCGTGCTGCACGAACCACGCGTCCTGGTCGAGCGCATGATCGCCGACAATCCCGCCGAGGAGTTGACCCGGCTCGAAGACGCCATCGGTTCCTTGCGCGACTCCGTCGACGAAATGCTCGACTCCCGCGAACTCGACTTGACCGGCGAGGGCAGGGAGGTGATCGAAGCCTATCGGCTCTTCGCACATGACCAGGGCTGGCGCCAGCGCATGCGCGATGCCATCCGTACCGGCCTCACCGCCGAGGCGGCGGTCGAGCGCGTGCAGGACGAAATGCGCGTGCGCGTCCATCGCCTCGACGATCCCGCGCTCCGTGAACGCCTGCATGATCTGGATGATCTCGCGCGCCGGCTGTTGCAGCATCTGACGGGCTCGTCGGCCGTGCAGGAGCTTCCTTTGAACGCGGTCGTCGTCGCGCGCGCCATGGGGCCCGCCGAGTTGCTCGACTATGGCCGCGAGCGCCTGGTCGGCCTGGTGCTCGAGGACGCGGCTTCCACGTCGCATGTCGCCATCGTTGCCCGCTCGATGGGTTTGCCACTCATCGGATCAGCGGAAGGCATCACCGACTCCGCGCGCGTCGGCGACACGATCGTGGTCGATGGCGAATCCGGTGAGGCACACCTACGGCCTCAGGCCGAGATCGTTGCCGCCTTCGAGGCCAAGCGCACCTTGCGCGAGCACGCCCAGGCGCGTTTTGCTGCCCTGCGCGACTTGCCCGCGGTCACGAAGGACGGCGTGCAGATCAAGCTGATGATGAATGCGGGTCTGCTTCTCGATATGCCTCATCTGTCGGAGTCTGGTGCCGACGGCATCGGGCTCTTCCGCACCGAGCTGCAATTCATGATCGGCGAGACCATGCCGCGCCTGTCCGACCAGGTCGCCTTCTATCGCAACATCATCGAAGCGGCAGGCGATAAACCCGTCGTGTTTCGCACGCTCGATCTCGGCGGCGACAAGGTGTTGCCTTATGCGCGCTGGGAGCGCGAGGGCAATCCGGCGCTCGGCTGGCGTGCCATCCGCATCGCACTCGATCGTCCGGCACTGCTGCGCTACCAGGTGCGCGCGCTCCTGATGGCAGCGGCGGGGCGCACCTTGCGCATTCTTCTGCCCATGGTTTCGAACGTCGACGAGTTCAACCGGGCCCGCTCCATGGTCGATCGCGAGATCGAGCGCGCGCGCCTTGTCAGCATGGAGCGACCGCGTCAGGTGCTGGTCGGCGCGATGCTGGAAGTGCCGTCGCTGGCCTTCATGTTGCCGCAGCTCATGCGCAATGCCGATTTCGTGTCCATCGGCTCCAACGATCTCCTGTCGTTCGCCTTCGCCGTGGATCGGACAAATCCGCGCGTGGCACGGCGCTACGACAATCTGAACCCCGCCGCGCTCACGTTGATCCGCCTCATTGTCAACAGCTCGGCCGAGGCGCATGGCGAACTGTCCTTGTGCGGCGAGATGGCCGGCAAACCGCTCGACGCCATGGCACTTCTGGGTCTTGGATTGCGCACGCTCTCGATGTCGCCGGCGAACATCGGGCCGATCAAGATGATGATCCGCAGCATGGCATTGGCAGAGGTGGCGCCCTTCGTCGACAAATTGTGCGGGCGCACCGATCACAGCTTGCGCACGCGGTTGACCGCTTTTGCAGCCGAGCGCGGAATCGTCCTGAAGTAACCGCCGCCGGCGGTTCACGGTTTCATTGCCCACATGCGCCGATTTGTCCGTCGCCAAGCCTAAGAAACGCCTGAATTCCCGGCAATTTTCAAAGAATGGGCTGGCTGGCGCGTTGCAGTGTGTATATTTGTTGCCGATGACCAAAGTGACCCGTCTGACGCTCGATGACAGCGGCAATATGAAGAGCCGCCGCATCCATCTGCGCGAGATTTCCGGCGACAGCGATGCCCCGCTGGAGACCGTCGGCCAGGATTTGCGCGCCGCGCGTCTGCGTCGCGGTGACGATCTGGCGACGGCGTCCAAGGTTCTGAAGATTCGCAAGGACCATCTCGAGGCTCTCGAAGAAGACCGGCTCGAGGCGCTTCCCGGCCGGACCTATGCCGTCGGCTTTGTGCGCTCCTATGCGGATTATCTTGGTCTCGACACCGCGCAATGCGTCGAGCGCTACAAGGCGGAAATCGCCGGCCGCTCGGACTCCGATCACATTCCGCACGTTACTGTCATCGACGAGGATGACCATCGCCGTCTGCCGCAGGGCTGGAAGATCGGCGCCGCGGTCGTCGCGCTTCTGATGCTCTACGGCGCCTACTATCTGATCACGTCGGCAAGCTCGGTCGTCTCGCAACCTTCGACGCCCCCGGCTCCAACGCAGGCCGCGACCAAACCGGTCGCGACGCACGTGGCACGGCGCGTCGTCGCGCCTTCGCCAGTCTCTGCACCCGCTGCGGCCGTGGACTCACCGCCGCCAGCCGCCGCAACGACGCCGATCGCTCCCGCGACTGAAGCGCCGTTGCCGGCCGGCACCGCCTATGGTCAGCAGAACGTCAACGCGCGCGTCGTTCTGCGCGTCCACCAGGCGACGCGCATTCTAGTCCAGGGCGCGGGCAACATCGTCTACATCAACCGCGCGCTCAATCCGGGCGACACCTTCCGCGTACCGAACAAGACGGGCGTCACGCTGACGACGACGAATGCGGGTGCCGTGGAAGTGGAACTCGATGGTCAGTCCATGGGTTATGCTGGCAAGGGGACCCAACTTGCGGAGGCGTTGTCGCTGGACCCGCAATCCATAGTCGACCGCTCGAACAAGGGAGCTTCGGCACAATGAGCGTGCGCGCATATCGCGATATCCACCGGCGCAAGTCGCGCCAGATCCGCGTCGGCAAGGTCCTCATCGGCGGCGATGCGCCGATTTCCGTGCAGACGATGACCAACACCGTGACCGGCGATGCGCGCGCGACGATCGATCAGATCCGCGCCATCGAGGAAGCCGGCGCCGACATCGTGCGCGTCTCCTGCCCGGACGAGGACTCGACCAAGGCCATGCGCGCCATCACGCGCGCCTCGAACATCCCTGTCGTGGCGGATATCCACTTCCACTACAAGCGCGCCATCGAGGCGGCAGTTGCAGGCGCGGCATGCCTGCGCATCAATCCCGGCAATATCGGCTCGGAACAGCGCGTCAAGGACGTGGTGCAGGCGGCCAAGGACCACGGCTGCTCGATGCGCATCGGCGTCAACGCTGGTAGTCTCGAAAAGGACTTGCTCGAAAAGTATGGCGAGCCGTGCCCCGAGGCGATGGTGGAGAGCGCGCTCAACCACGCCAAGATTCTCGATGACCTCGATTTCCGCGAATACAAGATTTCAGTGAAAGCATCCGACGCCTTCCTGGCCGTCGCCGCCTATCAGCAGCTCGCCGATGCAGTCGATTGCCCGATCCATCTCGGCATCACCGAGGCGGGCGGCATGATTTCCGGCACCGTGAAGTCCTCGATCGGCATGGGCATGCTGTTGTGGAGCGGCATCGGCGACACGATCCGCGTCTCGCTGTCCGCCGATCCCGTCGAAGAAGTACGCGTCGGTTTCGACATCCTGAAATCGCTCAACCTGCGGCATCGCGGCGTGAACATCGTGTCGTGCCCCAGCTGTGCGCGCCAGGGCTTCAACGTCATCGAAACGGTCCGCCAACTCGAAGACCGGCTGAAGCACATCTCGACGCCGATGTCGCTCTCGATCATCGGCTGCGTCGTCAACGGTCCGGGGGAGGCGCGCGAAACCGATCTCGCCTTCACCGGCGGTGGCGCGGGCAAGGGCCATGGCATGATCTATCTCAACGGCAAGCCGGCCTATCGCCTCGACAACGACAAGCTGCTCGATCACGTCGTCGAGCTTTGCGAGAAGAAAGCTGCCGAGATCGAGGCCGCCCGCGGCAATGCGGAAGTCGCGCTCGAACCCGTCTCTTAGCGTATATCGTCAGGGCCGGCCCTGACGAGCGAATCGATGATCCCGACCGCTAAACTTGAGCGCCTGCTGGATCGCTTTCATGCGATCGAGGCGGAGCTTTCCTCGGGTGGCGGCGGCGCCGGCTATGTGAAGCTCTCCAAGGAACACGCGGAGCTTGCGCCCGTGGTCGAAGTCGTGCGCGAGTATCGCTCGGTGCAGGACCAGCTTGCAGACGCCGAGACGCTCGCGACGGATTCCAACACCGAACCCGAACTGCGAGCACTCGCCGAGGAGGAGCGCGCCGGACTGAAGAAGCGCTTCGCGGACCTCGAACATGCACTGCAAATCCAGCTCCTGCCCAAGGATGCCGCCGACGACTCCTCAGCGATCATCGAAATCCGTGCCGGAACAGGCGGCGACGAGGCGGCTCTCTTCGCTCACGATCTGCTACAGATGTACACGCGCTTTTGCGCGCTCCAGGGCTGGAAGACGGAGTTGATGGCGATCACCGAGAGCGATCTCGGCGGCATCAAGGATGCGGTTCTCGAGGTCAACGGCCATGGCGCCTATGCCAAATTGAAGTTCGAGAGCGGCGTGCATCGCGTCCAGCGCGTTCCGGTGACGGAAGCTAGCGGGCGCATCCATACGTCGGCGGCGACCGTCGCGGTTCTGCCCGAGGCAGAAGATGTCGACATCCAGATCGACGACAAGGACTTGCGCATCGACGTCTACCGCGCCCAAGGCGCCGGCGGGCAGCACGTCAACAAGACGGAAAGCGCCGTTCGCATCACGCATCTTCCCACCGGCATCGCCATCGCGCAGCAGACGGAGAAATCGCAGCACAAGAACAAGGCGCAGGCGATGAAGCTTCTGAAGGCGAAGCTCTATGAGATCGAGCGCGATCGGCTCGATAGTGCGCGCGCCAGCGAGCGCAAGTCGCTGGTCGGCAGCGGCGACCGTTCCGAGCGCATCCGCACCTACAATTTCCCGCAAGGCCGGGTGACCGACCATCGCATCAACCTGACGCTCTACAAGCTCGACAAGATCATCTCGGGCGACGAGTTGGGCGACATCGTCGATGCGCTCGTGGCGCAGGATCAGGCCGATCGCCTGGCTGCGCTGGAATCGGAAAATTGAGTCAGGACCCGGCCGCCGACGCCGCGCGTCGTCTCGCCGAAGCCGGGAGCGAAAGCGCGCGGCTGGACGCGCGCCTGCTTTGGCAATTCGCGCACGATGTCGAGGCCGGCGCGCTCGTCGCCAAGGGCCGCGCCGTTGCGCTGTTCGAATCGCTCGTGGCGCGGCGACTGGCACACGAACCGCTCGCCTACATCCTCGGCCACAAGGAATTCTGGAGCCTCGACTTTGCGGTCGGGCCGGGCGTCCTCATTCCCAGGCCGGATAGCGAGACTTTGATCGAAGCCTTATGCAAGACGGTTCCGGACAAAGCTGCGCCCTTGTCGATTCTGGATCTCGGGACCGGGTCTGGCTGCCTCCTGATCGCGGCTCTCAGCGAGTATCCGAATGCCAAAGGTGTCGGCACCGATGTCTCGCCCGCAACGCTCGCCTGGGCGCGTCAGAACGCCAAGACTCACAAACTCGACGCGAGGGCGACGCTGGTCGAGTCGGATTGGCTGGATGAAACAGCACCAAGCTTCGACGTGATCCTTTGCAATCCGCCCTACATAGCCACGGCGGACATCGAGAAACTCTCGCCTGACGTCAGACTGTTCGAGCCGCGCTTGGCGCTCGACGGCGGTCCCGATGGACTGGATGCCTATCGGACGCTGGCGCCGCGAATCGGTAAATCGCTCGCGCCAAGTGGGCGCGTATTCCTTGAGATTGCCGTCGGCCAGGAAGCCGCCATTCGCGCAATCCTGAGGAGCGCCAATCTGACGGTCCTGTCGGTGTTTGCCGACTTGGCGGGCGTTCCACGCTGTGTGGCGGCTGCCAACATCGGCTGAGACCGAAGCGCGCGGCCCTAGAAAACAGTTGGAAAAAGCGGGGGAAACCGCTAGGTTCGTAGTCCGTGGGGACATAGGACCTTGCTGGCATCGGTCTATAGGACCGGGGGGTGCCGGAGCGGCCAGGCCGCGGGTCCAGTGCCAAGCGAAAGACGAGCCCTGCAGGGAATGGCGTTAACCCGATTGCGTCCGTAACGACGCCGGGTCGTCATATCTGGCAGATGGTGATCTCGTTCTAGAATAGGGGAATAGGTGAAGCGTTCTCGCAGAGGCGGCCGCAGGCCGCAACACGCAGGCGGCGGCCACAACAACAATGGCGGCGGCGGACACAATCCGAACCGCACATTCGATTCGTCCGGCCCGGAGGTAAAAATCCGCGGCTCCGCGGCGAATGTGTATGAGAAATATCTCCAGCTCGCGCGCGACGCCAACTCATCGGGCGACCGCGTGATGGCGGAAAATTACCTCCAGCACGCCGAACACTATTACCGGATCATGGCGGCACAGGCGCAGGCGCAGCAGCAATACCAGCAGCAGCAGGCCCAGCAGCAACAGCAGAATCAGGGCCAGAACCGCGGTCCAGGCGGACAGGGCGGCGATCAGCCATACCCGCAACAACAGCAGCAGCAGAGCCAAAGCGCTCCGTCATTCTCCCTCACGGAAAACAGCAGCGAGGAAGAAGATGAGAGCGAAGAGGCGGATGCCGCAGGATAGGCAGCACCTCATGAAGGTCCTCGCTACCGCCTGATCCTTCCCGTCTTCTGACGGCCAAGGAGCGAACGTCCGTGTCGGCACGGACGTTGTTGATTCATTCCTGCATCGAACTGGAACGACAAAAAGATTCGTCATGGCCGCCCTTGAGGCGGCCACCCATCGCGTCAGCGGCGTATTGACTCAATTCGCCTCGCAGACGCTCGGCGGATGGGTGACCCGGTCGTGAAGCTTGTCCTCCGGATGCGCTTCGCGCGGACCGGGGGGCCGGGCCATGACGGAATTGAAGGGAAGGGGAATTTCTTGTGGCAAGTAGTATCCGCTCTGGCGTGCTTTGGCGGCACGCGGGCTTCATGCGGCTCTGGGCCGCGCAGACCGGTGTCATCCATTGGCGCGCGCATTGCGCGCGAGGGCTTGGCGCTTGCTTCTGTCCTGACGATCGACGCCCAGCCGTTTGAACTTGGCATTCTCGCCGCGCTGATCATGGGTCCGAGCGTGCTCGTGGGCTTCTTTGCGGGCGGCTTCGTCGATCGCTCGCGCAAGCGCTCGATCATGATTTTCGCAGATCTGCTCAGAGCACTGGTCTTGCTGACCGTCCCTATCGCCGCCTGGTTTCGGCTCCTCACGATGGAACAGCTCTACGTCGTCGGTGCCCTCATCGGCGGCGCCAACATCCTGTTCGATATTTCCGACCATGCTTATCTGCCGCATCTGATCGCCCGCGACGCTCTGATGGAGGGCAACACCAAGCTCTCAACCACGGAGTCGCTGGCCGAGGTCGGCGGCCCGGCTCTTGCGGGAGTTCTGGTTCAGGCTTTGACCGCGCCGTTCGCGATTGCCGTCAATGCGGCGACCTATGTCGTCTCGGCGTTCTTCCTGGGATCTATTGCGACCAAGGAGGAGGTGCCCGAGAATCCGAAGACGCGCCCCACTTTGCTGAGCGATCTCGCACAAGGGTATGCCGCGCTGGCGGATACGCCGGTCCTGAGGCCGCTTCTCTTCATGAGCATCGTCTCGCCGCTCTTCGGCGGCGCGTTTTCCGCGCTCTATGTGATCTTTGCGATCAAGACGCTGGGGCTCTCGCCCTCCCTGATGGGGTTCACGGTTGCGGTCGGCGGCATCGGTTCCTTGGCCGGAACGGCGATCTCACGGCGCTTCGCGGCCCATGTCGGTGTCGGCAAAGCGATCGTGCTCGGCTTTCTCGTCTCTGCCGTGTCGTCCATCTTCGTGCCTTTGGCGAACGGACCACTCCTATTGAAACTCGCGTCGCTCATGGTCGCGCAATTCGTCGGTGACTCCATGGCAGTGGCCGCGATGATCCCGGCGGCGAGCCTTCGTCAGAGTCTCATCCCGCGCGACAGGCTCGGCCGCGCTGCGGCGTTCACATCGGTTGGCGCCGGCGCCAGTGCCGTCATCGGCGCGCTGGCAGGCGGCGCACTCGGCAGCGCGTTCGGTCCTCGCACGACGCTCTTTGCTGCGGTCGGGGGCTTGATCGTCCTGCCGCTCTGGGCGTGCACGACGGCCCTTTGGGGACTCGCGGAAATTCCAGGGTCTGAGCCGGAATCCCGCGTCGCAGCCTCTTGAATCCTGGGACTTCAAACCCAGATAACTGCATGGAAAGGCGCCCATCAGGGGCCTTATTCTGAATTCATGGGACTTGTCCCGGCGGGCCGCAAGGCGATCGTGGCAAGGGCTTGAGAGGAAAAATGGACCCGGAGAAATTCACCGAGCGGTCGCGCGGTTTCATGCAGTCTGCGCAAGGTCTCGCCCTGCGCTCGAACCACCAGCAATTCACGCCCGAGCATCTGCTGAAAGTCCTCATTGACGATGAGGAAGGGCTTGCGGCGCGTCTGATCGCAGCTGCGGGCGGCAAGCCGGAACAGGTGCGCGACGGCGTCGAGCAGGCGCTCGCCAGGCTGCCGCGCGTCGAGGGCTCCGGCTCGGGACAGGTGTATCTCTCGCCCGAAGCGGCGCGTCTGTTCGACAATGCCGAGCAGATCGCCAAGAAGGCCGGCGACTCCTTCGTCACCGCCGAATATTTGCTTCTGGCGCTCGCGATGGCATCGGGAACGCAAAGCGCACGCATCCTGAAAGATGCCGGCGTCACGGCGCAGAATCTGAACAAGGCGATTTCGGACTTGCGCAAGGGCCGCACCGCGGACAGCGCGACTGCCGAGAACCAGTATGACGCGCTCAAGAAATATGCCCGCGACCTGACGGAACTGGCGCGCAGCGGAAAGCTCGATCCCGTGATTGGCCGCGACGAGGAGATCCGCCGCACCATCCAGGTGCTGGCGCGGCGCACCAAGAACAATCCCGTGCTCATCGGCGAACCGGGCGTCGGCAAGACGGCGATCGCCGAGGGCCTCGCTTTGCGCATCGTCAATGGCGACGTTCCGGAGTCCTTGCGCAACAAGAAGCTGATGGCACTCGACATGGGTTCGCTCATCGCCGGCGCTAAGTTCCGCGGCGAGTTCGAGGAACGGCTGAAGGCCGTGCTCAACGAAGTCACGGGCGCGGAAGGCGCCATCATCCTCTTCATCGACGAGATGCACACGCTCGTCGGCGCCGGCAAGGCCGACGGCGCGATGGACGCGTCGAACCTCCTGAAACCGGCATTGGCGCGCGGCGAACTTCACTGCGTCGGCGCGACCACGCTCGACGAGTACAGGAAACACGTCGAGAAAGATGCGGCGCTGGCGCGGCGCTTCCAGCCCGTCTTCATCACCGAGCCCACGGTGGAGGACACGATCTCCATTTTGCGCGGCCTCAAGGAGAAGTACGAAGTCCATCACGGCGTGCGCATCACCGACTCCGCGCTCGTCGCGGCAGCGCAGCTTTCGCACCGCTACATCACGGACCGCTTCCTGCCGGACAAGGCCATCGACCTGATGGACGAGGCGGCATCGCGTCTGCGCATGCAGGTCGATTCCAAGCCCGAGGAGCTCGACGAGCTCGACCGCCGCATCATTCAGCTCAAGATCGAACAGGCGGCGCTCAAGAAGGAGACGGACAAGGCGTCGAAGGATCGCCTTCACACGCTCGAGCATGACCTCGCCGAACTCGAGGACAAAGCCGGCGTTCTGACCGCCAAGTGGCAGGAGGAAAAAAAGTCCGTCCAAGACGTCCAGGGATTGAAGGAGAAACTCGACAAGGCACGCATGGACGCCGACGTGGCGCAGCGCAAAGGCGACTTCGCGCGCGCCGGCGAGCTGACCTATGGCGTGATCCCCGATCTCGAACGCAAGCTGCAGGCCATCGAGAACAAGGAGAAGTCGGCGCTCGTCCACGAGTCGGTGACGCCAGAACACATCGCGCAGGTCGTTTCGCGCTGGACCGGTATCCCTGTCGACAAGATGCTCGAAGGCGAGCGCGAGAAGCTGCTCAAGATGGAGTCGGCGCTGGAGCAGCGCGTCGTCGGCCAGCACGAGGCCGTTCGTGCTATCGCCAATGCGGTGCGTCGTGCGCGCGCCGGGCTGCAGGATCCCAACCGTCCCATCGGCTCATTCTTGTTCCTGGGCCCCACCGGCGTCGGCAAGACCGAACTCACCAAAGCGCTCGCCGCCTATCTCTTCGACGACGACAGCGCGATGGTTCGCATCGACATGAGCGAGTACATGGAGAAGCACTCCGTCGCTCGCCTGATCGGCGCGCCTCCCGGTTATGTCGGTTACGAGGAAGGTGGCGCATTGACCGAAGCGGTCCGGCGTCGTCCCTATCAGGTGATCCTGTTCGACGAAGTCGAAAAGGCGCACAGCGACGTCTTCAACGTTCTCCTGCAGGTCCTCGACGATGGCCGCCTGACGGACGGGCAGGGCAGAACCGTCGACTTCAAGAACACGGTCATCATCCTGACCTCGAACCTCGGAACGGAGCTGCTCTCGACGGGCAGCGACACGCGCGAGGCGCGCGCCGCGGTGATGCAGGCCGTGCGCGCGCACTTCCGGCCGGAGTTCCTGAACCGTCTCGATGAGATCATTCTCTTCCATCGCCTCAGCCGTGAGAACATGGACAAAATCGTGGACATCCAGATCGGCCGTCTCGAAAAGCTGGTCGCCGATCGCAAGATCGAAATCGCGCTCGATGCCAAGGCACGCGCCTGGCTGGCCGATGCGGGTTACGATCCGGTCTATGGTGCGCGGCCGCTGAAGCGCGTGATCCAGCGCCGTCTGCAGGATCCGCTCGCGCAGCTCATACTGGAAGGCAAGGTGCTCGACGGTTCGAAGGTGAAGATCAGCGTCGGCAAGGGCGGCCTCACCTTGAACGGGATGGAGTTCGCGGCGAGCGACGACGATCTCGAAGCCGAGCACTCACCACAGACCAGCCGCGCGGTGCACTAAGGCCTGCCTCTGGCGCGGCAGTAGTCGCTGAGCTAGCCTCTTTCCGGGTCGAAAAACCCAAGATGAGCCGCCAGATTCTTTCGGCCCGACGGGTCTTGTCCCTGATGCAACGCAAATTGACCGTCATCTTGTCAGCCGACGTGGTCGGATATAGCGGACTCATGGAAATCGACGAGGCCGGGACGCTCGAACGTCTCAAGACGAATCGTACCCGAATTTTCGACCCCCATCTCACCATCCACGGCGGCAGACTGTTCAAGCTCATCGGCGATGGCGCGCTGGTCGAGTTCCCGAGTGTAAGCGCCGCAGTGCTCTGCGCGCTGGCCATCCAAGAGGCCACCGAGAGGGCCGACACGGAGGTCTCGGATGCCAAACGCATCCATTATCGCATCGGAATCAATCTCGGCGAAGTCATCGTCGAGGGCGACGACATCTACGGTGAGGGCGTCAATGTTGCCGCGCGATTGCAGACGCTTGCTCCTGCTGGAGGGGTCGCCGTCGCCCGCATCGTCAAGGATCAGGTGGAAGGCAAGGCCGCCTGCGTGTTCGAAGACATGGGCGAACACACGGTCAAGAACATCGAGCGGCCCGTGCATGTATTCTCCGTCCGATCGGCCGGAAAGGCGGCGCCCCGGGTTCAGGATGCGCGAGATGCGCGAGGAGCGCGCAGACAGTCGATCTGCGTTCTGCCCTTCAACAACATGAGCGGCGATGCCGAGCAGGAGTACTTCAGCGACGGTATCAGCGAAGACATCATCACCGACTTGAGCAAAGTCTCGGCGCTCTCGGTCGTCTCCCGCAACAGCGCCTTTATGTACAAGGGCAAGAATGTCGATTTACCCAAGGTGGTGCGCGAGCTTAACGTGAGCCACGTGCTTGAAGGCAGTGTGCGCAAGTCCGGTGGACGCGTGCGGATTACGGCACAGCTCATCAACGGCGCTACCAACGACCATGTCTGGGCCGAACGATATGACCGCGACCTCAGCGACATCTTCGCCTTGCAGGACGAAATCTCCGAGGCGATCGTCAAAGCCCTGAAACTCAAGCTTCTGCCGGAAGAGAAGAAGGCCATCGAGCGGCGCGGCACGGATAGTGTCGATGCTTACGATCTTTATCTGTTGGCTCGCCAACATTATCTCTCGGGCAACCGAGGCGATGCACGGAATTTCGAAACGATCGTTCGACTATGCCGTCAGGCAACCGAGATCGATGCCGGCTACGCGCGCGCCTGGGCGCTAATGGCGCTGGCACAAACGATTTTGCGCTTTAGTCATGACAGACAGGACGTCGACAGCTGGGCCGCCGTCGAGCGTGCGCTGGCGCTCGACCCCAATCTCGCCGAGGCTCATGCCATCAAGGCCGAACATCTGCGCCGTGAAGGCCGTCAGGACGAAGCGTTGGGGGAGATCAAAATCGCGCTACGTCTCGATCCCGAGTCCCACGAGGTGAACGGCGCGGCGGGCGCCTGGTACTTCGGAACTCGCCAGTTCGTGGAGTCGGCTCGCTACTACGAGAAGGCTGCGGCGCTTGCCGAGTCGGATTTCTCCGTAACTGGAATGCTCATCAGCTGCTACACCGCTCTCGGAGAAGACGAGAAAACACGCCGGGCGGCGCACATGACACTGACCCGCGCCGAGGCGGTTCTGGCGCTGGATCGCAGCAATACGACGGCCATGGGCATGGGCGCGAGTGCCCTTGCAATGCTAGGCGAGCGCGAGCGCGCGAAGGACTGGGTTCGCCGCGCCTTGTTGATCGATCCAGACAATATACTCATGCGCTACAACTTCTCCTGTGCCTTGAGCGCTCAACTCAACGACGTCGACGGCGCGCTCGATGTGCTCGGCCCGTGGGCCGCAAAAACCACCAGGTCTATGCTCGAGCATGCCAAGATCGACCCGGATCTTGATGGCATCCGGGAGGATCCCCGTTTCAAGGCGCTACTCGCTGCTGCAGAAGCGCGGCTCGCTGCGGAGTAAACCGTGGATCGAGGGACAAGGACGAGGCCCTACTTGTAGCCGTGCCAAATCCATTCCAACGCGCCCGGTAGCGTTTGTTCGGCGACACGCGGATCGACGTGGCGCGCGCCGAGCGAGAGCGTGAAGCGATAGGCATAGCCCTTCGCCTTCAACGCCGCCGCCATTCGCCGGTTGGCCAGCGGCCAGTTGTGCCAAGTTTCTTCCGGATCGTCGTGGTGGAGATCCTTCTCGCCGACTTCGAGCCAGATGCGCAGCGGCTTGCGCGCAGCTTCCGGGATGAGGTGGGCGTGATATTCCCAGGCGCCGCGCGGCGTCGCGGGATCGGGAGGCGACTGCTGGTTGACAAAGGTGCCGGAATAACAAAGCACGCGGCGATAACGCTCGGGGTGATACCAGGCCATCGTGAACGCGCAAGCGGCGCCTGAACTCGCGCCCATCGTGGCACGTCCTTTGGGATCGTTCGTGAAGTCGATACCGAGTTCGTCCTCGATCCGCGGCAACACTTCGCTCTCAACGAAATCGCTGTAGCGGCCCGAGAGCGTGTCGTATTCCAGCCCGCGCTGGCTTCCTTGCGCATCGCCGCCGCCGGAATCGATCAGCACTGCGACTTGCACGGGCACGCGTCCCGCGGCGATGAGATTGTCGAGCACGCGTGGAACGAGATTGAGATAACCGTGCCCATCCTGCACGACGAGAAGCGGCGCCGGCGTTCCCTTCACATGCTGGCTCGGCACATAGACCCACACCGTGCGCGTATAGGGCGCGGCAATCGACTGCTCGGCTTCTGCTGTCGCGATGCGATTGCCGTGGGCGTCGCGCCGACGGGTGATGTCGTTCTCGATTCTGCGAATGCCGGGATAAATCTTGCTGTCGCGCGAATCCATCGCGAGGACATGGATCGTTCCGCGCGGAATGCCGGGACTAACCGCGCACTCCGGCGCAGGCGTGTAGTCGGGTCCGATGGTGAAGTCGCCGTCAGCGTTGGGATCGCCGGCCACGCGAATTTGAGGCTAACGCGCCTTGGCCTGGCGCAGGTCCGTCGCGATATCCGCGACTTTCGTTTCGAGCGGCGTCGACGCCAGGAGCGAATCTGTGCGCAGGCGCGAGTCGAGGAAGGTGCGCAGCTCGTTACCCGCGAGCTTTCGTCCCTCGGCAACCTTGACCTTCAGCGGGTTCACTTGCTCGCCCTTGACGAGAATTTCGTAGTGAAGATGCGGGCCGGTCGACATGCCGGTGTTGCCGCTATAGGCGACGACCTGGCCCTGGCGGACGCGGCTCCCCATGTGGATGCCGGGTGCAAAGCGCGAGAGGTGGCCGTAAGCCGTACCGTAACCGTTGCCCATGTCGATGCGCAGATAGTTTCCGTATCCGCCCATGTGTCCGGCGATCTTCACGGTGCCCGTGCCCGCAGCCATCACCGGCGTTCCGACCGGCACAGCGAAGTCGATGCCCTTGTGCATGCGCGTGTAACCGAGCACCGGATGAAAGCGCATGCCGAAGCCCGACGAAATGCGCGCGCCGTCGACCGGCGTTTTCATCAGCATGCCTTTGACGTTCTCGCCATGGGCATCGAAATAATCCGCGGGCTGGTTGGCATCGGGCTGAAAGCGGTAGAGCGTGATTTCCTTTCCGCCCGTGCGCATCATCGCATACGCAATGTTGCCCTGCTTCGCCGGCAAACCCTCCGGCGTGTAGTAGTAATCATAATAGACTTCGAAGGAATCGCCGGGCTTCAGGTCGCGCTGGAAATCGACCTTGTAGGAGAACATGTGAATCATCTCGATGACGACATCGGTCGGAATTCCGGCCTGGGTCGCTGCGAGATAGAGCGAGGAGTCGATCGTCGCGCCGGCGCGATGGTGATGTTGCACGAGTTGCTTGACGACGTCATTGGCGCCGAAACTGCCGTCTGCCGCGCGTGAAACGGTGATGTTGTGCTCGACGCTCGGCGAAAACGCGATGGAAAGGAGTCTTCCGACAGGCGTCGGCGTCGCCGGAGTCACGATGCCGTTCGGGTCGGCGTCGTCGGCGGCGTCCTGATTGGGCAGCGGAATGTTGATGACGCCGGGCGTGGTGTCCGGGGGCAGCGGCACGGCTTCGGGCGGCAGTTGGAAGGTCAGCTGAAAACTCTGGCCCGCCTTGGTGCTGCGAATATTGAAGACCTTGGCAAGCGCGGTGACGGCCGCATTGGCGTCGGCATTCGGCACGCCGGCATCTTCGAGCAGTCCGGCGAGCGTCGAACGGGACTCCAGCGTGAACGTGCGCGTTTCGATGCCCGCCGCTTCGCCATTGTCCTCTGCATCCTCGGCGGCGAGTGCCGCATCGAGATCGCCGGCAGGCGCTGGCTGCGTGTGCCGAACCGAATAGCTCGAGGCCAGCCGGCTTCCCGCCCGCGCCAGCTCATTGAACAAGGCATAGGGCAGGTAGGTCGTGTTGGCTTCGTGGGTACGAGCCCCGATCGGCGGCATGGCGCCGATGGCAAGCCAGGCGATCGTGCCGGCGACCAAAGCGGTGATGGAGGTCGAGACGAGCGCCCAACGGCCGTCGGAGGTCGCCACTGTGATCGCGGAGGCGTCCCATTCTTGGTCACGCGTTGAGTCTTGTGTCGATCCCGTCAGATCGTTCACGTCGGCTCCTGTCTTGCAGTGCTGCAGCGCGATTTGCGCGCCTCAACCCCAGCCCAGTTATGCCCCCGGTACGCAGCCGGCGTGCCGGTGCATATAGCCCTATGCTTAATATGGCCGTCAACTCTTAGCGTCCGGTTAAGAAAGTCTTGAGAGAGCTGGACGATTCGCTTCGTCTCGCACATCCAGATCATCGTGGCCGCCCCTTGAGGCGGCCACCCATTTGGCGTGCCTCTGCACGCCAGAGACTCACGCTTGTTTCAAAACGGAACGTGATGGGGGGCCAGGTCAAGCCCGGCCATGACGAGGTCAGAAGATTTGCGGGCCGTGACATCGAGGAGTACTTGGGCCACCGCCAATCTTCTAAGAGACACTCATGCTCGATCATTTCGGCCTGAAATGCCTGACGCCGGACGTAACGGTCCCCTTCTATGAAGTGTGCCTCGCACCGCTGGGGATTCGCGTCATCGAGCGCCAGTCCGCGTTCAAGGCCGTCATTCTCAAGCGCGATGGATCACCCATCTTCATGTGGGTTGGCGACGGCGGATCAGAATGGCGTGCCGGCGCAGGACGTGCGGCGATCCATATCGGCTTTCGTGCCGATTCTGCTGAGGCCGTCGATGCCTTCCATGCCGCCGGGATCAGCCTGGGTGGGAAGGACAACGGGCCTCCCGGCTACCGGCGACCCACCTGCTACAGCGCATTCGTGATCGATCCCGAAGGGAATAACGTCGAGGCTATCTGGCAGACCGAACGACCCTTTCCCGGCTCGTAAGTTCAGAGCCTCACAAGCAAACCTTCGGCGATTTTGCCGTGCACCCAGCCGACGGCGCGCGCGATATGCAGCACGACAAAGAACATCAGGGTTCCCACGACCGCCAGCAAGATGAGACCCGGCGCAGTGTGTAGGAGATGTTCGACATAGGGCAGGTCCTGTATCTGGATGTGCGACTCGCCGGTAATCAGACTGAAGATCGAGCCGCCGACCACGCCGAGTGAAACGGCCAGTCCGACCACGCCGATGACGAAATAGCTGACGCCCAAAGGCAGCATCAGCAGCATGTAGAACATCGACGACCAGGTGCGCACGTCGGTGAATGCTTCCCTGATCTTGGCGAAGAGCCCGTTCTCGGCGGCAGGTTCGGTCGGCGGCCGGCGCGGCATGCGTACGCCGAGCAGGGCTTCGACGATGCGGCCCTCGACATAACTCAAGACGCGCACCGATGCGATGAAGAGAAGCGCGAAGGGAATACCGATGATCAGAATGGCAAAGCCGAGCGTCAGCGAAAGCCCGGTGACGACCCAGGTGAAATAGAAGATGCCGGTCGCGAGCGACAGGAGCATGTAGAGCAGGGCGCCGTAGGTCCTGGGATCCGACACGACATTGAAGAATCCGAAGCGGCGCTCTTCCGGCACTTCCTGTTTGGGGAAGGGCGTTGAAATCGTGGTTTCCATATCGCGATACTCCTCTGCGATTTCCTCGGGCGTGCCGTAAGTCTCTACGACGGAGGCGAGGATCTGCTGTTCGGTCAAATTGGGATTCTGTGCGATCTCGTTTCTCAAATGGTCTTCGCAATCGGCGAGCGCGTCGCTGATCAAGCCGGCGGGCGCGCCTTTCAGCGCGCGGCGCAGTTCCGCCAGATAAGCGGAGACCGTCTCAGGCGGGTGCGCCGGCATGGCCATCAGGAATTGCTCCAGGTGGGATCGTTCCCGCTTTCAGTGCGTCGTCGACGAACTCGCGCATGTCGCGCCAGGCGAACTGCCATTCGGCGAGCGCTTTGCGGCCATCGGCGGTGATGTCGTAATAGCGCCGCGGCGGCCCGAAGGCCGAAGCCTCGACCCGGCTTTGCAACAGGCCCGATGCATTGAGGGAGCGAAGGACAGGGTAGATCGCACCCTGTTTGAAGATCAGTCCGCCTTCGCCCTCGGCCTTAACGGCCTTGGCGATTTCGTATCCGTACATTTCCCGACCGGCGCGTGCGAGCACGGCCAGCAGGACGAGCGATGAGAGCCCTGCCATGAGTTCTTTTCGGAATTTGCGCGTGAAAGGGGATTCTTCGGTCACAACGCGCCCTCTTCCGCCTCCTTAGCTATTGCGAACTCATATCTAGCATGGAGTTCATACTATGCAAGAGTGAACTGTACTGAGGTTGAAAATATTTCGATTCGGCCACTTTTCCAGCGTATCTGATCGGATAATCCTTGACGTTCTTCTTTATATTCCTATATAGGAATCTAAGACCAGCAGGAATCGAAAATGCGCAAGAGAGAGCCGAGGATCATTCGGGTGAGAGATTCTTTGGTCGTGGCCGCTCAGAACCGACTCGAGGCGCGAAAGCGCGCCGGAGTCGTCTCCGACGAGACCTTATCCAGTGCAATGATCGAATACATTCAGGTTGTTAGAGGCAAATCGGGCGAATTGAATGTCGAAAAAAAGAAAATTTCGCGATCGCGGCGCGGCGCGCCGATTGGAAACAGAAGCCGCGTAACCCATGGCATGCGAACCGCGGAAATGAAGAAGCTTCGCGCCGATGTGAGGGCGCACATCGCGGAGGGCCGCGAACTCATTGCCCAAGTTTCCAGGTTGCGATCTTCGACCGCTTCCCCGACCGCGCCCATGTCATGGCCCGCAACAGCGGGCCATCCAGTTGGAGCCACTCGCTGTCGAAGCCGGGCGGAAAGTGCATCTCATTTTGAATCTTGAACCCGCGTCCCCTGGATGGCCCGCTGTTGCGGGCCATGACAAGTGGGCAAAGCGTCTACCGGTTCGCCAGGATCATGTTGCGCACGATCGGATAGATCTGCAGCTGCCAGCGCGTGCCGGAGAAGACTCCGTAATGTCCGACGCCCGGCTGCACATAGTGCTTCTTGCGATAGGGCTTGATCGACTTGCAGAGATCGTGCGCGGCGAGAGTCTGTCCGACCGAGCAAATGTCGTCGCGTTCGCCTTCGATTGTCAGAAGCGCAGTGTTGCGGATGGCGGCCGGTTCGACGCGCGCGCCGTGATATTCGAGAAGCCCGCGCGGCAATTCGAATTCCTGGAACACCTTGCGCACCGTCTCGAGATAGAATTCGGCCGGCAGATCGGTGACCGAGAAATACTCGTCGTAGAACTTCCGGTTCGCTTCGGCCTTGTCGTTTTCGCCTTTGCGGATGTGCTCGAAGAGATCGAGATGGGCGCGCACATGGCGCGGCAGGTTCATCGACATGAAAGCGGAGAATTGCAGAAAGCCCGGATAAACGCGGCGATTGGCACCATCATAGCGGCCGGGCACGCTCGTGATCAGCCATCGCTCGAACCATTCGATCGGGTGGCCTGTCGCCAGTTCGTTGACCGCCGTCGGGTTGATGCGCGTATCAATCGGACCGGCCATCAACGTCATGCTGCGCGGCTGACAGGGATGAGCCGTCTGCGCCATCACCGCGACGGCAGCGAGGAGCGCGGCGCAAGGCTGACAGACCGCAACGACATGCGCGCCCGGGCCGAGCGTCTCGAAGAAACGGATCGTGTGGTCGATATATTCGTCGAGGCCGAACCTGCCGGCGCTGAGTGGCACATCGCGGGCGTTCTTCCAGTCCGTGATGTACACATCATGGTCGGGCAGCATCGTGATCACGGTCTGACGCAACAGCGTCGGGAAATGTCCCGCCATCGGCGCCACGATCAATACGCGCGGCTGCTCGCCGATCGTGTCCTTCTTGAAACGGAGCAGGGTGGCGAAAGGCGTCTCGAGGATTTTTTCTTCGCCAACCGGAACGACGTGGCCACCCATTTCAATGGAGTCGATCGCGAAGCTCGGCCGCTCGTGCACGAGATGGGCGCGGTTCAGAATTTCCGCCGCTGCCGCCACGCTCTGGAAGAAGTAATTGGCGCGCGGACCGGCATAGGTGTCGCGGTAGAGCGCACTCGTCAGACCAGCCCAGGCGCGCAACGGCGCGAGCAGGTCGAATTGGGCCTGATAAGCGTCGTACAGCATCAATCTGGCAAGCCGCCCCCGAATGTCCGCGCTCCGGCCCCTTTTGCGGTGCGGCAATATTGGTCCGATTTCACGCCGAGCATGTGAAAAATACTAGTGCAAATCATGCTGCAGTGCGAAATACTCAATTTATCCTTAGCGAGAGAATCGGCCGTCATGAGCAGAGCACTCCTGACGATTTCGAGCAAAAACTACTCGTCCTGGTCGCTGCGCGGCTGGCTTTTGTGCCGCATGGCCGGGCTGGATTTCGAAGAAAGACTGCTCCCCAACGACGATCCTGGCGCGCGTGCCGAACTCCTGCTGCTCTCGCCGTCCTTTCTCGTACCGTGTCTCACAATCGGCGAGATCAAGGTCTGGGACACGTTGGCGATCGCCGAATATCTCAACGAGGCGCATCCGAAGGCAGCACTTCTACCCAAAGAGGTGAGGGCACGCACGCATTGCCGCGCCGTCTCGGGCGAGATGCATTCCGGATTTGCCAATCTGCGTTCGGCGCTGCCGATGAATCTGAAAGCCGATTATCCCGACTTCAAGGTCTGGGCCGGGGCGCAGCAGGACATCGATCGCGTCGTCGCGATCTGGCGCGAGTGCTTGAAGATGTATGACGGTCCCTACCTGTTCGGTGAGAAGCCGACGTTGGCGGACGCGATGTATGCGCCGGTCTGCACACGTTTCTCGACCTATCACGTCAAGCTCGATCGTCTGTGTGCGGATTATTGCGAGACGATCCTCACGCTGCCCGACATGCTGGAATGGATCGAGGCCGCCAAGGCCGAGCCGGACTCGGTGGAAGAGCTGGAGGCGGAATTCTGACGGTCTCTCAGGCTGCCGCGACCGCCGCCAAGGCCATCTTCTCGACCTGCACATAGTCGGTCTTGCCGGTACCCAAAACGGGTATGTCGTCGACCATGATCATGCGCCGCGGCACCGCGATGTCGGCGACGCCGTGATTGTGGGCCCAGCCGACCAGATCGTGTCGGTTGGCGTCGCGATTGGTGGTGACGAGCACGATCAGCTCGCCCTTGCGCCCGTCGGGCAACGCGAGTGCGGCGTGCGAATGGTCGGGCCACAAGGCCGAAGCGATGCTCTCGACCACCGCGAGCGACACGGTTTCGCCGCCGATCTTGGCAAACCGTTTCAATCGGCCCTTGATCGCGAGGTAGCCCTCTTCGTCGATCGAGACGACGTCGCCGGTGTCGTGCCAGCCGCCTTCCACTGGCTGGATCACGCCGGGCTTCTCAGGCTTGAGGTAGCCGAGCATCACGTTTGGTCCCTTGACGAAAAGCCGCCCGGCATTGTGGATACCTTCGACCGGATCGAGCCGCGCCTGCATCTGGCTCATCAGCTTGCCCACCGTGCCGGAGCGATTGGCGCCCGGCTGATTGGCCGAGACGACGGGAGAGGCTTCGGTCACGCCGTAACCTTCGAGCAGCTCGATCGCGTATTTCCGGCGCAGCAACGCCCGCGTCTCGTCTCTCAGCCTCTCGGCACCGCAGACCGCAAGCCTCAGCGAGTTCAAGTCGCCTTGCTCGCCGGCGCGCGCATATTGCGAGATGAACGTGTCGGTGGAGAGCAGGATCGTCGCCTTGCTCTGGCGGATACGCCGGACGATCTCGTGCGGCTGCAAGGGCGTGGGATGACAGACGACTTTGATGCCGAGCAGGAGCGGCATCAGCGAACCGACGGTCAGTCCGAAGCAGTGAAAAGTCGGCAGCGGGTTGAACAAGATATCGGTCTCGTACAACGCGAGATGCGCGCGCACCTGCTCGACGTTGGCCAGGAGATTGACATGCGAGAGGGCGACTCCCTTCGGCTCGCCTTCGGTTCCAGACGTGAAGAGGATCACCGCCGGCTTGAAGTGGATCGCGCCCGCCGTGACGAGACTTGGAACGAAGGTGCCGACTGCGGCGAACGCTTTGTCGACGAGCGAGAGCTTCTCGCGCACATCTTCGAGATAGACGATCTCGCATTCGGTTTTGAGCTCGGCGATCAAGTCTTCGAGCTTGGCCAGGTCGATGAAACGGTGCGCCGTCACCACGCGTTTGATCTTCGCGGTCTTGAGCGCGCTCGACAGTCCCGCAGCCCCGCTCGTGAAGTTGAGCATCGCCGGAACGCGGCCGTAAGCCGACACGGCAAAGAACGCGATGATGGAGGCCGCGCCGGTCGGCAGCATGATGCCGATCGCTTCGCCGGCTTTCGTGCCGCGCTTGAGCGCGTGGCCGAGCGCCAGTGCCGCGCGGACGATCTCTTCGTAGGTCAGAACGCGCTCGTCGCCGTCGACGAGGGCAGGGCGGTTGGCGCCGAACGTCGAGCGTGCCTCGACCAGCGCGCGAAACACCGGCTGATGCGATTTCTCGATGTCGAACGGAACCGTTTCTTCGCCGGATGCGGCTGCGATACTCGCGACAGTCACGTGTCCACCCTTGCTCGCCCGCTGGAACCAGCGGTCACCCCTTGCAGTGGAATTTTGCCGCCATGCGGCGACGAAGGTCCAGCGCCTTGACTATGTTCCTAAAGCGTTATCAGCGGAACCGTTCGATCCATTGCGCGAGGCGGGAGGCAACCATTTCTCGCACCTCGGATGTGTTGATCGAATCTAGGATGCGTCCGACACGATCGCGCCAGGCGCGGGTCTCGGCCCAGGCGCGATCCGCCTGTGGTCCAACCGCCGCGGCGACGGGTGCATAGGTGACTTCAGCCATCGGTCTGATGAACTCGTCGCGAATGCGGCGTGGGCCGAGAAGCGCAATGCCCAGCGCTGCAAGACCGACGACGCCGACGACGACGAATGCCGTGCGCAGCGGGAAGGCCGCCAGCGACGAGCGTGGCGTCGACTTCGTCCTGCGCGCCGGTGCCTTGGCAGCTGCGCTTCTCACCGTCTTGCGTGTTCTTACCGCAGCCATGAAAATCTCCTGCTCCCCTGTGGCAACGCAGTATGGCGCCAATAGTTCATTTTTCCATGATTTCGCAACCTAGAGTGACTATATCAGAGCAGCATGACTGTCGTGATCGACAAGACAATTTCTGGGCCGCGCCATCCGGAAAAGGCCAATCGGCCGGATAGTGCGATTCTGCGCAAACCGGACTGGATCCGGGTCAAGGCGCCTGGCTCGCGCGAGTATCTGGCGACGCGTGAGATCGTCCGTGCGCACAATTTGCACACCGTGTGCGAAGAGGCAGCTTGCCCCAACATCGGCGAATGCTGGAGCCATCGCCACGCCACGATGATGATCATGGGCGACACCTGCACGCGCGCCTGCGCCTTCTGCAACGTGAAGACGGGACTTCCCGGCGCATTGGACGCCGACGAACCGAAACATGTCGGCCAAGCTGTTGCGCAGCTCGGCCTTGCGCATGTCGTCATCACGTCGGTCGATCGCGACGATCTTCCCGATGGTGGCGCGGAGCATTTCGCGCGTGTGATCCGCGCAATCCGAACCGCGAGTCCCACGACGTCTATCGAAGTCCTCACGCCGGACTTCCTGCGCAAGGATGGCGCGATCGAGGTCGTAATGGCTGCGGCGCCGGATGTGTTCAATCATAATCTGGAAACCGTGCCACGCCTCTATCTGACCATCCGGCCGGGCGCGCGGTATTTCGCGTCCTTGCGGCTTTTGCAGCGTGCCAAGGAGCTGGCACCGCAGGGCTTCACCAAGTCGGGGCTGATGGTCGGTCTCGGTGAAAAGCGCGAAGAGATCATGCAGGTGATGGATGACTTGCGCGCCGCGGGTGTCGACTTCCTTACCATCGGCCAGTACCTGCAGCCGTCACGGAAGCACGCTTCCATCGCTCGCTTCTGGACACCGGACGAGTTCAAAGCGCTCGAGGCGACCGCACGCGCGAAAGGCTTCCTGATGGTCGCCGCATCGCCGCTGACGCGCAGCTCCTATCATGCCGACACCGACTTTGCGGCGCTGAAGGCCGCAAGGCACGCCACGCAAGCCAGTGACGGCGCATAGCGAGACCAGGATCGTACCGTATACGGCTGATCTGATGTTTCAGGTCGTCGCCGACGTCGAGCAATATCCAAAGTTCCTGCCCTGGTGTGTCGCATTGCGCGTTCTGTCGCGCGAGCATGTCAAAGATCGCGACGTACTGAGCGCGGAGATGGCGGTGGGCTATGGCGCGCTGCGCGAGAAATATACAAGTCGCGTGATCCTTGATCCTGGCGCTCGCACGATCGACGTCGCGCAAACTTCCGGGCCGTTCAAGCAGTTGGAAAACCACTGGCGCTTCACGCCGCGCGTCGAAGGCTGCCAGGTCGATTTCTCCCTGGCGTACGAATTCCGCAACCGCGTTCTGAATGCGGTCGCAGGCGCGGCATTCGGCAAGGTCTATGTGAAGATGGCCGACGCCTTCGAAGCACGTGCAAAGACGCTCAATGAGGAACACAGGTGAGATGCGGTTCGTCGATTTCTACTACGACTTTCGTTCGCCCTTCGCTTATTTCGCAGCGCACCGCATTCGTACAGGGGCATTCTCGCTGCCTGCGGATGTGGCATGGCGATGGCATCCAGTTTCGATCGGCGCGCTGATCAACTTTCAAGCCGGGCGACAGCCCTTCGAAGCTTTCGCAGACCCACTCGCCCCGCCCAAGCGGGCCCATTTCATGGCTGACGTCGTCCGCAACGCGCAGTTCTATCGCGTGCCCATCCGGCCGCCGAATCCACAACGGCCCGACACCGCACCTGCGCTCTACATCGCCGCCCGCACGGGCGATGAAGCATTTCGCGATGCCGTATTCGACGCCATGTGGCTGCAACAGCGCGATATCGGAGATACCTCGGTGCTGCGCGATTGCGCCAAAATGGCCGGGATAGATGCTCGTGTTGTGGACGAGGCGATGGCAGACGGTGCGCGCGACACCGTCGCCGCGACCGCTCATCAAACCTATGATGCCGGCGTATTCGGCGTCCCGACCTTCGTGTTCGATGGCGAGGTCTTCTTCGGCAACGACCGTTTGGACATGCTCGGTTGGCGCGTGGCGCTCAAGGCCGGCTAGATCAGCCGGTGAAGCAATTGCAGTGCCGCCTCGCAGGTTTTGAGGCGCACCCCCGTGCGGCCGATGTCGCCGAAGCGGTGCGCCTCGTGCAGGATCGAGCGGCCTTCGCGCGCTGCCGCGACGTGGACGAGGCCAACCGGCTTCATCGTCGTGCCGCCGCCCGGGCCAGCAATGCCGGTCACAGCCACCGCCAGTTGCGCATTTGAATTCTCGACCGCGCCCTCGGCCATCATGCGGCAAACGGCCTCCGAAACCTCGCCCATGTCCGCAACCAGGTCGCCGGGTACGCCGAGCAGATCCTGCTTGGAGCGATTGGTGTAGACGATGAAGCCGCGGTCGAAGACATCGGACGAACCGGGAACCTCGGTGAGCAATGCTCCGATCATGCCGCCGGTGCAGCTTTCGGCCGTCACGATGCGCAGGCGCGCAATGCGGGCATCGGCGAGGACAACTTCGGCCAGACGGAGCAGGGGGGAGGGGAACATGGAAAATCCTATGAACCTCTTGGTCAGATTAGGCCTTGCAAGCGCAGCCCTGCAATGATGACCGCTGCGAGCGCTCCGGCGATCATATCGTCGGTCATGATGCCGAGCCCGCCGGGCAGTCGTTCGCCGAGAGACACCGGCCACAGTTTCGTGATGTCGAACAAGCGAAAAAGAACGAAGGCGATGGCGAATGCCGGCAAGGACAGCGGCGCCACCGCGCAGGCAAACCATTGCCCGGCCACTTCGTCGATCACGCACTCGGATGGATCATGCCCTCCCGTGAGCGCGGCATGGACGCCGCAGGCCCACACGCCGACTGCGTAAAGGGTGAGACTGGCGATGCAGAGTGCCGTGACGCCCAGCTGCCAGGAGATGAGCCACGCGATCGGCAGCGCGATCGCACTCGCGACCGTTCCTGGCGCAAGGCGTACATAGCCGACGCCGAAGAGCGTGGAAATCGTCGTCGCAATCATCGCTTGGCGATCGGAAAGACGTACATGTTGGCGGGTGAATTCTCGAGGTGGCCGCCGGCCGACTTGTAAAGGGCGTTGCCGGCCTCATTGTCGAGATCCGTCAACACCCACATTTCGCGGTAACCGCGCTCTGCACTTAGCTGTGACAGGAAGTCGATCATGGCGCGGCCGACACCCTTGCGCTGGTGTTCTTCGGCGACGTCGACCTCATAAAGCAGGAGATCCCTCGCTTCGAAGCGGTGCAGCACATTCGCGTAGATGCGGCCCATGACGATATCTCCATCGCCAAGAGCTGCGATCATCACATAGGACGGCTCGCGCAAGAGCATCGCCGCACGCCCCTGCGAGATGGAGCTCGGATTGAAGATCACTTCGGCGCGCCGCAGGAGCTCTTCGTCGCCGGGCTTCAAAAGAACGATCTTCACGGCAACCGCACGGTTGCTACTGCCTGCGCCGCGAGACCTTCTTGCCGCCCCGTGAAACCGAGCCCTTCCGTCGTCGTCGCCTTGACGCTGATGCGCGAGATATCGATCGCGAGTATCTCGGCAATGCGGGCGCGCATCACCTCGCGGTGCGGACCGATCTTGGGACGCTCGCAAATGATCGTGACGTCGCAGTGGGTGATGGCGCCGCCCTTGCTGCGAACGAGGTTTGCCGCATGGTCGAGAAATTTCCACGACGGAGCATCCCGCCACCGTTCGTCGCTCGGCGAAAAGTGCACGCCGATGTCGCCTTCGCCGATCGCACCGAGAATCGCGTCGGTCAGGGCATGCAGGCCGGCATCGGCATCCGAATGGCCTTGCAGCGCGTGGTCGTGCGCCACTTTTATCCCGCAGAGCCAGATATGATCGCCTGCGATGAACTTATGCACGTCATAGCCTATGCCGGTGCGGCTCTCGCCCAGCCGGGCACGCAGCTGCACTTCCGCGCGGGTAAAATCTTCCGGTGTCGTGATTTTCAGGTTTTCCTCTTCACCCGGGACTTCACGGATGTGCAGTCCGGCCAGTTCGGCGAGCGCCATGTCGTCGGTGACGTTACGCTGCGCATAGTGGCGATGCGCCTTCAGAATCTTTGCGAAGCGAAATCCCTGCGGTGTCTGGGCGCGATGCAGACCATCGCGGGACACAGTGTTCCAGGCGCTGCCATCGTGCTTCTTCAATGTGTCCGCGACCGGGAGCAGCGGCACGGCAGCGTCCGCTCCGGCTTCCAATGTCGCAATCACCGCTGCGACCAAGCGATCCGAGACGAGAGGACGCGCCGCATCATGGATCAATACGATCTCGGGAGGCGCTTCGGCGAGTGCTTCCAAGCCGAGGCGCACCGACTCCTGACGTGTGGCACCACCGATGATGGGCGCGCGTACGTCAAGGCCTTCGACCGCTTGCGCGTAGAACGCCTCTTGTTCTGGTCCGATCGCGACTTGGATCGCGCTCACATTCGGTTGGCGCGCCATCGCTTCCAGCGTCCAGCGCAACAGCGGCTTACCCAGGAGCGGCGTGTATTGCTTGGGGACGGCTCCGCCGATGCGTTCTCCCTTTCCCGCAGCAACCACCAGCACGGCGACGCCCGACATCGCTTCCTCCGACAATTCCGACTGGGTAGCACGAAAGGCGCGCCAAGTTTGATCGAGAAATCAGGGTCTTCGCCGCACTGCAACATCAGTGTTGCCTACAATGTGTCCAAATCCCTAGTATGCCCAAGTAATAGGCACATCCGAGGCGATGACGCACCCGCCAGAACCGAATGAAAGCACGTCGGCCGGTCTCATCGCCGGGGCGCTGCCCATGCCGTTGCTGGTCATAGGGCCAAGCCAGGAGATTTCTTTCGTCAATCCGGCCGCCGAACAGTTCTTCGACAGTGGTGCCGGCCACCTTCTGCGGCAGACGCTGGTCGAGCTTGTGCCGTTCGGCAGCCCGCTTCTGCAACTTGTCTCACAGGCGCGCGAGCGAAATGCCTCCGTCAGCGAACGCGATGTCGACCTGACGACGCCGCGCAACGGTGAGCGCGTGGCTGACGTGATTGCGACACCGCTCCCCGAACCCGAGGGATCAATCGTCCTTCTCCTTCAGGAGCGCAGCCTCGCCCAACGGATCGACCGTCAGCTGTCGCATCGTGGCGCCGTTCGCTCCATGCATGGCATGGCGGCCGTCCTCGCCCACGAAATCAAAAATCCGTTGGCTGGCATTCGGGGCGCAGCGCAACTCATCGAAGAGTCCGGAACGGAGAACGACAAGGCGCTCACCCAACTCATCTGCGACGAATCCGATCGCATTCGCGCGCTGATCGATCGCATGGAATCCTTCGGTGACACGCGAGCCATTCCGCGCACGCCGGTCAATATCCATGAAGTGCTCGACCGTGTGCGCAAGGTTGCCGAATCGAGCTTTGCCAAAGGCGTGACGATCCTGGAGACGTTTGATCCGTCTCTGCCGCCGGTGCTCGGAGACCGCGACCAACTCATTCAGGTTTTCATGAATCTGGTTCGCAATGCTGCCGATGCGCTGCCTGAAGCCGGCGGAGAGATCACACTGACGACCGGCTATCGTCCCGGCGTGCGCTTCGGCGCGGCAGTTGCCGGAGAACGCTTGAGCCTGCCGCTGGAAGTAACAGTCCGCGACAACGGCACGGGCGTTCCCGCCGATTTGATCGCGCACATCTTCGATCCGTTCGTCACGACGAAGCCGCGCGGCGCGGGCCTCGGCCTGGCGCTTGTCGCCAAGATCGTCGGCGATCATGGCGGCGTGGTCGAGTGCGAATCCGTGCCGCGGCGAACGATTTTCCGCATCCTGCTGCCAAAGGCAGCCGAGCTAAGCGAGGGACGCTGAAATGCCTCAAGGCACAATTCTCATTTGCGACGACGACGCAGCGATACGAACCGTCCTCAACCAGGCGCTCGGCCGCGCAGGGTATGATGTTCGCACCACTGGAACGGCAGCCGGGCTCTGGCGCTGGGTCGCCGCCGGCGACGGCAGTCTTGTCATCACCGATGTTGTGCTCCCTGACGAGAGCGGTTTCGACCTTATTCCACGCATCAAAAAGATCCGCCCCGATCTGCCGATCGTGGTGATGAGCGCCCAAAACACGATCCTCACCGCCATCACGGCGACCGAACGCGGTGCCTTTGACTATCTGCCGAAGCCGTTCGATCTGAAGGAACTCACGTCCGTCGTTCATCGCGCCCTGGCGCAGCCGCAGGCCAAGCGTGAAGTGGCGCCTTCTGCTGTCGACGATCGCTTGCCGCTTATCGGCCGCTCGCCCGCCATGCAGGAAATCTATCGCATCATTGCGCGGCTGACCCAGACCGATCTCACCGTGATGATCATGGGTGAGAGCGGCACGGGCAAAGAACTCGTCGCCCGAGCGCTGCACGACTATGGAAAGAGACGGCATGGCTCGTTCGTCGCCGTCAACATGGCGGCGATCCCCAAGGAGCTCGTCGAAAGCGAATTGTTCGGCCATGAACGCGGCGCCTTTACCGGTGCTACCAATCGCGGCATCGGACGCTTCGAGCAGGCCGAAGGCGGCACTTTGTTTCTCGACGAGATCGGCGACATGCCGCTCGAAGCGCAGACACGACTGCTGCGCGTGTTGCAGCAAGGCGAATACACCACGGTCGGTGGTCGCGTGCCCATCAAGACGGACGTGCGCATCATCGCGGCGACGAACCGCGATCTGCGCCAGCTCATCCAGCAAGGTTTGTTTCGCGAAGATCTCTACTATCGCCTGAACGTCGTCCCCATGCGCCTGCCGCCATTGCGCGAGCGCGCGGAAGATGTCCCCGATCTCGTTCGCCACTTCCTGCGCAAGGCGGAGGAGGAGGGGTTGCCGCCCAAGCATCTCGACTACGACGCGCTTGATCTGCTCAAGCATCATCGTTGGCCCGGAAACGTCCGCGAGTTGGAGAACCTCATTCGTCGGCTCGCCGTTTTGCATGCCGGCGAGACAATCCCGGTCAGTGCCGTTGCGGCCGAACTCATCGAGCCAGTGCGAGGACGCGACGACGACCGTGACGAGGAGCCCGCAACTCTCAGCGCCGCAGTCGAGCGTCATCTCTCGGACTATTTCCTGGCACAGGGCGACAAACTTCCACCGCCGGGTCTCTATGATCGCGTCCTGCAGGAAATCGAGCGGCCGCTGCTGTCGATTTGTCTTGCCGCAACGCGCGGCAATCAGATCCGGGCCGCGCATTTGCTTGGACTGAACCGCAACACGCTCAGAAAGAAGATTCGTGACCTTGGGCTCGAGGTCATCAAGGGGCTGAGGTCGGACCAACCCTAGGTTCTCAAGCGTTTGGCGGCGACCACCGAAGCTTTCTTGCAACAGCCTGTGTCTTGGCTACACTGTGACGGATTGTTGAACCCGGAAAAGAATTTAGCCGGTTCTACCAACGGACATCGATGGCAACGACGAATACGGTTGAAGCGCCGGGCACCGGCTTGCTGGATTGGCTGCGGGTCATTTCTCGCCCGTCGCTGCTAGCCCTGGGGGTCGGCGTTCTGGCCGTCCTGTCGGCGATGGTGACCTACGGCATGGTCACCGGCCTCATTCCCTACAATCCGACACCGTCGAATCTTGTCACGCTTCTTCTGATCAACCTCGCGCTCGGCGTTTCGCTCGCGGGGTTGATTGCGTGGCGGCTCGTCCGGCTCTGGCGGGCACGGCGCTCAGGACTTGCGGGCGCGAAGCTACATGTGCGCCTGGTGGCGATGTTCAGTCTCATCGCCGTTGTACCGGCCATCTTGGTTGCGATCTTCGCGACGGTGACTCTCAATCTCGGCATCGAAGCATGGTTTTCCGCGCGAGTGCAGACCGCGCTCGACAATGCGGTCGGCGTGGCGCGCCAGTACATGATCGAGCAGGGGCGTCACATCCTCTACGATGCCGGCGAGATCGAAACCGGCATCGAACACGATCGCGCCCTGTTCGATGAGAACAAGCAGGTGCGGTTGTCGATGATGATGGAGAAGATCGCCATCATGACGACCGATCGCGGCCTCGCGGGGTCGTTCCTGATTGACTCGCATGGTAGCGAATTGGCGAAAAGCGCCAAGCTCATCTACTCGGCCGCACTAAAGCCGACCGCATCCGATATTGCCGATGCGCGGGCGGGACGGATCGTTGTCGATGGCGATCCGGAGACTGGCTACATCCATGCACTGATCTATCTGCCATTCCTGAAGGATGCGTATCTGCTCGTCGTGCGTCACGTCGACCCGAAAGTGTTCGGCTACTACCACCGTACGAAGGCGGCGGTGAGCGAATATGACCGGCTCAACCAGAGCCGCTCCCAGGTGCAGTTGATCTTCGCGGCGCTCTACATCGTGGTCTCGCTTGTCATTCTGCTCTCGGCGATCTGGCTCGGTCTCTGGGCCGCCAATCGGCTGGTGCGACCGATTTCCAGTCTGATCGGTGCAGCCGAACGCGTTTCGGAAGGCGACCTCAAGGCGCAAGTCGAGGTAGAGCGCGACGACGACGAGGTCGGGCTTTTGGGACGCGCCTTCAATCGCATGACCGGCCAGCTCGACGCGCAGCGCAGTGCGCTGATTTCCGCCAACCGTCAGAACGACGAACGCCGCCGCTTCACCGAAGCCGTGCTCGCGGGGGTGAGCGCGGGGGTCGTCGGTATCGACGGAGACGGCGCCATCACCATCGTCAACCGGGCGGCCGCGCGACTGCTCAACGTTGTGCCGGGAGAGATCGAGGGCCGCAACTACGCCGAAGCGGTGCCCGAACTCGCGGCGCTGATCCGTCGCGCCATCACCGAACCAGTGGGCCGGTCCAGCGGCGAGGTGACCGTCAAGCGCGGGATGACGTCGCGTTCGCTGAGTGTGCAGGTGTCGAGCGAGCGAGGTGCCGATGGCAGCGGCTTCGTCGCCACGTTCGACGACATCACCGATCTGGTCTCGGCACAACGAACCGCAGCCTGGGGTGATATCGCTCGACGGATTGCGCACGAGATCAAAAATCCACTGACCCCGATCCAGTTGTCGGCGGAACGTCTCAGGCGAAAATATTCGGGTGAGATTACGACCGATCCCGACGTCTTCAACCAATGCACCGAAACGATCATCCGCCAGGTCGGCGATATCGGGCGCATGGTCGATGAGTTCTCATCCTTTGCGCGCATGCCGGCGCCGGTCATGCGGCGCGAAAATGCGCAGGAACTCATCCAGCAAGCGGTGTTTCTGCAGCGCGTCGCGCATTCCCAGATTGCGTTCGAGATTCGCGCTCCCAAGGATCCCGTCTTCCTGGAATGCGACGGCCGACTGGTTGCGCAGGCCCTGACAAATGTGCTGAAAAACGCTGGCGAGGCGATCGGCGCGCGCATCGCGAAGGGTGACAGCACGCCGGGACGCATCGTCATTGCGCTGGCATGCGACGACGGCGTGGTGAGTTTCAAAATTGCGGACAACGGCGTTGGCCTGCCGCACGAACAGCGCGACCGGCTGACCGAGCCTTATGTCACGACGCGCGCCAAGGGCACGGGTCTGGGTTTGGCGATCGTTCGCAAGGTCATGGAAGACCATGGCGGCGACATCACGTTGCAGGACGCGGACAAGGACATAGGGGGCGCGGAAATCGTTCTGCGCTTCCCGTCGCGACAGAAAAAAGTAAAGGAAAAAGGGCCTGGGGATGAACAAGCACGGATTGCAGATCGCGTCTGAGGTCCTGATCGTCGACGACGAGGAGGATATTCGCGACCTGATCGCCGGCATTCTGCGCGATGAGGGCTACGAGACCCGCGTCGCCGGCGACAGCGATGCCGCGCTCGCGGCCGTGCGCCAACGCCGGCCGCAGCTGATTGTGCTCGACATCTGGCTGCAGGGCAGCAAGCTCGACGGCATCCAGGTGCTCGACGTGCTGAAGCGCGAACAGCCTGACTTGCCTCTGGTGATGATCTCCGGCCATGGCACGATCGAAACGGCCGTCGCCTCGATCAAGAAGGGCGCCTACGACTTCATCGAGAAGCCGTTCAAGGCGGATCGGCTCATTCACGTCGTGGGTCGCGCCCTCGAGGCCGCGCGCCTGCGTCGCGAGGTCCAAGAACTCAAGCTCAAGACCGGTGACGATTCCGAAATGGTCGGCAATTCGTCCGCAATTTCACAGTTGCGCCAGGCCGTCGAGAAAATCGCGCCGACCAACAGCCGCGTCTTCGTCACTGGGCCGGCGGGATCGGGCAAGGAGGTTGCCGCCCGACTTATCCATGCACGTTCGCGGCGTTCGGCCAACGCCTTCGTCGCCATCAACTGCGCCACCATGGATCCGTCGCGGATCGAGAGCGAGCTCTTCGGCGTGGAGGACGCTGACGGTCCGCGCAAGACCGGTCTCTTCGAACTCGCGCATAACGGCACGCTCTACCTCGACGAAGTCGCCGACATGCCGATCGAGACGCAAGGCAAGATTCTGCGCGTCATGGTCGACCAGACCTTCACGCGCATCGGCGGTTCGACGCGGGTGCAAGTCGATGCCCGCGTCATCTGCTCGACGACGCGCGATCTGCGCGGCGACATTGCGGCGGGAACATTCCGCGAGGATCTTTATCACCGTCTCAATGTCGTGCCGGTCCGCGTACCTTCTCTCGCGGAACGGCGCGACGACATTCCGCTTCTGGTCTCGCACTTCATGAACCGGCTCTCGGCAACATCGGGACTCGCGGTGCGCGACGTCGGCGACGATGCGATGGCGGTGCTCCAGGCGCATAGCTGGCCCGGCAACGTGCGCCAGCTGCGCAACATCGTGGAACGCCTGCTGATCCTCGCGACCGACGACGCCGAGCAAGCGATCTCCGCCGATCTCCTTCCGCATGACCTGGGTTCGAATGCGCCTTGGGGTTCGGGGGGCAGGGGCGATCTCGTCATCTCGCTGCCGTTGCGCGAAGCGCGCGAGATTTTCGAACGCGATTATCTCATGGCGCAGATCAACCGCTTCGGCGGCAATATCTCGCGCACCGCCGCCTTCATCGGCATGGAACGCTCGGCTTTGCATCGCAAGCTCAAGTCGCTGGGCGTCGGTCCAACCGGCCGAGAACAAGGCTTCAACGCGTGATACGAAATGGCTGGAACGGCCGCGCCCCGGCCGGCCGCATCGCCTATGTCGATGGCCGCTATCTGCCGCATGGCCGCGCCGGCGTTCACATTGAGGATCGCGGCCTCCAACTGGCCGACGCGATCTATGAAGTCTGCGCGATTTCGGACGGACTTCTGATCGATCAGGAAGAGCATCTCGATCGGCTGGTGCGCTCGCTGGGCGAGATCGGCATGGCCATGCCGATGCCGCGCCATGTGCTGGCGCTTGTCATGCAGGAGCTCGTCCGGCGTAACCGGGCACGCACAGGACTTTTGTATCTTCAGGTCACCCGCGGAGCGGCGCGGCGCGACCATCCGATTCCGACGGAAGAAATGCGCCCGACTCTGATCATGACAGTGCGAGAACTGAGCGCCGACGGCATTGCGCGCCGCCAGGAGGTGGGCATCAAAGTCATCACCCGTCCGGACGAGCGCTGGGCGAGGTGCGACATCAAGACGACCCAACTCCTTCCCAACCTTCTGGCCAAGACAGCGGCCCGCAAAACCGGCGCCTACGAAGCCTGGCTGGTGGATGACGACGGCTTCATCACCGAGGGCAGCTCCACCAACGCCTGGATCGTCGACTCCGAAGGACGCCTCACGACGCGTCAGCTCAGCCACGAAATCCTCCCCGGCGTCACCCGGCGCGTTATTCTGGAGGCTGCGACAGAGGCACAACTTCGCGTTTTCGAGCGCAAATTCACACCGGGGGAAGCGTCGGACGCGCGCGAAGCTTTCATCTCCTCAGCAACCGGCGTCATCCCGGTGATCGCAATCGACGGCAAAGCGATCGGCGAGGGGCAACCGGGGCCCGTCACGAAGCGGGTGCAACAACTTTATGCACACCGCTCTACCGCCACTGCGGCAAAACTGGCGCGCTAAACCCTTTCGCAAACGCAGCACTGCAGACTATGCTGGGTTTAGTGCTTCGCAGGGGCGCGAGGCACAAGAACGGGACTCCCCGATGAGCGAAAAACAACAAAATCTGCAAGACACGTTTCTCAACGCAGTCCGAAAAAGCAAATCCGCCGTCACGATCTTTCTCGTGAACGGCGTCAAGCTTCAGGGGAACATCACGTGGTTCGACAATTTTTGCGTACTTCTGCGCCGGGACGGGCAGGCACAGCTCGTCTACAAGCACGCGATCTCGACGGTCATGCCGCTGGGACCGATCCAGTTGCAGGACGAAGCCCAGGCCGCATCCGAAACCGTCTGAAGGCGGGCGAGAACGGCTCCAAGGATTCGATGGGCACGGCGATCGTCGTGCATGTCGAGCCGAAGGCGCGCGCCGCCGGCGCGCGTGCGGATCGCGATGCGGATGCGCGCCTGGCAGAAGCGATCGGGCTCACCGCGGCGATCGGGCTCAAGGTCGTCGCGACTAAGATCGTTCCGCTGGTGCGTCCGACACCTGCGACGCTCATCGGCAGCGGCAAGGTCGATGAGCTCGCCGGCGATGCACGCGCCTTCGAGCCGGAAGTCGTCATCGTCAACGCGCAACTCTCACCGGTGCAGCAGCGCAATCTGGAGAAAGCGTGGAGCACGAAGGTGCTCGACCGCACCGCATTGATCCTGGAGATTTTTGGCGAGCGTGCGCGCACGCGGGAAGGGCGCTTACAAGTCGAGTTCGCGCACCTGACCTACCAGAGGAGCCGGCTGGTCCGGAGCTGGACGCATCTTGAGCGCCAGCGCGGCGGCTTCGGCTTTCTCGGCGGTCCCGGCGAAACGCAGATCGAGACCGACCGGCGTCTCATCACCGACCGGCTCGCCAAGATTCGTCGCGAACTCGAGGGCGTGAAGCGCACGCGTGGACTGCAGCGCCAGGCGCGCAAGCGCGTGCCGTTCCCGGTAATCGCACTCGTCGGCTACACCAACGCCGGCAAGTCGACGTTGTTCAACACGCTGACTGCCGCCGATGTCATGGCGAAAGATCTACTGTTCGCGACCCTCGATCCGACGATGCGCGGACTGAAGCTGCCGAAGGGAACGAAAGCCATCCTCTCCGACACGGTCGGCTTCATCGCCGATCTGCCGGTCGAACTTGTCGCCGCCTTTCGCGCAACGCTGGAAGAGGTGCTCGAGGCCGACATCATCGCCCATGTGCGCGACGTCTCTCATGCCGAGAGCGAGGCGCAGAAGGCGGACGTGTTGACGGTGCTTTCCGAACTTGGAATCGAAGCCGGCACAGACCGGCCGCTGGTCGAGGTTCTGAACAAGGTCGATCTGCTGTCAGCGGATGTGCGCGCGCGGCTGCTCGCAGCCAACGGCAAGGCAGACGGTCCGGTCGCGGTTTCAGCCATCACCGGCGACGGGCTGCCTGCGCTGCTGGCGCGGTTCGAGCGTGAGCTGACGGGCGCCAACATTCGCTTCCGCTTGGTCTTGCCGTATAGCGACGGCGCCAACCTGGCCTGGGTCTACCGACACGCGCAGGTGCTGAAGCGGTCCGACACGGCGAAGGGCGTCGAACTCACGCTCGCGATCGATCCACAGGATGTGGGCCGATTCTCGAGTCGATTCACAGACGATGCTCTAAGCAAAACAGCAGGCTAGGGCTGAGAGTTCACACCACTCACACCTTCGTCATGGCCGCCCTTGAGGCGGCCAACCATGCGCCGCGTGTCTAAGCGCCAAATGACTCGTTCGAGAGGTGAGTGATGGGTGGCCGGGTCAAGCCCGGCCATGACGAGTGGAATTCAGGTGTGCGCCTTCGCCTCGAGCCAGAGGGCTTCCATCTCTGTGAGGGAGGCGTCGGACGGCTTCCGGCCCTTGTCCGCGAGCTCAGCCTCGATCCAGGCGAAGCGCCGCATGACCTTCGCGTTGGTGGATCTGAGCGCGGCCTCCGGATCGACCTTCAAGTGGCGCGCGAGATTGGCGATGACGAAGAGCAAATCGCCGATTTCGTCTTCGAGCTTGGCAGACGAGGCGCCTTCGGCTCGCGCGGCGACGATTTCGCCGGCCTCCTCGGCGACTTTTTCCAAGACGCGTTCGGCTGAATCCCAGTCGAATCCGACGCTTGCCAGCCGCTTCTGAAGCTTTTCCGCACGCAGCAACGCGGGCAGGGCGCGCGGAACGTCGTCGAGCAGGCCCTGCTTCCCGGGCTTGGCATCGCGCTCGCGGCGCTTGTGGCTCTCCCAGGCCAGCGTTTGAGCGTCGGCGTCGGCGACGATCTCATTGGCGAATACATGCGGATGGCGGGCGATCATCTTGGCCGTGATGGCCTCCACGACGTCGCCGAAGCGGAAGAGGCCACGCTCCTCGGCCATGCGCGCGTGATAGACGATCTGGAGCAGCAGGTCGCCGAGCTCGTCCTTCAGCGCGCTCCAGTCGCCGTCCTCGATGGCGCCGGCAACCTCATAGGCTTCCTCGATCGTGTATGGCGCGATGGTCTGGAACGTCTGCTCCTGGTCCCAGGGGCAGCCACCGTCGGGGTCGCGCAAGCGGCGCATGATCTCGATTAGCGCGGCGATGTTGCGGGAAGGCTCGGACATGGTCCGCTCAGTACACGCCCGTGCGGGCAGGTGCCAGCGCCTCGGGCACTTATGCGGCAGCGTGGGCCGCAATCCCTGCCAATCTATTTCGTATAAGTAATATTATGGGAAATTACTCGGCGGAAGTCGGCCGCGTGTCGGCGAAACGCCGACCTCACATTAGACAAGGTGAAAGACTCGAACGCGCGAAGCTAATTACGCCGGCAGTGGCCGTATGGGCCGCGGTGCCATCCGATTGGGCAGACCTTGCCTCTCGGCGCGACCACCACCGCGCCTCCGGGCGTAACGACCGCGGCGGCTCCTGGTGCAACGACGGCGGCGCGCGGTGCGATGACCACCGGAGCGGCGTTATCGTGGCAGGCGCCGAGCACGCCACGGTGACGGCCAAGGCCGCATCCTTCGCGCGCGCCGGCTGGCGTGAGCGTCGAAATGCTCGCAACGGAGACAAGGAATGTGAGCGCCAGATATCTGATCATGAGCCCCTCCTCGGAATCACTTACAGCGTAATGAGCGCAGCTTGCTCCCGCGACGCCCCGCCTCCATTGCAGACGGATTACGCATCCTTCATTTGCCGTCGTTCAGTGGTGACAATTTATCCAACACCTGCGGCTCCACTCGCGCGAATTTATCCAGGCCGCATGCGGGTTCGACTTGGCGATGCGGCACTCAAGGCGAGGATAACTTCGCCGGCGCGAAAACTTTTCAAAACTTTCTGCGTAAAACTCCAGGCGGCTCTTGAACCGTCACGGTCAAACCACCACTTCCGCTATATCCCCGAAAGTGCGTCTTCAGAGATCGACCGAAATGGTCATGCCGTCATAAGCCGGCTCGACCGTGGGCGGCAGTTCGCGGCGGAGTGTTTCGTAATCGAGATCGACATGCAGGTTGGTGAGGATCGCGCGCTTGGGCTTGACGCGCTCGATCCACTCCAGCGTGCGCGCGACATGGGAGTGGCTCGGATGCGGCGTGTAGCGTAGCGCATCGACGATCCAGCACTCGACGCCGGCAAGGGCCGTGAAGGCCCGCTCGTCGAGCGTATCGGCATCGCTCGAATACGCGATCGGACCGAAGCGATAGCCGAGGGATTCGATTTTCCCATGGCCCATGCGGAAGGCGAGAACGGGAATGGTGCCCCCTGCCCCGCCGAGCGCGAACGGCGCAAACGGCTCCGCGATCTGGTGCGCGTTGAGGATGGGCGGATAGTCGCTGCCGGTCGGCTGCACGAAGCAGTAGCCGAAGCGCGTCATGACGCCGGCGAAGGTGGCGGCGTCGCTGAAGACATCGACGCGCCGGCGCATGTTCATCGCGACCATGCGCAGGTCGTCGAGCCCGTGCAGCTGATCGGCATGATCATGCGTGATCAGCACCGCGTCGAGCCCAGAGATGCGCGCATCGATGAGCTGCTCGCGCATGTCGGGCGAAGTGTCGACAAGCACGGTGCTGGTGCCTGCGGGCGCATGGCGTTGAACAAGGATGGAGCAACGGCGGCGGCGGTTCTTGGGGTTCGAGGGATCGCAGGCGCCCCAATAGCCCTGGCCGCCGGGGCCGCCGATGCGCGGTACGCCGCCGGAGGAGCCGCAACCCAGGATCGTGACTTCCAGGCGATCCGTCACGTGGGAGGAACCACTTTTGTGAACAAGCGGAGGAAATTCTCCGTCGTCGCGTCTTCGAGTTCGCGTTCGCTGATGCCCCTGAGCGTTGCGAGCGCCGCAGCCGTGTGGCGGACGAAGGCGGGCTCATTGCGTTTGCCGCGCATCGGCATCGGCGCGAGATAAGGCGAGTCGGTTTCGACCAGAAGGCGCGTCAGCGGAACGTCTTTCAACACGGCGCGCAGTTCGTCGGACTTCTTGAACGTTGCGATGCCCGACGCGGAAATGTAGAGGCCAAGCTCCAGTGCGGCGTCCGCCAGGCGCTTCGTGCCGGTGAAGCAATGGATGAGGCCGGTGAAGCGGCCCTTCGCCATCTCGTCGCTGAGGATGGCGATGGTTTCGTCCTCCGCATCTCTTGTGTGCACGATCAACGGCAGGCCGGTTTGTCGCGCCGCGGCGATGTGTGTGCGAAAATTGGCGACCTGCTGCGCGCGGGGACTGTGCTCGTAGTAGTAGTCGAGCCCGGTCTCGCCGATGCCGACGACCTTGGGATGACGTGTCGCCTGGATCAGCACTTCGGGCGTGTCGAGCAATTCCTTTTCCGCCTCGTGCGGATGAACGCCGACGGAGCACCACACGTCCGGGAAGCGTTCAGCGATCTCGCGCACGCGGGGAAAGCCGTCCATACGTGTGCCGATGCTGACGCAGATGCCGACATTCGCCGCGTGTGCCCTCGTCACTACTGCGTCGAGTTCGGAGGCAAAATCGGGAAAGTCGAGATGGCAATGGGAATCGACGAGCATCACAACGCTCCGGCGCGCCGCGACGTCGACGCCAACGTGCGGGCTGCGCTCAGCACTGTCTGGCGCGGCTCGAGGTACAGGGTTTCGGAGCGCAGGAAGCTTTCCTCGAGCGCGTTGAGGCAATCGACCCAGCGATCGAGGTGGGAATTGTCGGCGACGGCCTTGGCGCGAATGCGCTCGACAAGTGCTTGGCGTAGGAACATTCCGAATGAATCGAGTCCGTCGGTTACGCGCGCCACCTTGTCCGCCAGGGACAGGATGGCCGAGACGTCAGGCCGCGCGAGCAAGCTGAGCAACCTGTCCGCCTCGTTCGCAAGCATGACGCCGTCACCGCCGGAAAGCTGTGCGGCGAGACCGATCGAGCCGCCGGAGAGGCGCGCCAGCGCCGCGCGCTCCTTCGGACTGATGTCGGGAAGAAGCCGCGCCAGCTCCGTTTCGACGAGTGCAGTATCGAGCGGCCGCAGCGCCACCTTCTGACAGCGCGAGCGAATGGTGGGAAGGAGACGACCGGGGACGTTGCTGAGCAGGATCAGCATGGCGCGTGCCGGCGGCTCCTCAAGCATTTTCAAGAGCGCGTTGGCAGCGTTGTCGTTCATGTCGTCGGCGGTATCGACGATGGCGATGCGCCAGCCGCCGGAAGCAGACGTCATGCCGAAGAACCCGGCGAGGCTCCGCACGACGTCGACCGAGAGCACGTTCATCAGCCTACCGGTGTCGGGATTGAGGCCGCGTTTCAGAACCAGGAGACCGGGATGAGACGCGGCCGCCATTTGGACGGCATTCGGATCGCGCTCAGGAACCGACAGATCGGCAGGTCCGCGCTCAGTCGCACCGAAGGCAAGAACGTAACGCGCCATGTGATAGGCAAGCGTTGCCTTGCCGACACCAGGCGGACCGCTGATGAGCCAGGCCTGCGGTGGGCGCCCCCTTCTGATGGCGCGCGATATGCGCGAGAGCGCCCAAGCGTGGCCGACCAACCGGGCGGTTTTGCGCGGATGCGCAAACCCTTCGATGCGATCGGTCTCGACGATCTCTTCGCTGCGCGTGCGTTTGGCCATGCTCAGAGTTTGTACCGTTTGGTGACCACTTGCCATATCGCGGCGAAGACGTCGTCGGCGTCCATGTCGGCAGCGATGACGACGCAACGCTGCTTCTGGCGCTTGGCAATGTCGAGAAAGGCGCGGCGCAGCCGCTCATGGAAGTCGATGTCGAAATTTTCGAAACGGGTCGCTCCGTGTTGACGCTTCGTGGTGCGAGCGAGACCGGCTTTGACGGGAAGGTCCAGAATGAAAGTGAGATCGGGGTGAAAGTCATGCAACGCGATGGCGTCGAGCCTGCGGATCGTCTCGCGCGCCAACCCCCTGCCCGCGCCTTGATAGGCAAAGGTCGAGTCTGTGAAGCGGTCGCAGATCACCCACCTCTTGCGCACGAGTGCCGGCTTGATGGTGCGCGCGACATGATCGGCGCGCGCCGCAAAGATGAGGAGCGTCTCGGTGATCGGGTCCCAGCGGCCCTTCTCGCCGTGAACGATGAGTTCGCGGATTTCCTCGGCTCCGGGCGAACCGCCGGGCTCGCGCGTCGTGACGCATGCGATTCCGCGTTTCTTCAGAGCTGCCGCAAGTTTTTTCGCTTGCGTGGATTTTCCCGCGCCCTCCCCGCCCTCAAGCGTGATGAAGCGCCCCACCGCTGTCACGAATTGCCGCCGAACAGTGCACGGATGCCGAGCATCATGCGTCCAAAGAGTCCGACCTTGGACACATCATGGGCGGCGTAGAGCGGGGTCGTCATGCCGGGAAAATCCGGCGCGGTCACCGACAAGGTGCCCACTTGTTGGCCTTGCGCAATCGGCGCGGCAAGCGGGCCGTTGTAGTGCACCGCGACTTTCATGCCGGGCCGCGAGTCCACCTGCAGCGTTACCGCCACAGGAGTCTTCACCGTCAACGACACGGTCTTGTCGCTGCCGCCAAAGACGTCGGCTTCGGCAACGCTGTCGCCAGGCCTGAAAATTTGATAGCGGCGAAACTCGCGAAAGCCGGTCTCGATTAGGCGCGCGCCCTCATCGGCACGGTCTTTCTCCGAGGCCAATCCATTGAGGACGACGATGATCCGTCGGCCGTCGCGGATGGCCGAGCCCACCAGGCCGTAGCCCGACGCTTCGATGTGGCCGGTCTTGAGGCCGTCGGCGCCGGGTGTGTTGAACAGAAGTGGATTGCGATTGGGCTGGTGGATATTGCTCCACACGAAATCCTTCTCGCCGAAATAATGATAGAGGTCCGGATAAGTGTAGATGATGTGTCGCGCGAGCTTTGCGAGATCGAGCGCCGACATTGCCTGGCCCGGCGGGACATCGAGTCCGTCGGGATTGACGAAGTGGGACTGCGTCAGGCCGAGCTCGCGCGCGCGCGCATTCATCATCGTGACGAAGCCCTCGACCGTGCCGCCCAGCGCCTCGGCGACAACGATGGTCGAGTCATTGCCCGAAACGATGATAATGCATTGAATGAGACTCTCGACCGTCATGCGGTCGCCGATATTGACGAAGCACTCGGATCCGGTGCGCTCCCGCCAGGCGCGCTCGGATACCGGAAAGGTATCGTTGAGCTTTACGCGGTGATCTTTGATCCGCTGAAACAGAAGCTCGAGCGTCATGAGCTTGCTCATCGATGCCGGCGGCATCGGAGTCTCAGCGTCCTTCTGCCAAAGCACCTCGCCGGATTGCGCATCCATCAACAGCGCATGATTGGCGGTGGTCGTGATGTCAGCTTGCGCCGTCGAAAGGCCCAGTCCGAAGCAAATGACAAAAAACGCGCCAATCAGGCGATGGATCATGAACAGGGCTCCTGTCGAATGCCGCTTACTGATCGACCACGATTCTCGCGTCGTTACTACCAAGGCTGCTCAGCCGGGCCAACGCCCTGTCGGCTTCGCCCACCTCGTCAAATGGTCCCAATCGCAAGCGGTAGAGCTTTTGGCCGTTTTGCATGATCGTGGAGATCTGTATTCCTGCCCCCAGCCTCGCCTGCAGGCGCAATGCGTTGGAATAAGAACTGAAAGCTCCCGCCTGGACGTAGAGGTGCGTTACAGCCGGGACTGGCACGGTCGTGACGATGCCGGTCGGCTGCGTCGCGACTGCCGTGTCCGCCGTGCGAACAGGAGGCGATGGAAGTTGCGCCGGCTGAGCCGGAGGCAGGGTCGTCGCGCCGGGGATGGGTTCGAGGTCGTTGGCGACGATCCTGCCGGTGGGAGCCGCTTGCACGGCGGATGCAATCTCCGGCGGCGCTTCAGAGGAAGGGTAGCCGCTCTTCAGGTCGGCGCGGCTCACGAAGGTCACACGGACGCGAGCAGTACCTTGCTGCTTGTAGCCAAGTAAGGTTGCCGCGCGTTCCGACAGATCGATGATCCGCCCCTTGGCGAAGGGTCCACGATCGTTGACGCGAACGATCAGTGACTTGCCATTGTCGAGGTTGGTCACGCGCACATTGACGGGCATAGGCAGCGTGCGGTGTGCCGCAGTCAGCGCATCGGCATCGAAGTGTTCGCCGTTGGCGGTGGATCGGCCATAGAAAGTTGGTCCATACCAGGATGCGATGCCGGTCTCGTCATAGTCGGGCTGTTCGCTCGGATAATACCAGGTGTCACCGATCTGGTAGGGCGCACCCACTTTGTAGACGCCGGCATTCGGGGGGACGGTAACAGTGTTGTCCTCGGGGCCGGTTGCGCAGCCCGCTGCGAGCGCAGCAAGAACCGTGACGGCGGCAGTGGTGCGGGCTGTCCGAATCATTCAGTCGAATCAGAGTTGAAGCAAAGACCAGTTTAGTCCACCCCGCGCGGAGCCACAACGCAGGGGTCAGTCGACTACGCTTCGCTGGCGGTAGCGAGTTCGCGTTCGGAGTTGTCCAGGAAGGAAACTGCAATGCCGCACTTGGTGTGGCGCACCACGACGGCCGTCGTCTTACCGAACATGATCGTCTCGCCGACCGGCGGGCGCACGTCAGTACGAAGCGAAGCACCGCTGAGTGCGATGTCGACGATCTCGCAGTCGCGCGACTGTCCGGATGGAAGGATGAATTGATGCAAGACATGACTGCCGGTCAACCGTGAACGCGTACGCACACTGGTCGATCTGATTTCACCGCGCTCGACATAGTCGGTGATCATTTGCGCGAGGCGTTCTCGCTTCACTTCGGAGAAGTCGAATTTGACGCCTAGACGGAGCCTGTCATGACGCACGATCTTTCCTTCGAAGCGCCCAAGCCCGTCCACGTAGAGGACGGCGAGTGCTCCGATCGCGGCTGAGCAGGAAGATTTGAGGCCTGCGCCATCAGGCGAAAGATCACTCACGACGCATTCCTCTTCCCACTTGCGTTCGGGAAAGAAGATTTTGCCCTTGACGCCGACGGGTGCGCGTTGCCGCGCGCGCCGTTCGCCGCGGGGAAGACGGACTCCGTTTTGATTTCGATCCGATAACGACATGCGAAGCGCACAACCCAAATTTCGGGCTACTACACAGCACAACCGTAAAGAACGCGTTATGGCAAACGATAGCCAATGTTGTGGGCCAACGGTCAAAGATTACTATGTCTATGGATTGATCGGTTCGCCGGAGGTCGAACCGTCCAGCAAATATCACCGGCCATTTACTGCGCATTAGCTTAATTGCCATAGCGTCGGCGGCGTGAAAACGCAGGCTGCGCCATGAACAACTCGATTAACGCGGTTGATGCTGCTGAGCCCGAGCCTCTTTGGCTCACGGTCGCGCGACTGAGCGCGGGCTTTCATCGCATGGCGCACCTCGGACAAGAACTCGTCGCGCTCGACGGTGTTCGTCAAGACAATGCGCGAACACACGCCATGATCCGTCGCGATGTCGCTGCCGCGGTCTTGCAAAATGCGATCGCACTGAAAAAGGTCCAGAAGGCAACCGCGTACGTCGAGGCTGTCGTGGTCGAAGAGCCTGCGCGTGATCGGACGCCATCGCAGCCGGACGAATGGGCTGGTCGCCTAGTGCGCTGGGCCGACCAGTTTGGTCGCGATCTCTTCAAGCTGCCGTCATTGCTCTTGACGACAAAGAAGCACGGCGACGATAAGCCAGATTCGTCGAAGCCCAACTAGTCACGAGAATGCCGAACTCGGCGCCAGACCGAGGGGCGACGTCGCGCTTGCACGAAGTTCGCATCGGAGCCGGTCACAATCCCGCACAAAAAAGTTGCTGGGGTATGGAACCGGATCGATGTAAGTGCGTTCCGGGCGAGTTCCCTGTTTACCATGGCGGGAGTAGTGCCTTGGTAAATCCTTGTTATACCAAGTGAAAACGTCCTGATTTGCAAATGAACCGTTGATCTAAAGGACTTCGGCCATCGCCATCTCCTTGAGATCGCATTCTAGGAGGAATGACGAATGCGACGCATTTTGATGAAGACTCCCTTGATCGCATTGTTTGGCGCCGGCCTGCTGCTCAGCGGATGTGCCACGCGAGAATCTGTCGAGCACGCGCAGGCGACAGCGGACTCAGCCAAAGCGGATGCCGCCTCGGCGATGACGGCTGCGCAAAGAGCGCAAAGCGCTGCAGACGCAGCTGACAGTGCTGCCCGCGCGGCGGCCGCAGCGGCGCAAAACGCCAACGATCGACTCGATAAGATGCCGCCTCCGGAACACCATATGATGCGCGGACATCACCGCCATCATCGCCATCATCACCACCATGCGATGAAGGAAACGACGGGAAAGTAAGCTCTGGCTAGCGCCGACTTCCTATCCTAGTCGTGTGATTGCAAGCGGCGTCTTCGGGCGCCGCTTTTTTTGCAAACCTAGTTCCAAGGAATGAAGAAAAGGAGACAAAGCGCGTACGTCAGCGTGACCCATTTGATGCATTGGCCGAGATGCTTCATGCCGACTGGCGTCAACGAGTCCTTATCAAGGAACAACCAGGGGAGCAGCAAAACGTACCAAGGCATCGGCTTGGTGAGATTTCGCTTCACGATCACCAGATGAGCGAGTGAAAACGCGAGGGCCAACAATGTAAGGGCCACAAGTGCTTCGTACCCGACTTCGCCAAGCCGCCACATCCGTTCGCCCTGATCCCCAGTTCTTCGTACGCCCACAATCTAAGCGATTTTCTTGGACGATATTTGTGCGAGTTCGTCCTGACTCAAAACATACTTCCGGCCCGATGGGGTGCCCCCAATTTGCCCTCGTATTTTTGACTATGATTCGTAAATTAGCGCGCCGCTACTATCCCACAATGTATCCCAGAATCGAAGTTCGCGACTGCATTGTTGATCCGCACGACACTGCCGTCGAAACCCATCATCGTCGACAGGACACGAACAGTTTAACAAGAACCATTTGAACCATTGTGGGGGTTAAGACGTTGTGGGTCGACGGCGGTGTCCACAATGAACCGACTGATGTTGAAGGCTGCTTGCATTACTCTTGCGAGCATACCGGCAATTGCAAATGCCAGTGAACCGAAGTGGTCAGTATCGCTATATGCAGGACCGTCAACGAACTACATTTTTACCGAGGTTGTGGCGGGTCGCTTCCATTGGGCAGACACCATGGTTGGGCTGGCCGTAGACCGAAAGCTCGCGTACCTAGGCTGGGGTTGGAGTCTAAATGGCGAAGGCCAAATCACCCAGCACTTCTTGGGCCACACCTACAACACCGCTGCGTTGGGGTTGGGACTGGAATTTGACCACTTCCCTTGGTCGGAAAGTCTCCCGACGTCCTTCGCGTTTTATACCGGCCCTTCGTACACGACGAACGCACCTCAGCAATATCCCCGCTTCGAATGGGGTAGCAAGAAGGCCTTGCTGAACTATGTTTCTGTCGAGTTGGCCATCGGCATTCCGAATGCGCCCAATTGGGATGTCGAAATCCGCACCTTCCACCGTTCGGGCGCTTGGGGGATTTACACTTTGGACGCAGACGAAAATTCAGTGATTGGCATCGGCATTCGGCATCGCTTCTGAGAGTTTCTCGTTGGCGGATGGGGTGGGATTCGAACCCACGAGACCCTTGCAGGCCCGCCGGTTTTCAAGACCGGTGCTTTCAACCACTCAGCCACCCATCCAGTCGAGGACTGATTCATCACGCCGTCAGCTTCGCCTATCACGTTGCAGATTGCGCGGTCTAGTCGGTGCGTCGGCCAGGTACAAAGCTTTAAGATTGCTCCCGGCGCTGCGGCTGGGGCGGACCGGCTCTTCTGCTTTTGGACTTGTACCCGCGCCCAGCAAGGGTTTGCATGGTCATAGATCACGAGGACTATCTGTCATGATTTCGCGACGCCTATTCCTTGCCACAGGCACGGCGCTTGCTGCGGTACCTGCGATCGGGAGAGTCCGCTCCGACCGGGATACCGATGCGCGTGCGCTGCATGAGCAGTTGCTCTGTCTCGACACCCATCTGGACACTCCGATGACCTTCGCCCGTCCGGGCTGGGATATGATGAAGCGACACGGTTTCGACGCAGACTTTTCGCAGGTCGACTATCCCCGAATGGTCGAGGGCGGTTTGGATGGCGGCTTCTTCGCGATCTACACGCCACAAGGGCCATTGACGCCCGAGGGCATGATGGCGGCGCGCGACTATGCTCTCGTCCGTGCGGCTGCGATCCGCGAAATGGTGGCGAAGAACGCAGCGCACTTCGAACTTGCCTTCGCTTCCGCTGATGCCGCGCACATCGCAGCCAAGAAGAAGCGAGTCGTTTTTCAGAGCATCGAAAACTCCTATCCGCTCGCCAATGACGTCACATTGCTGAGGAGCTTCTATGCCCTTGGCGTGCGCATGGCGGGGCCCGTTCACTTCGCGAACAACCAACTTGGCGACTCTGCGACGGATCCAAAGGGCAAAACATGGAACGGCTTGAGCCCGATGGGGCACGACTTCGTCGCGCTCGCCAACGAGCTCGGCATCATCCTGGACGCGTCGCACTCCTCAGACGATGTCTTCGATCAGATGGTCGCGCAATCGAAGGTGCCGATCATCCTGTCTCACTCGGGTTGTCGCGCCGTGCACGATCATCCGCGCAATATCGACGATGACCGGTTGAAAAGACTCGCCGCAACGGGCGGAGTGATTCAGATCAACTCCTACAATTCCTACCTGGTCACGGTTCCGCCCAACCCGGAACGCGATAAGGCGCAAACTGCTGTCTTTGCGTCGCTGCGTGGGCTCTATTCACTTTCGCCGGCGGATGCCACCAAAGCAGTGGCGACCGCCGCAGCGCGAATGCGCGAAATACGCGCCAAGTATCCCGAGCCGCGCGCCACATTCGACGACTACATGGCGCACATGCTGCACGCCTTGAAGCTCGTCGGTCCGGACTATGTTGGCGTTGGTGCAGACTGGGACGGCGGTGGTGGCGTGATCGGGATGGACGACTGTGCCAGCAACTGGAAGATCACGGCGCGCTTGTTGAGGGAGGGATACAAGGAAGACGATCTGCAGAAGATCTGGAGCGGTAACGCGCTACGCTTGATGCAGACCGTTCAGGACGCACGCAAGCAAGCGCCGCCCGCGCCGGTGAGCGGTGGCGGCGAATGAGGCGGCAAAGTCGCGCGCTTAACGCAAAGCAACCGTGAGATTGTGATTTTTTATCGGCAGATCGCGCACGCGAACCCCGGTTGCGGCAAAGATCGCGTTGGCCACGGCAGGAGCGGTCGGCGGCACGCCCGGCTCCCCTGCCCCGCCGACTGCGCCGTCGCTCTCGTGCAAATAGATTTCGATTTGCGGACAAGTCGCCAGTCGAATCATTTCATAGTCCGGGAAGTTTGCCTGCACGACGGCGCCCTTCTCGATCGTGATCTCACCGTTGAGGGCGGCGGTAAGGCCATAGATGATCGCACCCTCGATTTGTGCCTTGAGGCCGTCCGGATTGACGCTCATGCCGGCATCGACGGCAGATACGATTCGGTCGACTTTAAGTGCGCCGTCGCTTCCAACCGTGACGTCGGCCACCTCGGCGACTACCGTGCCGAAGCTTTCGAACATCGCAATGCCGCGCCCTTTGCCGGCTGGAACGGGAGAACCCCAACCAGCCTTTTCGGCGGCGAGGTTCAAGGTGGCGAGATGGCGTGGAGCATTGGCGAGCAAAGCACGGCGATAGGCCAGCGGATCGATTTTGGCAGCATGAGCAAGTTCGTCGACGAAGGATTCCACAAAGAATCCGTGCCATGACGCTTCGACGCTGCGCCATGGGCCGACAGGAACGTGCGTCGCGACTTGGGCAGTGCGATATGCCTGGTTTGCGACACCGTAGACGATGTGGGCTTCGCCATTGGGGCCGCTATCCGTCGTGTAGTCGCTGACCCAGGCGACCGGCATGCCTTTCGCGTCAAGAGTCGAGCGCATGCGATTCATCACGTTAGGGCGATAGTAGTCGTGCTGCATGTCCTGTTCGCGCGTATAGATCAGCTTCACCGGTATGCCCGGTATTGCCATCGCGGCGCGCACAGCGTGTTCGAGGAAGTTGAAGAAGCCTGGCAACCGGCGTCCAAACCCGCCGCCCATAGGAAGGAGATGGAACGTAACCTTTTCGAGCGGCAAGTTCGCCGTCTTGGCGATGAACGCGCGTGCGCCAAGTCCGTCTTGGGTGCCCGACCAGACTTCCAGCCCGCCATCTTTGAATACGGCGGTCGCGTTCATCGGCTCCATGGTCGCATGCGCGAGATAGGGCACCGTATAGGTCGCCTCGATCATGCGCGCGCCATTGAGAGCATCGGCGCCGTTGCCAATCGTCTTGTCCTTCTTGAGGTCAGCTCCTGCAAGAGCCGTCACACGCCGTGATTTCAGTTGCGCAGAATTGACGCTGTCGTCCGCGACGGAATTGAACACCGGGTTCAGGGCGGCAACAGCATCACGCGCACGCCAAAAGCGATCCGCGACCACGACGACCGCATCGTCGAGTTTCACGACTTTGAGTACGCCTCTGCGGCCGGCGACAGCACCGGTATCGACTGATGCGAGCTTGCTGCCGAAAACGGGCGCGATGCGTATGGCGGCATACACCATGCCCGGCAGCTTGACGTCGACTCCATAGGTCGTTGTTCCGTTGACCTTCTTGGGAATGTCGACGCGGGCAATCGATTTTCCGACGAGAGTGTATTGGTTTCGAGATTTCAATGTTGGATTCGACGATGGAGTATAGGTCGCAGCATCGGCGACGAGTTCGCCATAGCCCAGGCTCCTCCCGGACTGCGCATGCAGCACTCGGTTCGACTTCGTCGTGCAGCCGCCGGCATCGACGTTCCATCGTGCCGCGGCCGCCTTGACGAGCATTTCACGCGCTGCTGCGCCCGCAACGCGCATGCCGAAGACGCCAGTGGCACGAACGGCCGATGAGCCGCCAGTGACTTGCAAATTCATGAAACCAGCGACCGTCCGAAAGGAGTTGTCGACAGTGCCGCGGAGGAACGCCGGAAGGCTGTCGCGCGTCATTCCCTGGGTCAGAAGGATAAATCCTTCGCCAAGAGGGCCATTGGCAAACAAGGGATCGGACGGAGCGGCTTCGACTTTCACCTTGCTCCAGTCCGCGTCGAGCTCTTCGGCCGCCATTTGCGGCAACGCCGTGAAGATGCCCGTGCCCATATCACAGTGAGGAACAACTACAGTAACCGTGTCGTCAGACGCGATCTTGATCCAGTTATTGATAAACTTCTCGCTCGGCTTTGCCGCGAGTGCATTTGCACGTTCAAGTCGATGGCTCGGCCAAAGTGCGTAGCCCACCACCAGTGCACCGGCGGTCCCGAGACCGCCCACGACGACCATTCTGCGTGTCGAGGTCATGGCAGTCACCCCTTCTCGCTAACGAGGGCGCGGACCGCGTTTCTGATCCGCGGATAAGTGCCACATCGGCAGATGTTGGTCACCGCGGCGGCAAGGTCGTCATCACTGGGATGCGGATTCGTTTTGAGCAACGCACTCACGGCCATGATCATGCCGGACTGGCAGTAGCCGCATTGCGGCACCTGGTGATCGATCCACGCCTGCTGAACCGGCGATAGCCCATTCTCGCCGATTGCCTCGATCGTTGTGATCTCCGCACCGACGACAGCGCTGACCGGCGTGACGCAACTGCGTTGGGCGTTGCCGTTGACGTGAACAGTACAGGCGCCGCACTGAGCGATGCCGCAACCGAATTTCGTGCCTGTCAGTCCGACTTCGTCGCGGATCACCCACAGCAGAGGTGCATCCGGTTCGACGTCCAAATTGTACATCTTGCCGTTGATCTTCAGTTGAACCGACATTTATCCCTCCCAGCGGCTGGGATTCGCTACGCTAACGATTTCTACCACAGATGAGAGCGGCGTCACGACCGGAACCGACGAACCCATAAACACAAAGGAGAACTGTCAAACCCAACTCTTGCGTTGTTTTTGCAAGGGAGGAGATATTGTGCGTCTCCTGGCATCGACACCGACATCCCGGGAGAAATCGGAGATGATCAAGCTCACCTTCTGTTTGCACCGATTGCCCAGCCTGACGCGCGAACAATTCCAGAAATACTGGTACGAAAAGCATGCGCCGCTTGTCGCCAAGCATCGCGAGGTGCTTCGCATCAAGCGCTATGTGCAAATGCACTCGCTTTCGCATCCCGCCAATGAAGGAATCCGAGGCACACGCATGGGACCCGAGATGTATGACGGCGTCGCGGAGCTGTGGTGGGATTCCATCGACGATGTTCTCGGCAATCCCTCGCCCGAACGTCAGGCGGCGGGTCTCGAACTTCTCGAGGACGAGAGAAAATTTATCGACCTGCCGCGCTCGCCTCTTTGGTTCGGCGACGAGAAGACAATCTTCGGCTAGTTGTCACGCGATCGTCAGATGTCGGCGTAACATCTCACTTCGTCCTTCGCGCCCGGCGTAGTCACGGCTCCTTCGCGGGCTGGTCCGACATTCTTGGCAAAGCGGGCCAGAGCGCCGGTTTTGAATGAGGGCGCTTTAGGCTTCCATGACTTCCGTCGGTCGGATAACTCGGAAGCAGATAGTTCGACGTTCAGGGTGCCTTTGTCCGCGTCAATCACAACAACGTCGCCGTCTCTGAGCAGCCCGATCGGTCCGCCGTCCATTGCCTCGGGGCCAACATGTCCGACACACAGACCGCGGGTCGCGCCGGAAAAGCGGCCGTCGGTGATGAGAGCAATGTTCTCGACGCCCTGTCCGTACAGCGCAGCGGTCGTCGACAGCATCTCGCGCATGCCCGGCCCGCCTTTCGGGCCCTCGTAGCGAATAACGATGACATCGCCTTCCTTGTAGTCGTGGCGCTGCACCGCGGCGAACGCATCTTCCTCGCAGTCGAACACCCGAGCCGGCCCACGGTGATGCGTGTGCTTGAGGCCGGCGACCTTCACGATGGCGCCTTCGGGAGCGAGGTTGCCGGTAAGGCCCACGACGCCTCCGGTCGGCGCCAAGGGATTGGTCGTATCGCGCATCACGTTCTGATCGCGATTGAATTTCACGTCCTTCAGATTTTCGGCGACGGTTTTTCCCGTTACGGTCATGCACTCGCCGTGCAGGTAACCACCATCGAGTAGAGCCCGCATCAACATTGGCACACCGCCAGCTTCCCACATGTCTTTGGCCACATATTGGCCGCCGGGTTTGAGCGACGCGAGGTAGGGCGTCTTCCGGAAGATCTCGGCAACATCGAAAAGATCGAACTTGATGCCCGCTTCGTTCGCCATCGCCGGAAGGTGCAATGCCGCATTGGTCGAACCACCGGTGGCAGCCACTACCATGGCCGCATTCTCAAATGCCCTTCGGGTGGCGATGGCGCGAGGACGAATATTCTTCGCAAGCAAGTCCATGACCGCCTGCCCGGCCTTCAATGCATAGTCATCGCGCGAGAGAATGACTGCGGGCGGACCCGAAGAGTAAGGCAAAGCAAGCCCGATTGCTTCGGCGACGCACGCCATTGTGTTGGCGGTGAACTGGCCGCCGCAGGCTCCCGCGCCGGGGCAAGCATGACGTTCGAGTTCGTCCAGATCACATTCAGGCATCTTGCCGGCAGAGAATTGTCCGACGCCTTCGAAGATGTCGACGACCGTCACGTCCTTGCCCTTGACTTTGCCGGGCATGATCGAGCCGCCATAGAGGAACACGCTCGGCACATTGAGACGCAGCATCGCCATCATGATGCCCGGTAACGACTTGTCGCAGCCAGCAATACCGACGAGCCCGTCATAGCAATGGCCGCGCATGGTGAGCTCGACGGAGTCGGCGATGACCTCGCGCGAGACGAGCGATGATTTCATGCCCTCATGACCCATTGCGATGCCATCGGTCACCGTGATGGTGCAAAACTCGCGGGGCGTGCCGCCGGCGTCCTTAACGCCTCTCTTGGCTGCCTGCGCCTGGCGCATCAACGCGATGTTGCAGGGTGCAGCCTCGTTCCAGCAGGATACGACGCCGACAAACGGCCGATGAATCTCTGTCTCAGTGAGGCCCATAGCATAGTAGTAGGAACGGTGCGGCGCCCGCTCCGGTCCTTCCGTGACGTGGCGAGACGGGAGTTTCGACTTGTCGAATGTCGTCATTTTTGCTTCTCGTGGCTTCACTAGTTCCAAACCTATCGGCGCGGGCTGCACTATGCCAGTCGTGCGATCGCGTCCTTGAGCCGCGCAGCCATTTCAACCGCCTCGCGGCGCTTATCGCGTTGCTCCGACAACACGTCCTCGGGCGCTTTTGCGACGAATTGCTCATTTGACAGCTTGCCGTCGACGCGCGCGATTTCGTCCTCGGTTTTCTTCAATTCGCGCTCGAGGCGTGTGCGTTCCTTGCCGAAATCGATGACATCGCCGAGGGGCAGACCGATCGTGGCTTCTCCAAGCACGAATAGCGCCGTGCCCTTCGGAAAGCCGTCCGATACTTCTGCGCGGTCCAGTCGAGCGAGTTGCCGGACGACTTCTAGGTTCCGAAAAAGCCGCTCGCTTGTCTCCTCACTCGCGTCTTTCACAAGGAGAGCCATTCGCGTGCTTGGAGGCACATTCATTTCGGCGCGGATCGAACGAACACCTTTGACAAGACTTATGACCCAGTCGAGCTCCAAACGTGCATTTTCGAATTCCGACGGCACTGTCACGGAAGGCCATTCAGCATTTATCAGAAGAGCGGCACGGCCCCCATCAGTACCTGTGAGCGCCCACAGTTCCTCCGTGATAAACGGCATGAAGGGGTGCAACAACTTGAGCAACGTGTCGCGGGCCCAAGCGGCTGTGGCCCGCGTCTCAAAAATGGCGGTCGCATCGCCGCCCGCGAAGATCGGTTTGGTGATCTCCAAGTACCAGTCGCAAAAGATATCGTAGACGAAGTGGTAGACGGAGCCCGCAGCCTCGTTGAAACGGAGATCAACGAGGAAGTTCTGCACCGTGTCGCACGCTTTGGCCACTTCCGCGACAATCCACTGATTGACAACCAGCTTGACCATGGCCGGAGCAAAATTTGCCTGTGTCCGGCAATCGTTCAGTTCGCAGAAACGCGCCGCGTTCCAGAGCTTGGTGCCGAAATTTCGGTTCACTTCGACACGTGACGGTCCTATGCGCATGTCGCGGCTTTGGCCCGCGGCGAGTGCAAGCGTGAAACGCAGCGCGTCCGCACCGAACTCGTCAATCAGGTCGAGTGGATCGACGACATTGCCTTTTGTCTTGGACATTTTCGTGCCCTTTTCATCGAGCACACGCGTGTGAATCAGAACGGTCTTGAACGGAACATCATCGCGGAACCAAAGGCCCATCATCATCATTCGGGCAACCCAAAAGAAGATGATGTCGAAGCCGGTGACCAGCACAGACGTGGGATAGAAGCGCTTCAACTCAGGCGTTTCGTCGGGCCATCCCAGTGTGGAGAATGGCCACAGCGCGGACGAGAACCAGGTATCGAGCACGTCGGGATCCCGGCGAAGGCTCTTGCCGCCAGCGAGCTTGCGCGCCTCGTCTTCGGACTCGGCGACATAGACTTGACCTTCGTCGTCGTACCACGCCGGTATCTGGTGTCCCCACCAAAGTTGGCGCGATATGCACCAGGGGTGGATGTTCCGCATCCAGTTGAAATAGACGCCGGCCCAATTGTCCGGGACAAATCGCGTGCGTCCGGTTTCGACTGCTGCAATGGCTTTTTCGGCCAGTGGAGTCACATTGAGGTACCACTGCTCCGTCATGAATGGTTCGAGCACGACAGTCTTTGTCTTTTCATCGTGCGGTATGGCATGGGTGATCGAGTCGACGCGATCTATCAAATCGAGCGCATCCAGATCTGCCACAATAGTCTCGCGTGCCGCTTCTCGATCCAGTCCGCGATAGGCTTGCGGTACGTTTTCATTGAGCGTCCCATCCTTGTTGAGAATGTTGATCAGCGGAAGACTGTGTCGCCGCCCGACTTCGAAATCGTCGAAGTCGTGTCCGGGCGTGATCTTCACGGCGCCGGTACCCTTCTCCGGGTCACAATGTTCGTCGGCGATGATGGGGACTATCCGATGAGCGAGCGGCAGCATAACCTTCTTGCCAATGAGCTGCTTGTAGCGTTCGTCATCCGGATGAACTGCAACCGCCGTATCGCCCAGCATGGTTTCCGGACGTGTGGTTGCCACCGTAATGTAGCGTCCCGGCTCGTTATCTATGGGATATTTGATGTACCAAAGGCGTCCCTTGACCTCGATGCTTTCGACCTCGAGATCGCTGACCGCGGTCTGCAAACGTGGGTCCCAATTTACCAGACGCGTGTCTTTGTAGATAAGACCTTGTCGGTGCAATTCAACGAATGTTTTGATGACGGCGCGCGACAGCCCCTCGTCCATTGTGAAACGCTCTCGGGACCAGTCAGCCGAAGCGCCGAGTCTGCGAAGTTGTTGCACGATGGCGCCGCCAGATTCGTCTTTCCATTTCCAAATCGCTTCCAGAAATTTCTCGCGGCCCAAGGCAACACGGCTCTGTTGCCTCTCGGCCAGCTGACGCTCCACGATAAGCTGTGTAGCGATGCCGGCGTGATCCGTCCCGACCTGCCAAAGGACATCCTTGCCCCGCATTCGTTCAAACCGCGCGAGAATGTCCTGAAGCGTATTGTTGAGGGCATGACCAATGTGCAGCCGGCCAGTGATGTTCGGTGGGGGAATAACGATGCAATAGGGTTGAGCGCCGGGTCTGCGACCCGCGCGGAATGCCCCTGAAGCTTCCCACTGGGCATAGATGCGCCCTTCGACGTCTCTGGGAATGAAAGTCTTGTCGAGCATACGAAACCTCTTGAACGCCGGTTTTGATGAGCCGGTGTGGCCGGGTCAAGTCCGGACCGATTCGTCAGGAGGTGGTCCGGCTTGATCCGGACCCTTTTTGGGCAGGATCAGCGCTTGTTGCCGCGAGCCTTTACGACGCGTTCGACTTCGTTGCGTACAGCACCTTCCAGCAATGCTGGGAAGTGCTCGTCCATCCACTCGCGGATAAGCGGCTTCACAGCCGTCAGCAGGTCGGTCTTATTTCTGTCCATCCATTCGTGGAGGAGCGGGTCAACGGCGTTCGAAACGGCTCGTTCGAATACCGCTTCCACGGAATTTCCCCCAACTGCAACCGGGCGCGAAGGTACAGGGCGCGGTTCTGCGGGGGCCTCGGGTATCTTCTCGGAGATGTGCGAGAAGGTGTCGTCCAGTGCCTTTCGGGTCTTGTCTGAGAAGATGTCGTCATCGGCGGAGGGGGATGCGGCTGCCACGGCTGGCTCCTCTCTTGGCTGAAATGCAACATCGCTTTGGGTCGTCATGCCTGCGGACGGCGCATTTGCTCTCGCTGGCTGGACGGCCGATTCCTCGGACATTTCCTGAGTGAGTTCCAAAACGTCTGAGTCCGGAGCCGCGGCTGTGTCGACAGACTGCGCTGCGGTCGACGTGGAACTTTCTGGTGCATCTTCGGAAATAATCTTGCGAATGGAGGCGAGAATTTCCTCCATCGTCGGCTCGTGCTGCGGGCTTGACACCATGACGGGAGCTCCCGGAAACGCGGCGAAACATGCCGCATGACCCTAGGACAGTGGCGACTAGAAGGCAAAAAAGAAGTTAATGCGCTAAGATAATTCTAATCTCCGAGACCGATCCAGCGGGCGGCATCGTCGTCATAGTGCTCGATCGGATCATACAATTTCACCTTTAGGCCGAGATTCTTGGCGGTAAGTGATCCGTTCGCAGCCAGAACGCCGAAGGCCGCGACTTCCGCATTTCGCTTGGCGCTCACGAGCGCAACTGACGCATTCAGAAGTTCCTGCTCGGCATTCAACACGTCGAGAATAGTGCGCCCCCCCACCTGCTGTTCCTTGGTGACGCCTTCAAACGCGATCTCATTGGCTCGCTCAGCCGCTTCGTTGGATGCGATCGAAGCTTCGGCAGACTGAAACTGTGCCCACGCAGACGCAACCGCTTCGCGCACCTGACGGTCGGAAACCTGCACATTGAGCTGCGCCTGTGAGTGAAGTTCCTTAGCCTGACGTACGGCGGCTTCTTCAACGCCTGCTTGGTAGATCGGAATGTTTAGTTGCCCCGTGACCACCAGAGCATGGCTGGTGTTTCCACCGATGGCCGTCCCGCCGGTCGGCGTAACCAGTGAACCCTGCGAATAGCCATACTGTCCCTGTACGGACAAAGTCGGAAGCATGGCTCCGAAGGCATCGTCGACCGAATAGTTGGCCGCCAACTCATTTTCACGCGCCGAGACGATCGAAGGGTTTTGTTGCAGGGCCAAGGTAATGGAATCATCTACGCTACTTGGCATCGCAGGGGGCAGCGGAGGTTCTGCCTCAAGAGTTTCGGGTACACGACCGATTGCCTGCATGAAATTGGCACGACTGACCTGCAATTGACTTTGTGCTGCGGTCAGATCGGATTGCGCGGCCGCCAGACGGGCTTGCGACTGCGCGACGTCGGTTCGTGTTAGCGATCCGGCATTGAACTGCGCTTGCGTGGCCTCGGCCTGCTTTTTCAAAAGCTCTACATTGTGCTCACGCAAATCGAGGATCGCGCTGTCTCGAACGACGTCCATATAGGAGGTCGCCGCACTTAGAAGCACTGTCTGCTCGGCGGCAAGCAACTGCGCCCTGCCGGCGCGCACCAGGGCTTTTGCGCGCCGGATTTCGGCAACTGTCCTTCCGCCGCGCAGAATTGGTTGCGTAACAGTAATCGCCCCCTGCAGAGGATGAGCAGAGATCGTCGAAATGGTGCCGAAGCCAGGGATGGTCAACGGATTGAAATAGAATTGTTGATAGGCGTAGGTGCCGCCAGCGGAAATCGTCGGACGCCATGCGCCGTTGGCAATGGCCACGCCCTCATCGATCGCGCGCAAAGCTGCCTGTTGCGCAGCAAGTTGCGGATTGGTCTCATAGGCGATGGCCAACGCCTCGTCGAGTGCGAGCGTAGGTTTTGTCGCCGAACGGGCCACGGTGGGCTTTGGCGACGTAGGCAGCGCGGCCTGGGCGAGTTTTGCACCTCGGTGGTGAGCACCGTTTGCCGGGACTGACAGTAGCACCGCAAGCGTCGAAATCGCGGCCATTGGAAATGTTGTTCTCATCAAACGTCCCCCCGGGTCACCCATCACATGGGGATTTCAGAAGACAAATCCAACTGCCTTGCGAAATCCCGCGAGCAAAGGCACCCCGGAATCAAAATCGACGCGGCAGCCCACGTGACCCTTTTCCCTCAAAAACAGTCTGGCACGGCTTTGTCCTTCAGCACGAACAACGGCCACGAGGCGTCCTCCCTCACCCAATTGCGTCAAAAGCGAATCGGGAACGGCCTCGACCGCCCCGTTAATGAAGATGACATCGAAGGGTGCCGCCGGCCGAAACCCTTCGGTCAGTTGTCCACGGACGATACTTGCGTTGGATGCTGCTGACGAGCGAATGGCTTCATCTGCAGTGCGCGCCATGCTGGCGTCCTGCTCAAGACCGATGACCAGTTTGGCGAGCTTCGCGATGACGACGGTCGAGTATCCGGTAGCACACGCAACGTCGAGGACGGAGTCAGTAGCGCGAACGTCGGCCAATTGCAGCAATTTTGCGAAAGTCCTGGGGTCGGGAAGGAAACGGCCTGGAGCGATTTCCGGCGCAAGATCGGCGTAGGCAATGGACCTTTTGTCCGGTGGCACGAAGAGTTCACGAGCGGCCATTCGCATCGCGGCGTGAATTCGAGGATCGGTGACGTCATTCGTCCGGACCTGCGTCTCGACCATGTTGAAGCGTTGGACGGTGTAGTCGGACATTCGAAATCGAACCGTTTGGGTCGCAGGCTTATAGAGTTCCCCGCAACGCCCTGACAACATGCAGCCTGTCGCGACTTGTTGTCGTCCGGTGCATGCATCTGTTATAGGCCGCGCCTGCCGCCGAATTCGGTTTTCCTTGCGGGAAAACCAACCCGAGGCCACGTGGCGGAGTGGTGACGCAGCGGACTGCAAATCCGCGAACCCCGGTTCAATTCCGGGCGTGGCCTCCAGCTTCCCCATCAATTACCGGAAAAGGTCAGGACGGACGCTATTAAGGGTTTGTTAACCTTGCTGCGGCACCCTCGGCCTGTCTTCCCTTGAAGACACCCCACCATTACCCAACGCCTTGGGGCCGGGCTAACACCCGGCCTCTTTTTCTTTGGGCCGCCGAATTCCAGCGTTTCCGGGCGATAAACAATTGTTCTAGCCATCTCCAAAGAGACAGGATAGACACCGCGTCCACATCGTGGTCCTCGGTAGCTCAGCGGTAGAGCAACCGGCTGTTAACCGGTTGGTCGCTGGTTCGAATCCGGCCCGGGGAGCCATCTCAATGAACTTTTTTCTCAGCGATCACTCGGATACCTGCGCTCTCGCGGAGCCCTGAGTCTCGCCGGCAATTTCGCAAGACCAAAGCAGCGGATCGATGGCGAACCCGCAATTCGGTGTTCCTTCCTTCGTGAGTCTCGGTTGCCTTAGCCCGCCTTGAAGGGCCGTGACCGCCCGACTAGGTTCCTTTGGCTCCTCAACAAAATCGTCCAATGAACATCAAAAAAAACGTGGTTGACGCGATCGGAAACACACCGCTCATCCGACTCAATCGTGCGAGCGATCTCACCGGCTGCGAAATCCTTGGCAAAGCTGAGTTCATGAATCCCGGGCAATCCGTCAAAGATCGCGCCGCGCTCTATATCATCAACGACGCGATGCGCCGCGGCGCGCTGCAACCGGGCGGCGTCATCGTCGAGGGAACGGCTGGCAACACCGGCATCGGCCTCGCGGTCGTCGGAAACGCGCTTGGATTTCGCACGGTGATCGTCATCCCCGATACGCAAAGCGAGGAGAAGAAGGATGCCTTGCGTCTGCTAGGCGCGCATCTGATCGAAGTTCCCGCGGTGCCCTATAGGGACCCTAACAACTATGTGAAGGTTTCGGGACGTATTGCGGAACAATTGGCGCATAGCGAAAAGTACGGCGCGATTTGGGCCAATCAATTCGACAACCTCGCGAACCGACAGGCTCATATCGAAGGAACAGGCCAGGAAATCTGGCGCCAGACAAACGGGCGCGTTGACGGCTTTACGTGCGCGGTTGGTACCGGTGGCACGCTTGCTGGCGTTGGGATCGCGCTGAAGGAACACAGAGCGAAAGTTCGCATTGCGGCAGCGGATCCCTTGGGAGCATCCATCTATTCCTGGATCAAGACGGGTGAATTGCGTTCACATGGTACGTCGATCACGGAAGGAATAGGACAGGGTCGTGTCACCGCCAACCTCGAAGGCGCACCGATCGACGACGCCTATGAAATTCCAGACGAGGAGGCATTGCCCATCGTCTTTGACCTTCTGGAACATGAGGGGCTGTGCATGGGAGGATCGACAGGGATAAATGTCGCCGGAGCTATCCGTATGGCAAAAGACATGGGAAAGGGACACACGATCGTAACGGTGCTCTGTGATTTCGGCACACGCTATCAGAGCAAGATGTTCAATCCGGAGTTCCTGAAATCCAAGGGATTGCCGGTGCCGGGTTGGCTTGTCGCAGACCCTCGGTCAATCGCCGTACCCTTCGAATAATGACTGTCGAGTCCCCGCTGGTTTCAACTGACTGGCTTGCTGGCCGCATCAATGCCCCGGACGTGCGGGTCGCGGATGCGTCCTGGTATCTTCCGCAAGCGAACCGTGACCCGCGCGCTGAATTTGCAGCCGTCCATATTCCACGAGCGGTTTTCTTCGATATCGAGGACCTTTCCGACGAAAAAAACATCCTCCCCCACATGCTTGCGCCGGCCACCAAGTTCGCCAGCCGCATGCGAAAACTTGGCCTCGGCGACGGAAACCTGATCGTCGTTTATGACAGCGCTGGTGTGTATTCATCGCCTCGCGCTTGGTGGATGTTACGTGCAATGGGACACTCAGATGTCGTTGTACTAGATGGTGGCCTGCCGAAATGGCGAAGCGAAGGACGGCCAATGGAGGACATGAGCGCGTCCCCGTTCGCGCGTCATTTTACAGCGCGCAAGGAACACGCACTCGTAAAGGATTTTGTCCAGATGAAGGAAAATCTACTGACCAATGCTTACCAAGTGGTCGATGCACGCGGCGTCGCCAGGTTCAAGGCAATTGAACAGGAGCCGCGCTCCGGGATACGCAGCGGCCACATACCTGGCAGCCTCAACGTGCCTTATACCGAACTGACTACTCCCGCTGGTACCCTCAAATCCCGTGACGAGCTCAAGAAAGTTTTTGACGCACACGGGGTCGACCCGTTTCGTCCGACGATCACGACATGCGGCTCTGGGATTACGGCGGCGATCGAGCTGCTGGCGTTGAGCGTGGCCGGTGCGCGGGATGTCGCTCTCTATGATGGATCCTGGGCCGAATGGGGCGCTACTGATGCGCCCATAGAAACGAACTGATTATGGCGACGATCGAAAAACGCCGCATACCCATGGTTGTCACCTTTCTGGAGATGACCGCAAAGCCTCCTGCGCTACCGCCGCCGGTGCCGCGCGGCAAGATAGCCATCATTCGTGCGACGAACCCGCCGGTGCATTTCTACCGCTACCTCTACAACACGATCGGCGAGGAATACTATTGGGTGGACCGGCGCAAACTGTCCGACGCGGACCTTGCCACGATTATTCAGGATCAAAAGGAAGAGCTGTATATTCTGTATACGGACGGTAACCCCGCGGGTTTCGCGGAACTCGACTTGCGGGAGAGTGGCGTCGCCCAACTAGCCTATTTCGGATTGATGCCGGAGGCCGTTGGAAAGCGACTCGGTTATTACTTTCTCTATCATGCGATCGCCAATGCGTGGGCACATCCGATCACAAAACTGCTAGTGAACACCTGCACGCTCGACCACCCTCGGGCACTCCCGCTTTACCAGCGCCTCGGTTTTGTCGCTTACAGCAGAGAAGATCGCTACATCGAATTGCCGTAAAGTCGCTCGTCCGGCACACTCCGGCCGGTATTAGAAGGTATGGTTCTGATGGCACTCCCAGATGCGAGGCAGGAGAAGACGCTTTTCGGCCATCCGCGGGGTCTGACCTGGCTTTTCACGACAGAAATGTGGGAGCGCTTCTCCTACTATGGAATGCGGGCAATTCTTGTTTTGTATCTGACTAATTTTTTGCTGCTACCGGGACACGTCGAGGGTGTTATCGGCTATCACGCGATAAAGCACGTGTTCGAATTGATTTTTAACGGCGGGCAACCGCTCGACATTCAGCCCCTATCGTCGGTCATCTACGGCAACTACACCGCATTCGTCTATCTCACACCCTTCTTCGGGGGAATGATTGCAGACAGTTGGCTCGGTCAACGCAGGAGCGTCATCGTCGGCGGAGTCACGATGGCGATAGCGGAATTCACACTGATGGAGCCTCGATTGCTCTTCGTCGGGCTGGCCCTTCTCATAATCGGAAACGGCTTCTTCAAACCCAATATTTCCACACAAGTTGGCAATCTCTATAGATCAGGCGACAGCCGCATCGATCGCGCCTATTCGATCTTCTACGTCGGGATTAACGTCGGCGCATTCTTTTCCCCGCTCGTATGTGGAACTCTCGCCGAGAGTCCCGCACTTGGGTACAAGTGGGGTTTCTTCGCGGCCGGCGTTGGCATGGTGATCGGCCAACTCGTCTACATTTTTGCTCTGAGAACGCTTCCGAAGGATCGGGTTGAACGAGCTCGCGGGAGCAACGAAGTCAAAAGGCCGCTCACTGCTGGTGACTATAGGGCCGTAGTCGCGCTCATCTTGTTGTGCATTCCCACGACATTGTTCTGGGCCACGTACGAACAGCAGGGCAACACGATCAACCTCTGGGCGGAGCAATACACCAATCGCGCACTCCTGCCGGGTGTTCTGGATTGGAAGATACCAGTGACATGGTTCCAATCGTTTAACCCGTTCATGATTTTCGCATTTACCCCGCTCATCGTCGGTCTTTGGGCTTCGCAAGCGAAGCGTGGAAAGGAACCGCGCACCGTCATCAAGATGGCGCTAGGAAACTTTCTTCTTGCGCTATCGTATTTGGTCATGGCGGCAGCGGCCTATCTGACCGGCCCCTCGGAGCAGGCAAGTTGGCTTTGGCTGTTTGTGTTTTTCACGATCATTACTCTGGGAGAGCTTTATCTTTCCCCGATCGGCCTCGCCTTAGTGGCACGGGTTTCGCCTCCACAAATCCTGTCCGCCATGATGGGAATGTGGTTTATCACCAGCTTCACCGGCAACCAATTGCAAGGCTATATCGGCAGCTTCTTCAGTCGTATGGACAAGGTACAGTTCTTCCTGCTTTGCGCTGGACTGGGTCTACTCGCAGCGATTGTGACCTGGGCTTTCGACCGTCCCCTGCGTTCCATTCTGGAAGGAACGACAGCGAAACCCGACATGGTTCCCGAGCCGCAGGCAGATGCAGGTGCCGCACGCCACCCTGCGCAGTGACTGCTCAGTCCTCGTTCACGACCTTCCACTTTGAGGGAGCGGCATGCCAGACGCCATAAATAAAATAGATGGCAATGCCGATGAGCGTCCAAAGGACGAGGCGACTCGCCGTGTCCGGAGACGAACGAAACAGGCTCGCCATCATCAGAACGCATGTCGCAATGCCGGCCGGAGCAACAAACCACACCGCAGGCGTTCGAAATGTACGTTTCGCCTTCGGGGTCGTCACCCTCAGGATCATGATGCCGACGCACACCGCCACAAAAGCGAGGAGAGTTCCCACCGAAACAAGCTCGGCCAAGATGTCGAGAGGAAATGCGGCCGCCAGAAGGGCCGCAAATGCACCGGTTAGAATCGTACCCCGATACGGCGTGCGAAATTTGGGATGGACCTTAGAGAACGCGCTTGGCAGAAATCCATCACGCGCCATGGAGTAGAATACGCGTGATTGACCGTAGAGCGAGACGAACACGACTGATGCCAGGCCGATCATGGCGCCGACGTCGATCCATCGAACCAACCAGCCAAGGTTCCGAATCTTACTGATTGCAAACGAAACCGGGTTCGCGACATCCAACGTTCGCCAGTCCGTGATGCCAGTCAGTACGAGCGCCATACCCAGATAAAGAACGGTACAAATGCCAAGCGAACCCAATATTCCGATCGGAAGATCGCGCCTTGGATTCTTGGCTTCCAGCGCAGCCACCGAGACGGCTTCAAAGCCGATATAGGCGAAGAAGATCATCCCTGAGGCGGCGAGTACGCCGCTGACGCCGAATTTGCCGAAGGCGCCGGTATTCGGCGGCATGAACGGGTGAAGATTCTCAGCGTGCACATAGGGGAGCCCGAAGATAATCACGAGCACAACGATGCTCGTTTTGATGAGCACCATAATCGCATTCACACGCGCGGACTCTTTGACGCCGATTCCTAACGTGATCGTCACCAGAACGATCAGGAGGAATGCAGGCAGATTGATGATGGCGCCGCTCAGGTGGATTGAACTGAAGTTCGCCCCGGAGATGGGTGCACTGGCCAAACCGGCTGGGAACGAAATGCCCATCCCGCTCAAAAAACTCACAAAATAGCCAGACCATCCGGCAGAGACGGTCGACGCGGCAACAAGGTATTCCAGAACCATATTCCAACCGATGAACCAGGCCACAAATCGGCCCATCGTGGCGTAGGCATATGTATAAGCGCTGCCAGATTCAGGGATCATCGACGCAAATTCCGCATAGCAGAGCCCGGTGAAGAGGCACCCTACTGCCGCGATGACAAAGGAAATCAGAACAGCCGGGCCAGCGTGTTCCGCTGCTGCGGTCCCCGCGATGACAAAGATGCCGGCACCGATGATCGAGCCAATTCCGATCATGATGAGGTTGAAGGGCCCTAGTGCTCGATGGAGTTCGTGGTAGCTCTCTGTGACCGGGTTCGGTTGCGTGAGTGCCGTATCGCTCATTCCACCCTCGTCGCCGACGCCAACCTAACCAAGGAAACCGTAGCAGGAGCGGTTCACAACAGGAAGACAAGCCAGATAGGGCGTTGCGGACCGGTCGAAGGCGCGTTAGTTGAGGCAAGAGGAATGAAAACTCCGAGACGTCAGGAGCGATCGCGCGTGGCGGACCATCAGGACAAGCCTGAAACCCAACTCTCAAGTGCGGGCCGCAAGAGCAAGGAACACTTTGGCGTTGTGAACACACCGGTGTATCGCGCGTCGACGATACTTTACCCAAGTGTTGCTGCGCTTGAAGCGCGTGACATGCCGTATACCTATGGACGGCAGGGCAACCCAACTGTTGAAAGCCTTGAAGTCGCGATAACCGCTCTAGAATGCGCCAAGAAAACTGTTTTTGTTCCGTCCGGTTTGAACGCCGTCGCGACCGCTTTGCTCACCGTGTGCTCATCGGGCGACCATGTTCTTATGACAGACAGCTGCTATGCTCCCTCGCGCGCGTTTTGTGACAAAACGCTCAGTCGGTTTGGAATCGAAACGACCTACTATGATCCGCTGGTCGGATCGAAAATCGATGCCCTGTTCCGGCCCAATACCAAGGCAGTCTTTTGCGAGAGTCCCGGCTCTTTAACGTTCGAGGTTCAAGACGTTCCGGCGATCGCAGAAGTGGCACACGCACGCGGCATCTCGGTTCTACTCGACAATACCTGGGCGAGCCCCCTGCACTTTCATGCGCTAGGCCATGGCGCGGATTTGTCGATCCAGGCCGTGACGAAATACATTGGCGGGCACGCGGACCTAATGATGGGATATGTCTCGGCGAATGAAAGTCATGCCCCGCGTCTCCTCGATTTTCGTGACAAAAGTGGTCTGTATGTCAGCGGCGACGATTGCTTCCTCGCCTTGCGCGGACTTCGCACCTTGGCCGTGCGTCTGAAGCGTCACCAGGAAACCGCATTGACGCTGGCGCGTTGGTGTCAGACTAGGCCCGAAGTGTCCCGTGTTCTGTTTCCGCCACTCGGGGATGATCCCGGCCATGCGATTTGGAAGCGCGACTTCACCGGTGCGTGCGGGCTCTTCAGCGTCGTGCTAAATCCGACTTCGCATCGTGCAGTTGCAGTCATGCTTGATGGGCTTACACACTTTGGTCTGGGCTTTTCGTGGGGCGGATACGAGAGCCTCGCCGTGCCGGCTGATATTCGGCGAACCGCTACGAAATCCCCGGCCGAAGGGCCGGTGATACGAATTCATGCGGGTCTCGAAGACCCCGGCGATCTTATCGCCGACCTTGCGTCAGGATTCGATAGGCTTCGGGCAGCCTTATGAGCGAAATGCTCTCGCACCAGCAATTCATGGACCAAGTTGCTTTTGGCGACGACGGTCTTGTTCCCGTGATTGCGCAACGCGCCGACAGCGGCGAGGTTCTTATGTTTGCCTGGATGAATCGCCACACGCTCGAGCAGACCCTTTCTTCCGGTCATGTCACCTACTGGTCACGCTCGCGTCGCAAGGTCTGGAAAAAGGGTGAAGGGTCCGGACACACGCAGCGATTGGTCGAAGCCTGGATCGACTGCGATGGGGATGTCTTGCTTTTGAAGGTCGACCAGATCGGCCCGGCCTGTCATACAGGTTCGCCGACCTGCTTTTTTCGTCAAACCCAAATCGATCGAAAACCATAATTTCGGCTTCGATTTCGCTACTCGAAAATAGTGCGCAAGTGCGCATTGAGTAATTTGCCAGCGGGATCGAGCTTTTGCCGCAGTGCGCGAAAATCGTCGAACCGTGCGTAGAGGCTTTCAAATTCGTCACGCGTGCGTGTGTGTCGTTTGCCCCAGTGAGGACGTCCCGCAACGCTTCTGAATATGCTCTCGCACATGTCGAATAATCTCGAAGTGTTGACGCGAAAGTATTGGTGCACGGCAATCGTGGCACTCTTTCGCTGATAGAATGGGCTCAACCAGACATCGTCGGGCGCGACGGTTCGATACTCGATCGGAAAGCCTGTGTTGATATGGCGCTTGCGGATTTCGCCTGCGATCTTGCGGATTGCATCCGGACCTTTCTCGAACGGAATCGCATACTCCATCTCATTGAAACGAACGGTGCGCGGACTGGGAAATATCTCGTGACTCCAGCGAACTTTGCCAGGTCCCGACATTGAACTTGAGAACATTCGATGTGCGCTTCGAAGGGCGAATGGAGCGAACGGCAGTACCTCATTGATCGCGGTGAAAACCCGGGTATCGAATCCGCCTTGTTCGCCCCGGGCGTACAGGATTTCCGCGGATCGGGGGTCGGGGGCGTTCACGGACGACTCGTTCAGGGTTTTACAAATCGCAACGTCTGAATAGGGAAACCAGAAGAATTCGAAATGTCGATTATCTTGCACAAAGCCATCGAGTCTCTCCCATAATTCGCCGATCGGAAGGAGAAAGTTCTTCTCGATCAGCTTGTAGGCGGACCGTACCTGCATCGAAATGTCGATCATGACGCCAAGCGACCCAAATGCCGTGCGCCCTGCAGCGAAAATGGTGTCGTTCTCAGTCGCCGAACAGTGGAGAATTTCGCCACTCGCCAGCAATAGGCGAAATCCGGCAACCTGCGAGGAGAAATTGCCCAGAGAGACGCCGGTACCATGTGTTCCCGTGCCTACCACACCACCGAGGGTCTGGCGGTCGATATCTCCCATGTTGAAAAGAGCGCGGCCCAAGGAATGCAACTGCGGTCCGACTTCCCACAGCCGCGTCGCGGCGCCGAACGTGGCAATGTTTTTTTCGGGGTCAAAGCCCTTTAGCCCCCTGAACGCTGACAGATCGATCAGCGTTCCGTCAGTTGCATTCAATGGAGTGAAGGAGTGTCCGGTACCGGGTACGCGCACGGGACCCCTTCCCTGCCGTACGGCAGCCGCGAGGGCGACTTCATCCTTGGGCGCAACGATTTCCTTGGGCTTGCAGATGACGCCCCCAGACCAATTCGACCATCTCCCACCAACTATTTTCATGAAAGGTGCCGCCCTGCGCCGTCAATTCGAAATGCCTTCAGATGTCGGCGAATTTTGGGGGGCGCTTTTGCAGATAGTGGTCCACGCCTTCCTTGAAGTCTGGCCACTTGAAACTGGGGGGCATCTCGGCATCGGCCGTCACTAGCGCCTCGCCAAAGTTCTGGAAATAGGATTTCCACACCTGTGCCTTCATGACCGCCATTGACCTTGGAGACACTGTCTCGGCGAGCAACCGTGCGTACGCCATGACGTTTTCCATAAACGTCTCGTACTCGAACACCTTGTTCACAAGGCCCATTTCCCTCGCTTCGCTTGCAGAAATTCGGCGCGCAGAAAGCAAAAGATCCAACGCATTCGCCGGGCCGACCAACCGCGGAAGCAGCCAGGAAATGCCATGCTCCGCGATCAGGCCGCGCTGGGCGAACGCGGTGGTCAAAACTGCCTTATCCGACATGAACCGCATGTCGGCGTAGAGCGCCATGATCAGGCCGATGCCGGCAGCCGGTCCATTGATTGCGGCGATGATCGGCTTTTTCGTTCGCATGAAGTATGCGAAACGCCTCATGTCACCAAACTCGTCGTCCAAATTTGGCCCGTATCCGGACGTGAAGCGCTGTGCCAAATCTTTATCGGACGGTGCCGGCGTCTCCCGTTGGCCCGAGCTTTGAATACCCTGTAGAAGATTCATGTCGGCGCCCGCGCAAAACCCACGGCCGGCGCCAGTCAGCACGATTACTCGGATCGACGAATCCTGCGCAGCACCAGCGAAGGCTCGCTTCAAGCTGGCCGCCATTCGGTCCGTGTAGGCATTGAGCCTGTCCGGCCGGTTGAGCGTTATCGTCGCGATGCGGTCCGCAACGGAATAGAGAATATCGGGGTATTCGCTCATTTCTTCCTCCACCAACTTGCCTTCACCGCCCCAGCGTTATTGCGATACGGCTTTTCCCATGTTTGCATATTTGCTGTCAGCATCAAGCGCGACGGGAGACATCCATGGCGGAAACTTTTCGAACGATCCTGAGTCAGACAATTGAGCCCGGCATTGGCCAAATCACGCTCAATCGACCCAAGCATATGAACGCCTATACGAATCCCATGTGTGGTGAGATCGTCACCGCGCTGCACGAATACATGGAGGATGACACCCTCCGGTGCTTGATTATAACAGGCGCCGGCCGGGGTTTTTGTTCTGGTGGCGATGTCAGCGGCGGCGGCAGCGAGACGGAACGTCCCGTTTATCGCACGAAGCAGATGGGTCACGGCCAGGAAATGCGCGTCGGGATGCACCGGGTCATCACGGCGTTGCACCGAATGGACAAGCCGGTCATAGCGATGGTCAATGGCCCTGCTGTCGCCGGAGGACTCGCCCTCGCGTGCGCCTGCGACTTTAGGATCGCCGCCGACACTGCAAAGCTTGGCGATACCTCAGGCAAATTTGGCTTGTTGCCCGACGAAGGCGGTGCATGGCTATTTCCACGAACCATGGGACTAGACCGCGCTTTGAAAATGACTCTTCTGAGCGAGGTCTACACGGCGGGAGAGGCCTTGAAGTTGGGTCTCGTGACCGAAGTCGTTCCAGCGCCTGAACTCGCGCGTCGAACGCTCGAGTTTGCACGGGCCATCGCGAAACGAGCACCGCTTGCCGTTCGGCTCGCCAAAAACATGATGCGCAAGGGACTGGATTCTTCCCTCGAAAACTCTCTCGACGATGCAGCGCTCTCCGTCATGATTGCAAATCCTAGCCAAGACGTACGGGAAGGAGTGGCCGCCTTCTTTGCAAAACGCGATCCGAAGTTCGAGGGTCGCTGAAAGGTTTTGCATTGGCGACCCCGGCGTGACTCGAACACGCAACATCCTGCTTAGAAGGCAGGTGCTCTATCCAGTTGAGCTACGGGGTCCGATGCACGACTCTGTGGCCACTTTGTCACGCAGCCGTCAGTGGCTCCACGGTATCTTGCGATCAGCCCGGAAATTGTCGGCGTAGGCCTTTGCCTTTGGCGCCGGTCTGTGCGGCTCGAAGACTTGATAGGCGATACCGTTTTTCTCAGCAAAGGCAACAGCCTCGTTGCTGGTATCGAACTCGAGTTGGACTTGCTGCAACATGTCGCCTGAGCTAGTCCAACCCATGAGCGGGTCAATTTGCCGAGCCCGTTCCGGTTCGAACTCCAGAAGCCAGAGCTTCGTCCGAGCCTTTCCTGATTGCATGGCTGTGCGAGTCGGTTGATAGATGCGGGCGCGCATTTTGTTTCACTCTCCTACGGCCGGTGGTCGGGGCGGCGTGATTTGAACACGCGACCCTCTGCTCCCAAAGCAGATGCGCTACCAGACTGCGCTACGCCCCGTCCGGCGGTGCGTCAGATACACGCCGCAACGACGGGGGGCAAGAACCCCTGAACCTGGGTCAATTTTCGTTGTGGAATATCGTACCGAGAACCCTGTCGCCTGGCCTGATGCCGAGTTCGCGGGCTCGGCCTCCGTTAATTTCGAGCACTGCTCGTACAGGTTCAGTCGAGCGTATGGGCATGGTCGACAACGGAACGGTCTGCGCTGCGATTGTTGCGATCGTGCCATCTGACCGGATAAACAACATATCCAACGACAGAACGGTGTCCTTCATCCAGAATGATTGTGATGTTGAACTTTGGAATTCGAAGAGCATGCCGGCGTTCGGAGCCAATTCACGCCGAAACATCAGGCCGCGTCGTTGAGAAGCTGGATCAGAAGCCACCTCTACACTGAACATTTTAGGCCCGGCCGACGTCTCGATCGTCACCTGCGCCCTAGGAAGACAGACTGCGGCACCAGAACCGCCTATTATCGCAATAAGCAATATGGCACCTAACGTCGTAGCACGCATGAGATCGGTCCTTCAGAAACTGGAGATTGGCTTCAACGCGCGTTGCAGCGCGAATATTCCGAATTGAGGTACCCAATGCCCAACCGATCGATAGTCGCCGCGCCACCAACTCGGTCGATACAGATTCGTTTCTATGTGGTCGAGCGCGAGCTGGACCAAATCGTCGCCGCCGCCTGCTTGCGCCAACGCGAGAAACGCCCAGCTCCGACTGAAATTCAACGCGTAGTGATGGGCCGTAAGCGGCTTCACAATCGGTCGCAGATCGTGCAGACGCGTACCGACTTTGTCGAGAAGCACATCAATGCCGATGACTCCGGTGCGAATACACAGCTCGCAAAACATCGGTGTGACTGCCATGAAATCGGGCCAACTCGCTTCTTCGGACTCGGCGGGAATTCGATCGAAGGCAGGTAGCATTTGAGAGGCGGTTTCCTGCACGTTCGTCACGAGATCGGAGCGGTCTTCGACCACGGCATAGTCCAGAAGATTGATAAGCGCCCAGCAGGGATTGGCATATTCCCGCGCGAAAGGGTCTACAAAGCGAGATCGATACTGCCCAACGAGCGAAGTCGCGACATCGCGCGCGACAGATTGCAATCGCGTTGAACCGGTGACGATACGATCTTCGAGGGCCAGCCGCAGGAACCATGCGCGACCATATGGCATCTCGAATTGAGGACGGGCCGCCAAATCGGCGCCCTCCTGGCTGATTTTTGCCGACATCAGTATGTCATCGACAATTGCCTCGTACTTTGGGTCGCCCGTTAAGCCACGGTGGGCCAGGAGCGCCCAGGTCGCGTGGCATGCAGAGTGCCAATCAATGCAGCCATGGAAGGCAGGGTGGATCGTGTCGTGCCGCAAAATGTAACGCGCTGGTTCCTGGGCCAGCAGGTCAACCCAGTGGGGTACTTCTGCTTGGAAAGCATGTAAGCGCGACGCAATGTCGGACATAGGTTGGACCCAGATGCGGCGTCCTAAGGATCGACGAGCACCACCTCGGCTGCAAGCTCGCCCTTTGGCCCGTCGCCAGTACGAACGCGCACGCGCTGCCCCTGTCTCAACTCCCGGATGCCATAGCGACGCAGCGTTTCCATATGAACAAAAATGTCGGGCGTATCCGGACCACGCGTGACAAATCCGTAGCCTTTTCCACGATTGAACCATTTGACAACTGCATCGAAGGGCAGACTCTTCGGTTCGGCGACAAATCTGGCCAGTCGGGTCGAGGAAGGCGGAGCGGGCTGTGCGGTCGAATTATCCAGCGAGATCAGCCGACGTGCTTGCAATCCTCGGGGGCCCTTGACCGCCTCGCAAACGACCTGTGCTCCTTCATATGCCGCTTTAAACCCGGACTGGCGCACGCAGGTCTGATGCAGAAGTATGTCCTCGTCGAGGCCATTCGACGGTTTGATGAAACCGTACCCCTTGTTCATATCGAACCATTTGATTGACCCCATAACTTCCAGTGCGCCCTCCGCTGGGTCTTGCGGGTTTGTTACGCGTCCGCTCATGTCGTGTTCCATGTTCTACGGTCAAGCCGAAATTGATCTCCCCAGACCTCCTTGGAATTTGTCATGCCCAGCGCCGGCGCCGATACCCCCCTATTTGAGGGATGGGACAAGAAGGCTATAGGGCTTCTCGGCCCGTTCATTTGGGGAGTGGTTCTATGGATTTCACAGGGCGCTACGCTATTGACGCCGCGCCACAAAGGGTTTGGGACGGCTTAAACGATCCGGCAATTCTAAAGGCTTGCATTCCGGGCTGCGAACAAATGGACAGAACCAGTCCCACTGATTTCGTCGCGACAGCGAGATTGAAGATCGGTCCCCTAAGCGCGACTTTCAAAGGCAAAGTAACGTTGTCGGATCTCGATCCTCCGAAACGATGTAAAATAATCGGAGAAGGACAAGGCGGAGTCGCAGGCTTCGCAAGGGGGGATGCCGAAGTTGTACTCACACCTGAAGGAACGGGAACGGTATTGACGTACACGGCAAAAGCTTCCGTGGGAGGCAAATTGGCTCAGATCGGGCAACGCCTGATCGATGGCGCAGCGAGACAAATTGCGGACGATTTTTTTAAGCGGTTCGCAACCGCCCTTGCGGTGCCGGTTCTGGTTCCTGACCCCGAAGTCGACGTCAAAGTCGCGCAAGCGCGGAAGTCTACTCCGAAGAAAGCGATCGGCTTACCGCCGGCCGCTTGGGTCGGCGTGCTTATCGTCGTGATCGTGATTTTGCTGGTGGTGTTCGGGACGAAGCCTTAGAGCCGGCCTTTGGGCTAACTCTGCTGACCGGCTTTTTGAAGAGAGCATCCAGATCCACAAGCTCAGACGTTTTTTGGCGCTCGCTCAACAACTCACCGCCCACTGCCCAATTGTCACGATCATGCTCGTGGATTAGGACCTGAGTTGCGTGTTTTTCGAGTTCAAGGATCTCGGTCACCGCATCTGTAATCGCCGCAGCAAGCCGCCGGCGCTTTTCCAGGGGTCTTCCCCGGGCAATGTGGACTGCGATAAAGGGCATAAAACTCTCCATTGTCAGGCTCCACTATAGCAGCGCTTGACGTGGCCGATTTGTACGCCGAAACTTTCCGTTCACAATTCAATATTTGGGGTACTGCATATGGCCGTTGTGTCAATGACGGTGAACGGAAAGGCGGTTTCTGCCGAAGCCGAGGACCGCACACTGCTTGTCTATTTTCTCCGTGAGCAATTGCGCCTCACGGGCACCCATATCGGTTGCGATACCAGCCAGTGTGGTGCGTGCGTCGTCCATGTCGACGGCAGGGCGGTCAAATCGTGCAGCATGTTCGCGGTGCAAGCCGAAGGGGCGCAGGTCACTACCATTGAGGGTTTGGCCAAGGACGGAAAACTGCATCCCGTCCAGGAGGCATTTCGTGACAACCACGGCCTGCAGTGCGGCTTCTGTACGCCCGGCATGATCATGACCGCCGTTGACATGATCCGGCGCAAGCCCAATTTGGATCGCGAGACAATTCGCCACGAGTTGGAAGGGAACATCTGCCGCTGTACTGGTTATCACAACATCGTATCCTCGATCGAAGACGCGGCTAAGCGCATGAGCGGAGCGACGCGATGATCACCTACCCGTTCAAATATAGGCGCGCCAAATCTGTTGCCGACGCCGAGACGCTATTGAAGGGTTCGCCCGACGCGAAACTTCTTGCGGGCGGCCAGACCCTTATCGCTGCAATGAAGATGCGGCTCGCAAGTCCTTCGGATCTGATCGACATATCGAATTTGAAGGAGCTCTCTTATATTCGCACCTCCGCCGACGCAATTGTTATCGGCGCGGCGACGACGCACTTTGAAGTTGCGACCTCTACCGAAGTGACAAAGAGAATTCCCGCCCTCGCCTATCTTGCGTCGATCATTGGCGACCCCGCAGTGCGGCACAAGGGAACGCTGGGCGGTTCGGTTGCGAACAACGACCCGGCCGCTGACTACCCTGCGGCCGTGCTCGGACTCAATGCGACCGTCAAAACAAATCGTCGCAGTATCGCAGCGGATGAGTTCTTCACCGGGATGTTTTCGACTGCACTGTCCGACGGGGAAATCATCACTGAGGTGTCGTTTCCCATCCCGAAGAAGGCGTCCTACAAAAAGTTTCCCAATCCGGCGTCGCGTTACGCAATGGCCGGGGTTTTCGTAGCACAGATGAATGCGGGCGTTCGCGTCGCTGTCACGGGTGCTGGCCCTTGTGTTTTCCGTGTCCCGGCAATGGAAGCCGCGCTAACGAAATCTTTTTCTGCGGACGCCATCGAGGGCATAGCTGTCGATGTGAACGGTCTTAATTCCGACATTCACGGATCGGCCGAATACCGCGCCCATCTTGTCGGCGTAATGGCACGACGCGCGGTCGCAGAGGCTGCATGAGCGAAGCGCCTGAATCCGACGTATTGGAAACGGCTGCCCAGTGGCTGGACGCTGGGCGAAAAGTTGCGCTTGGGACCGTGATCAAAACTTGGGGATCGGCGCCGCGTCAGGCGGGCAGTCAAATCGCAGTGCGCGACGACGGCGCATTTGTCGGTTCCGTTTCGGGCGGTTGCATCGAGGGTGCAGTGATCGAGGCGGCGCAAGCGGCGATCAACGACCGCCAGGTCCGAACGCTTGAATTTGGCGTGAGCGACCAGACAGCATGGTCAGTCGGCTTGGCGTGTGGCGGACGCATCGAAGTTTTTGTCGAACCGGTACTTTGAACAGGGAAACGCTAGCCCGAATCAACCAGGCGCGCCGTGACGCACGCGCAATCGTGCGTGCGACCAATCTTGCTACCGGGGAAGAACGGATGATAGACCCCACCGCCGACAAGTCGCCACTTGGCGAGGCGGCAGCCGGCGCGGCACGGGCAGACACAAGCGGGCCAGCCCAGATCGAAGGCCAGAGCTGGTTTTTGGCCGTTTACAATCCGCCGCTCGATCTCGTGATCATTGGGGCCGTTCACGTAGCTCAGCCCCTCGCGACAATGGCTGCTTTGACGGGGTTTAGAGTGCGGATCATCGACCCCCGCACGGCTTTTGCGACCGCTACCCGCTTTCCCCACACAAAATTGAGCAACGAGTGGCCCGACGAAGCGTTGGCTAAGGAGCCACTCGGACAGCGAAGCGCACTTGTGGCCCTCGCGCATGATCCCAAGCTGGACGATCCTGGTCTGATCATCGCGCTCAAATCGCCGTGCTTCTACATTGGCGCTCTCGGCTCAAACAAGACGCATGCGGGACGATTGGAGCGGCTCAAACATGAAGGCTTCTCCGAACAGGATCTATCACGGATACATGGACCGATTGGACTTGACATCGGTGCTCGCTCACCTGCCGAGATCGCAGTCGCAATTCTCGCTGAGGTCACGCAAACCTTGAGGGGCAGCAAGAGGGCTCAGGCAATAAAGAATTAGTGCCGACGAGGCGACCCGCCTCGTGTCCCATTCGGCTCGTAACGGCCGCGGAAGCGCGGCTTCATCTCTTCTGGCGTGATCACCCCATCACGACTTTTATCAAGACGATCGAACATTCTTTCCGACGATGCCGCGAACTCCGCTAGCGAAAGTTTTCCATCACCGTCCGAGTCGAGTCGTTTGAACATTCCGGCGTTAATGTTGCGAAATCGAGCCGCCTGCTCCGCAGAAAACTGGGCGAGCGTCAGGGTTGCGCCTCCGCCCGAAGCACGGGTGAACTCTTTCGCCAAAATCGTGTCAAATTCCGAGCGCGTCACCTTGCCGTCGCGCGATAGATCGGCGTCACTGCAGAAGCGCGCTCGACCGAACCCGCTGAACCCTCGTCCTGTTCGGCGATCGGTACCCGGGCCGTATCGGTCCCCTTCAGAGGACGGCCCGCCGTAGCGAAGACCGGCGTTCGACCCGGGATTGCACAAGACTGTCCCCGTTCCGTCCTGATCCATCATTTCAAAGTGCGCCCTTTGTGGGGCGGAGAATTCTTCTAATGACAGCCGCCCATCGCCGTTCCAATCAGCGCGCCGAAACATCTCAACAGTATGCTTGGCGAAGTCGACCTGGTGGAACTCTTGGAATTGTTCGGGCGTCATCCCCTTGGCGCCGTGCGTTGCCGCTGCAAATCTACTGCCAAGGACATTGTTGAACTCGGAATGCGTCATCTTGCCGTCGTGATTGGTGTCAAACTCCACGAGCAGTCGATCGGCTGCCCGGTCGCGGCGCAACAGTCCCTGCATTGGTCCGTCCGGAGGTGCAGGACCGTCGATCTGAGCGAAAGCGACGCGCGTGACGGTGAGCAAGACGGCCGCGCTAAGAAACAGCGCGGTGATTTGGCTGAAGTTCATGTTCAAGTCTCCCCCATACGGATGGGGTGAGAAGACCCCCACGCGGTCGCGAAACTTTGCCGGAACAAAACGTGATCGTGTCAAAATGTACGACAACGAGGCACTCGTAAACTTTGCACCAATTCAGGATTTGCAGGTGCGCTCTAAACGTCCCAGATTCATCGGATCGATGA
>Ga0207702_10000037_pt1 | contig 153366 bp, 127 predicted proteins | sample KBSCornC62_FD_184302 | JGI IMG/M metagenome (GOLD analysis project Ga0207702, IMG submission 184302) | Corn rhizosphere microbial communities from Kellogg Biological Station, Michigan, USA - KBS Corn C6-2 (SPAdes) (version 2) | ecosystem: Host-associated > Plants > Roots > Rhizosphere > Soil ...
GACCGGGCTGACCGGCACGGCGAGCGGCCAGATCCTGACCGGACCGAAGATGGACACGCACAACACTTTCGCTGCGCCGGACACGATCCACCCGGTCGCCTATTCGGGGTATGGCAAGCTCGGAAAACTGGTCTTCGACCTGCCGGCGAAGTCGGTCGCGGTCGTCGCGGTCGATCGAAAATAGCCGTCGCGGCGAGGGACGCCGCGCCTGGCCGACGGCGGCGCCTCAGCGCGACGCATCGTGCTCGACCGAGAAACAGTAGACGATGTGGTTGCTATAGGTCTGCCCCGGCGCCAGCCGGGCCGAGCCGAAGTCCGGGTGATTGGGCGTGTCCGGGAACATCTGCGGTTCCAGCACGAAGGCATCGCCCTGGCGGTAGATGCGCCCCGACTTGCCCACGCTGGTGCCGTCCAGGAAATTGCCCGAGTAGAACTGCAGGCCCGGCTGCGCGGAATACAGCGTCAGCACGCGGCCGCTGTGCGGGTCATCCACCTTCGCCACCAGCCGCGGCGCAGCGGCCTTCGTGCGGCTGATCACCCAGTTCATGTCGTAGCCGTGGCCGCGCAGCAGTTGCTCATCCTTGCCGTCGCGGATGTCGCGGCCGATCGGCTTGCCCTGGCGGAAGTCGTAGTCGGTGCCGGCCACGGCGCGGAACTCGCCGGTGGGGATCAGCGTGTCGTCCACCGGCGTAATGCTGTCGCCCGGGATGGTGAGGATGTCGTCGTAGACGCTGCCCGAACCTTCGCCGCCCAGGTTCCAGTAGGTGTGGTTGCTGAGGTTGACGATGGTGGGCTTGTCGGTGGTGGCGCTGTAGTCGATGTCCAGCTCGTGGCCGGCCTTGAGCGTGTAGGTGGCGGTGGCGGTGAGCGTTCCGGGATAGCCCTGGTCGCCGTCGGGGCTGACGTAGCGCAGCGTCACGCTGGGTTCGGGCGACTTCACCACCTTCACCACCTGCCACGCCACCTTGTCGAAGCCCTTGGTGCCGCCGTGCAGCGAGTTCGGGCCGTCGTTGAGGGTGAGCCGATACGCCTTGCCGTCGAGCGTGAAGCGTCCCTTCGCGATGCGGTTGGCGAAGCGTCCCACCGTGGCGCCGAAGTACTGCGGCTTGGCCACGTAGTCCTGGAGGTTCGGATAGGCCAGCACCACGTCCGCCAGCTTGCCGTGGCGATCCGGCAGCATCAGCGACTGCAGGCTCGCGCCCAGGCTGATCACGCGGGCGGTGAAGCCGTGGCCGTCGTCCAGCGTCACCACCTCCACCTTGCGCCCGTCGGGCATCGTACCGAAGGCGGCGCGGCTGGCGTCGGCCGCCGCGCACAGCCAGGGCGCGGCGAGCAGCGGCAGGGCGAAGGCGCAGGCGCAGGCGATCAGGTGCTTGTTCATCAGACAGTCCCCGCTTCACGGAATGGCATCAGGCAGGCCCGAACATCAACATATAATAAGACATTTGGCAAGCCTGCCTTCGCGCCGCCCGGGCGCCTTCCGATGGGCGCGCGACCGTCCGGTCTGCACGATGTCCCCGACGATGTCGCCGCCCCGTCGCCACCCCCTCCGTCGCCGCCCCCTGTCTCCGTCCTCGCGACGGGTGCAAGCTATACCTCCCGGCCCTCCCGGGATCCGCCCATGACCCTGCGCAGCCTCTTCGTCGACTTCAACAGCTACTTCGCCTCGGTGGAACAGCACGAGGTGCCGACGCTGCGCGGCCGGCCGGTGGGCGTGGCGCCGGTGGACGCGGAAACCACCAGCCTGATCGCCGCCAGCTACGAGGCGAAGGCGCACGGTGTTTCCACCGGCACGATGGTGCGCGAGGCGCGCGAACGCTGCCCGGGCATCGCCATCGTCACTGCGCGACCCGAGCGCTACGTGCACTGGCACAAGCTGCTGATCGAAGCCATCGACCACGCCATCCCCATCGCCCACGTCGGCTCCATCGACGAGATGGCCTGCGAACTGGTCGGCCGCCAGCGCCAGCGCGCGGAGGCCGAGCGCATCGCGCGGCAGGTGAAGGAGGAGATCGCCAAAATTGCGCCCGGCGGCGCGATCCGCTGCTCCGTCGGCATCGCGCCAAACGATTTCCTTGCCAAGACCGCCACCGACATGCAGAAGCCCGACGGCCTGGTGGTGATCGAACAGGTCGACCTGCCGCAGGCGCTGCATGGCCTCAAGCTGCGCGACCTGTGCGGCATCGGCGCCTCGATGGAGGCGCGCCTCAACGCCGAAGGCATCTTCACCGTGGCCCAGCTCACCGCCGCCTCGAAACTGGTGCTGCGCCGCGCCCGGGGCGGCATCGAGGGCGAACGTATGTGGGGCCTGCTGCGCGGTGCGTGGCTGCCGGCCGCCGCCACCACGCGAAGCTCGCTGGGCCACTCGCACGTGCTCGGTCCCGAACTGCGCACGCCCGAAGGCGCGCTGGCCGTGCTGAAGAAGCTGCTGGTGAAGGCGGCGATGCGCCTTCGCCGCGACCAGCTGCTGGCCGGTGCGATGACGGTGGCCATCCGCTTCGTCGGCTACCAGGATCGCTGGGAAAGCAGCATCCACTTCGACCCCACCGACGACAGCCGCAACCTGCTGCATCTGCTCGCCGCGATGCTGGACACCGGCCGCGTGCGCAAGCGCCCACTGCCCGGCCCCGCCCGCGCCGTGCCGCTGTCGGTGAGCGTCACCCTGACGCGCCTTGGCGAACGCACGCAGACCAGCGGTTCGCTGTTCGCTCCTGCCGGTGGCACGCGCAGGATCGACGCCGTGGTGGACTGCATCAACACCAAGTATGGCCTCAACAAGGTCTACTTCGGCGGCATGCAGGCCGCACTGATGCACGACGCCGCACCCATGCGCATCCCGTTCAACCGCATTCCCGATGGCGGCAGCGAGCAGGAGGCCGAACACAACGCGCTATGGCTGCAGTCGCTGAATCGCTTCAAGGCGATGGCGGAAGGGGAGCATCGGCGGAGGGAGAAGGAGCGAAACGGTACGCGTGGCGGAAAGCCTTCGCCCGACCGAGGCTGACCGCATCCGATCTCCGCATTGAATTGACAACAAGCCCCAGAGACGTTCATGCGACCCCGAGCGCATTGACTACACGTGTAGCCATGAGATAGCGTGGCTACACGTGTAGTCAAGGAGCACAACATGCCAACAACAAGTAAGGCGTGGGTAACGGCTATCTTGGGTATGGCCGTCATGCATCCGGCGGCCTGGGCCACGGAGTGCTCGGCCGCCACTTCGACTTTCCAGACAGAAAGCGCCAACTATCACCGACAATTCGTTTCAGTGGCAGATGGAGTGCGGCTGGAGGTACTCGATTGGGGCGGAACCGGGCGACCGCTGGTGCTCTTGCCGGGCCTGGGCAACACGGCGCATGTGTTCGATTCGATTGCACCGGAATTGGCGCGCCATTTTCACGTCTATGGCATTACCGGACGCGGCTTCGGGGCATCGTCAGTACCCAAGAGCGGTTATGGCGCAAACCGATTGGCCGATGACGTCATGACCGTCGTCAAGGCGCTCCATACCCATCGCCCCATCGTCGCCGGCCATTCGATCGCCGGCGAGGAATTAAGCGCGATAGGAACACGCTATCAAGACAAAATCGCAGGATTGATCTATCTCGATGCCGCACACGGTTATGCGATCTACGATCAGGCTCGCGGAGCCTATCTCCCCGACCTGAATCATCTGACCATGCAGATTTCGCGCATGCACGCTGACCCGACAGACAAGTCGCAGATGACTAAGCTGTTGAATGAAGTCTCTGTGTTGCAACGGAGCCTTGGGAGCGAGCTTGCTGGGATAGCTGCGGATGACGCCAGCACAACGGGGGCTCCGCCTTCCGAACCAACGCCCAAAGAGCTAGCCAGTTTCCCGGCGTTTCGTTGTTTCGTCTCTGCACAACTCGGGGGAGTCATACCTGAAGACGAGATACGCCAGACGTTTGCGACAAGCGCCACGGACGGCGTCGGAAAGCAGAAAGCACCGGCGTTCGTTTACAACGCCATCCTTGAAGGCGAAGAGCGCTTCCACGCACCCGACGTGCCCATACTCGACATCGTCCCCGTACCACGCACGTCGGATCTTCCAGTCGGCAGTGATGAGGCGAAGCGTCAAGCAGCGGATGCGCTGCACACTCGAATGCAGGAGCAAGAGATCGCTACGCTCCAGCGTCAACAACCATCGGCAAAGATCGTGCGGATACCGCACGGCCACCACTTCGTGTTCCTGTCCAACCCGGCCGAAGTCGTGAGCGCCATGACCCGGTTCGGGGAGCAGCTGCCCTAGGTCCGCTTGCGGACCCGGAGCTGCAATCAGCGGCCCGCCAACAGCGACCGCCAACTCCACCGCCCCGCCGTGGTGGTGTACATCGCCACACCGGCGATCGTGGTCACCTCGTGCTGGCGCGCCACGCACCGATCCTCGAAGCTGATCGCATGATGGCAGCGACGCTCCGGCGTCAGGTTGGCAATCTGCACATGGCCCCTCGATGCACGGAGAGCCGAATTCCGAACCCCTGATTTCGCGAAACCATCATCTTGAGAGTTTTACGCTGGTCCGGATCGACTACCCGGGGAGGGCTGCCATGTTCAAGCGTCCGGTACTCGTTTTGCTGCTCGCTGCGTTCGCCTCTCTTGCTTTGGCGGACAACCCTCCGAGGGTTCGTCAACCTACGCTCACACCGCAAGCTAGCGGCACCACACAGCTGCTGATCGCCGTCAGCCCGGTGAATTCGCGCGTGGTCTGGGCCTCGGGGGCCGGGGGAACCTACGTGGTGACCACCGACGGCGGCAATACCTGGAAGTCCGGCGTGGTACCCGGCGCGGAGAATCTGCAGTTCCGCGACGTCCATGCCGTGAGCGACCGGATCGCCTATTTGTCGTCGGTCGGCGCCAACACCACCGACTTCAGGATCTACAAGACCGTCGACGGCGGCGCACACTGGGCGGTGGAATTCACCAACCAGCTTGCCGGCGCGTTCTACGACTGTTTCGCCTTCTGGTCCCCCGACCGAGGCCTCGCGCACAGCGATTCAGTGGGCGGGGTGTTTCCCGATCTGCGCACCTCCGACGGCGTCCATTGGCAGTCGATCGCCGGCCATATGCCGCCGGCACTCCCTGGAGAAGCCTCGTTCGCATCGAGCGGAACCTGCATCACCACGCAGGGAAAGCAAAACGCGTGGATTGCCACCGGCGGTTCGACCACCGCACGGATTCTGGCGACGCGCGATGGCGGCAACACCTGGAACGCCTATGCCACCCCGCTCATCAGCAACGCCAGTGCCGGCGGCTTGAGCGTGGCTTTCCGTGATGCGCGCAACGGGTTTGTCGGCGGCGGCGACTTGTCGAGCAATACCTCGGCCGACGCGGCAGTCTCCCACGATGGTGGCGCGACCTGGACTCTGACCAACCCGCCGCCGGTCCCCGGAGCGGTCTTCTGCGTGGCGTACGCACGAGGCCTGCGCGATCACCACTTTTCCGCATCTCCCAACGACGGGGACGATCAGGATCAAGACCAGGATGACCGTGGCGACCATCGCTCCCGATTCGACCGCACGGTCGTGATCACCGCCGAAACCGCGCCCGACTTCAATTCGGGATCGGCCGCCTGGACTCCCGACGAAGGCCAGACCTGGTACTGGCTGCCCACCGTGAGCGGATACTGGGCCGTCGCTTTCGCGAATCCAAAAGCCGGATGGTTCGTCGGCAACAACGGACAGATTCTGAAGATCAGTTTCTAGACTTCGGGAAGTTCCAGGCAAGACCGGACTCGTGCAAAGGGAATCGACACCGGGGGTGATGGCTCGGTTACGCCGTCGCGCCTGGCTTCGACCGAGCCCTCGCCCGGCTGTCGCCACCCTCTCCCGAAGGGAGAGGGATTCGCCCGTGAAAGTTTTCCTCACGCCACTGCCGCGACCGCTTCCACCGCGTGGCCAACACGCGCGCGATGGAAGGCGCCAAAACAGGGGCTGAGCAGGATTCTCCAGGAAATCCCTCTTCCCCCTTGCTTGCAGCTTGCGCGATTCATCCGCAAGCCGAAACGCAATCAACCGCCCATCCGCCGATTCCTCCGCGACTCCGCCGCCTCCGCCCAGCGCGCCGCCAGCCGCGGCGTGGTGATGCACACCGCGGTGTCGGTGACCGTGGTCACCGCGCGTTCCAGCAGCTGGATGTCGGCTTCGTGCTGGCGCGCCACGTGCGGGTCCTCGAAGAAGATCGCGCGGTGGCAGCGGCGCTCCAGCACCAGGTCGGCAATCTGCGCATCGCCGCCCATCGGGCCGCTCTGGTAGCGGTCCGCCCACGGCTGGCCTTGCGGCCAGCCGCGGCTCCAGGCCAGTTCGTTGAGGCGCGACCCGGTGGTGCCGGTGGCGACGCGGCGGGCGAAGCGCGACAGCGTGTCGAAATGCTCCGCCGCGTAGGCCAGCATGGCGGGCTTCATCGCGTCGTGGGCGATCAGGGCCAGCGTCTGCGATTCCAGTGCATGGAGGTCGTCGGCGCCGGGATCGGGCGCCAGCCCGGCATGCATGCGCTCCAGCTCGATCCAGTCGCGCGCCGAGGCCACGGTGGAAAGGAAGGGTTTGGCGTGGATCACGCACTGGCGCTTGAGCGCCGCCGCCTCGGGGAACACCGAAGACGGATCGACCGGGTCGATCAGGTAGATCGCGCCGTCCAGCGTGCGCGCCGCGCCGTCCATGCCCACCACCTCGGCCACCAGCTTCATCAGGCCGCCCTCGCGGCCGTTGGGATAGCGGCGCAGCGGCGGGTAACCGGCAAGCAGGCCGGCGCGCACGATCGCGTCGTGGGTGCGGCCTACCGCGTGCAGGCCGAGATCGAGTTCACGGATGCCGCGCTCGCAGGCGCGCAGCCAGCGGAACAGCGCCGCGTCGTCGCGGCTGTGGTGCAACTGGTTGGCGGCCAGGCCAAGGCGCATCGTGTTCGTCCTCTTGTTCGTTTCAACCGGAGCATGCGTAACCCGCGCCGATCATAGCGGGCGCGCCGACGATATCCGCCGGCAGCGCAACGATGGCGCGACGTGGCCGGCGGTCGCCCCGCGCACGCCGATGCGGGCATGGCGCATGGCCGGGGCATCGCGGCAACGGTCGCGCGGCGACCGCCACGACCCGGACACGACGACGGCGCGCCGGCCTCCCGGCGCGCCGTCGTCCGGCGTCGCTTGCAGCGCTTACAGATCGACCTTGACGCCAAGATTGAAGAAACGGCCGACGATGCCCTCCTGCGACCAGGTGGGGTTGTAGTTGGTGCCCGGGCCTGCGTAGTTGGCGGGGTCGAACGGCGGCAGCTTGTTGAACGCGTTCAGGACCGACCCGGTGACGGTGACGTGGTCGTTGATCGCGTAACTGCCGGTCAGGTCGAAGAAGGTGGATGCCCCGATCCGGCAGCTGGCCGGGAACGGCGTGCCGGCTGGCGTGGTGGTGATGCACGAGCCCGGGCCGACGCCCACGTCCTCGGCGATCTGCGCATAGCCGCTGGTGCGGTACACCGTGCCGGTCACGGTGAGCGGCCCCCAGATGATCGTGTTCGCCCACGAACCGCGCAGGCGCGGGGTGCCGGCGCCCGAGGACAGGTTGTACGGCCCCTGCGTGCCCACGTAACGCTGCACCGTGCCGTCAGGCAGCGTCAGGTTCCAGCTGAAGACGTTGGTGGCCGACAGCTCGCTGACGTACTTGATGCCGTTGCCGAAGTCCCAGTGGCCTTGCAGGTCCAGGTCGATGCCGGTGGTCTTGAGCTGGTTCGCGTTGACGTACTCGCCGATCACCTCGATCGGGCGCGGCTGCGCGTTCGGGAACTGCGGATCGGGCACGTCCGGCACCACGGTGACGCCCGGCGCCTGCGGGGTTCCGGCGTAGTAGTTGGCCAGCGCCGAACTCGTCTGCGACTGCGTGATCACCCCGGTCTTCTTGATGTTGTAGTAGTCCAGCGAGGCGCTCAGCCAGCTGGTCGGCTGCAGCACCACGCCGAACGTGAAGTTGGTGGCCTTCTCCGGCTTGATGTTCTTGTTCGCCAGCGCGTTCTCGCCCAGGGCATACGGCTGCACGTAGCCGTTGTTGCCGTGCATGGCCTGGAAAGCGGGCGGCGGCGTGTAGGTGACGAAGCCCACGGACGCGCTGGAGCCGTTCTCGGCGAACGACGGCGCACGGAAGCCCTTCGACCAGGTGCCGCGAACGGCGAGCCAGTCCAGCGGCTTCCACTTGATGCCGAGTTTCGGCGAGAAGTTGTTGCCCACGTCGGAGTAATGGTCGAAGCGGCCGGATGCATCGACCTCCAGCGAATTGAGCAGCGGCGCATCCAGCTCGGCATAGACGCCGCTCACGTCGCGGCTACCCTTGGTATGGGCGTTGCCCAGGCCCTGGAACTCGAAGTTGGGGTTCAGCGTCGGATCGTCCTGCGCCTCGTGGCGGAACTGCGCGCCCACCGCGAGGCCGAGGGTGCCGCCCGGCAGGTCGAACAGGTCACGGTTGGCGCTCAGGTCCAGCGAGTCGAGATCCGAGGTCGAGGTCTTGCTGTAGCCCGGCGCCAGCGTCGAGCGGATGGCGGACGAGTTCGCCGACGGGTTGGCGAAATTGTAGGTGCCGCCGGCGATCGCATTGAGCAGGGCATTGTAGCTGATGAAGCCGAACTGGTCCGTGCCCAGCCAGGTGTGGTTGATCACCGCCGCGATATCCCAGTGCCAGTCGTCGAGCTGGCCGGTGACGTCGCCCACGAGGCGCGCGTTGTGGTTGTTGTAGTTGAAGCCGGCCGGGATGTCGCCGAACGCATAGTTGATCAATGCGGGCACCGCGAACGGATTGGAGGGATTGCCCACCGGCAAGGTGATGGCGTCGGTATTGTTCGGGGTGGCGTTCTGGATCTGCTGCGCCGGCGACACGGTCCAGGTCTTCGCCTGGAAATAGCTGGCCGACAGGTAGGCGGTGGTGGTGTCGTTGAGCTTGACGGTGAAACGACCGTACAGGCCGCCCTGCTCCATCGCCGGCTGCAGCTGCCCGTACTGGGAAGCCAGGTTCTGCTGGCAATAGCTGCCCGGGCTGTTCGGGTCGTTCGTCACCAGCGTTTCGTAGGGGTCGCCCGTGCAGTTCCGCAGCGGCTGGATGTTGCCGCCGGTGGACGGCGTGACCGAACCGTAGATCGAACCCACCGCATTGGAAGGCACGCCGGGATTCGGGCCGCCGAGCGAGCTCAGGTTGGTCGTGTTGTACGGGAACGGCCGCTGGTTCACGCGGATGCTGTTGTCCTTCTGGAACTGCGCGCTGAAGTAGGCGTTGTAGTGGTCGGTGGCCAGGTCGCCGCCGCCGGCCAGCAAGGTGGCCTTGCGGGTGAAGCCGCCGCCGCGCTGCGAGGTGCCGACATCGGCCGTGGCTTCCACGCCGTGGTAACTCGGTTTGAGGATCACGTTGACCACGCCTGCGATCGCGTCGGCGCCGTACAGGGACGAGGCGCCGTCCTTCAGCACCTCGATGCGTTCGACCGCGGCGAGCGGAATGGTGTTCAGGTCGACGAAGGAGCGTTCGCCGTCGTCCGATACCGCGTAGCTGGCGTTGCGGTGGCCGTCGATCAGCACCAGGGTGGAGTTGACGGTCAGGCCGCGCAGCGCCACGCCGGACGCGCCGGCCGCAAAGCCGTTGGTGAACGAGTTCGGGATCGAACCGCTGTTGTCGGCGGAAATCGAGCGCACCACATCGGAGAGCGTGGTCAGGCCGCTGCGCTGGATCTGCACGGCCGAGATCACCGTCACCGGCGAGGTGGTCTCGGTGTCGATGCGCGGTATCGCCGAGCCGGTCACCACGATGGTCTGCAACTGCTGCGCCTGTTTCGCCGATGGCGGCGGCGATGGCGGCTGCTGCGTAGGCTGCTGCTGCGTAGGCTGCTGCTGCGTGGATTGTTGCTGTGCCGACGAAGCCGGCGGCGGCGCGTTCTGCGCAAACGCCGCGGCCAGCGGGGTCATCGCCAGACCGGCGAGGGAAATCATCGTCATGCGTTTCATGGGCGAACCTCCGGCGCGGGGAACCGTAGCGGGGTGTTCGCATGGCTCAGGGGCACGCAGGAGGGTTCCCGTCTTGATGCGGGAGCATGCTGCTTCTGGCGGCCGACGGGCGTGGGGACGCGGACAACCGTCGCTGAACGATTTGACTACTCCTCGCAAACGACCTTTACAAGTGGCCGTCACAAAGCGCGTTCATGCACCGTTTCCAGTTGTCGCAACGACTGCCGAGCCAACGTCCGGAATGACGCGAAAATATCGGCAACTGCTCAGACGGCAACCATCGCCGTCGTCGCCTCCACCAGCAGGCGCGCGATCGAGGCCGCCGCCTCGCGGCCGTCGTGCACTGCACGCACCACCAGGTCGGCGCCGCGCACGTTGTCGCCGCCGGCAAAGATCCGCGGGTGGCTGGTCTGCTGCGGCATCGCGCCGTCGGCGCCGGTGATGACGCGGCCGGAGTGCGCCAGCTTCACGCCGTGCGAGACCAGCCAGTCCGGTGGGCTGGGCTGGAAGCCGAAGGCCTGGATCACCACGTCGGCGCGCAGCTCGCTCTCGCTGCCTTCGACATTGCGCGGACGCGGACGACCGTGGCCGTCGTCGACCAGCGCGGTGCGCACCACGCGCACCGCGCGCGCGCGACCGTGTTCGTCGCCAAGGATTTCCAGCGGCTGGCGATGGAACAGGAAGTTCACGCCCTCCTCGCGGCTGTAGCCCACTTCGCGCGCGGAGCCCGGCATGCTGGCCTCGTCGCGGCGATACACGCAGGTGACCGACGCCGCACCAAGGCGGATCGCGGTGCGGTTGCAGTCCATGCCGGTGTCGCCGCCGCCCAGCACCACCACGTGCTTGCCGCGCAGGTCGAACGCAGGCGCCGGCGCTTCGTCGCGCAGCAGGCGCTCGGTGTTGGCGATCAGGAACGGCAGCGCGTCGTGCACGCCGTGCAGCTCGCGGCCCGGGAGCTTGCCGTCCACATAGGTGTAGGCGCCGGTGCCCACGAATACCGCGTCGTAATCGTCCAGCAGCTGGCCGAACTCGATGTCGCGACCGACTTCGTGGCCGAGCAGGAAGCGCACGCCCAGCTGTTCGAGGAAGGCGCGGCGCGTGCGCACCACCGCCTTGTCCAGCTTGAACGGCGGGATGCCGAAGGTGAGCAGACCGCCGATCTCGTTCTGGCGATCGTACACGTCGGCGGCGATGCCGGCGTGGCGCAGCCGGTCCGCGCAGGCAAGACCCGCCGGGCCGGCACCGACGATGGCCACGCGCCTGCCGGTTTCCTGCACCGCCGAGAGATCCGGCCGCCAGCCCTGGCGCAGCGCCTCGTCGGTAACCCAGCGCTCCACGCTGCCAATCGTCACCGCGCCGAACGCGGTCTGCTCCAGCGTGCAGGCGCCCTCGCACAGGCGATCCTGCGGACACACGCGGCCGCAGATCTCCGGCAGCGGATTGGTCTCGTACATCAGCGTCGCCGCCTCGAGGATGCGGCCCTGCTCCACCAGCTTCAGCCAGTTCGGTATGTAGTTGTGCACCGGGCAGGCATGCTCGCAATACGGATTGCCGCAATCCAGGCAGCGCGCCGACTGCGTCGCCGCATTCGCCTCGCCGAAATCCCCCGCGATCTCGCCATACCCCAGCACGCGGATCGCCACCGGCACCGTCCGCGGCGTCTGCCGCGGCACGTCGAGGAACTGGAACAGCTTGTGCTCGCTCATGCGAATCTCCGAAACCGCCGCAGGCGACGCTTTTGCTCGAAGGCGGCCAGGATGGCCGCGCCTTTGAATGGGGCCCCTCGACGGCGCCGAGGAGCGGAGCCGATCACCGGGGAAAGCCAGACTGTCTGAGGCCAGGGACGGCCGAGTTGTCTGGCGGCCGGTGAGCGGCGAGCACCGCAGGGGACGCGGCGGGCAGGAGGCCTGCCGCGCGCCGTCGCGGGGTGTCGTTTCTCTTGGCTACTTCTCTTGACTCCGGGCATTCTGCCCTCCGCCCTTCGGGCCAGCTTCGCTGTTCGCGCGCGCTCCATGCGCGCGCGTGGACAAGCAAAGAGAAGTAGCCCGGCCGCCGGCAGGCGGACGGAACCGCCTTGCCGCTTGCGAAAAACCTGCTCAAGGGAAACCTGAGGCAAGCACCCGCCCCTCACCCTGCCCTCTCCCCGGAGGGGAGAGGGGAAAAGCTGCGGCAGCGCGCGCATCACGCGGCCCTCCGCAACTCTTCCGCGAGCACCGCAAGGCTCGCCGCCTTCGGCTTCACCAGCCAGAATTTGTATTGCAGCCCGCGGAAATCACGCAGCACCTGCCGGCCCCAGTCGCTGCCGGTGAACTCGACATGGCGCGTCACCAGCCCGCGCAGGTGCTGCATGTGGTGCTCCATGCCCTCGGGCGAGATGCGCAGGATGTCGACCAGCTCGTGGTTGTAGCAGTCCACGAAATCGCGTTCGAGGTCGAGCACGTAGGCGAAGCCGCCGGTCATGCCCGCGCCGAAGTTGAGGCCGACCTTGCCCAGCACCGCCACCACGCCGCCGGTCATGTACTCGCAGCAGTGGTCGCCGGCGCCTTCCACCACCGCCACCGCGCCGGAGTTGCGCACCGCGAAGCGTTCGCCCGCGCGGCCGGCCGCGAACAGCTCGCCGCCGGTGGCGCCGTACAGGCAGGTATTGCCGATGATGGAGGCGTCCTGCGTGGCGAACGGCGCATCGGCGGGCGGGCGCACCACGATGCGGCCGCCGGCCATGCCCTTGCCCACGCCGTCGTTCGCCTCGCCGATGAGTTCGATGTGCACGCCGCCCGCGTTCCACGCGCCCAGGCTCTGGCCGGCCGCGCCTTCCAGCTGCAGCACGATGGGGCGCGCGTCCATGCCGTGGTCGCCGTGCCGGCGCGCGATGTCGCCGGAGAGGCGCGCGCCGATCGCACGGTCGGTGTTCGCGATCGCATAGCTGAAGTGGCCGCCCTCGCCCAGCTCCACCAGCGGCGCGGTGTCCGCCGCGATGCGCGTGGCCAGCGCGGCGGCGTCGCGCATCGGGTTGCGCGCCATCGCGCAGGCGCTGTCGCTGGCGGCGCCCAGCGATGAACCATCGAGCAGCGGCGCGAGGTCGAGGCCATGGCGCACCGGCGTGGCATCGTCGCGCTGCGCCAGCAGTTCGCTGTGGCCGACCAGCTCGGCCAGCGAACGCGCGCCCAGCCGGGCGAGATGTTCGCGCACGTCGGCGGCGATGAACTGGAAGTAGTTCATCACCATTTCCGGCAGGCCGGTGAAGTGTTCCTTGCGCAGCACCGGGTGCTGGGTGGCGACGCCGGTGGCGCAATTGTTCAAGTGGCAGATGCGCAGGTACTTGCAGCCCAGCGCCACCATCGGGCCGGTGCCGAAGCCGAAGCTCTCGGCGCCGAGCAGCGCGGCCTTGACCACGTCGAGGCCGGTCTTCAGGCCGCCGTCGGTCTGCAGCCGCACGCGGCCGCGCAGTTCATTGCGGCGCAGGGTCTGCTGGGTTTCGGCCAGGCCCAGCTCCCACGGCGTGCCGGCGTACTTGATCGAGGTGAGCGGGCTGGCGCCGGTGCCGCCGTCGTGGCCGCTCACCGTGATCAGGTCGGCGCCCGCCTTCACCACGCCCGCGGCCACCGTGCCCACGCCGGCGTGGCTGACCAGCTTCACCGAGACCAGCGCGTCGGGATTCACTTCCTTGAGGTCGTGGATCAGCTCGGCGAGATCCTCGATGGAATAGATGTCGTGGTGCGGCGGCGGCGAGATCAGGCCGATGCCGGGCTTGGCGTAGCGCAAGCGCGCGATCGTGGCGTCCACCTTGTGGCCGGGCAGCTGGCCGCCCTCGCCGGGCTTGGCGCCCTGCGCGATCTTGATCTGCAGCACCTCGGCGTTGACGAGGTAGGCGGGCGTGACGCCGAAGCGCCCCGACGCGACCTGCTTGATCTTCGACATCTTCTCGGTGCCGTAACGCGCGGGATCTTCGCCGCCTTCGCCGGAGTTGCTGCGCGCGCCCAGCCGGTTCATCGCGATAGCCAGCGCCTCGTGCGCCTCGGGCGACAGCGCGCCCAGCGACATGCCGGCGGAGTCGAAGCGCTTCAGGATCGCCTCGACCGGCTCCACCTCGTCCAGCGGCACCGGCGCACCCAGCGGCTGCACCGCGAGCAGGTCGCGCAGCGCCGAGGCCGGGCGACGATCGACATGATCGGCATAGGCGCGGTAATCCGCCGGATCGCCCGAACGCACCGCCAGTTGCAGCGAGGCGATCACCTCCGGGTTGTACATGTGGTACTCGCCGCCGTGCATGTACTTGTAGATGCCGCCGGCGCGCAGCGGCTGCGCCGCGTTCCACGCCTCGGCGGCGAGCAGTTGCTGCTCGTGCTCCAGTTCGGCGAAACCGGCGCCGCCGATGCGCGAGGGCGTGCCGGGGAAGCACAGCGCCACCACTTCCGGCGCCAACCCCACGATCTCGAACAGCTGCGCGCCGCGGTAGCCGGCGATGGTGGAGATGCCCATCTTCGAAAGGATCTTCAACAGACCCTTGCGGATGCCGCGGCGGTAGCTGCGGCCGATCTCCAGCCGGTCGCCGTCGATGTGGCCCTCGCGGCCCAGCTCGAACAGGCTCTGGTAGGCCAGCCACGGGTAGATCGCGGTGGCGCCGAAGCCGAGCAGGCAGGCGAACTGGTGCGAATCGCGCGGCGTGGCGGTTTCCACGATGAGGTTGCACTGGCAACGCAAGCCCTGCTCGACCAGGTGCGCGTGCACCGCACCGGTGGCGAGCAGGGAATGGATCGGCAGCTGGTCGCGCTCGGGGTAGCGGTCGCTGAGGAACACCAGCGCGTTGCCCTCGCGCACCGACTGCGCCACGTCCTCGCACAACTTGTGCAGCGCCGCTTCCAGCCCCAGTTCCGGCGCGTACATCAGGTCGAAGCGCGGTGTGTCGACGAACTGCGGCAACGCCAGCAGCTGGCGCAGCTTGCGTTGGGAGAGGATCGGCGAGTTGATCAGCACCTGCTTCGCGTTCTCGGGCTTCAGCTCGAACACGTTGCCTTCCGCGCCGATCTGGGTGACCAGCGACATCACCAGCTTCTCGCGCAAGGGATCGATCGGCGGATTGGTGACCTGGGCGAAGGCCTGGCGGAAGCGGTCGAACAGCGGGCGCACCTGCCGCGACAGCGCGGCGACCGGGGTGTCGTCGCCCATCGAGCCGGTGGCCTCGGCCTCGAGTTCCGCGATCACCTTCAGCACCGTCTCGCGCTCCTCGCGCGACAGGCCGTACAGCTTCTGGTAGCAGCGCAGCTGCTCCACCGGCAGCGGCTCGGCGGCCAGCGAGGGGTCGATCAGGTCCGATTCCAGGTAGCTCACGCCGGCGCGCAGCCAGTCGCGGTACGGCGCGCGGGCACGGTTGATCGCGTCGATGTCGGCGTCGCGCAGCAGGCGATGCTCGCGAAAATCCACCGCGATCATCTCGCCCGGCGCGAGGCGGCCCTTGGCGACCACGCGCGCCGAGGGCATGTCCCACAGGCCCGCCTCGGAGGCGATGATGAAATGGTTGTCGTCGGACAGCGCCCAGCGCGCGGGGCGCAGGCCGTTGCGGTCCAGCGTGCAGGCGGCGTAGCGGCCGTCGCACATCACCAGGCCGGCGGGGCCGTCCCAGGGTTCGCTGTGCAGCGCGTAGTACTCGTAGAACGCCGCGAGATCCTCGTCGATGTTCTCGCGCGCGGCGAACGCCGGCGGCACCAGCACGCGCATCGCGGCGAGCAGGTCGAGGCCGCCGGCCAGCAGCACCTCCAGCGCGTTGTCCAGGCTTTCCGAATCCGAACCCTGCTGGCGCACCAGCGGGCCGAGATCGCCCAGCTCCACCCGTGGCGAACGCCAGATCGACGCGCGCGCCTGCATCCAGCGCCGGTTCGCGCGTATGGTGTTGATCTCGCCGTTGTGCGCCAGCAGGCGGAACGGCTGCGCCAGCCGCCACTGCGGCGTGGTGTTGGTGGAGAAGCGCTGGTGGAACACCACCGCGTCCGCGACCAGCGCCGGATGCACGAGATCGGCGAACACCTCGCGCAGCCGACCCGGCGCGGCCATTGCCTTGTAGCCGATCAGCTCGGCCGTCAGCGTCACGACGTAGAACTGCGGATCGTCGGCCAGCGCGGCCTCGGCGCGGCGGCGCGCGCGGAACAGCGCGCGCTCGAACGCTTCCTCGTCCATGCCCTCGCCCGCATCCACGAACAGCTGGCGCACGTGCGGCCGTGCCGCGGCGGCCAGCGGACCGCAGGCCTCCTCGTTCACCGCCACCTCGCGCCAGCCCGCCACGCGCACGCCTTCCTCGGCGAGATGCCGTTCCAGCACGCTCGCCGCGGCGGCGTCCTTCGGGTCGAGGAACACCAGCCCCGCCGCGAAGCGTTCGCCCAGTGCGATGCCCGCCTCGTCCGCCAGCGCGCGCAGCCAGGCCTGCGGACGGCGGATCAGCACGCCGCAGCCGTCGCCGCTCACGCCGTCCGCGTTCACCGCGCCACGGTGCGAGAGTTTCGCCAGTGCCTCGAACGCGGTATCGACCACCCACGCGCTGGCGCGGCCGTCGATCTGCGCCACCAGACCGAAACCGCAGCTGTCGTGCTCGAACGCCGCGTCGTACAGGCTTGTTCCACCGGACTGCTTCATCTTGCTCACTCGCGGGATGGCAGGGCACAGAAGGCCAGCGGCGCCGGAGCGCCGGACTGGATTCATGGATTACGGCTCGACTACAACACAATTGCTGCGTCGCGTCAAAGCCTTCTATACGGCCAAATGAAATAGCTGTCGCGACAGCCCCGTCGCCGCCAGCCGTGGCGCGGCCATTTCCCGCGCCGCGGCGGGAAACGTGGGCGCTCAGCGCCCGCCGGGCGCGGCGTCGCCGCCAAGCATCAGCAGCACCAGTTTGTGCCCGGCGCCGGCCACGGGCAGCAGGGTCGCCTGTTCGTACTGCACGCAGCCCCATTGCGGATGGTGGAAGCGGCGGCTGCCACCCTCGCGCGCCAGCACGCCATAGCGCTCCCAGCCGGCCGCGAACACCGGGCTGGCCGCACGCAGCTCGGCGAGCAGGGCGACGAGCCCGGCATCGTCCGGATACAAGGCCGTGTCCGCGCGAAACTCGTCCACCAGGCGGTTGGCGCGCGCCTCCCAGTCGTCGATGAAATCGCGCGCGCCGGGGTCGAAGAACACGTAGCGCAGCAGGCAGGGCTCGCCGCTGGCCGCCCATGGCGCGAACAGTTCGGCCGCCGCCGGGCTCCAGGCGCAACGGCGCCAGGCGCGATCCAGCAGGTAGGCCGGCATCGGCATTGCCTCCACCATGCGTTGCAACGCCGGCGGCGCGGTCGGCGCAGCCACGGCCGCGGCAGGATCTCGCCGCCGCGCCAGCTCGAACAGATACGCGCGCTCGGCCGGCGCCAGTTGCAGCACCTGTGCCAGCCGCGCCAACGCGGCGCCGGAGAGCGCGATGTCGCGCCCCTGCTCCAGCCACGTGTACCAGGTGGTGCTGATACCGGCGTGGCTGGCCACTTCCTCGCGGCGCCAACCCGGCGTGCGCCGCCTCACCGGCCCCGGCGCGCCGCTCGCCGGCGGCAAGGCCTCGCGGCGCGCGCGCAGGAAGCGCCCGAGCTGGCGGTGCGGATCGTCGAGGGAGTCCAGGCTGGTAGCGTCCATACCGGGATAATCGCGCAACTTGCCGGCCGCGCGCATCGTTTGCAGCATGGCTGCGCCGGCGCATTGCCGGCGACAGCGCGCAGGAGCCTCGCCATGAACCAGACCGCCGATTTCGCCGCCACGCATTACGGCCCGCGCGCGCAGGACTACGTGGCCAGTGCCGTGCATGGCAGCGGCGCCGACCTGGACCAGATCGCCGCCGCCCTGCAAGGCCACGCGGACGCCCGCGTGCTCGACCTCGGTTGCGGCGGCGGCCATGTCGGCTACCGGGTGGCACCGCTGGTGCGCGAGGTGGTCGCCTGCGACCCCACCGCCAGCATGCTCGAAGCGGTACACGCGACCGCGACCGAGCGCGGGCTGCGCAACATCGAGGTGCGCCAGGCCGCCGCCGAACGGCTGCCCTTTGCGGACGGCGAGTTCGACGCCGTGCTGTCGCGCTTCAGCACCCACCACTGGCGCCAACGCGATGCCGGCCTGCGCGAGGCGCGCCGCGTGCTCAAGCCCGGCGGCCTGGCGATCTTCGTCGACGTGGCGGCGCCGGAGGATGCGCTGTTGGACACCCACCTGCAGGCCATCGAACTGCTGCGCGACGTGTCCCACGTGCGCAACTACCGCCCCAGCGAATGGGTGACCTCGCTGGCCGCCGCCGGCTTCGCGCCTGCCGGCCTGACCCTGCGGCGGCTGCCGCTGCGTTTCGACGACTGGGTAGCGCGCACCCGCACCGACGCGGCCCACGTCGCGGCGATTCGCAGCCTGCAGCAAGGCGCCCCGGACGAAGTGCGCGCGTATTTCGCGATGGACGCGGACGGCAGCTTCACGGTCGACAGCCTGACCCTGGTTGCGCACGCCGCCTGATCCGGCAGCGCATCCGCCCGCTGGCGCCTCCCGTCGTTTCCACTAGACGATGGGGCGCCGTGGTTGTTCGCACGCGCGATCTGGCGCGACTGCGCGCTGCACGTCATTTCTTGCGCCAATCGCATCTTCCTTTTGTTGCATGGCTGTCATTTCCGGGGGCCAGCATGCCGCTCCGCGCATCGCCGCCACTTGCCGGAATAACCCATGCCCCTGATTTCGCCCGCCGCCCGCCGCTACGGCTTCGCCCTGCTCGCCTTCGCCATCGTCGGCGCACTCGCGGCGCCCGTCCACGCGGACGACGCCAGCTCCGTGCCCTCGCCGCAGGACGCCAGGAACCTCGGCGCGGTCAAGGTGACCGCGGCCACCACCACGATCGTAGTGCCCGCCCAGGCTTCGACCCTCGCCACCGAGCCGCAGTCGCTGATCGGCAGCCTGTACCTGCAGGAGAACATCCCGCCCAGCGGCGACTACACCGACGCCATCGCGATCTCGCCCAGCGTCTCCACCGTGGCGCCGAACGGGCCGGGCCTGATGGAAGCGGCGCAGGTCAACCTGCGCGGCTTCAACGACGGCGAATACAACGTCACCTTCGACGGCCTGCCGTGGGGCGACTCGAACGACTTCACCCACCACTCGACCAGCTACTACACCAACCGCGACACCGGCGGCATCGTCGTCGACCGCGGCCCCGGCACGGCCTCCACACTGGGCAACGCCACCTTCGGCGGCACCGTGGCGGTGACTTCGAAGGATCCGACGGCGGATTTCGGCATCGAACCTTGGCTCAGCTTCGGTAGCTGGAACACCCGCACGGAAGGCGCCGAGCTCGACACCGGCCGCATCGACCGGACCGGCGGCACCACCGCCCTGCTGATTGCGCAGAACGGCGACTCGGACGGCTATCTCAGCTATGCCGGCCAGCGCCGGCAAAATGTGATGGCGAAGATCGTGCAGCCGCTCGGCGACCACCTCACGCTGACCTTCATGGGCCTGTACAACAAGCTGCACCAGTACGTGCCGTTCGGCGCCACGCTGGCCGAGCTGCAGCAGTACGGCCCGAACTACGGCTTGAGCAACGATCCCGCCAGCCAGGACTACTACCGTTACAACCGCGACGAGATCAACACCGACATGGGCTACGTCGGCCTGCACTACGCGGACAACGGCTGGACGGTCGACGACAAGGTCTACACCTACGGCTACAACCACTTCGGCTTCAACGGCGTCGACCCCAACGGCGAGACGCCGAACGGCACGGTGTACGGCGCCAACGACGTGCCCGGCCAGCGCATGCGCAACTGGTACCGCTCCTGGGGCGACATCTTCCGCCTCGTGAAGGAATTCGGCCCGGGCGAACTGCACACCGGCTTCTGGTACGACCACCAGGACAACCTGCGCTGGCAGGTCGAGACCGACGAGACGCTGGACGGCGCGCTCAACGGCATCCCGGCCAGCACCGCGGTCGACCGCCGCATGAACGACACGCTGCGCACCTTCCAGCCCTACCTCGAATACCAGTGGAACTTCACCGACACCGCCTGGCTCACCGGCGGCGTGAAGGACGTGAACTTCAAGCGCAGCATCGACGCCACGGTGAACCAGAAGACCGGCCTGCCGCTGCAGTACGGCAAGACCTGGAACAAAGTACTGCCCTCGCTGGCCGTGCACTGGCAGTTCGTCGACCACTGGACGGCCTACGCGCAATGGGCCAAGGGTTTCCTCGCGCCCAACCTCAACACGTTCTACACCAGGGACCCGCAGGGTAGCGACGTCAAGCCGCAGGGCACCACCAACGTCCAGCTCGGCACCACCTGGAGCGACGACCGCCTGAACCTGTCGACCGACGTCTACAAGATCGACTTCACCAACAAGATCGAGAGCCGCAAGATCGGCGGCATCAGCTACTTCTACAACGCCGGCGGTGCCACCTACAAAGGCCTGGAGCTGGAAGGCAGCTACCTGCTCGGTGCCGGCCTCAGCCTGTACGCGAACGGCTCGCTCAACCGCGCGATCGACAACGACACGAACCGGTGGCTACCGAACGCACCGCACAAGACCGCGGCGCTGGGCCTGATCTACCGCGATGGCCCGCTGTATGCCTCGCTGGTCGACAAGTTCGTCGGCCAGCGCTACGGCGACAGCGGCGAGACCCAGCGCATGGGCGGCTATGCGGTCACCAATTTCGCCGCCAGCTACACCTTCGCGCCAGACGGCAGCGCGCTCAAGGACGTGCGCGTCGGCGTGCAGGTCGGCAACGTGTTCGACAACAAGCACATCTACGACCTCGCCGGCTACACCGCGCAGGACAACACGCCGCTGTACTTCACCATCCCCGAACGCAACTACCAGCTCATGCTGTCGGCGAGGTTCTGACGATGCGCAAACCGATCCTGCTTTCCCTGCTGTTGCTCGCCGCCCTGCCCGCGTTCGCCGCCGACGGCAACGGGCCTGCGGTCGACCTCGCGGCGTTGCTGCCCCCGCCGCCCGCCGCCGGCTCCCCGGCGGCACGGCGCGACCTCGACGGCGTGCTCGCCGCGCAGGCCCACCGCACGCCCGCGGAAATCGCCGCGGCGCAAGCCGACCGGCTGCACAGCGTATTCCGCTTCGCCGACGTGTTCGGCGCGTTGTTCACGCCGCAGCAGCTGCCGCGTACGGCGGCGTTCTTCGCCCGCGTGGCGGCCTACGACAAGGGCGAGGTGAAGGCCGTGAAGGCCTTCTGGCGCCATCCGCGCCCCGTGCTGGTGTCGCATGCGGTGCATCCGCTGAGCCAGGAGCAGCCGGACGACTGGAGCTACCCCAGCGGCCATGCCACGCTGGGCTACACCGAGTCGGTGCTGCTGGCGAACATGGTGCCGGAACGGCGGGCGGCGATCTTCGCGCGCGCCGACCTGTACGCCCACCACCGCATCGTGATGGGCGTGCACTACCCCAGCGACGTGGAAGCCGGCCGCCTCGCCGGCACCGTGCTCGGCGGGCGACTGCTGGACGATCCCGTCTGGCAGGCGGATTACGCGGCGGCGCGCGCCGAGCTGCGCAAGGCGCTGGCGCTGCCGGCGGCCACGGCCGTCGCGGCCCGCTGACGGCCACCCGCATCCATCGCATGAACGACCGGCCCGCGGGCGGCTCGCCGCCGTCCGCGGGCTCGGCGATAATCGGCCGATGCCCAGCCCTGTCCGCGTCGCCCGCCTTCCCGCCCTCTTCGTACTGGCACTGAGCGCCGCACTCGCCGTCGCACCGGCCTTGGCGCGGCAGGACAAGAGCCAGGCCGAGCAGGCCGCGGCGAAGCAGAAGCTGAGCAACGTGCACCAGGAAGTGCAGGCGCTTGGCAAGCAGCAGGCCGCCACTGCCGCGCGTCGCGACCAGCTCAATACGGAACTGGCGAAGCAGACCACCGCCTTGTCCGCCGCCGCACGCGCCCTGCGCCAGACCGACGCCGAGATCGCCGCCAAGCAGCGGCAACTCGAACAGTTGCAGCAACAGCGCGCCGACCTGCGGCAGAAGCTGGCCGGACAGAAGGCCGCCATCGCCGACCTGCTGCGCGCCAGCTACGCGCTGGGCCACGGTTCGGACCTGCGCCTGCTGCTGGACAACGAGGACGTGGGCCGCATCGCGCGCGCCCTGGTCTATTCGAAATACTTCCAGCAGGACCGCATGCAGAAGGTGCAGCAGCTGCTGGCCAGCCTCGCCCAACTGCAGGCGCTGGAAAGCCAGATCACCGCCGAACAACAGGCGTTGCAGGCCCAGCGTGCCCAGCGCGAACAGCAGAACCGGCAGCTGGCGAAGCAGCGCGCCGCGCAGCAGAAGCTGGCCGCCGAAACCGACGCCACCTACCAGGACCAGGCGCAGCGGCTGGCCGCGCTGAGGCAGGACGAGCACTCGCTCAACGCCCTGGTCGACCGCCTGCAGAAGCAGATCGACCAGGCCATGCGCGAGGCCGCCGCCCGCGAAGCCGCGCGCCAGGCGGCCGCGCGCAAGCACGGCGGCAAGGCGCCGCCGCCGATCGCGGTGGGCGGCGCGGGCGCCGACATTCGCGGCAACCTGCCGTGGCCGGCGGCGGGCGCGGTGCACAGCTACGGCAACGGCGTGCTGATCCGCGCCACCGGCGGCAGCGAGGTGCGCGCGGTGGCAAACGGCCGGGTGGTCTACGCCGGCTTCCTGCGCGGCTACGGCATGCTGCTGATCCTCAACCACGGCAACGGCTGGATGAGCATGTACGGCAACAACGAAACCCTGCTGCACAACGTGGGCGATGCGGTCACCGCCGGCCAGGCGGTGGGCACCGCCGCGCCGCCCACCGGCATCAACACCGGCGTGTATTTCGAGCTGCGCCGCGACGGCCAGCCGGTCGACCCGCGCAGCTGGCTGGCCCAGCATCGCTGAGCCCCCGGTTCAGCCAGCACCGTTGACGGCCGCCTGCCATCGTCGCAGGCTGGCGGTGTCGAAACCTGCTGCCCGCACGACGGGCGCATCCCCTTCCCCGGAGTCGTTCCATGCGGTTTTCCACCTACAGCCTGTGCGCGCTGCTGCTGGCGGCGCCGTTCGTCCATGCGCAGACCGCGCCGGCACCGGCCGCGAGCGCGCCCGAACCGCCCACCGACCTGGCACCCGCCCATGTTCGCGCCGATGCGCCCGCCAAGCCCGCCGACAACCAGGTCGACCTGCAGGACATCCGCCGCTTCAGCCGCGTCTACGACATCGTGCGCCAGGCCTATGTGGAGCCGGTGAGCAACCACGCGCTGATGAAGGACGCGATCACCGGCATGCTCGCCGGGCTCGATCCGCACAGCGAATACCTGGACAAGGAAGGCCTGGCCCAGCTCGACGAGGACACCACCGGCCAGTACAGCGGCCTCGGCATCGAGGTGCTGCAGCAGGACGGCGGCCTGCTGATCGTCACCCCGATCGACGACACGCCCGCCTCCCGCGCCGGCATCAGGCCCGGCGACAGCATCGTGAAGATCGACGGCGTGCTGGTCGACCCGCAGAACGTGGACGACATGTTCAAGAGGCTGCGCGGCAAGCCCGGCAGCAAGATCACGCTGACCATCGTGCACAAGGGCAGCGACAGCCCGGTGGATATGCACCTGACGCGCGAGAACATCGCGATCACCAGCGTCAAGGTGCACCAGCTCGAACCGGGCTACGACTACATCCGCATCACCCAGTTCCAGAGCGACACCGCCGCCGACCTCGAGCGCAAGCTGGCTGCGCTGGTCGGCAAGGACGGCGCGCCGAAGGGCGCCGTGCTCGACCTGCGCAACAACCCGGGCGGCCTGCTCACCGCCGCCGTGGGGGTGAGCGACGACTTCCTCGGCTCCGGCACCATCGTCACCACGCGCGGCCGCCTGGCCGACTCCAACATGAGCTTCAGCGCGCACCCGGGCGACCTGCTCAACGGCGCGCCGCTGGTGGTGCTGGTGAACCACGGCACCGCCTCCGCCGCCGAGATCGTCTCCGGCGCGCTGAAAGACAACCACCGCGCCCTGCTGATCGGCCAGCGCACCTTCGGCAAGGGCGTGGTGCAGACCGTGCTGCCGCTGGATGCCGACCACGCGGTGAAGATCACCACCGCACGCTACTACACGCCCAACGGCACCTCGATCCAGGCCGAAGGCATCAAGCCCGACATCCCGCTCGCCGACCTTAGCGTGCGCAAGGCCGACGCGGCGGCCGAGCTTATCAGCTCCGAGGCCGACCTGCCCAACCATCTCGCCAACGAGAACGCGAAGGCCGGCGGCAACATCGACGCCGACGGCAGCGCCGCCGAGGGCACGCTCGCCACCAGCGACTACGCGCTGGCGCAGGCGCTCAACGTGCTGAAGGGCATGGCGCTGGGGCGCGGGGCGGCGGTGCCGGCGGCGAAATGAGCACCATCGTTGCAATGGCCTCTATGACACCGGAACAGGAAACCGCACGAAAGAAGCAGCTCGTGTCTGCAGCCAAGGCTCTATTGTCACTACAGGTAGGCATCAGCATCGGCAGCTTGCGCATAAGCAAGATTCTTCTTTGGCTGGGACTTCAAAGCGACGAGCACTTTCAGGTCTTCCATCAGTTCAATCGAGCAATTCTCGGCTTCCCTGTCGGCAACGAACGGTTACTCTGGGCGTATCCAGCACTACTGGAGCACGACGCTGAGCTCGCCAGAATTGAAGCCGAGTTCAGACCAAGACTCCTCAACGCTTGCATTGCGATCATCAACCAGTACGGTTGACAGTTCATTCGTGAAAGCGACTTTCCCCGAGCCGCATCGAGACCGAAAGCCCCCTACAGCCGCCCGCCCTGATCGGCGACCAGCAATTCCGCCGGCAGCGGCAGCACTTCCAGCCCACGCGCGAACAGCATCGCCTGGAAACGCTCGCCCATGCGGTCGGGCAAGGTGAGCCGCTTCACTTCCTGCGCCAGCCGGTAGCGCGCCGCCTCATCGGCGGCTTCGGCATGCGCTGCCTCGAAGGCCTCCTGCAGGCCGCTGGCGATCAGGAACTGCGCCTGCGGCAGGTAGGCCGCCACGCCGAAGCCGGCGCTGTTGCCGGCCTCGGCCAGCGCGGTGAAATCCACCGAGGCGGTGAGGTCGTTGAGGCCGGGCAGCCACAGCGGATCGCCGTGCGCGTGGTGGCGGTAGTGCGCCATCAGCGTGCCGTCGCGGCGATCCGGCTGGTAGAACTCGCGGCGCACGTAGCCGTAGTCGACGAACAGCATCACGCCGGCTTCCAGCGAACCGGCCACCGCCTGCAGCCAGTACGGCAGCTGCGGCAGGATCTCGGTGCGGTAGCCGTCGGCGAAATCCGCACCGAGGTCGCGTTCGACGTGGCGCACCGCGCCGGCCACCAGCGCGTCGGCGGGACGGTCCACGCGCATCAGCCGCCCTTCGCCGTCCAGCGCCACGTGTTCCTCGTACACCTCGCCGCCCTTCATTGCGATGCGCGTGGCGGGCAACGCGTCGATCACCTCGTTGGCGAACAGCACACCGCGCCAGCCGTGGTCGGGCGGACCATCCAGCCACCTGACGCGTGCGTTGAGTTCGGCCGGCAACGCGGCGGCGAGGCGCTCGCGCTGGCGTTCGCGCAGGTCGGCGCTGGGTTCGAGGATCAGGTAGCGATGCGGCAAGCTGCCGCCTGCGGCGAACGCCTTGAGCGCCGCCGCCGCGAACGCGCCGCTGCCGCCGCCGAGTTCGAGGAAGTTCGCCTCGCCGCCCAGCGTGTCCAGCACCGGCATCACCGCATTCACCACACAGCGCGCGAACAGTTCGCCCAGTTCCGGCGCGGTGACGAAATCGCCCGCCTCGCCGAACTTGGTCTTGCCCGCGCTGTAGTAGCCCAGCCCCGGCGCGTACAGGCTGCGCTCCATGAACTGCGAGAACGGCATCGGCCCGTGCGCGGCGATCTGCTCGCGCAACTGGCGCAGCAGGCGGTCGGAATGCGCGCGCTCGTCGGCGGAAGGTTCGGGGAGTCGGGAGGCCATCGGTCGCTTCATCGCCGGGAAACGCAACAAGCATAACGGATGCCCCTGCGCAGCCTCGTGGAGGCTTACCGCGAGATTGGCCCCTCTCCCAACCCTCTCCCCGAAGGGGAGAGGGCACAAAGTCAGAAATCCTTCTGCAGGCTGAGGTACAGGCCCCGGCGCGGTCCGAACTGCGGCGCGCCGACGCCGACGCCGGTGCCGTCGCGCAGTTCGTAGGTGCGGTCCAGCGCGTTGATCAGCGCCAGCTGCGTGTGCAGCTTGCCGAAACGGTCGAACGCGAAGTCGTGCGACACGTTGAGGTTGAGCTGGAAATAGGCTGGCAGACGAGCACCGTTCGGCACCGTGCCGTCCCTGCGCAGGCCGCTGCCGAACAGATAGTCGGCGCCGACCTTGGTGCTGCCGCTCAATGCGTAGTTGACGCCACCGGAGGAGGTCCAGGTCTGGTCGTGGTCGAGATGGATGTAGTTGTCGGCGATGTAGGCCAGGTCGTCCACCGCGAAGTTGTACTGGCTGGTGATCACCCGCTTGCCCATCGCACGGCTGTAGGCGAGGTTGAAGTAGGCCGAGAGCGGGCCATCGCCGTAGTTGGCGGTGAATTCCACGCCGCCGATGTGGCCGCGGTCGTAGTTGAAGGTGGAATAGACCAGCGCGGCGCCGAACTGGCCTTCGTCCTGCAGGCGCTGAACCTGGCGGTAGTAGGTGTCCAGGCCCAGCGTCCAGGCCGGCCCGACGTTCTGCGAAACGCCCACGTCGAAGTAGTTCGCGCGCTCGGCCAGCGGCGTCGCGTTGCCGGGGTTGGATACCGCGTTGGTGGTGCCGTCGAACCTGGCGATGTTGGCGGTGGTGATCATCTCCGTGGCCGGCGGCGTGAAGTAGCGCGAGTAGCCGGCGTGCACCGTGGTGCTGCCGGTGGCCTGCCACACCACGCCGAGGCGCGGGCTGAGCTGGCTTTCGCTGTCGCCGGCCAGGGTGTAGCTGTCGCCGCGCAGGCCGTAGTTGACGGTCCAGTCCTGGCCGATGCTCCACTCGTCCTGGATGTAGCCGGACCAGGTCCTGGCCGTGAGCCGGTTGTCGTCGACGATGTTGATCGGCGTGGTGCTGGTCTGGTTGCCCGCGGCGTCGGCCGGGAACACCCACGCGTTGTTGCCGCTGAAGGCGCGTTCGAAGCTGCCGTAGATGCCGTAGCGCAGCGTGTTGCTGTCGCCCAGCGGGGTGGCGAAATCCGCTTGCAGGGTGCTGGCGCGGTTGCTGCGGCTCACCGCCGAGGCGACGCCGTTGAACATCAGGTCGCCGACCAGGTCCGGAGTGAAGGCCACGCTGGTGTAGCGCTGGCCCAGCGAGACCTGGTAATCGGTCGAACCCAGCTTGCCCTGCAGCGACAGCACGCCGAAGCGGGTGTTTTCGCGCTGCTGCTCGTTGAGGTTGGCCGAATCGAAATCGGTGATGCCGAGATAACCGAACGCCTGCGCAGCGTCTGGCCGGTTCGGGATCTGGAAGCGGTTGTTCGCCACGCCGAACATGAAGGACAGGCGCGTGTCGTCGTCGATCAGGTAGGAGATGTCGCCGAAGCCCTTCACCTGGTTGGTATGGTCGTGGATCGGCTTGCGGCTGGGCGCGGGGTTCTCGATGCCCACGTCGCTCTCGAGGTAGTTGCCGGTGAGGTACCAGCTCCAGCGGTCGTTGCTGCCCCAGATCGAGGCATTCGGATTCAACGTGCCGGACGAGCCGCCGGTGACGCCCACGCTGCCGCCGTTGCCGAGGTCGTGGCCGCTCCTGGTGGTGATGTCCACTACCGCGGCGGTACGCAGGCCGTACTGCGCGGGCAGCGCGCCGTCGAGCAGGCTCACGCTCTGGATGGTGCGCGCGTCCAGCGTCTGGCCGAAGCCGGAGATCGACTCGGGCACGATCACGCCATCGATGCGGTACTGCAGGTTCGCGTGGTCGCCGCGCACGTGCAGGCCGCCGTAGGAATCCTGCACCACGCCAGGCGCCTGCAGGATCACCTGGTTCACGGGCGTGGAGGCGCCCAGCGGCAGCGCCTGGATCGACTTCTGGTCGATCACGTATTGGCTGGAGCCCGTGTCCGGCGACAGCGCGTTGCGCGCCTGGTCCAGCGCGGCGGAGACGCTGATCGCGCCGAGCTCGTGCACCTTCGGCGCCGGCCGGTTGCGCGAGGCAGCCGCGCCGTCGTCGGTCGCGGCGGGGGCGGTGACGGGCGTGACACCGTCGGCGTGGGCGCGAAGAGCAGGCGCGATGCACAGCGCGGCGGCAAGGCTCAACGCGATCGGAGAGAGCTTCATGGGCAGGGATTTCCTTGGGTGCGACGGTGCGTCGAAGCGGCCGGGTCAATGTAGGTAATGTTATAACATTACTATCGCGAGCCCAAGTCGACCCGGGCCACAAGTCACGGCCTGCGATGACGCCGGTGCGGATTGAGCCCCGCTTCATACCGACGCCCTAGACTGGTTTCCTCGCGCGCCACGCCAGCGCATCCACGGAGTGCGCCATGAACCAGCGACACCCGCCCGACGCCGAACGCCCCGACAGCAGCCGGCAGGTGCCGGCCGTGATCGGCAAGCACGAGGAAGCGAACCGGGTTACCCAGGCGATCCTCGATTTCGTCAGCCACATCCCCCGCAGCAAGGTGGACGCCACCACCGACCCGAAGGTGCAGGCGCGCGCGATCGCCGGTCGCGCCGCCCAGCGCGCCGCGCTCACCGCCGGCTCGCTGGCGCTGCCGCCCGGGCCGCTGGGCTGGCTCACCGTGCTGCCGGAACTGGTGGCGATCTGGAAGCTGCAGGCGCAGATGGTCAGCGACATCGCCGCCGCCTACGGCCGCCACGCCGAACTGGGCCGCGAGCAGATGCTGTACTGCCTGTTCCGCCATACCGCGGCGCAGGCCTTCCGCGACCTGGTGGTGCGCATGGGCGACCGCCTGCTGTTCCGCCGCATGTCGCAGACGGTGCTGGAACGCATCGCCAGGCACCTGGGCGTCAAGCTCAGCCGCCGCGCGCTGGGCGAAGGCGTGTCGCGCTGGTTGCCGGTGATCGGCGCACTGGGCGTGGGCGCCTACGCCTACTACGACACCGGACAGGTGGCCGCCACCGCGATCGAGCTGTTCGATGGCGGCATCGAGCGCTGCAACGGCGACGCGCCGGTGCAGCCGCCATCGCCTGCGCGCAGGCTTGCCGGCGCGGTGCGCAAGGCCGCCTCGCGCAAGCGCAACACGTCGCCAAACGAGGACTGAAGCGTCACCACGGGTGACGCGATGGCGCCGTTCCGGCAAGCTGTCGGCATCCGCCGCCGCGCAGGAATCGCCGCATGTCGTCACGTCCCGAACGCCCCGTCGCCCTGGTCACCGGCGCCGGTCGGCGCGTGGGCGCGGTGATCGCGCGCACGCTGCACACGGCCGGCTACGACCTCGCCCTGCATTGCCGCCGCTCGGTGGCGGAAGCCGAGGCGCTGGCTGCGGACCTGGAGCGCGCGCGCGTCGACAGCACCCTGGTGCTGCAGGCCGAACTGGCCGATCCGCACGCGCTGCCCGCGCTGGTGGACACCGCGCTGGCCCGCTACGGCCGGCTCGACGCGCTGGTCAACAACGCCTCGGCGTTCCACCCTACGCCCGTGGGCACGGCCACCGCGGCACAGTGGAACGAGCTGTTCGCCTCGAACGCGCAAGCGCCGTTCTTCCTCGCCCAGGCCGCCACGCCCGCGCTGCGCGCCACGCATGGCGCAATCGTGAACCTGGTGGACATATACGCCGAGCGCCCGCTGGCGGATCACCCGATCTACTGCATGGCGAAGGCCGCGCTGGCGGCGATGACGCGCTCGCTCGCGCTCGACCTCGCCCCCGACATCCGCGTCAACGGCGTGGCGCCCGGCGCCGTGCTGTGGCCCAGCGACGGCAAGCCCTGCGCCGACCAGCAAGCGATGCTGGCGCGCACCCCGCTGGCGCGCTCCGGCTCGCCCGAAGATGTTGCGGGCGCCGTGCTCTGGCTACTGCGCGACGCACCCTACGTGACCGGCCAGATCATCCGCGTGGACGGCGGTCGCACGCTGTCGGCGTGAAGCAGATCCTGCCGTTCGCCTGATTCGGCATGTTCGCGAAACCGGACCCTCTCCCCTGCCCCTCTCCCGACGGGAGAGGGGAAAGCGCATGGGCTATTTCTTCGGGTGGAACGCCGATTCCAGCAGCGCCTGGTCGAAGCCGCCGCCCGTCTCGCCCGCTTCCGCGTAGCGGTACAGCGCCGCGGCGTAGATACCTTGCAGGGTGGACTGCACCAGGCCCAGCAGCATGAAGCCGATCACCACCAGCACGATCACCGGTGCGATGACCGCGATCGATTGCGAGGCGATCGCGCCGAACACCAGCACGGCCGCCAGCAAAGCCGCGACGAAGAACACCAGGGCGAACACCACGCCCAGGCCCACGTTGCCGATCACGTTCTCGCCCCAGGTCCGCTTGAGCAGTTCCGCGCTGCGCTTCACCGCATCGACCGGGCCCGTGCCTTCGCTGGCCAGCACCGGCACCACCAGGAAACTGGCCACCGTCCAGGCGAGGCCGAGCAGGCCCACCACGAAGCGGCCGATCAGGCCCAGCCGCTCCTGCAGCGCGCGCAGCAACAGGCCCACCGTGGCGGCGATCAGCGCGTAGCCGACGATGCCGCCCAGCCGCGAGCGTGCCAGCGCGAAACCTTCCGCCAGTCCGGCCGGTTCGCCGCGCAGGCGCGCCAGCGCTGTACCGGCCAGCGCGGTGTTGAAGAACACGATCACGAAGTACTGCACCAGGTAGAACGCGAACAGCAGCACGTAGTACCCCGGCGCGAAGCGGCGGCCGTCGAGCTCGGCGCCGTGGTGGCCGATCATCGCCAACACCACCGGCAGCAGGAAACTCGCCGCCACCACGATGCAGCACAGTCCCGACAGCAACGGAAACAGCAACAGCGACTTGTCCGAGCGCAGCACCGCCGCGCTCGCCTTCATCAACGCCCAGCTGCGGGCGAACTTTCCGGCCATGCTTCGACCCTCCATGCGATGGGAGCCGCTGTTCTAGCACCAGCCGCAAGGTGGCGACAGTGCGGAAGGATCAGAGCGGCTCGGCGACGAGCGGCTCGCGCTCCTTCGGGAACGCCACCCACAGCGCCGCCATCGTCTGCCCGCTGACGGGGTGGCGCACCTGCGGTGCGATGTCGGCCAGCGGTTTCAGCACGAAGGCGTGCCGGAGTTCCTTGCGCGGGATCTGCAGGTGACCCGGACCATCGATCACGCGCTCTTCGTACAGCACGATGTCCACGTCGAGTGTGCGGTCCGAATAGCGCGGCACGTCGCGGCGACGGCCGTGGCGGTCCTCCAGCGCGTGCAGCCAGTCGTTGAGCGCGATCGGCTCCAGATCCGTATCCAGCCCCACCGCGAGGTTCACGAAATCCGCGCCGTCGAAACCCACCGCGGCACTGCGGTAGGCCGGCGACACGACGACCGCGCCGAAGCGTGCGCGCAACTCGTCCAATGCCGCATGGAGGTAGCGATGCGGATCGAGGTTGGAACCCAGGCTGAGGTAGACGCGCGCCATGTCAACCCGGCCGCGCACCGCGCTCGATGCACACACCCACTGCCTTCGCGCCGCGCACCGCGCCGGGCTTGGACAGCTTCAGCCGCACCCAGCTCACCCCGAATTCCTCGCGGATGATCGCGGCGCAGCGCTCGGCCAGCGTTTCCACCAAGCCGAAGCTGGAAGCTCCGACGTAGTCGATCAGCCGCTTGGACACGTCCTTGTAGTTCAATGTGAGCGCAATGTCGTCGCTGGCGGCCGGCATGGTGTTGTCGAACGCCATCTCGATGTCGAACGCCAGCGTCTGGCGCACGCGACGCTCCCAGTCGTAGATGCCGATCACGGCGTCGATGCGCAGATCCTCGATGAAGACGATGTCCATGGCGGTGCGTGCGGCGGAATCAGGGTCGTACAGGGTCGGCGACTGCAGGCGCGGATGCAAGCCGGCGCCGTTTCACGCCGGCGGCACGCAGACGGATGCGCGACGTGCTAGATGTGGAGACCCATCCACAGCACGGGACCCGCCATGAGCACTCCTGCCAACGTGACGGCCGCCATCGCCAGCACGCCCTACACCGTCCGCCTGGGCGACGACCGCGGCCACCAGTGGCTGGCCGACGAGCCGGAAGACCTGCACGGCGCCAACGCCGGCCCGAACCCGCACCGACTGCTGCTTTCCGCGCTCGGCGCCTGCACCTCGATCACGCTGAAGATGTACGCCGAACGCAAGGGCTGGCCGCTGGACGGCGTCGAAGTGGCGCTGGACTTCAATCCCGACGGCAAGCCGGAGGACGGCAGCAGCCTGATCCGCCGACGCATCGCGGTGCATGGCGCCCTGGACGAGGCGCAGCGCGAACGCCTGCTGCAGATCGCCAACGCCTGCCCGATCCACAAGGTGCTGAGCGGCGAGATCCGCATCGACTCTGCGCTGGAACGAGCCTGAGCAGGGGCCTTTGCTCGTCATCCCGGCACAGGCCGGAATGACGAACAAAACCCGGAAGGCAGCCATTCCGCCCGTCGCAACGATGGAGATGCGATCATGGCGCATGACCGCCTTCGCCACGCTCCCGCTCCAGCCCGCCCTGCTCGCCAGCCTCGAAACCCTGGGCTATGCGGACATGACGCCCGTGCAGGAACAAAGCCTGCCGCCGATGCTGGCAGGCCGCGACGTGATCGCGCAGGCGCAGACCGGCAGCGGCAAGACCGCCGCGTTCGGGCTGGCCCTGCTGCAGGCGCTGCAGCCGGAAACGGTGCGCCTGCAGGCGCTGGTGCTGTGCCCCACGCGCGAACTGGCCGACCAGGTGAGCAAGGCGATCCGCAAGCTCGCCGCGAACATCCCGAACGTGAAGCTGCTGACCTTGTGCGGCGGCATGCCGCTGGGGCCGCAACTGGCCTCGCTCGCGCACGACCCGCACATCGTGGTGGGCACGCCCGGCCGCGTGCAGGAGCACCTGAAGCGCGGCAGCCTGCACGGCGGCGGCATCCAGGTGCTGGTGCTGGACGAGGCCGACCGCATGCTCGACATGGGCTTCAGCGAGGCGATCGACGACATCGTGGGGCGCATCGCGAAACATCACCAGACGCTGCTGTTCTCGGCCACCTACCCCGATGAGATCCGCGCCGTCAGCAAGCGTGTGCAGCGGGAGCCCGTCGAGATCACCGTGGAGGCGCCCGCCGACGCGAAGCCCGCGATCGAGCAACAGTTCGTCGAGGTGGAACCGGCGCACAAGCTGGACGCGCTGGCGCAGTTGCTCACCGGCGAGCGCGGACAGCACGCACTGGTGTTCTGCAACATGCGCAAGGACGTGGACGCGGTGGCGCAGGAGCTGGACCGGTGCGGGTTTTCCGCGCTGGCCCTGCACGGCGACATGGAGCAGCGCGACCGCGACGAGGTGCTGGTGCGCTTCGCCAACAAGAGCTGCAACGTGCTGGTCGCTACCGACGTGGCGGCGCGCGGGCTCGACATCGCCGCGCTGCCCTTGGTGGTGAGCTTCGACATCGCGCACGACCCGGACACGCACACCCACCGCATCGGCCGCACCGGCCGCGCCGGCGAATCGGGCCTCGCCATCACCCTGTGCACGCCGCGCGAGCGGCCGAAGGCGGCGAACATCGAGGCAGCCATGGGCTCGCCCTTGCCGTGGCGCACCTTCAAGCTCGCGCCGCCGCGCGGCAAGACGCTGAACCTCGCGCCGATGAAGACCCTGGTGATCGACGCCGGCCGCCAGGACAAGCTGCGCCCCGGCGACATCCTCGGCGCGCTCACCGGCGACGCCGGACTGGACGCAAACGACATCGGCAAGATCGACGTGTACGCCACCCGCGCCTACGTGGCGATCAGCCGCGCGCTGGCGAACAAGGCGCTGGAACGGCTGCGCGCGGGGCGCATCAAGGGACGCAACTTCCGGGTGCGCGCGCTGGGTTGAGCGCCAGCTGCCCTGGTTCCCGTCCGGGAAGGGCCGGAACGAAAACGCCTCCACCGCCGGCCAGACAAGCCTCGCCGGCAGGCGCCAGGCATTACAGCAACCAGTTGACCAGGCGATCCAGCCGCACCCGGCTCAGGCGGCGCAACAGGCGGCGCACCTCCGGCGGATAGCGCCGCGGGCTCTCCAGCGTGCGGTAGTCGGCGAGCCGGGAGGCGTGCCGGCGCAGCGCGGCCCACTCGGCCTCGTGCATCGCGTGCAGGTGGTGCGCTGGATCGCGCAGCAGCAGGCCGTTTTCCAGATCCAGCGCCCACGCGCGCGGATTGAGGTTGTGCCCGGTAAGCAGGGCCGCGTCGTCGTCGACGAGCAAGCCCTTCAGGTGGTAACTGTTGCCGCCGTCGCGCCACAGCCACAGGTTCAGCTGGCTGGTGGCGAGCTGCCGCGCATGCGCGCGGGCAAAGCGGCGCAGGTTGTTCTCGTAGAGATACGGCAGCAGGCCGATCGTGGTGAACGGCTGGCCCGGCGGGATGTAGAAATCGTTGGCGGTCTTGTCGCCCACCATGATGTCGATGCGGCAACCACGGCGCAGCGCCTGGCCCACCGCCGCGCGCACCGGCCGTGGCAGGTTGAAGTACGGCGTGAGCAGGATCACCCGTTCGCGCGCCTCCTGCAGCAGCGCCAGCACGGTCTCGTTGAGCGCGTTGTCGTTGCGGCCCAGACCCAGCAGCGGCGTCACCGTCACCTCGCCGTCCCGCGGCGTTTCGTCGGGCACCCCATAGGCGGCGGACTGCAGCGACTGGCGCAGCTCGCGGATCGCCGGCAGCAGCGCGCGCGTGGCCGGCGCATCCGGCGTGTCCAGCCGCGGCACGGCGGGATTGCCGGCGAAGTGGAGCCCGACGAAACCGGCCAGCGCGTCGGCGAGACCGCGATGCCGCAGCAGGTGGTAGCGGTCCAGCCGGTAGCGGCCGTGCCGCGCAAGATAGACGTCGTTGAGGCTGGCGCCGGTATACAGCACGGCATCGTCGATCACCCAGCCCTTCAGGTGCAGCACGCCCAGCAGCTCGCGGCCCTGCACCGGCACGCCGCGGATCTCCACGCCTTCGCCCAGCCGGCGCGCGAACTCGCGGTACATGCCCGCGTTGCCCTCGCTGTGCTGCTGGCCGATCAGTCCGCGACGCGCGCGATGCCAGTCCACGTACAGCGTGATGCGCAGCGCCGGCTGCCGCGCCTTCGCCGCGTACAGCGCTTCGAGCACCTCGCGGCCGCCATCGTCGTCCTGCAGGTACAGCGCCACGATCACGATGCGCCGCTCGGCCTGCGCGATCAGCTGCAACAAGGTCTGGCGGAAGGCAGCCGGGTCGGGCAGCGCCGTGATGGCATCGGCCGGCACGGCGAAGGCGGGCAGCCGATCCAGCGCCGCCGCATGGCGCCGTCGCGGCAACAGGCGGCGGGCAAAGCGGCCCGGGGCGTTCATCAAGCGGTTCATCGTCGCGCATGATGGCAAACCCGGCACGGACTTGCCTACTCGCTCGCCACCTCACCCCGCGTGCGGCTTCACCTCGATCGTGGCGGTCATGCCCGCGGCCAGCACCATGCCCTTGGGCAGCGCGGCGGTGTCGATCGCGATGCGCACCGGCACGCGCTGGGCCAGCCGCACCCAGTTGAAGGTGGGATTGACGTCGGCGAGCAGGTTGGCGCCGGTGGGGTTGTCGCTGTCGGTGATGCCGCGCGCGATGCCGGTGATGCGGCCCTTGAGGTGCACGCCGCCGGCCATCAGGCGGATGTCCACCGGGTCGCCCACGAGCAGCTGCGGCAGCTTGGTTTCCTCGAAGTAGCCGTAGATGTAGTAGCTGTGGCTGTCGACCAGCGCCATGCGCGCGGCACCGGCGGCGGCGTAGTCGCCCACGCGCACGTCGAGGTTGGTGACGTAGCCGTTCGCGGGCGCGCGCACCTCGGTGCGCTGCAGGTTGAGCTTGGCGAGGTCGACCTGCACCTGCGCCTGCTGCACCGCGGCCAGCGCCTGCTGCGCGGCGGCGCTGGCCTGCTGGTGCGACGCCTGCGCCTGCTGCAGGCCGGCCTGGGCGTTGTTGGCGGCGGCCACCGCGTTCTGCCGGTCCTCGGCCGAAATCACGCTCTGCTCGGGCATCTTCAGGCGGCGCTGCGCCTGTGCCTGGTACATCTCGTACTCGGCCTTGCTGCCGGCAATCGCGGCCGCGGCGGCCGCGGCGCCGGCGCCGGCCGCGCGGGCACTGGCCTCGGCGACGGCCAGGTTGGCCTCCGCCTGCTGCAGGGCGAGGATGTAGCGGTCGCGATCGATCGTCATCAGCACGTCACCCTTGTGCACGAACTGGTTGTCGTGCACCGGCACCGTGGCGACCAGGCCGGCCACGTCGGGCGCGATCTGCACCACGTCGGCGCGCACGCGGCCGTCGCGGGTCCACGGCGAATACAGGTAGTGCTTCCACAGCGCGTGGCCGAGTACGGTGGCGATCACCACCACCACGGCGGTGAACAGGAAGCGCAACAGCGATGACTTGTTCATGGCGTCACTTGATCAGCGAAGCAGCAGGAGTCCGGCGAGGCCGAACAGGCAGGCGAACAGGGCGAGGCGGAACAGCGGCGGGTGCCAGACGTAGCGGTACAGGCCGTAGCGGCCGATCAGCAGGTCCACCAGCACCATCAGCAGCAGGCAGCCGAGAAAGATCGGCAGCAGGCCGGGTACCAGCACGCCCTGGATGGCGATCTCACGCGGCACGGTCGGGCTCCCCGGCAGGCATCCAGGTGGCCAGCGGCGATTCGTCGTCGCGCAACGCGCCCAGCAACTGGTACAGGCGCGGGCGCAGCGCGGGCGTGGCGGCGCAGGCTTCGATCGCGGTGCGCGCGAGGTCCTCGGCCTGCTGCCGGCGCACCGCGTCGGGGTGGCGGTACAACTGCGCCACCGCCTGCACCGCGCGATCCACCGCCTCGCGCACCTCGACCGGGAAGCGGCCAGCCCGCAGCTGCTGGCGCAGCTCGATCAACGCGCGCCCGCTCTCGTGCACCGCCAACGCCCAGGCCAGCAGCTCGCGCGAGGCGCGGCTGCCCGGGCGCGTATGCACGATCGCCTGGTGGAACAGGTCGCGGCTCTCGCTCTCAAAGCGCCACGGCAGGCCGGCCAGTGGCGCGCTGGCGGCCTCGACCACCTGCTCGCGCAGGCGGCGGAACTGGCGCCGGCGCTGCCAGCCGCTGCCGGTGACGCGCGGCACGAACACGAAGGAAACCGCCGCCAGCGCCACGCCGGCCAGTTGCGCGATCGCGTCGTTGAACGCATGCGTGGGGTCGTACACCATGGGGTTCTTCAGCGCGAGGATGTAGACGATGCCGATCGCGAAGCCGCCTCCGATGCCGCTGTACTGGACGTGGGCGTTGAGCCACGGCCCGATCAGCAGCAGCGGCAGGGACGCCGCGATCAGCATCACGAAACCGTCGCTGCCCGGCAGCAACGCATACGCCACGACGAGGCCGGCGAGCATGCCGGCGGCATAGCCGGCCAGCATGGTGAACGCGGAAGCCAGCGGGTTCGGCATCGCCGCGAACAGGCCGCTGAAGACGGTGGCCAGCAGCATCGCGCTGACGCCGAAGGTCCAGCCGCTGGCGATCCAGAATGCGCTCAGCGTGGCCATGGTGAGGAAGGTGCGCAGCACCGCCACCATGGCACCGGTGGCGTCGTTGCCGCGGCGGAAATGCACGCGCTCCACGGCGCCGCGCTGCACGCGTGCACGCAGCGCCAGTTCCACCTCGACATAGCCGCACAGCTCGTCGAGGAAGCGCTTGAGCACCGTGGCGCCGGTATCGAACGCCAGTTGCGCGCGGCCAGGCGCCAGGCCCGTGCGCAGCTCCGCCTCCAGCGCCGGCAGGCCTTGCGCGCACTCGCGCAGGCGCGGCGCCAGCACGGCCGGATCGTGCAGTTCGTCGGGCGCCGTGGTCAGCGCCGCGCCGATCGGGCGATACAGCGCGATCAGCGCGGCCGCCTCGGCGTCGCGGTGCTCGCGCTGCAGCCGGTTGATCAGGTGGTGCAGCGACTGGAAGCTGGTCGCCGCCGCCATGTTGTGCTGGTTGAGCAGGCGCATGCGGGTGCTGCGCGCGCGGATTTCCGGATCCTCGAAGATCACCGAGGCGCGCTGGTTCTCCAGTTGCACCGCGGCGCGCACGAAGCGCAGGTGCGCCTGCTCCATCTCCGCGCGCGGGATGCTGCCGCCGGTCGAACCGCGCACGAAATCGATGAATTGCGCGAAGTGCTCGCGCGCGCCCTGCCGCAGCACCAGACGCAGGCGCTCGGGGAACACCAGGTCGCTGACCACGCCGGCCACCAGCAGGCCCAGCATCACCTCGCTCACGCGCATCAGCGCCGAATCGAACACGCCCAGCGGGTTGCCGATCGCCGGCAACGCCACGATCGCCGCGGTGTAGCCGGCCAGCACGAAGCCGTAGGCCATGAAGTTGCGGTAGAGCGTGGCGCCGCCCGCGCACAGGCCCACCCACAGCGACATGCTCAGCAGGAACAACACGCGCTGCTGCGGGAACACGCACAGCAGCGCCAGCCCGAACGTGCTGCCGCACAGCGTGCCGATCGCGCGGTAGAAGCTCTTCGCCCGCACCATGCCGCTGTGCGGGTGCATCACGATGCCCACCGTGATCATCGCGGTGGCCGGCTGCTCCAGCCGCAGCCACATCGCCAGCCACGCGGCGAGGTACAACGCCAGCAGCGTCTTGAACACGAACAGCCAGGCGCGGCCTTCGCCGGCGAAGGCTTCCGCCAGCGCCGGCCAGCGGTGCGCCGCCTGTCCCGCCTTCATCGACGCCGACGCCATTTCAGTCCCGTTCCAGCCGGTCCAGGAATTTCTTGAGCAGGCGTTCCAGCTGTGCCATCTCGGCGGGCTTCAGACCGGCCGTCTGGCGTTCCAGCAGCGCGCAGATGCCGGGCATGAAGTCGTCGATCATCGCCAGCCCCTGCCGGCTCAGGCTCAGGCTGACCTTGCGCCGGTCCTCGTCGCTGGCGGTGCGCTCGATCAGCCCCTTGTCGCACAGGCTGTCTGCAAGCCGCGTGATGTTGGCCGATTTCTCGCCCGCCGCCTCGGCCAGCTGCGAGGGGTTCAGCGTGTAGCCCTCGGTGCCGTACAGCATCATCAGGATGTTGTATTCCGGATGGCTGATGCCCCACGGCTTCAGCAGCGCGTTGGCGTCGTCATGCACGCGCTTGTAGAGATGCTTGACCAGGCGCACCAGCACCGCCGGCTCGCGCGGGAACGCGGGCTGGAGCCGACAGGTGACGGCGAGACGCCGTTCGGTGGGTGCGAAGCTGTTCACGGCGGAATTAATGTCTGCGTTTGTATTTCATATATGAAATATATGGATATGAATTTTATGCCCGGCATCGGCCACCTGCAAGCCCCCTGCCGATCTTCACTTCCGCGTCCCGGCGGCCGGTGCCACGATGACCGACAGTTCGACACGCCAACGGCGGGAGCGCGCCATCCGCGCCGATCCGCCCACACACGGAGGGGATGCGATGAAACGCTGGTTGCTCCTGGGGTTTTCCGGCCTGCTGCTGGGCGCCGCTGCCGGCGCGATGGCCGACGAGGGCATGTGGACGCTGGACCACCTGCCGGTGAAGCAGCTGCAGCAGCGCTACGGCTTCGCGCCCACGCCGCAGTGGATCGACCTGATCCAGCATGCGGCGGTGCGGCTGGCCGAGGGCTGCTCCGGCTCGTTCGTCTCCGCCGACGGTCTGGTGATGACCAACCATCACTGCGCCAATGCCTGCCTGTCCCAGCTCTCCGGCAGCGGCCACAACTACATGGCCGACGGCTACGTGGCGATGAAACCCGAGGACGAGCCGAAGTGCCCCGACGTGGAGCTCAACCAGCTTGACTCGATCACCGACGTCACCGCCAAGGTGAACGCGGCGACGAACGGCAAGACCGGCGCCGAGCGCATCAAGGCCGAGCGCACGATCGACAGCCAGCTGGAGGAGCAATGCGTCGCCGGCGATGCGAAGAACTGGCGCTGCGACGTGATCTCGCTGTACCACGGCGGCCGCTACGCGCTGTACAAGTACCGCCGCTACCAGGACGTGCGCCTCGTGTTCGCGCCCGAGCAGGGCATCGCGTTCTTCGGCGGCGACCCGGACAACTTCAACTTCCCGCGCTACGACCTCGACGTCACCTTCTTCCGCGCCTGGGTCGACGGCAAGCCGGCGAAGACGCCTCAGTTTTTGAAATTCGACCCGCACGGCCCGAAGGCCGGCGAGTTGACCTTCGTGGTCGGCAACCCTGGCTCCACCCAGCGCGAAACGCCGTGGATCCAGCTGTCGGCCATGCGCGACGACACGCTGATTCCGCTGTACGGCTACCTGTCCGACCTGCGCGGCGTGCTTTGGCAGTACGGCCGCGCCGGCACGCAGCAGGCCAAGGAAGCGCAGGACATGCTGTTCGGCATCGAGAACACGCTGAAGGTGTTCAAGGGCTGGCTGGCAACGCTGACCAGCGAGGACTTCATCGCGCACAAGCAGAAGTCGGACGCCGTGCTGCGCAACTGGATCGCCGCCGACCCGGCCCGCCGCGCGAAGTATGGCGACCCGTGGACGGAACTGGCCAAGGCCCAGCAACGCGGCAAAGAGCTGCAGAACCGCTACCTGATGATCGCCGGCGGCCGCGGCTTCGGCGTGGGTACCCAATTGTTCGCCGACGCGATGACCCTGGTGCGCGGCGCTGCCCAGCGCGCCAAGCCCGACGCCGAGCGCCTGCCGCAGTTCCGCAACGCCAACCTGCCCGCGGTGGAGCAGTCGCTGGAGGCAAAGGTGCCGGTGTACCCCGAGTACGAGCGCACCATGATGGCGTGGTCGATGGAGAAGATGCGCCAGATCCTCGGCGCCGACGATGCGTTCGTGCACGCAACGCTGGGCAAGCAGTCGCCCGACGAACTGGCGAAGACCCTGGTGGACGGCACCAAGCTGGCCGATCCCGCGCTGCGCAAGCAGCTGTGGGATGGCGGCGAGAAGGCCATCGAGGCCTCCACCGACCCGATGATCGTGTTCGCGCGCCGGATCGAGCCGACCGCGACGAAGCTGCGCAAGCAGTACGAGGACGAGGTGCAGGCGCCCACCACCAAGGCCGACGAGGCGATCGCCCAGGCCCGCTTCGCCCGCGAAGGCACCAGCAACTATCCCGACGCCACCTTCACCCTGCGCCTGTCCTACGGCAAGGTAGTCGGCTGGAAGGAGGGCGACCACGAAGTGCCGCCGTTCACCGACTTCGCCGGCGCCTACCGGCGCGCCACCGGCGCCGACCCGTTCAAGCTGCCGGACAGCTGGATCAAGGCGAAGGGTTCGCTCAACCTGTCCACACCGTTCGACTTCGTCACCGACAACGATATCATCGGCGGCAACTCGGGGAGCCCGGTGATCGACCGCGACGGCCACGCGGTGGGCCTGATCTTCGACGGCAACATCCACTCCATCGGCGGCGACTTCGTCTACGACGGCAGCAACAACCGCGCGGTGGCGGTGGACACCGCCGCGCTGATGGAAGCGATCCGCAAGGTCTACAAGCTGCCGCGGCTGGCGGACGAACTGGCCAGCGGGCATCTGTGACCGGCGCATCTGATCGCCCAAAAGCGAAGGGCGCCCATCGGCGCCCTTCGCTTTTTCCATCGCGGCGAACGGAAGCTCAGCCGCCCTTGATCGGAAAGGTCTGGGTGGAACTGCTGCTGGACGCAGGCTGGGCCGGGCTGTTCGGCGCGGCGGGCGTCACCAGGTGCGAGCCGCACTGGTAGGCGCCCCAGGGCTGCGAACCGTCATTGGGTTCGGCCAGCGGCTTGATGGTGTCGGCGTGCATGGTGGCGGCTTCGTTGCGCGCCATCACCTGCAGTTCGTCGCGCACCTTGATGTCGTTGCGGTCCACCGGACCCACGTGATCCATCACCGAGACGGTGATCTTGCCCAGGTCCTTGCAGCCGGAAACGTCGCCGCTCCACGCCGTACGCACGTTCTGCGAGGCCGGCGTGGGGTTGATGCCCCAGGTGCAGGCGCCCAGCAGCAGGGTGGGAACGAGCAGCAGCACGGTCTTGCACATGGGGCGACTCCGGTGTCGAGGTGAAGAAAGGCCGGGCGGCGAACCGCCCGGCCTCCATGCTAGCGCGCGATGCTGGATCGCGCCTGTATGCGCCTCCGAGGATGCCCAGATGTTGCTCGTCATCCCGGCGCAGGCCGGAGGCGCTTCACAACAGCGAAGCTGGTCATCCAGTAGCGATCCCGCCCATTCAGACCATTCGGCTGCTGGATTCCGGCCTGCGCCGGAATGACGGGCAAAAGCTACTTCGCCACTGGCCTGCCGTCGGCGTCGAGCACCTGCACCTCGCCGAGGTTCAGCGCGCGCACCGGCGCCTCGATCTGCCTGAGGTCGCCCACGATCACCCAGGTCATCGCGTCAGGCCGCACGATCTCCTTGATCGCGGCCTCGGCTTCGGTCTGGGTGATGGCTTCCAGCTTCGGCTTCAACGTCTGTACGTAGTCGTCGGGGCGGCCGTACTCGACGATGCCGTTCATCGCGCCCAGCACCGCGGAAGTGGTCTCGTAGCTGCCCGGCAGGGCGCGGATGCGCTGATCCTTGATCTTGGCGATCTCGGCGACGGTCAGCGGCTTGTCGCCGATCACGGCGCGTGCCTCCTTCAGCACCTCCGCGGCGGAAGGCGCGGTCTTGTCGGTCTGCACCGGTGCGTAGAACAGCATCGGCCGCTGGCCCTGGGCATCCATCAGGAAGCTCTGCGCGCCGTAGGCCCAGCGCTTGTCCTCGCGCAGGTTCATGTTGAGGCGCGAGGTAAAGGTACCGCCGAAGGCGCCGTTCGCCGCCTGGATCGCGAGGTTGTCCGGCGCCCGCGTGGACGGCGCGAGCAGGCCGGCCATGATCAGCGACTGCGGCGCGTCGGGACGGTCGATCAGGAACACGCGAGGCCTGGCCTGCGCCGCCACCTTCGCGATGTTCTTGTGCGGGATCGCACCGGCCGGAGCCTGCCAGTCGCCGAAGGCGGCGTCCAGTTCCGGGATGATCCGGTCCAGCGTGGTGTCACCCGCGACCAGGATCTTCACGTTGCCCGGGCGCAGCCACTGCTGCTGGAACGCACGCAGGTCGGCGGCGGTCAACGCCTTGATGCTGGCCTCGGTGCCGGTGCCGGTGAACGGGATGCCGTAGGCATGGCCTGCGCCGTACAGCAGCGGCGGCAGGGTGCGCAGTGCGAGGCCGACCGGCTGGGTCTTCTCCTGCGCGATGTCGGCCAGCCACTGGCCGCGCACGCGCTCGATGTCGGCCGGCTTGAACGCGGGATCGCGCACGATGTCGGCGAACAGCGCCAGCGAGGGCTGGAGCTGGTCGTTCAGCGCGTTGAGCGAGGCGCTGCAGCTGTCCAGCCCGCAGCCGACGCTGGTGATCGCGCCCAGCCGCTGCTTGCTCCTGGCGATTTCCACCGAATCGAGCTTGCCGGTGCTCTCGTTCATCAGGCGCGTAGTGAAGCTAGCCGCGCCGAGCTTGCCGCCCTGGTCGGCGGCGTAGCCGGCGTCGAACAGCAGCTGCACCTGGGTCACCGGGATGGTGTGCCGCTGGGCGAGGATCACCTCGATGCCGTTCTTCAGCTTGCCGCGCTCGAGCTGCGGGAAGCTCAGCGACGGGAACGCGTCGACCTGCGGCACGCCCTGGCTGCGGTCCACGCCGCTCTTCGCCGCGCTGTACGCGTGCGCGGCGGGCAGCTTCGGCTGCGGGCGGCCGGCGGCGTCGCCCAGCGGCTGCACCGCCTTGTCCTCGGCCACCGGGTCGAAGCCCTTGCCGGCGGGCAGCACGGTGAGCAGGTAATCGCCCTTGTGCAGCCACTCGTCGGCCGCCGCCTTGACGGACGCCGGCGTGGCCGCGTCGGCGCGCTCGAGGTCGAGCTTGTAGGCGCCGGGGTTGCCGCGGTAGACCTGACCCTCGGCGAGGATCACCGCCTTGCCGCCGAAGCCGCCCACCTTTTCCAACCCGCGCACGAACGCCGCGCGGTTGCCGATCTTGGCGCGACCGAGCTCGTCGGCGGTGGGGCCGCCGGCGAGGAACTTCTGCAGCTCGTCATCGATCGCGGCCTCCACCTTCGCCGGGTCGACGCCCTGCTTCACGTCGGCCTGGATCTGGAACTGGCTGGCCAGCGCGAACGGCGCGATGCTGGCGCTGACGTCGTCGACCAGCTTGTCCCGATAAACCAGGCGCTGGTACAGCCGCGAAGTCTTGCCACCGCCCAGCACGGTGCTGGCGAGGTCGAGCTGGATCGCCGCGTCGCTGCCCAGCTGCGGCACCACCCAGGTGCGGTAGATGCGCGGCTGCGCCACGTGGTCGTGCTGCACGCCGCGCGTGGACTTCGCGAGTGGCGTGATCCACGGCTGCTGGCGCGCCACCGGCCGGCCGGCCGGGATGTCGCCGAAGTACTTCAGCGCCTTCGCGCGCGCCTCGGCCACGGTGATGTCGCCGGCCAGCACCAGGGTGGTGTTGGCGGCGCCGTAGTTGGCGTGGAACCACGCCTTCACGTCGTCCAGCGAGGCCGCGTTCAAGTCGGCCATCGAGCCGATGGTGTCGTGCTGGTAGGGATGGTTGGCGGGATAGGTGTTGGCGAGGATGTTCTCGTCCACGCGGCCGTAGGGGCGGTTCTCGCCCTGGCGCTTCTCGTTCTGCACCACGCCACGCTGGGTATCGAGCTCCTTCTGGCCGATTGCGCCGAGCAGATGGCCCATGCGGTCGGACTCCATCCACAGCGCCATGTCCAGCGCGGTGGTGGGCACCGTCTCGAAATAGTTGGTGCGGTCGAACCAGGTGGTGCCGTTCATGTCGGTGGCGCCGGCCAGCTCGAACGGCTGGAAGTAGGTGCCCTTGTGGTGTTCCGAGCCCGAGAACATCAGGTGCTCGAACAGGTGGGCGAAACCGGTCTTGCCCTTCGGCTCGTCGGCCGAACCGATGTGGTACCAGATGCTCACCGCCACCACCGGCGCCTTGTGGTCCTCGTGCACGACCACGGTGAGGCCGTTCGGCAGGGTGAAGCGCGTGTAGGCGATCTCCGGCATGCCGTGTGCGGCCGACGCGCTGTTCGCGGCCATGGCCACGCCCGGCGCGACACCGCCGGCGACGCTCATCAAGCCCGCAATCAGCAGGGCGAGGGGCTTGCTTCCCATCGTGACGCTCCTTTTCGGTTCGGGTGTCGCCCGAGCCTAGGGGAGTTCGCAACTTCTTGCCAGATGACGGTGGGCATGCCTGCCTGTCCGTCCGGCCGGCTGTCCGGTTTGCCTGTCCAGCTGTCCGCGGACAAACGGCCGGCCTGCGCGATGGATTTACAAATCTTTTGAATTCAATCGCTTGCAAACAATTTTCGACTTGGCACGCGGATTGCAACGGAACACGTGCAGGAACCACCCACCCTTGTCGGAGACACACCATGAAATACGAGAACCTGATGCTGAGCGGCCTGTTCGTCGTCTGCCTGCTGGTTTGCACCCTGGTGCTGGGCGCGATGCTGAGTGCCACCCCTTCGTCCGTGCAGCTGGCCAGCGCCGGCAGCTCCCTGCTGGCCTCGCCCACGCAGTGCGCGCTGCTGGCCGATGGCGTGATCTGCCCGCGTCAGCCGGGCTGAGTCCATCCCGCGACACGACTACCGGAGTACCCCATGAAACACGAAACCCTGATGCTGCACGGCCTGTTCGCCGCCTGCCTGCTGGTCTGCGCCCTGGTGGTCGGCTCGATGCTGACGACGGTCCCGCTGTCCGCGCAGTTCGCCGCCAAGGCCGGCGCCACCCACGCGCTGGTTGCCTCGACCAATGCCTGCGTGGCACCGGGGCGCGGCGCAGCCTGTCCGCTGCCGCGCGGCTGATCGCTGGATGGTTGGCTCGCACGCCGTCGCGCACGCGATAATCGCCGGATGCTGCATGTCATCCTGTTCCGCCCCGAAATCCCGCCGAACACCGGCAACGCGATCCGCCTGTGCGCCAACACCGGCGCCGCGCTGCACCTGATCCGCCCGCTCGGCTTCGCGCTCGACGATGCGCGCCTGCGCCGCGCGGGCCTGGACTACCACGAATATGCCCGCGTGCAGGTGCACGACAAGCTCGACGACTGCCTCGCCGCGATCGGCCGGCCACGCGTCTACGCGTTCACCACCCGAGGCCGCACGCGCCATGTCGATGCCCGCTACGCCGACGGCGACGCGCTGCTGTTCGGCTGCGAGACCGCCGGCCTGCCTGCCGAGGTGCTGGATGCCATCCCCGAGGCGCAGCGCATGCGCCTGCCGATGCGGCCGGACAGCCGCAGCCTCAATCTCTCCAATGCCGTCGCCGTGGCCGTGTACGAAGCCTGGCGGCAACTCGGCTTTGATGGCGCCGTCGATTGAAATCCCCTTGCGCGATTGGCGGCCGTAGGTCGGGATTCATCCCGACCCACGGACGCGTGCCAGCTACAATCGACGGATGACCGACCCCACACCCAACGCCTGGCTGCCCAAGCCGCTGCGCAAGCTGGCCGGACGCGCGCTGGAAACCGCGCTGAACCACACGCTGTCGCTCGATCCCGACACGCAGCGGAAGCTCGCCGCGCTGAACGGCCGCCGCGTACTGCTGCAGTTGCGCGGGCCGGAACTGGCGCTGGCCGTGCACGCGGAAGACGGTCTCCTCAAGGTCGGCCCGCCGGACGAGACCGAAGCCGCGGCCAGCACGCTGCGCGTGGCCGCCACGCCAGGCAGCCTGCTGGCGATGGCGCTGCGTCGCGGCGACGACGGCGTGGCACCGGGCAAGGTGGAGATCGCTGGCGATGCCGACCTCGCACGACGGCTGGAAAAGCTCGCCACGCAGTTCGCGCCGGACTTCGAAGAAGCGTTCGCGCGCAGCTTCGGCGACGTGCTGGGCGTGCCGCTGGCGCGCGCCGTGCGCAAGGCGCTCGCGCACGCGAAGGAGACCGCCAGCCACCTCACCGAGGATGGCGCCGCCTGGCTGCGCGACGAGTCGCGCCTCGCACTGGCGCCCGGCGAGGCGGAAGCCTTCCTCGACGGCGTGGACGCGCTGCGCGAACGCGGCGAACGGCTGGAGGCACGCCTCGCCCGGCTGGAAGCGCGCCTCAAAGGGGCACGCAGCAAGGGAGCTGGCGCGTGACCCCGCTCGCCGTCGTGCCGCGCCTGCTGCGTGTCGCCGTGGTGCTGCTGCGCTACCGGCTGGACGAGCTGGTCGACGCCACCCACCTGTTCCGCCCGCTGAAATTCCTGCGCCCGCTGCTGGGCCGGCCCGTCGTCGACGTGCGCCCGCTGGCGCGCGGCGTGCGGCTACGCCTCGCGCTCACCGAGCTGGGCCCGATCTTCGTCAAGGCCGGCCAGGTGCTCTCCACCCGCCGCGACCTGGTGCCCGGGGACATCGCCGACGAGCTGGCCCTGCTGCAGGACCAGGTGCCGCCCTTCCCCGGCGTCGAAGCCAAGGCGATCGTCGAGCGCGAGCTGAAGGCGCCGATCCACCTGCTGTACGCCCATTTCGACGAGACGCCGCTGGCCTCCGCCTCGATCGCCCAGGTGCACGCCGCGGAGCTCCCCGACGGCCGCGCGGTGGTGGTGAAGGTGTTGCGTCCCGGCATCGACGCGAAGATCGCGCGCGACGTGCGCCTGCTGCATTCGCTGGGCCTGCTCGCGCAGCGCTGGCATCCGAACGCCGACAAGATCCGGCCTCTGGACGTCGTCGCGGAAGTGGAGAAGATGCTGGAGCACGAACTGGACCTGCAGCGCGAAGGCGCCAGCGCCAGCCTGCTGCGCCGCAACTTCGCCAGCGGCGTGGATCTCTACGTGCCCGAGGTGCACTGGGAGCTGACCGCGCAGCGCGTGCTCACGCTGGAACGCGTGCACGGCATCAGCAGCGACGACATCGCCGCGATCGATGCCGCCGGCATCGACCGCAAGGCACTGGCCGTCAAGGGCGTGCGGGTGTTCTACGAGCAGGTGTTCCGCGACAATTTCTTCCACGCCGACGCCCATCCCGGCAACATCTGGGTCGATCCTACGCGCCCCACGGAACCGCGCTTCATCGCGCTGGACTTCGGCATCATGGGCTCGCTGCCCGAAGCCGACCAGTACTGGCTGGCGCAGAACTTCATCGCGCTGTTCGAACGCGACTACGCGCGCATCGCCAAGCTGCACGTGGACGCGGGCTGGATGCCGTCCACGGTGCGGCTGGACGAACTCGAAGCCGCCGTGCGCACGGTGTGCGAACCCTACTTCACCCGCCCGCTGTCGCAGATCTCGCTGGCCGAGCTGGTGGTGAAGCTGTTCCAGACCGCACGCCGCTTCGAACTGACCCTGCAACCGCAGCTGATCCTGCTGCAGAAAACCCTGCTCAACATCGAGGGCGTGGGCCGCCTGCTCGATCCCGAGATCGACATCTGGGCGGTGGCGCATCCGGTGCTGAAACGCATCCTGCGCGAGCGCTACAGCCCGCTGCGCACGCTGCGCGAAGTGCGCAAGCGCCTGCCGGAATGGTTCCACCTCGCGCCGCGACTCCCCGAACTGGTGCACGACTCGCTGGAGCGCATCGCACGCGGCGAACACCGCCTGCTTGCCGACGTGGACACGCTCAGCCACCAGCGCCACCTGGTGCGCCGCGTGTTGCGCATGATCGCGGGCAGTGCGCTCGGCGCCACCCTGCTGCTGTGCGCCACCCTGCTGTGGGCGCTGGCGCCGCAGCACGGCTTCTGGCTGCCGCTGGGGATGGGCGTGGCGGGATTGCTGGCGTTCGGCTGGAGCTGGTCTCGGCGCGGCTGACGCTTCATCTCCTCCCCTGCGTGCAGGAGACGCGGGGAGGCGCCAAGGATGGCGCCGCTTTGAGGAGCGAGGAAGGTTGGGAGGGGGTGCTCTTGTCAGCCCCCCACCACAAGTACCCCACCCCAACCCTCCCCTGCACGCAGGGGAGGGAGTCCTCACGGTGACCCCATGCCCCTCGACATCCTTCACCAGGACGACGCCCTTATCGCGGTGAACAAGTCTGCGGGCTTGGCCGTGCACCGCTCCAAGATGGTGAACGACGCTGAGGCCTATCTCGTGGATGTGCTGCGCGAGCAGCTCGGCGGCAACGTCTACCTTGCCCATCGGCTCGACCGCGCCACCAGCGGCGTGCTGCTGGTGGCGCGCAGCAGCGAGGTCGCCGCTGCGCTGGGCGAACAGTTCATGGGCCGCAACGTGCGCAAGCAGTACCTTGTGGTGGTGCGCGGCTGGCCGGAGCCGGCCGAGGGCGTGATCGACTATCCGCTGCCTGGCTCGCGCGAGACCGGCACGCGCCGCGAGGCGCGCACGCGCTACCAGCGCCTCGCCACGGTGGAAGTGCCTATGGCACTCGGCCGCTATCCGCAACAACGCTACGCCCTCGTGCTGGCCGAGCCCGAGACCGGCCGCTTCCGCCAGATCCGCAAGCACCTCGCGCACATCCACCATCCGGTGATCGGCGATTGCCAGCACGGCCGCGGCGACCACAACCGCCTCTACAAGCAGCACTTCGCCTGCCACCGCATGCTGCTGCATGCGTGGCGGCTGGATTTCCTCCACCCGGTGACGGGCACAGCGATGACGCTGCACGCGCCGCTGGACGGCGAGTACACCGCACTGCTGGAACGCTTCGGCTGGTCAACAGCCCCGCAAATCCCGTAGGAGCCCGCTGGCGGGCGATGCTCCAGCTTCGATGCATCAGAGCAAAAGCATCTCCCGCCAGCGGGCTCCTACGCGCCATCCGCGGCACGTTTCAGCCTCCCGATGCCATCCTCTAAACTCCCCGCATGCTGACCATCAGCCGCACCCTTGCCCTGCCCGAAACCGAGCTGGTCGAGCGCTTCCTGCGCGCCGACGGCCCGGGCGGCCAGCACGTGAACCGCACCGAGAGCGCGGTGGAACTGCGCTTCGACGTGGCGCGCTCGCCGTCGCTGTCCGACGCCGTGCGCGAACGCCTGCTCGCGCGGCGCGACCGCCGGCTCACCGACGACGGCGTGCTGGTGATCCAGGCGCGCCGTTTCCGCGACCAGGCACGCAACCGCGACGATGCGCGCGAACGGCTGGTCGAGGTCATCCGCGGCGTGCTGCAACCGCCGAAGGCACGTGTGGCGACCAGGCCCACGCGCGCCTCGAAAGAACGCCGCCTCGCCGGCAAGCAGCAGCGCAGCCGGATCAAGCAGAACCGTTCGCGCAAACCGGAGCACGAATGAGGATCGGCGTGCCGTCACCCGCACTGCTGCCGTCGCGCATGCCGCGGCTGCACGACGGGCTGCGCCGTCGCCTCTGCCGCGGCATCCTGCGGCTGGCTGGCTGGCAGTTGCGCGGCGATTTTCCCGACGTGGACAAGCTGGTGCTGATCGCCGCACCGCATTCTTCGTGGTGGGACGGCATCTGGGGCCTGCTGATGAAGGTGGCGATCGGCGCCGACGTGCACTTCATGGCGAAGCAGGAACTGTTCCGCGGACCGCTGGGCGCCGCATTGCGCCGACTCGGCGGCATGGCCATCGACCGCGGCGCGGCCCAAGGCGTGGTCGAGCAGATGATCGACCAGTTCCGCCAGCGCGATGCATTGTGGCTGGGCATCGCGCCCGAGGGCACGCGCAAGCCGGTGACACGCTGGAAGCACGGTTTCTGGCACATCGCGCGCGGCGCCGGCGTACCGGTCTTTCCGGTAGCGTTCCACTATCCGGAGAAAGTCATCCAGCTCGGCCCTCTGTTCGACACCACGGCGGACATGGCTGCCGATCTTGCCCGGTTGCGCGCATGGTACGCGCCGTTCCGGGGCAAGCATCGCGACGTCTGATCGCACGCATCCACCATCGCACGAGTCCTGCCCATGCTCGGCATCCAGCACTACGGCGCCTTCCTGCTCGCCTGCATCGCGCTCAACCTCACGCCGGGGCTGGACACGTTCTACATCCTGGCGCGCAGCGGCCGCGAAGGGCATGCGGTGGGACTGGGCGCCGCGCTGGGCATCAATGCCGGCTGCGTGGTGCACACGCTGGCCGCGGTGTTGGGCCTGTCGGCGCTGCTGATGACCTCGGCGCTGGCGTTTGCGGTGCTGAAATATCTCGGCGCGGCCTATCTGGTGTGGATCGGCCTGCGCATGCTGCTCAGCCGGCAGCACGCCCGCGCACCGACGCAGACGCGCGGCACCGGCTTCGCCGCCGCGTTCCGCCAGGGCATGCTCACCAACGTGCTGAACCCGAAGGTGGCGCTGTTCTACCTCGCCTTCCTGCCGCAGTTCGTGTCGCTGCGCGCCGCCCATCCGCAGCTTGGCCTGCTGGTGCTGGGCGCCAGCTTCATCGGCACCGGGCTCGCCTGGTCGCTGGTGCTGGCCATGGCGGGCGGCCGCATCCATCACCTGCTGCAGCGCCGGCCACAGGTCGGTCAGTGGATGGATCGCGCCTGTGGCATGGTGCTGCTGGGGTTCGGCCTGAAGCTGGCGCTGCAGCGGCGCGGTTGAAGCCCATAGCCACCTCCAGCCCACAGGGAAGCCGATGAACGCAAGACGCGCCTGCAGCCTGGTATTCGCTATGTGCCTGCTCGTTTCCGGCGGCGTCGCCGCAGCAGCCACGCAAACACCGACCCCGCACTCGCCGGAGTTGCAACATCGCCTCGATGAGCTGGTACATGCGGCGCGGCCCGGCATGCTCGGCATCACCGTGATCGACCTGCAGAGCGGTCAGGCATGGCGCTCGAACGCCGGTCGCGCGTTCCCGATGATGAGCGTGTTCAAGGCACCAGTGGCCGCCGCCGTGCTGGCGGGCATCGAGCAGGGCAGATGGTCCTTCGACCAGACCGTCGTCGTGCAGCGTGACGAGCTCGAGTCGGGCACGATCCGCGACCACTTCCAGGGCGAGCGGATGCGCTTCACCGTGCGCCAGCTGCTTACCGATGCCGTGAGCCACAGCGACAACACGGCAGCCGATACGCTGCTCAAGATCATTGGCGGCCCGCAGGTCGTGACCACCTTCCTTCGTGCGCACGGCATCGAGGGCATGCGCGTAGATCTTGGCGAGCGTGGCTTCAGGCCCGTTTTCGAGGATCTCCGGCCCGGCCAATCACCACCGGCCCACGAGACCGACGCGCGGCAGCTCGCGAGATTGCGCCGCGGCTACCGTGCCTACCTGGCTGACCCGCGCAACCGCAGCACGCCGGACGCCGCCGCCGACTTCCTGCGCAAGCTGTGGAACAAGGAACTCCTGTCGCCCGCCTCGACGGCCTACCTGCTCGACCTGATGTACGCGCAGACGACGCCGAGCCGCCTCCGACTGGGCCTGCCGCCAAGCGTGCGACTGGCCGACAAGTGCGGCACCTCGTACACGCTGGAGCACACCACGGCGGCCTACAACGACATCGGCATCCTGACCTGGCCGGACGGCCACGCGGTTGCGGTGGCTGCCTTCCTCACCGCATCGACCGCCCCGAAGAACGCGCGCGACGCGATCTTCGCCGACCTCACGCGCGCGGTGGTCGCGGCACTGCATCCGCGCGATGCGGCCGCGCCTAACGCCCCGAATGCCCCGGCTCGTCGTAGTCGCGGTACGTCAGCAGCCCCGGCCGGATCAGGTCGATGAAGGCGCGCGCCTCGGTACTGAGGAACTTGCCCTTGCGCATCACCACGCCGTAACTCCTCTGTGGAAACCAGCGCGACATGTTGCGCACTGCAAGGCGTTCGCGGTCGGCGTCGGTGATGCAGATGCCGGTGACGATGGAGATGCCGAGCCCCATCGCCACGTATTCCTTGATGACGTCCCAGCCACCCACCTCGATGGCCACCTTGTACGGCACCTGGTTCTGCTGAAACACCAGGTCCACCAGGCGATAGGTGGACAGCCGCTGCGGCGGCAGGATCAGGCCCCAGGGCGAGAGGTCCTGCAGCTCCAACTGCTCCTTCGCCGCCAAGGGGTGGTCGGGTGGCAGGATCAGCATGGGGTCGTAATGGCGCACCGGTTCCCAGGCGATGTCATGCGGCACGTCCAGCATCGAGCCGACGGCGAAGTCGGCCTTGTCCTCGCGCAGCATGGCGAGGCCGTCCTTGCCGGTGACGTTGGCCAGCTGCAGCTGCACCGCGGGATGGTGCTCGCGGTAGCGGCGCACCAGTTCGAGCAGCAGGTACTGGATGGTGGAAGTGCCGGCGGCGATGACGAGCTTGCCGGCCTGCAGGCCCTGTACCTTGGCCTGGAAATCGCGGTCGAGGTTTTCCCAGCCTTCCACCAGCGGGCGCGCCAGTTCGTACAGCGCCTCGCCCGCATCGGTGAGGTTGATGCGGCGGCGACGACGCTCCAGCAGGGTCGTGCCCAGCTCGCGCTCCAGTGCCTGCAGCTGCAGGCTCACCGAGGGTTGCGAGAGGTACAGCGCCTCGGCGGCACGACTCAGCGTACCCAGCTTCACCGTGGCCACGAAAGCACGCAGCTGCTTGTGGCGGTTGCCCTTGTAGTAGTAGCGGGCGACCTCCGCCTCTCCACCGTGCGCCTGCGCACGTTTTTTTGTTGCGGCGCGGCGCGGCTTTTTCGGTGACTTTGCCACGCCAAGTGGCGGCTTTCGTTCTTTCATATCAGTGACTTGAAAGTTATATTGATATTGACAATAGCAAAAATTGAAACATTTGCTTTGTCAAACTGCAAATCAATGGCCTAGCTTCGAGTCGTCCACGACTACGGAGCCCACCATGGCCTTGCCCCGGGAACGCCTCGATCGCACCGCCGTGCAGTTGCATGCCCAGCCCAGCCCAGCCCAGCAGGCGATCCTCGGCCCGGGTGTGCTGGCCTTCCTTGCCGACCTGCACCACCGCTTCGACACCCGTCGTCGTGAACTGCTGGCCGCCCGCCGTGAGCGGCAGGCGCGCTGGGATGCCGGCGAGCTGCCGGATTTCCGCGCAGACACCGCCGCGATCCGCGAATCGGAATGGGCGGTGGGGCCGATTCCGCCCGCGCTGCGCGACCGCCGCGTGGAGATCACCGGCCCGGTGGAACGCAAGATGATCATCAACGCGCTGAACTCGGGCGCGAAGGTGTTCATGGCCGACTTCGAGGATTCCTCGGCACCGAGCTTCGCCAACCAACTGGACGGCCAGATCAACCTGCGCGACGCAGTGGCCGGCCAGTTGGACCACACCTCACCCGAGGGCAAGCACTATCGCGTGAACGCGAACCCCGCGGTGCTGGTGGTGCGCCCGCGCGGCTGGCACCTGCCCGAGCGCCACCTCACCGTGAACGGCGAGACGATGTCCGGCGCGCTGGTGGATTTCGGTCTGTACGCCTACCACAACGCACGCGCCCTGCACCGGCGCGACCGCGGCCCCTACTTCTACCTTCCCAAGCTGGAGAGCATGGAAGAGGCCGCCTTGTGGGACGCGGTGATGGCGCACGCGGAAACCGAGCTGGACCTCCCGCCCGGCAGCATGAAGGTCACCGTGCTGATCGAGACCCTGCCCGCCGCGTTCCAGATGCACGAGATCCTGCACGCGCTGCAGTCGCGCGCGGTTGGCCTGAACTGCGGACGCTGGGATTACATCTTCAGTTACCTCAAGACGCTGCGCGGCCATCGCGACCGCCTGCTGCCCGAGCGCGGTCAGGTGCAGATGACCGTACCGTTCCTGAAGAACTACTCCGAACTGCTGATCCAGACCTGCCATCGCCGCGGCGCGTTCGCGATGGGCGGCATGGCGGCGCAGATCCCGATCAAGGGCGACGCGGCCGCGAACGAGGCCGCGCTGGCCAAGGTACGTGCCGACAAGCTGCGCGAGGTCAAGGCCGGCCACGACGGCACCTGGGTGGCGCATCCCGCGCTGGTGCCAGTGGCACAGGCGATCTTCGACGAATACATGCCCGAGCCGAACCAGCGCGACGTGGAACGCGCCGACGTGCGGGTGACCCGTGAACAATTGCTGGAACCCTGCCGCGGCACGATCACCCGCGCCGGCTTCGACAACAACGTCGAGGTATGCCTGCGCTACACCGCTGCGTGGCTGGACGGCCAGGGCTGCGTGCCGATCCATCACCTGATGGAAGACGCCGCCACCGCCGAGATCGCCCGCGCGCAATTGTGGCAATGGCTGCATCATGTCGATGCTCCGGCCAGCGGGACGCCGACCGGGGGGAATCTGGAATTTCCCGACCACGCGCCGATCGACTTCGCGCTGTTCGACCACGCGCTGGCCGCGCACACCCACCGTTTGCGCGACAGCGACGTGCCCGGTGCGTCCCGTGTGGGCGAGGCCGCCAAGCTGATTTCCGCCTTGATCCACGCCGACACGCTGGCCGATTTCCTGACCCTGCCGGCCTACGACCTGCTCGCCTGACCGCCACCGCCTGTAGGAGCGCACCCTGTGCGCGATGCTTTTGAGGCGCCTCGCATAGAGCCTTCGCGCACAGGGTGCGCTCCTACATCGACGCCATCATCGGAGCCATGCCATGAAGACGCAGCTGCCCACCCCCGAACAGATCACCCTGGACTGGAACAACAACCCGCGCTGGGCCGGCATCCGCCGCAATTACTTGGCTGAGGACGTGGTGCGCCTGCGCGGCACCGTCGCCATCGAGCACTCGCTGGCCAGGCGCGGCGCCGAGCGGCTGTGGAAGAGCCTGCACGAGGAACCCTTCGTCAATGCCCTCGGGGCACTCACCGGCAACCAGGCGATGCAGCAGGTGAAGGCCGGCCTGCAGGCGATCTACCTCAGCGGCTGGCAGGTCGCCGCCGACGCGAACAATGCCGGCGAGATGTACCCCGACCAATCGCTCTACCCCGCGAACTCGGTGCCGCAGGTGGTCAAGCGCATCAACAACACCTTGCTGCGCGCCGACCAGCTGCACCACGCCGAAGGCAAGGACGAGATCGACTGGCTGGCGCCCATCGTGGCCGACGCCGAGGCCGGCTTCGGCGGCGTGCTCAACGCGTTCGAGCTGATGAAGGCGATGATCGAAGCCGGCGCGGCCGGCGTGCACTTCGAGGACCAGCTCGCCAGCGTGAAGAAGTGCGGCCACATGGGCGGCAAGGTGCTGGTGCCCACCCGCGAGGCGGTGGACAAGCTCACCGCCGCGCGCCTCGCGGCCGACGTTCTGGGCGTGCCCACCTTGATCGTGGCGCGCACCGACGCCGACGCGGCGGACCTGCTTACCTCCGACATCGACCCCAACGACCAGCCCTTCGTCACCGGCGAGCGAACCGTGGAAGGCTTCTTCCGCGTCAAGCCCGGTCTCGAGCAGGCGATCAGCCGCGGCCTCGCCTACGCGCCCTACGCCGACCTCGTGTGGTGCGAAACAAGCAAGCCGAACATCGAGGACGCGCGCCGCTTCGCCGAGGCGATCCGCGCCAGGTTCCCCGGCAAACTGCTCGCCTACAACTGCTCGCCCAGCTTCAACTGGAGGAAGAACCTCGACGACGCCACCATCGCGAAGTTCCAGAAGGAATTGGGCGCGATGGGCTACAAGTTCCAGTTCATCACCCTGGCCGGTTTCCACAGCCTCAACTACGGCATGTTCGACCTCGCCCACGGCTACGCGCGGCACCAGATGAGCGCCTTCGTGGAATTGCAGGAAAAGGAATTCGCCGCCGCCGAGCGCGGCTTCACCGCGGTCAAGCACCAGCGCGAAGTGGGCACCGGCTACTTCGACGCGGTGACCCAGGCGATCCAGCAGGGCCAGTCCTCCACCACCGCGCTGAAGGGCTCGACCGAGGAGGCGCAGTTCCAGCGTGCGGCCGTGGCCTGATTGATCTCCGCGCGCAGGAGCTCACCCAGTGCGCGAATGCTTTTCGCCTTGATCGAAGCGCGACAGCCATCGCGCACAGGGTGCGCTCCTACAGGGCAGCCAGCGGGGGCACCAGCGCGATCACCGTCCAGCCCGCCCGCGGCTCCAGCTCGCGCTTGGTCGAGGCCACGCGCAGCGTGCCGCGTTCCTCCACGCCGAACAGCAGCACGCTGTCGGTACCGTACTGCTCGACGAAGTGCGGCCAATCGAAGGTGGCGCTGAGCCGGGTGGTCTTGATGCGCCAGCCGCGCGCCAGCAACTCGGCGAAGCGCGCATGCGTCATCGACTCGTCGAACAGCGGCGGCGCCAGCAGCTTGTCGGCCAGCGCGGTGCGCTCGGTGTTCTCTTCCGGCGTCAACACACGCAGGCGATAGACCTTCGCGCGACCGAACTCCTGCCGGTAATGCACGCAGGCCAGGGTGTTGCGCTCGCGATGAACGGACATCGCCAGAAGCCGGCCGATGCCGGACAGGTCGAGATGGCGCTCGGCATGCGGCGAGGCCGGGTTGCCGAAGAACGTGGCCAGTCCCTCCATGCGCGCGCGGCGGATGCCATCGTGGTCGTCGTCGGCCAGCACCACGCGGAAACCCGCCTCATGCAACGCCCGGCCCACGCCGCGCGCCACCGCATCGGCGCCGAAGATCAGCACGCCGTGCGGCTCCGGCTCGGCCACCTTCAACCACAGCGCCAGCGGCCGCGCGGTGGCGCTCTGCAGCACCACGGTGCCGATGATGAGGATGAACACCAGCGGCACCAGCGCCTCGGCGCCGGCCACGCCCAGCGCCTGCAGGCGCAGCGCGAACAGCGCGGAGACCGAGGCTGCCACGATGCCGCGCGGCGCCACCCAGGCGATCAGCGCACGCTCGCGCCAGTTCAGCGCACTGCCCAGGCTGGCCACCAGCACAGTGAGCGGCCGCACCACAAATTGCGCGAACAGGAAGATCGCGAGACCTTCCCACAAAAGATGGCCAGGCAATGGCCACGGCAGCCGCGCCGCCAGCAGGATGAACAGCAGCGACACCAGCAAGGTGGTGAGGTGCTCCTTGAAATCGAGGATGTCGTCGATGTGCACGCCGCGCAGGTTGCCCAGCGCGATGCCCATGATCGTCACGGTGAGCAGACCCGACTCGTGTGCGAGCGTGTTGGCGACCACGAAGGCCAGCAGCACCGCCGCCAGCACGCCGTAGTTCTGCAGGTATTCGGGAATCAGCTGGCGCCGCAGCAGGAAGCCGAGCAGCCACGCGGCCAGCGCGCCGACCAGCGCGCCGCATGCCACCGTGCCCGCGAACACGCCGAGGGTATGGCCTTCCTGGTGCGATACCACCGCCTCGTAGATCAGCACCGCGAACAGCGCGCCCAGCGGATCGATCACGATGCCTTCCCAGCGCAAGGTGTTCGCGATGCGCGCGCTGGGCCTGAGCGTGCGCAGCATCGGCGCGATCACGGTGGGCCCGGTGACGCAAGTGAGCGCGCCGAACAGGAACGCGATCGGCCAGGCCACGCCAGCCACCACATGCGCGGCCACGGCCAGCAGCAGCAGGGCGAGCAGCGCGCCATAGCTCACCAGTCCGCGCACCGCCCTGCCGATGCCGGGCAGTTCATGGAAGCGCAGCGTGAGACTGCCCTCGAACAGGATCAGCGCCACCGCCAGCGAGACCATCGGGAACAGCAGCGGCCCCAGCAACCGATCCGGGTGCAGCAGGCCGAGCACCGGCCCCAGCAGCAGGCCGGCCAGCAGCAGGAACACGATCGCGGGCAGCTTCACCCGCCACGCCAGCCACTGGCACAGGAAGCCGATCACCAGCATGCCGGCCAGCACCAGGCCCGGTTCGATGCCCATCGCGTTCCTTGTCCACCGTTCGAGGCGTTATCGGAGCACGCGAGGATGCGATGCGTCCAGCGTGGGGCGAGGAGAGAAAGAACGAGGAGTGAGAAGTGAGAGAAGGCATCCAGCGCTGGCACCCCGCTTCCTCTCACTTCTCGCTTCCGCCCCTCGGCTCACATCCGCCGGTACTGCAGCGCCTCGGCCAGATGTTCGCGTTCGAGCAGCCCGGCGCCGCCGTCGAGGTCGGCGATCGTGCGCGCCACCCGCAGCACGCGGTGATAGGCGCGCGCGGACAGGCCCAGCCGTTCCAGCGCCTGCTCGTACCAGCGCCGCTCGGCCGGTCCCAGCGCGCAGTCGCGTTCCAGCTCGCGATGGTTGATCTCCGCGTTCGGCCGGCCCGCGCGCATCAGCGCGTGCCGGCGCGCCTGCAGCACGCGGGCACGCACGGTGGCGGAGTCCTCGTCGTGTGGGCCGCGCGCCGCATCCATCTCGCGCAGCGGCAACGGCGGCACCTCGACCGCGAGGTCGATGCGGTCCAGCAGCGGCCCGGAGATCCGCGCGCGATAACGCTGGACCTGTTCCGGCGTGCAGCGACACTGCCGGCGCGGATCGCCCGCGTAACCGCAGGGACAGGGGTTCATCGCCGCCACCAGCTGGAACTGGGCGGGAAAGGTGGATTGCCGTGCCGCGCGCGAGACCACGATGTGGCCCGACTCCAGCGGTTCGCGCAGCACCTCCAGCACGTGCCGGCTGAATTCCGGCAGCTCGTCGAGGAACAGCACGCCGTTGTGCGCCAGCGAGATCTCGCCCGGCCGCGGCTGCGAGCCGCCACCCACCAGCGCCACCGCCGAGGCGGTATGGTGCGGCGCGCGGAACGGCCGGCGCCGCCAGCGCGCGGGGTCGGTGGGCTGGCCGGCCACCGACAGCACCGCGCAGGTCTCCAGCGCCTCGGACTCGGTGAGCGGCGGCAGGATGCCGGGCAGGCGCTCGGCCAGCATGGTCTTGCCGGTGCCCGGCGGCCCCACCAGCAACAGGTGGTGACCACCCACGGCGGCGATCTCCAGCGCGCGCCGCGCCTGCAGCTGGCCGCGCACATCGCGCAGGTCCGGGCCGTCGTGGACGCCACCGTCGACGTCGATGCCGGCCGGCGTCGCCAGTTCCTGCCCACCGCGCAACCAGCCGCAGACCTCAGCCAAGGTGTCGGCCACGCGCACGTCCACTTCCGAGACCAGCGCGGCCTCCGCCGCGTTCGCGCGCGGCACCACCACCTTGCGCCCGCGCGCACGCGCACGCAGCAGCGCCGGCAACACGCCGGAGACGCTACGCAGCGACCCGGACAGCGCCAGCTCGCCGAGGAATTCACAATCGTCCAGTTTCTCGCGCGGCACCTGGCCACTGGCGGCGAGGATGCCCAGCGCGATCGGCAAATCGAAGCGGCCACCGTCTTTGGGCAGCTCCGCGGGCGCCAGGTTCACCGTGACCTTGCGGCCGGGGTATTCGAAGGCGGTGTTCTGGATCGCCACGCGCACGCGGTCGCGCGCCTCGCGCACGGCGGCCTCGGGCAGACCCACGATGCTGGTGGCCGGCAACCCGCCGGACAGGTGTACCTCGACCATCACCTGCGGTGCGGCGATGCCTTCCTGGGCACGGCTGAGGGTGACGGCAAGGCTCATGCGGCCGCCTGCTGCCGGCTCGCATGGAAGCCGCTGTCACACACCCGCATCGAGCGACTCCGTCGTAGGCTTCAGGTCGTAAATAACCGCCCCCGACCAGTTAGCTCGGGGTGAGGGTGACAGGTCGGGGGCGGCTCCCGGGAGGCTTGGTGCTGCTAGTCCCCGCGGGCGGCGACGGCCTCGAGTTCGGCCACGCGCCGCTCCAACTCCTCGACCTTGGCCCGGGTGCGTGCCAGCACCTGGCTCTGGACGTCGAACTCTTCGCGGGTGACCAGATCGAGGCGGCGCAGTCCCTGCGCCAGGACATCGTGGAAATTGGTTCGCAGATCCTGCTGCGCCTGTGCCACTCCGGGCGGAACCAACGATGCCAGGCGTCGTGCCAGCTGATCGATATCAAGTCGGTCCATCATGGACGACGCCTCGAACTTGTCGAGGAAAAGTATCCGTGAACACAAGGTGGACGCACCATCGGCGGACTCCGTGATTTGATGTAGGAATTGTCCTACACGCACCGATCAGGCGACAGCAGGGCGCCGTGAAGGCAGAATGGTTGTCCGCGTCGCCTTGGACGCCCCTGCCGAGGACATTCCATGAAGCTGGTCGTGGCGATCATCAAGCCGTTCAAGCTCGACGACGTGCGCGAGGCGCTGGCCGAGGTCGGCGTGCAGGGCATCACCGTGACCGAGGTGAAGGGTTTCGGTCGCCAGAAGGGCCATACCGAGCTGTACCGCGGCGCCGAATACGTGGTCGACTTCCTGCCCAAGATCAAGCTGGAAGCGGCGGTGGCCGACGAGCAGCTCGACCGCGTGCTGGAGGCGATCCAGAACTCCGCCCGCACCGGCAAGATCGGCGACGGCAAGATCTTCGTGAGCCCGCTGGAGCAGGTGATCCGCATCCGCACGGGCGAGCTGGATCAGGACGCGCTGTAAGACTTGTCCACAAGTTGTTGGGTTGACCCACCCCGACCGACCCGATATGTTGTGTCTGTCGGTGCCCGGCCAGACGCGATCGTCGGTCGGGCTCAAAAGGGAATCCGGTGCGAATCCGGAACTGCCCCGCAGCGGTAAGCGGAAACGAACGCCTTGAGATCGCACTGGCTCGCAGCGGCCGGGAAGCGAAGGCAAGTAGGCGGGTCGCCAGACCCGGGTCCGCGAGTCCGAAGACCTGCCGACACGGCATGGCCGGAGGCCATGCCGAGTGGTGACGGCTTCCGCGGGGAGGCGCGTCGACGCATCGGGCCACGCTGCCTGATCGCGCGACCGTCCGCGAGCAACCGCCACTTCAGCCCTGCGCGCGGGAGCAGGCGGTTGATCACCTCGGTTTGGAGCCACCGACATGCAGCCTCTCGATACCGCCACCCGCGAGCGTTCCGGCACGCGCGTGGAGCCGTCCGCGTTTTCCGCCGAAGCTCCGGCGTCCACCAGCGAAACCCCGATGCCAGCCACCCAAGAAAAACAACAAGCCACCGAGCCTTTTGCCCTCACCCCGCCACACAACCCCGGCCAGATGCGCGTGACCAAGCGCAACGGCGGCCAGGAGACGGTGGACGTCAACAAGATCGTGCGCGCGGTGACCCGCAGCGCCGACGGCCTGCACGCGGTGGACCCGCTGCGCGTGGCGCTGAAGACCATCGGCGGCCTGTACGACGGCGCCACCACGCAGGAGCTGGACCAGCTCTCGATCCGCACCGCCGCCGCGCTCACCGCCGAGGAGCCCGAGTACGGCCAGCTCGCCGCGCGCCTGCTCGGCGCCTACATCGACAAGGAAGTGAGCGGGCAGGAAATCCAGAGCTTCTCGCAATCGATCGCACGCGGCGCGGAACTGGGCATCCTCAACGAGCGCCTGCGCGACTTCGTGGCGATCAATGCGCGCAAGCTCAACGATGCGATCGATGCGCTCGCCACCCGCCGCTTCGAGTACTTCGGCCTGCGCACGGTGTACGACCGCTACCTGCTGCGCCATCCCCAGCAGCGCCGCGTGATCGAGACGCCGCAGTACTTCTTCATGCGCATCGCCTGCGCGCTGGGCGGCGGCGAGATCGGCGAGACGCTGGAGCTGTACCGGCTGCTGTCCTCGCTGGAATACATCGCCAGCTCGCCCACCCTGTTCAACGCCGGCACCGCGCACGAGCAGCTTTCGTCGTGCTTCCTGCTCGACTCGCCCACCGATTCGCTGGAGTCGATCTACGACAAGTACGCCGACGTGGCGAAGCTCAGCAAGTTCGCCGGCGGCATCGGCCTGGCCTATTCGCGCGTGCGTTCGCGCGGCTCGCTGATCAAGGGCACCAACGGCCACTCCAACGGCCTGGTGCCGTGGCTGAAGACGCTGGATGCCTCGGTCGCCGCGGTGAACCAGGGCGGCAAGCGCAAAGGCGCGGCCTGCGTGTACCTGGAGCCGTGGCACGCCGACATCGAGGAATTCCTCGAACTGCGCGACAACACCGGCGACGAGGCGCGCCGCACGCACAACCTCAACCTCGCGAACTGGATCCCCGACGAGTTCATGCGCCGCGTGGAAAGCGACGGCGACTGGTCGCTGTTCGACCCCAAGACCGTGCCGCACTTCGTCGACAGCTGGGGCGAGACCTTCGAGAGGGCTTATCGCGAAGCGGAAGCCGCCGGCCTGGCCGCGAAGACGGTGAAGGCGCGCGAGCTGTACGCGCGCATGCTGCGCACGCTGGCGCAGACCGGCAACGGCTGGATGACCTTCAAGGATCGCAGCAACGCCACTAGCAACCAGACCGCGAAGGTGGAGAACGTCATCCACCTGTCGAACTTGTGCACCGAGATCCTGGAAGTCACCCATGCCGGCGAGACGGCGGTGTGCAACCTGGGTTCGATCAACCTGTCGCGGCATGTCGTGGACGGCGCCTTCGACTTCGACAAGCTGGCCGCCACCGTGCACACCGCGGTGCGCCAGCTCGACCGCGTGATCGACCTGAACTTCTACCCGATCGACACCGCTGCCACCGCCAACCGCAAGTGGCGCCCGGTGGGCCTGGGCGTGATGGGTCTGCAGGACGTGTTCTTCAAGCTGCGGCTGCCGTTCGACTCGGCCGAGGCGCTGGCACTGTCCACGCGCATCGCCGAGGAGATCTATTACAACGCGCTGTCGCAGTCGAACGAGCTGGCCGCGCAACACGGCGCGCACCCCGGCTTCGCCGAGAGCCGTGCCGCAAACGGCGAGCTGCAGTTCGACTATTGGAGCGCCGCCAAGCCGAACGACCAGGACCGCTGGGATGCGCTGCGCGAATCGATCAAGGCCAAGGGCCTGCGCAACTCGCTGCTGATCGCCATCGCGCCTACCGCCACCATCGCCTCGATCGCCGGCTGCTACGAATGCATCGAGCCGCAGGTGTCGAACCTGTTCAAGCGCGAGACGCTGTCGGGCGACTTCCTTGTCGTGAACCGCTACCTCGCCGACGAGTTGAAGTCGCTCGGCCTGTGGACACCCGAGGTGCGCGACCAGATCAAGCTCGCCGAAGGCTCGATCCAGGGCATCGCCGCAATCCCCGAACGCCTGCGCGCGATCTACCGCACCGTGTGGGAGCTGCCGCAGAAGGCGCTGATCGATCTCGCGGCTTCTCGTGGGGCCTACATCGACCAGAGCCAGTCGCTGAACCTGTTCATGGAAAACCCGAATATCGGCCAGCTCAGCTCCATGTACATGTACGCGTGGAAGTCAGGCATCAAGACCACGTACTACCTGCGCTCGCGCCCTGCGACCAAGATCGCGAAAACCACGGTGTCGGCGACGAAGACCGCGGTGACGGATCAGGAGACGGCCACCGCCGCGGTGTTCTGCTCGCTGGAGAATCCCGAGTACTGCGAAGCCTGCCAGTAATACGACCGCCCCCTCTCCCTCCGGGAGAGGGGTTGGGGGTGAGGGTTCGGCGTTGTCGGAACGCCACGCAAGACCCGTACCCTCATCCGCCCTGACGGGCACCTTCTTCCAAAGGGAGAAGGACTCACCCGACACCGATCCGAGGAACCCCCATGTCCGCCCAACCCGAACGCCCCCAGCGCATCCTCGATCCCGGCTTCGAGCTCACCCTGCGCCCGATGCGCTACCCGGGTTTCTACGAGATGTACCGCAACGCGATCAGGAACACCTGGACCGTGGACGAGGTGGATTTCTCGCTGGACACCACCGACCTCAACGCCAAGATGTCGGCGGCCGACCGCCACCTGATCCAGCGGCTGATCGCGTTCTTCGCGACCGGCGACACCATCGTGTCGAACAACCTGGTGCTGAACCTGTACCAGCACGTCAACGCGCCCGAGGCGCGCATGTACCTGTCGCGCCAGCTGTACGAGGAGGCGCTGCACGTGCAGTTCTACCTGACCCTGCTGGACACCTACATCCCCGATCCGGGTGAACGCGCCAAGGCGTTCGCGGCGATCGAGAACATCCCGTCGATCCGCGCCAAGGGCGAGTTCTGCTTCAAGTGGATCGACTCCATCCAGGGCCTGCAAAAGCTCCAGACGCGCGAGCAGCGCCGCCAGTTCCTGCTCAACCTGATCTGTTTCGCCGCCTGCATCGAGGGCCTGTTCTTCTTCGCCGCGTTCGCCTACGTGTACTACTTCCGCTCGCGCGGCCTGCTGCACGGCCTGGCTTCGGGCACGAACTGGGTGTTCCGCGACGAGAGCTGCCACATGGCGTTCGCCTTCGAGGTGGTGCGCACCGTGCGTGCCGAGGAACCGGACCTGTTCGACGAGGAAATGCGCGCGCAGGTGGAGGAGATGCTGGAGGACGCCATCGCCTGCGAGACGCAGTTCGCCGAGGACGTGCTCTCCGGCGGCGTGGTCGGCCTGTCCGCCAAGGAGATGCGCCAGTACCTGGAATACTGCGCCGACCAGCGCCTCGCCCAGCTCGACCTCCCGAAGAAGTACGGCGCGAAGAACCCGTTCGACTTCATGGATCTGCAGGACGTGCAGGAAGTGACGAACTTCTTCGAACGCCGCGTCTCGGCCTACCAGGTGGGCGTGGAGGGCGAGGTGGCATTCGACATGGCGTTCTGACGTCCGCGGACACGCGCCGCGGGCGGACTTCCTTCACACGCGCTTGTCACAATTTCCGCCCTAAGATGCCCCCTGCCGCTGGCGGCAACCAGCGCGCCATTGCCGATCGCCTCCCCTCCGGGGAGGCGTCGTCGTTCCGGGGACACTTATAAAAACCACACGAGGAAACCCATGGCCATCACGATGCGTGCCCGCTCGCTTCCGTTCGCCATCGCCACGCTGCTGGCGACCAGTTCCGTCTTCGCCCAGAACATCACCACCTCCGGCGCCATCGGCCGCGTGCTGGACGCGCAGGGCAAGCCCGTGGCCGATGCCACCGTGACCATCCTGCACGTGCCCTCCGGCACCACCAAGACGGTGACCACGGATGCCGACGGCCGCTACGCGGCCCAAGGCCTGCGCACGGGCGGCCCGTTCGCGATCACCGCGGCGAAGACCGGATTCGCCGGCACCGAGCAGGACAACGTCTACCTGCAGCTGGGCCAGCCTTCCTCGATCAACCTCACCCTGGGCGCGGGCGCCGAGTCGGCGCGCACGCTGGGCGCGGTGACGGTGAGCGCCTCGTCGCTGGCGCAGACCTTCACCTCCGAGAACAAGGGCCTGTCCACCACCATCTCGCAGCGCGAGCTGCAGGCCACGCCGCAGGGCAACCGCTCGATCGACGATGTGGTACGGCTCGATCCGCGCATCACCGTGACCGACCAGGGCACCGGCGCGATCTCCGCCGCGGGCATGAACAACCGCTACAACAACATCGCGGTGGACGGCGTGACCCAGGGCGACCCGTTCGGCCTCAACGCGAACGGCCTGCCCTACCAGAAGTCGCCGATCTCGCCCGAGACCATCGCCGAGTACAACATCTCCACCGCGAACTACGACGTCTCCTCCGACGTGGTCGGTGCCGACGTCAACGCGGTGACCAAGTCCGGCACCAACCAGTTCCACGGCTCGGTCTACTACAGCTACCGCAACGCCAACCACCTGGTGGGCGATGCCGGCTGGCTGCCCAGCAGCGATCCGGGCTACCACTACAAGGGCTACCAGAAGGACGCCACCTACGGCTTCAACGTCGGCGGCCCGATCCTCAAGGACAAGCTGTTCTTCTTCGTCTCCGCGGAGCACGAAAAGACCACCGGCATCGGCGCCGATTCGGCCAACGGCCTGGACGACACGCTGGGCAACGGCCCGTCCACCAGCAACAAGGTGTCGCCGGGCGACCTGCAGCAGGTCATCGCCACCGCCAGCAAACTCGGCCTCACCCCGGGCAACTTCGGCGGCCCCACCGGGCTGACCTACGACGACAAGCGCTACCTCGGCAAGATCGACTGGAACATCTCCAACAACCATCGCGCCAGCTTCACCTACCAGTACACCAAGGAGCTGCTGCCGGCGGTGGGCGGCAACAGCCCGAACAGCGTCGGCCTGACCAGCTACACCTACACCAAGGCCATCACCACCAACAACTACGTGCTGCACCTGTACGACGACTGGAGCGACAGCTTCTCCACGGAGGCCAAGGTCGGCTACCAGAAGTACGTGCAGGACACCACCGCGCCGTTCCAGCAGCCCTCGGTGACGGTGAACCTGTCGCCCACCGGCAAGGGTCCGTCGGTGAACCTGGGCGAGGAGCAGTACCGCCACTACAACCACATCGACACCAAGAAGGTCAACATCTTCCTCGCCGCCACCTGGTACCTGGGCGACCACGCGGTGAAGGGCGGCGTCGACTTCCAGCGCAACCAGATCTACAACCTGTTCGGCCAGTCCGAGTTCGGCGTCTACACGTTCTGGGGCCTGGCGAACTTCGCCGCCGGCAACTACAACAAGTATTCGCTGTATCACCCGGCACCCGGCTACGCACTGGCCGACATCGCCGCCCAGTGGACCTACAGCCAGTTCAGCCCGTTCCTGCAGGACACCTGGCAGGTCAACGACGCGCTGTCGGTGCAGTACGGCGTGCGCATGGACATCCCGCACTCCAACAAGCAGCCGGTGTACAACGCAGCCTTCGCGCAGACCTTCGGCTACGCGAACAACTACACCGTCGGCTCCTCCAACCGCATCGTGGAGCCGCGGCTGTCGTTCAACTACAACTTCGACACCGCGTACAAGACCCAGCTGCGCGGCGGCGCGGGCCTGTTCCAGACCAATCCGCCCACGGTGTGGATGACCAACCCGTTCCAGAACAACGGCGTCACCCTGCTCAACTACACCTCGTTCAACCCGGCCAACGCGCCGTTCAGCCCCGACCCGTTCCACCAGAACATCCCGGCCGGCGGCGGCGCGGGCTCGATCGACACCATCGCCCGCGACTTCCGCCTGCCCAGCGTGTGGAAGATGAGCCTGGCGCTGGACCGCGAGCTGCCGTGGTGGGGGCTGGTGGCTTCGGCCGAGTACCAGCACATCCAGGTGCGCGACGGCATCCTGTACGAGGCGGTGAACTTCGGCGCGCCCACCGGCACGTTGCCGGACGGCCGCGAGCAGTTCTGGAAGACCCCGGGCGAGGCCCCGAAGACCGCCGACACGCTGGCCAACCAGAACCGCGCCTTCAGCACCGCCTCCACGTTGCTCACCAACACCCACAAGGGCAAGTCGGACAGCTTCACGCTGGCGCTGGACAAGCCGTTCTCGGACAGCTGGTCCGGCAACGTCAGCCTCACCTTCAACCACGCCACCGATGTTGACCCCGGCACCGACACCATCGCCTACAACGGCTACCAGCGCGTGGCGCGGCTGAACCCGAACAGCGACGTGCTGGCCACCTCCAACTACAACGTGGCCAAGACGCTGAAGGCCTCGCTGACCTGGCAGCACGCATTCTTCGGCGACTACAACACCCAGGTCTCGCTGTTCTACAGCGGCCACACCGGTCTGCCCTACACCTGGGTGTTCGGCAACGACGCCAACGGCGACAGCGTCGGCGGCTGGGATCCGGTCTACATCCCGTCGGCGAACGATCCCAAGGTGGCCTACGCCGCCGGCACCAGCGCGCAGGTGATCCAGCAGTTCCAGGCCTTCCTCGCCGGCGACGACTATCTGCGCGACCACCGCGGCCAGATCGCCAACCGCAACGGCGACCGCACCGCCTGGGTCAACGAGCTGGACATGAGCTTCTCGCAGGAAGTGCCGGGCCTGTTCCAGGGCAACAAGGGCGTGCTGCGACTGGACGTCTACAACGTGCTCAACCTGGTGAACAGCGACTGGGGCCAGCAGCGCAACACCGGCATCTACCCCACCCGCATCCTCGCCAACTACGCTGGCGTGAACGCGCAGGGGCAGTACGTGTACTCGCTGCCCACCGACAAGTACGGCAACTACCAGCCGCAGCCGCTGCAGACCTACGACGGCGGCTTCTACGATCCCAGCCGCGTGGTCTCGCGCTGGTCGGCCATGCTGACGCTGCGCTATAACTTCTGACCGGCGGCTCCGGTCGCAATGAGGCACGGGCGCCTGCGGGCGCCCGCGTCGTTTCCGGCATCGCGGCGTCCTGCGCCGCTTGACATGTAACGAACGTTACACGTAACGTTCGTTACATGCAGACGCGCAAAGACGCACTGATCGACGCACTCATCGCCCACCTGCTCGAACGCGGGTTGGCCGACCTGTCGCTGCGCCCGCTTGCCGCGGCCACCGGCACCAGCGCCCGCCTGCTCATCTACCACTTCGAAACGAAGGAGGGCCTGCTCGCCGAGGTCCTCGAAACCATGCAGACGCGGCTGCGCCAGTCCTTCGCGCAACTGCTTGCGCCAGGCACGCCGAAACCTCAGACGCAGCCGCTCAAGCTGCTCTGGCAATGGGCGACCGCAAGGCGCAACTACCCCTACCTCAAGCTGCTCTACGAGCTGCAAATACTCGCCATCCAGAGCCCGGACACCTACGCGCAGTACCTGCAGCGCAACGCCTCGAACTGGTCGGACTTCATCCTCACTATGCTCCCGGCGCCGCGGCGCGATCCCGCCTTCGCCACGTTGTGCGCGGCGGTGTTCGACGGCCTCTTTCTCGAACTGATGAGCACGGGCGACCGCAAGCGGACCTCGCAGGCGCTCGACCGCTTCATCCGCATCGCCGGCGACACCCGCAAGCAGCGCGCAGGCGCCTGAACCCGAAACCCGCGCCGCACCCACCGGAAGGACTTCCCATGCATACCCTGCTCGCCCACGCGCGGACGATCGAGAAGCGCCGATGGTCCGTCATCCTCGTCGGCCTGCTGCTCGCGCTCGGCGTGGTCAGCCTGCCCTTCAGCACCTGGGATCACGAGTTCGCCGGCGTCGGGCATCTGGTCGGCAACGAGGCGATCTGGTGGATCTACATCGCGGCGATGTTGCTCTACGTGCGCAAGGTCGAGCGACGGCCGCTGTCGTCCATCGGTTTCCGCGCGCCCGGCATCGGCAACACGCTGATCGGCGTGGCGGCCGGCGTGGCGGTACTGGCCCTGCTGGGTGCGATGTACTTCCTCATACTCCCCGCGCTGCACCTGAGCGACTCGGTGGCCGCCACGGCGAACGGCGGCGCGCTGATGGCCACGCCCTTCTGGTGGCGCCTCGTCTCGACCGTGCGCGCCGCGGTTTCCGAGGAAGTGCTGTTCCGCGGCTATGCGATGCAACGGATCGAGGAGTTGAGCGGCAGCCGCGCCATCGCGCTGCTGCTCTCCCTGGCCGTGTTCACCATCGACCATGTGACCTACTGGGGCTGGAGCCACGAACTCATCGTCGCCGTCGGCGGCCTGGCGTTTTCCCTGCTGTACCTGTGGCGGCGCAACCTGTGGGTCAACATCATCGCGCACTTCATCGTGGACGCCGCCCCGGTGCTCGCCTGAGACGGCGGCACCCTATTGACTACACGTGTCGTCAGGCGTAGCTTGCCGACACGTGTAGTCACAACAGGTGCGCCCGCATGCCCAGACCCTCCATCGGCGACCAGGAACTCGCCCTGTTGCATTACCTCGCCGAGCACGAGCCCGCCTCGGTGGGCGAGGTGGCCGCCGGCTTCGGCGAACCGCGCGGACTGGCGCGCTCCACCGTGCTCACGATGATGGAGCGCTTGCGCGCCAAGGGTTACCTCAAGCGCCGCCAGGCCCAGGGCGTGTACCGCTACAGCACCGCCACCGGTCCCGGCGAGGCGATGCGCAGCGCGGTGGGTCAGTTCGTGGAAAAGACGCTGAGCGGCTCGGTCTCGCCGTTCGTGGCCTGGATGGCCGAGCGCGGCGAGGTCAGCGACGACGAGCTGGCCGAACTGCAGGCGCTGGTGAAGCAGCTCAAGACCACGCGCAAGGAGAAGTGAGATGACGACGCTCGATCATCTGGCCGCCGAGCTGCTGGAACGCCTCGCCTGGACCTCGCTGCAGGCCATCGTGCTGGTGGGTGCGGTCGCCCTGCTCGTCCGCACATTCCCGCGCCTGCCCGCCGCCGCGCTCTGCGCGCTGTGGTGGCTGGTGGGCCTGCAGGTGCTGCTGGGGCTGGCGTGGCAGGCGCCGATCCGCCTGCCGCTGCTGGCGCCGCCGACCATTGCGGCAACGCCGGCCGTCGCCGCGCCGCAGCGCAGCGCATCCGGTGCCGCAGTGGTCCACACCGCCGCCGTCGGCGAGGGCGTCGATCATGCCATCGGCATTGCGGCCACGCCTGCCGCAACGCCGGTGCCCGGCGCCACGGCGTCCGCCGGCGGCGAACCGGACTGGCTGGCCACCTACTGGCGCACGGCCCTGGTCGCCGCGTGGCTGCTCCTGCTTCTGGTGCAGCTGCCCCTGCTGATCCACGGGTACGCCCGCGCCTGTCGCCTGCGCTCTGCCGCACGGGTGGTGGCGGACGCCGATCTGCAGAGGCGCTGTGCACGGCAGGCACGGGCGCTCGGGTTGCGCCGTGCGCCTGCCGTGCTGGCCTCGCCCGACATCGCCTCGCCCCAGGTCAGCGGCAGCTGGCGCCCGGTGGTGCTGTGGCCGGCGCACGCCACGCTGAGCACCGAGGAAGCCGAGTTGGCGCTGGCCCACGAGCTGGCGCATCTCAAGCGCGGCGACCTGCTGCTGGGCTGGGTTCCCGCGCTGGCGATGCGGCTGCTCTGCTTCCACCCGCTGCTGCGCTGGGCGATGCGCGAATACGCGCTCAACCGCGAAGCGGCCTGCGATGCGCTGGCGATCGAACAGCAGCGCGCCGCGCCGCAGGACTACGGCCGCCTGCTGCTGCAACTGGGCGTGGCGCATCCGCTGCATGCCGGCCTCGCCGGCGCCTCCCCCACCTTCCACAACCTGAAGAGGCGACTGATCATGTTGCAGGAAACCTCCCGCGCCATGCCGCGCGGCCGCAGCTGGTTGCTGGTCGCGCTCGTCGCCCTGGCCGGCGTGCTGCCGTATCGCGTGGTGGCGACCGACCACGCCGCGCACATCGTGGCTCCCGCGCCGACCGGCTCCACCGCGCTGCCGCCTCCGCCACCTCCCGCGCTACCCGTGCCGCCGCCGGCACCACCCGCATCGATGCCCGGCGCGCCTCCACCGCCGCCGCCTCACGACATGCCACCGCCTCCGCCGCCGCCACCACCGAACATTGCTTCCATCGCCGACCGTCTTCACCTGCGCATCGGATGCAATTCAGCCAACGACATTCCCTTCTGCGGCTCGACATCCCTGATGTTCACGAGCCCGGTCCAGGCAGGGCAAGGCGTGGTCCTGTTCGATCAAGGCCAGGTGGCCATCGCCGGCACGAATGACGACATCCTTGCAGCCAAGCGGCTCTACCAGCCTGATGCGCGGCTGTTGTGGTTCCGTCACGGCGGCAAGGCCTACGTGACCCGCTCCCCCGCGATCCTGCAGAAGGCAGATGCCCTGGTGACCCGGGAACATGCGCAGATTCAAGACCAGGATGCACAGACCGAAGCCATCGACAAGCTGGTTGCCGAGGAGAGCCGGCTCGTCGAGCAGAAGAGCGAGATCGTTTCACAACAGGACAAGATCGTCGGCAAGGAAAGGGAGCTTGTGACCCGACAACCCAAGAGCGCGCAAAACCAGCAGGCGCTGGATCGCATCCACGCGCAACAAGCGGCGTTGCGGCAGCAGATCAACGTGCTGGATGCGCAGATCCAGGCACTGCAAGGACGCATTCGCCAGCAGCAGGCCGAGCTTCACGCACGGCGTTTTCCACCGCCGGATGGATTCAACCGCATGGCCGCCGGCCTGGTGAAATTGGCGGACGAGTCCTTGGCAGACGGTTCAGCCCAGGAAATTCATCCGTGATGCGCGTGCGATGGAGCACATGAGGCAAGCCGCATTCCACTCCCGCCGGTCACCCGAAGCCAGTCGGCCGGCAACGGTTTCGAGACAGGGAAACGGCTAGACCTGCGAAAAGGCCGGGGCGCGAGCCCCGGCCTTTCGTTTGCGTCACTCAAGCAACCGCCCTCAGAACAACGGCCACTTCCTCAGCTCGTACTCCTTCGGCGGCGTGTCGCCGGCGAGGTACTGCACGAAGTAGTCCCAGCGACGGCGCGTGGCGTACAGAAGGATTGCGCAGCAGCGAACTTTGACTTCGAGACTGACAAATTTACGGTCGATTTCTGAGCTGCCTGCGCGGCAGCGAACGAACGCCGTGGCGCTGCCGCCGTACAGCTGGTTTTCTGAGCTGCCTGCGCGGCAGCGAACTACGGGCCCGACCACCCGCTGGTGAGGCACATTTTCTGAGCTGCCTGCGCGGCAGCGAACTTGGTATCGCTCATGAACCTCTCCTCGGTGGTTTTTCTGAGCTGCCTGCGCGGCAGCGAACAAGACCTTGCGCTAGAGCTGCACTCCCGCATCTTTCTGAGCTGCCTGCGCGGCAGCGAACGACATACCTGGCCCTGCCCCACGGCACCACTATTTCTGAGCTGCCTGCGCGGCAGCGAACGCCACGGTGACGCAGCAAGGCAATTCGATCACTTTCTGAGCTGCCTGCGCGGCAGCGAACATGGTGGCTCCTCAAGCTCAGGCCGCCCCAGTTTTCTGAGCTGCCTGCGCGGCAGCGAACGACATCTTGTGGGACTGCATCGGCCTCGTTGTTTTCTGAGCTGCCTGCGCGGCAGCGAACTCGAACACCAGGCGCGCGCCGTTCTTGCCGGTTTTCTGAGCTGCCTGCGCGGCAGCGAACGTGACGCGCGACCAGGTGGCGCCGAACTCGATTTTCTGAGCTGCCTGCGCGGCAGCGAACATAACGTGGATGAGGACATCTCCCGGCTTTGGTTTCTGAGCTGCCTGCGCGGCAGCGAACCTGCGACGCCCACGCCCGCCCCTGCTGATTCTTTTCTGAGCTGCCTGCGCGGCAGCGAACTCCGCGACGCTAGCCACGGCGCCACCCAGCATTTTCTGAGCTGCCTGCGCGGCAGCGAACCAAAGCTTGCCCTCATTACGCGTTGCGATGAATTTCTGAGCTGCCTGCGCGGCAGCGAACGAGCATAGCCCCCGTCTTGCCCGACAATTCGATTTCTGAGCTGCCTGCGCGGCAGCGAACTTCGTTGTACGTGAACAGCGATTGCTTGCTCATTTCTGAGCTGCCTGCGCGGCAGCGAACGACACCGGCTCCGTCATCGTCCGCGCGTTCCATTTCTGAGCTGCCTGCGCGGCAGCGAACCGGCAGCCGAGGGAATCGCCCGATCGAGGAGTTTTCTGAGCTGCCTGCGCGGCAGCGAACTGGGCCTTGGCGAAATCGCGCTGGAGCTTGCGTTTCTGAGCTGCCTGCGCGGCAGCGAACCCGAACCAGCTTCGGCGGGGATTCATGACCTCTTTCTGAGCTGCCTGCGCGGCAGCGAACCCGTGCACATGCGTCAGGCTGCAATCCGTGTCTTTCTGAGCTGCCTGCGCGGCAGCGAACCCTGGCCGAAACCAAGACCCGGCAAAAGGACTTTTCTGAGCTGCCTGCGCGGCAGCGAACGCTTTGGACGACTTCTTTGGCTGGGTCTTGCTTTTCTGAGCTGCCTGCGCGGCAGCGAACTCTGGCGTGACGCTGGTTTCGGCCATCTGCTCTTTCTGAGCTGCCTGCGCGGCAGCGAACATGGCGTCGAGCTGGGCCTGCGCCTGTTTGCCTTTCTGAGCTGCCTGCGCGGCAGCGAACTTGCCGTAGGCGTTGCTGGCGCCACTCTCGTATTTCTGAGCTGCCTGCGCGGCAGCGAACGGTTGTAGTTCGGCACATTGACCGACGTGTTCTTTCTGAGCTGCCTGCGCGGCAGCGAACAGCGAGTCGGTTGTAATAGCTGTTGTAGTTCTTTTCTGAGCTGCCTGCGCGGCAGCGAACCCGGGCGTGAACGTGGAGGACACCAGCTACACTTTCTGAGCTGCCTGCGCGGCAGCGAACTTGTGCTATCACTTCGCTGCCCACGCGAAGATTTTCTGAGCTGCCTGCGCGGCAGCGAACAGCTTGTCGATGTGCTTCCGGTAGTCCTTCTCTTTCTGAGCTGCCTGCGCGGCAGCGAACGTGGCGAAGGTGCGCCTGGCTTCGTGATGCTTTTTCTGAGCTGCCTGCGCGGCAGCGAACTTGTAAATCGTCGGATAGCTCCGGGGCGACATTTTCTGAGCTGCCTGCGCGGCAGCGAACGAAGTTCGCGGGCGCCTACTCCGACCCGGTGTTTTCTGAGCTGCCTGCGCGGCAGCGAACGTGTGCGCCTTGATGAGGGTGATGAGGGACATTTTCTGAGCTGCCTGCGCGGCAGCGAACGTGCCCTCGGTGAGGTTGCTGGGCACGGCGTTTTTCTGAGCTGCCTGCGCGGCAGCGAACTTTGTCGTCTACAACGATGCCGGTATCGAGCATTTCTGAGCTGCCTGCGCGGCAGCGAACATGATCGAGGCCGACATCGTGCACGCCGCGAATTTCTGAGCTGCCTGCGCGGCAGCGAACTAGGTCTCGACGATTTGGCGCGAGGCTTCCTTTTTCTGAGCTGCCTGCGCGGCAGCGAACGGCGAGGTTGGCCGGCAGCACCATCTCGTTCCTTTCTGAGCTGCCTGCGCGGCAGCGAACTCGCCGCCATCTTCGCGGGCCTCGTCGTCATGTTTCTGAGCTGCCTGCGCGGCAGCGAACCAGTGCGAACGGCCAGTGCTCCAGCTGCTACTTTTCTGAGCTGCCTGCGCGGCAGCGAACGTCATCTGGCCGGCGTGGGAATGGGGACCGAATTTCTGAGCTGCCTGCGCGGCAGCGAACGATGGTCTGCAGGATCAGCGCGACCTTCCCCTTTTCTGAGCTGCCTGCGCGGCAGCGAACAAGTTCGAAAACGGCAAGACAGGTTTCCGCGATTTCTGAGCTGCCTGCGCGGCAGCGAACACAGATCCCACTTGGAGTAGCCCGGAATCTTCTTTCTGAGCTGCCTGCGCGGCAGCGAACGCTAAGGACATTGCTCGCTGCGCTGGCAAGGATTTCTGAGCTGCCTGCGCGGCAGCGAACACGGCCTTCGCCCGCGACTGGCGCGGCGGCAATTTCTGAGCTGCCTGCGCGGCAGCGAACTACTACCAGGCAGACGACATGCCCGGGGTGTTTTTCTGAGCTGCCTGCGCGGCAGCGAACCTGAACCGATGGTGGACTGCTCCTTGACCTCGTTTCTGAGCTGCCTGCGCGGCAGCGAACGATGCGAAGCGCGGAGCGGTCTAGGTCGGTCATTTCTGAGCTGCCTGCGCGGCAGCGAACACGGCCTTCGCCCGCGACTGGCGCGGCGGCAATTTCTGAGCTGCCTGCGCGGCAGCGAACAGAGATCTCCCCACGCGACCCGACCGGCCCAGTTTCTGAGCTGCCTGCGCGGCAGCGAACTCGGACTGGCCGCGGATCTGAGCGACCTGTACTTTCTGAGCTGCCTGCGCGGCAGCGAACGCCAAGGAATGGCGAGCGATCGACTTCTACGATTTCTGAGCTGCCTGCGCGGCAGCGAACGTGCGCCGTCACCGGCCGCAGCGCCGAGCCGTTTTCTGAGCTGCCTGCGCGGCAGCGAACGGCTGGACGATGCCCGCCTGCGCCGCCTGCTGTTTCTGAGCTGCCTGCGCGGCAGCGAACTTGACCCGCGCCCCGAAGCGCGCCTGGTCGCTTTTCTGAGCTGCCTGCGCGGCAGCGAACGTGCCATCTCCTCCCGACGTTCCTTTGACTTCTTTCTGAGCTGCCTGCGCGGCAGCGAACGCCTTCGGGCCGCGCATCTTGATGGTCGACATTTTCTGAGCTGCCTGCGCGGCAGCGAACGCGCAGTGCAGCGCTTTGCCGAACACCTTGGCTTTCTGAGCTGCCTGCGCGGCAGCGAACATATCCACCTGCCACAGGACCCCGGTCAGGCCTTTCTGAGCTGCCTGCGCGGCAGCGAACGAACTACAGCGCCGCGCTGGCGGCCGTGACAATTTCTGAGCTGCCTGCGCGGCAGCGAACAAGGCCATCGCCTCGCAGGACGGCACGGCGGTTTTCTGAGCTGCCTGCGCGGCAGCGAACTTTTCTGAAGCATGGAGCGATCTTCGGGGCTTTTTCTGAGCTGCCTGCGCGGCAGCGAACCGGTAGCCGATGCTGGCGCCGTAGCCGATGCTTTTCTGAGCTGCCTGCGCGGCAGCGAACATGTCGTCCTGCGTGGCCACCTTCGCTGTGTATTTCTGAGCTGCCTGCGCGGCAGCGAACTAGCCATGGGTGGCACTGCGCCTGCTTCCGTATTTCTGAGCTGCCTGCGCGGCAGCGAACGAGGAACCGGTCGAATCCTGATCGGGCCTGATTTTCTGAGCTGCCTGCGCGGCAGCGAACTCAAACTGCAAGCGGTAAGCGGTCATAATCTTTTTCTGAGCTGCCTGCGCGGCAGCGAACATCGCTTCTTGCAATTTATTGTCAACCGAAACTTTCTGAGCTGCCTGCGCGGCAGCGAACGGGACATGCGCTTCATGGGTTACCCCTTGTCGTTTCTGAGCTGCCTGCGCGGCAGCGAACCCTGACCAGCATCTTCCATGGCGTCGCCTACTTTTCTGAGCTGCCTGCGCGGCAGCGAACGGGTGGTGAGAACGTTCACGCGCGTCTCCACTTTTCTGAGCTGCCTGCGCGGCAGCGAACTCTTCCGGGCCATATCGGTTCTTTCCGAGCGCTTTCTGAGCTGCCTGCGCGGCAGCGAACCCGATGTGATGACGCGAGCGGCGCCCCTCATATTTCTGAGCTGCCTGCGCGGCAGCGAACGTAAAGAACCTGCGTCTTGCCAGCCTGTCCAGTTTCTGAGCTGCCTGCGCGGCAGCGAACGGAGTGCTGGGCTTGCTGGGCTTGCTGGGCTTTTTCTGAGCTGCCTGCGCGGCAGCGAACCCCAACTACTTCGTTGCCCAGCGCTCGCCCGTTTTCTGAGCTGCCTGCGCGGCAGCGAACGAGCTCGGCGTTCTCGATCCAGTGCGGCCAGCTTTCTGAGCTGCCTGCGCGGCAGCGAACAAGTTCCGTGTCACGCCGAACATCGGCGTCGATTTCTGAGCTGCCTGCGCGGCAGCGAACGCGTGATCGAGCTGCACGCGACGGGTATCCCATTTCTGAGCTGCCTGCGCGGCAGCGAACAGGCATCGAGCCGCCAAGAAAGGGATCGTCCTTTTCTGAGCTGCCTGCGCGGCAGCGAACAAGGAATCGCCGGCCACCGCCATCGGCAGGGATTTCTGAGCTGCCTGCGCGGCAGCGAACAAGATAGCGAGCTCGATCTGGTACTCGCGGTTTTTCTGAGCTGCCTGCGCGGCAGCGAACACTACGTGCGCCATCTGTACCGCGCTGGACGCTTTCTGAGCTGCCTGCGCGGCAGCGAACGTTTCATGCTGCATTCTCCGGAATCTTCGCGCTTTCTGAGCTGCCTGCGCGGCAGCGAACACGCTACCGCTGCCGCCCGCCCAGCAGGCGGATTTCTGAGCTGCCTGCGCGGCAGCGAACCTGTCGGGCGCCTTGTCGAGCGTGACGGTCGTTTTCTGAGCTGCCTGCGCGGCAGCGAACTCGACCATCGCGAGACACATCGACGGCAAGTCTTTCTGAGCTGCCTGCGCGGCAGCGAACCTGGGCGAGGTTGAAGGTCTGGTGATGCGCTCTTTCTGAGCTGCCTGCGCGGCAGCGAACAAGACAAGTGTATCGGCAAGCTCTTGATGATTGGACGGAATTCCATGAAAAAAGGCCGGCAACCCATACGGAATGCCGGCCTGCAAGTGCTTGAATTTCTTGCCCGGTTGTTATGCGTGGAAATTTGGGTCAGAACCAGGGGACGGTGGCTGGACCGCCCAAGCCGTGGCTGCTGAACTCACCGGGGGTTGCTGCAGGTTGCAGCGGGCCGAGGATGATGAACAGGCAGAACGGTTGCATGGTGCTGCGGCTGTGCAGATGGATGTAGGGCAGGTTGGGCCGGCGCTCCATGGTGGTTGGGATCGCTTCCGTGGCTTGCTCCAGGGTTTCACCCTTGCGGCGCATGCGTCGTCGGCGCAGGCGTGCGGCGCTGGTCTTGAATTGTTTGCGCTGCACGGTGCGGTGCGGGGCGTCGGTGGGTGCCGGAGCGATCTCCTTCATGCGAACGTGATCGCGCATGCCTTTCAGCCAGTCGGTGGCCATCAGTTGTTGCAAATCGGCTTGGCTGCCATGGAGGCGCAGTGTGGTGCCCAGCGTGCGTGGGCTCAGGCTGTAGTCGGGGAAGCTGATGCCGACGCTGCCCCGGTTTTGCTGCACCAGCGCGAGATGCAAACGGTCGTGCAAGGCACCCATGAGCTGCGCCGGTCCAGACTCCGGATCGGGAACGACCTTGAGGTCAATGTAGTGCGTGGTCATGGCGTCAGTTCGCTTCGCCGAACACGCCGCCACGGATGAGGGTGGCGATCACGAAGTGCTGCTGGTCGGGCTCGGGCGCCTTGTCCTTGATGATCCAGTTGTCGAGAAGGTTGTAGAAATCGGTCTTTTCTTTGGGCTGACGATATGCCTTGCCCTGGGTAGTGACCGAGCCGTAGGGCTCGACGGCGATGGGGCCGTTCGCGGCCGCTTCGGCGTACCAGGTGTCGATGGTCCGCAGGGCGTTGCCGATCTTTTGCGAGTGGATCGCGGCCACGCCATTGACGTCGTACAGCGTCTTGCTCTTGTCGCCGCGGCCGCGGTCCAGGATCAGTTCCTGCGAGGGGAACACCTCCTGTCCGGCGCCGATGCGCACGAAAGCGGTGATCTGCAGCAGCACGTGGCTATTGCCAGCGAGTCCATTGGCGATGAGTGCCGCCAGCTCGGACAGTGACTTGGTTTCTGCGGAAGGCGCCTTGAGGTCGAGCAGCGAATGGGCCAGTGCATCGAAAGTCCAACTGGCCTTTGCCTGGCCGTTCTCGACGTGGGCCACGGTCACTTCCACCTGCTCGGCGCCGATGCGGTTGCGCCAGAGGAAGCGGCCGTTGGCGAGGTTGGCGGCATAGCGGCGGGCCAATTCGGCAAAGCCGTGCTGCTGCACGTAATTGCCCACGGTGGCCAGCAGTTTCTGTCGGTACGCGGCATCGTTGCAGGCAGAAGGGTTTCCGGTGCCGGCCAGCACGCGCAGGGTGAACTGCACTTTCAGCGCGTCGGCGTTGGCAGGCAGGGTGGCCACGTCCACGGTTTGCAGGTTGGGGTTCTGGATGGCGGCGTCCAGCTTGGCGGGATCTTGCGCACCACCTTTCAGACGATTGGAGATGGTGCCGCGCACGGATTTTTCGCGCAGCGTGATCGGTGCCCAGTCTTGCGACTCGTTGCGCGTGGCCCAGTTGCCGCCGGACAGCAGGGCATCGGAAGGATCGAGCTTGCGCTCGAAGGCGAGCACGGAAGCGGTCTTGAGTTCGTTGGCCATGATGGAATTCCTTGTCGTGTCAGAGAGTCGTGTCGACGGAGCGATAGTCGTTGCGGCAGCGGTACAGGCCCTCGTCCGGGCGACTGTCGGCGTACCAGAGCAGGTCTTGCGGTGCGTGCAGACGGTGTGGGCCTATCCATTCGCCCATGGAGTACAAGCTTTCGACGAAGCGAAAGGGCGTGGTGGCATCGCGCGCATGCGCCACAGTGTCCGCATCGTGCAGTTCACCCAGGGCGCCGTAGCCAACCGGAATGGGTACGACCCATCCGAAGCCCTGCTTGCGGTCGTGTTGCCAATGGCCTTTGCCGTCATCCGCCTTGCTGTCGTAGTGCCAATTGATGCGCGAGAGCGAAAGCCATGCATCGAGGCGGGTAGCCTGTGGCGACTGCTTGCGCAACTCGCCCAGGCGGCGATCGATCAGGTCGTCGCGGGCCACCAACGCCGAGCCAGGCAGCAGGCGGGCTCGCAGCTTGTGGAACTCCCTGGCCTGGCCATCGCTGTCACCGGTGAAGTCGGCCAGCCATGGGCGGCAACTCGATACGGACACCTGCGTGGCCGGCAACAGCGTGCCACCGGCGATACGCATGCCCTGCAGCAGGTCGAGGATGGTTTGCAGGTCGCGCTGCTGCGTGTCCTGATCCCACGGCCCGGCATTCACCGCCAGCACCAGGCTGAGGTCGAGGTGGATGCGCCCTTCCTCGACGATGGCAGCGGTGCCACCGTCCTTGCCCACCGGGTTGCGGGTGAGTCGGAAGCTTTTGACGAAGCCGCCCTCGGTGGTCTGCTCCCGGCGGTCGTGGCAGACCACGCCCACGGCACCGAACTCCAGATCCAGCCCGGCCGCGCGGGTCTTGCGTTCCAGTGCCCACATCAACCCGAGAAACGCGGTGATGGACGGGAAGCCATGAGTCAATGGGCTGGAGACGGCGTTGGCGTTGTGCACCTTGAGGTGCGGCAACACCAGCAGATGGGTGAAGTGCGGAAGCGTATTCATGCGGCGCCTGCCTTGGCGCGGCGTTGCAGCGGGAGGGGCCAGGCCACGTCGAGGATGGCCTGGCGGGCGAAGTGGCGCATCTCCGCCTCGCCGAGCATAGCCAGCTTGTCGCTGCGCTTGCGCAACTGGCCGTTGAGCCAGAGGCCGAAACGCATGGCCACTTCATCGGCCCAGTCGCCACGTTCGTAGGCCTGGTTGAAGGCGAGATCTTCCTCGCGCCAATGCGGATGCTCAGGATCGTCGCGCAGCGGCAGCTCGGTGCGCTCGGGGTCGAGCCAGAGTTGTTCGCACAGAAGCAACTGGCAGCCAGCGCTCCTGGTCCAGCCCGCGCCGCCACGCCCGCGTGCGTCCGCACCGAACAGGGACAGCGCCTCGGCGATGTCCCGCAGGAAGCCGGTTACGCGATCGCGGGTTTCCTTGGTTTGATCCGGGTCGGCCTTGAGGAAGTCCGCAAGCCCGCGGACGAGTTGGCGAACCTCATTGAAGGCGAGGAAGGCGCCGCGCTTGTCGTCGAATACCGATTCGAGCTTGAGCAGGTTCACGCCATCGCGCGGCTTCCATGCCGGTGGCGGCAACGAAGCCAGCAGGTAGTTCACGCCGCCGCGCTCGCTGTTCAGTTGCGAGATGTTCTGCGGCTTGGTGCCACCCAGCTTGCGGGCGACGAGATCGCGGTAGTCGCGGTAGATGGCATCGGCAGGCTTGTTGTCGCGCTTGGCTTGTCGAGCTTCCTTGTTGGCTTCGCCAAAGCGCGCATCCTGGATGTCGGCGTGCACGGCGTGGGCCAGCGAACTGGAAAACATCGGCTGCAGCAGGTGGTATTGGGCGTCGTTCTGCGGATCCTCGCCGGCCAGCCAGTAGAGCTGCTTGGCCATGGGGTGGCTGGACGGCTGCGTTTCTTCGCGCACCAGCGAGGCAAAGGCCTTCATCCAGCCGCTGGCCTGTTCGGCGGCGTCGGACAGCGCGGCTTGCAGGTCGGCATCGCCGGCCTGCATCCAGTCGAGCAGGCGGCTGCCATCGACCTCGAGCTTGAGCAGCTTGAACACGTCCAGTGCCGCGGCATTGCCCACCACATCCTCGGCGTAGTCCTCGCCCAGCAGGTGGCTGCCGATTTCGGTGTGCCGTGGCAGGCCGGAAGGGATGACATGCAGACTGCTGCCGCGCGCGTCCGGATGGGTGGCCTTGAGCACGTGGGTCACGGCCTGGATCTGGCCCACCCGCCGTGCCGCATCGGCCAACCACGTGGCGTAGTCGTATTTCGATGCCGAGTCGACATCGTCTTCCTTGCCTTTCAGCTTGGTCTCGCGCCGGGCTTCGATGAAGCCGGTGATGGCCGCGCGAAAGAGGCCGGAACGTGACACCGGTTCCGATTTCTCGTTCATGGGAATCCTTTCATGCACCCAGAGAGGGTGTGCCTGTAGAATCCCCACGGGAGCAAGCCGCCGTGGGGTTTGGAGAAGGGCGACGCCCTACTCCGATATTGTGATTCGGTGTTTGCCAATCACATGCCACGCCTCCTTTGCATGTCATTCCTTATGCATAGGGCCGAGACCAATCGGCAGGCTGTTCGCCCCTTGGTGTCGCGCCACGTCGCCAAGGGGCAATTCGACTTTACTCGCAAAGAAATACTGGTACAACCATTGCCTGATAAGTTTCACCATTGCATGATATGTTTTATCTGCTGAGTAAGCAGCTCAGAAAATTGCGTGATCTGTTTCACCATTCACTCGCTGCCGAACAGGCAGTTCACCTCTCGAAAGTGACTACAATGCATTCATTGCAGTCACTCCGGAGGGCCTGCCTATGGCCACCATGACTATCCGAAATCTGGACGACGACCTGAAAGCGCGTCTTCGCCTGCGGGCGGCACGGCACGGGCAGTCGATGGAGGAGGAGGCGCGCAGCATTCTGCGTGCCGCGTTGGCGAACCGTGTCGAAGACGATTCGGGTGCGTCGCTGTATGCCGCCATCCGCGCCCATGTGGAACCTTTCGGTGGTGTCGACCTGGAATTGCCACTGCGTGAGCCCCAGCGCGATCCGCCGGACTTCGGCGAGTGATCGTGCTGGATACGAACGTGCTGTCGGAGCTCATGCGCCCACAGCCGGACGAGCGCGTGGTGGCGTGGCTGAAGCAGCAGACACGCTCGAACCTGTTCACCACGGCCGTGACGCGCGGCGAGATGCTGTACGGGGTGCTGATCCTGCCCGATGGCCGACGCAGGACGCGCATGCACCAGGAGGTCGAGGCGATCTTTGCCGTTGACATGGCGGGGCGCGTGCTGCCCTACGATGAGGCGGCTGCCGATGCGCACGCCGCCATTTCTGCGGCGCGGCGCACCCAGGGACGCCCGGTCGACCAATCCGATGCGATGATCGCTGGCATTGCACGATCGCACGGCGCCATGCTGGCCACGCGCAATGTGCGTGATTTCGAAGGTTGCGGCATCGCCTTGATCGATCCCTGGCATTGATCTGCCTCAGCGCTTCTTGGTGAAACCGAGCCATGGGTGCCAGCGCCAGCCTTGATCGCAGTGCGGCACCTCCACGGTGGTGAATTTCCGGGCGGCGAGATCGAGCGGCAGGTATTGTGCTTCGGCCTGCTCGCTCACCAGTAACGGCAGGTTGAACTCGCACCAGCGGCCGATACCGGTCGCAACGTTCAATGCAACCTCGTGAAGTAGCTCCTTGGCGGGGGCATAGAGTTTCTCGCCGCGCCGGCTGCCCGATGCGTCTTCCACGCGGTGCGGCAGCAGGTCGTCGCCGTCCTCATCGGGCAGCCAGGCCAGCGTGGTGCCGGGGTGCTCGTCATGGCGAAACGGTTGCTGCTGCGGCAGCACGCCGGTAAGTGCTGCCCCGGGGTGTTGCCAGGCCGCGGGCGCGTAATCGCGTTCCAGACGCAGGGCCGGCGTGGCGCTGCGGCGTGTGGAGCGAGTGGTTGGCTCAGGCGGTATTGGCAGCATGGCGGTGCGGATGCGCGCCTGCTCCAGATCCACCCAGCGCTCGCGCGGCTGCAGTTCGGTGGCACGCGGCTGGATGCGCGGCTGGGCGTCGAGGTGGCGGTATTCGTCCTCGGCCAGCAGCATGCGCAGGCTGTGGCTGGCCAGCAGAAAACGGCCCTGGTCGCGCTCGGTCTCGAAGCCGGGGCGGACGAATACCGGCTGGCGGCCGTCGCGCCGTTCGATGCCTTTGAGGTTGGTGTCGAACACCAGCACGTTGGGCGTCTGCGGCGGTTTGCGGCGATGGCGCTGCACACGGCCGGCGAGCTGGATCAGCGAGCGCATCGAGGACGGCTCGGCCACCGCCCAATCGGCATCCCAGTCGCGGCCCACTTCGCACACCGGCGAGGCCAGCACCACGAACAGATGGTCGGGTTCGGGATGCACATCAAGCGCGTGTCGTATTTGTGGCTGTTGCCATACCGTGTTTTCGTTGCGCCGATTGAACGTGGCATCCAGCATGGCCTCGATGGCCGAGCGTTGCAGCAGCGGAAAACGCGCGTGGTACACGCACAAATGGATGCGTGTGCCTTCCGGCGCCGCGTGCGCGTAAAGCGCGCTGGCCACGTTGAAGATCGGGTCGATATTGGCCATGCGCACCAGGCCGAAGCTGACATGCTTGCCGGTGACGGGATCGGGATGGGCGTGGTCGCGGTGCAGGCGCAGGCAGGCGTCGCGCACTTGGCTGGCGAACTCGGCATGGATGCGCTCAGGCTGTTTGGCCGTGATGTCGATCGGCAGCAACTCGGCAATGCGCAAGGGTTCGGCAGCCCGCAGCTTGCCCACGCGGCGCTCGACAAAACGCGCGTGGGCGGCGGCGAAGCCGTCATCGTCGGCAAGGGTTTCGGCTTGCGTGCCGAATTCGTCCGTCCACAGGCAAGGCACTCCGACCGGCCTCTCGTTGCCGCCATCGCGCCCGCGATTGCGCTGGTAGTGGCGGCGACCGGCGCGATAGGCCATGAACATACCTTCCACCAAGGCCGGCGGCAGGGTGGCCGACGACAGCACCACGCGACTGCCGAGCATGCCGGCCCAGTGCATCAGCCGGGTCAGTGCGGGCAGGTCGTCGAGATCGTAGTCGTCCAGTTCGTCGAGCACCAGATCGCTGCTCATCAACCGCAGCATCGGCGCGATCTGGCGGCCGGCGCGCAGCGATTCGGTGGCCGGTGCGAGGTGATCGACAGTGCATACCAGCATCGGCGCGGAGATCAGCTTGCGGATCTCGGGATTGGCCAGCGCCCGCGAGAGCAATGGGTGGTCGGCCACGCTGCCCTCGTAGAGCACGTGGCTGTCTTCCTCGATCAGCGCCTGCGCGGATGCCGAGCCGCTGGCCTCGGCTTTCGCTTCGTAATGCTCGAACAGGACGCGGCTGGCCGAGCCGCCGACCAGCACCGCCAGCTCGTCGTCGTTTAGGTGCAGGTCGTGGCGATAGCTGTTGCCGGTTTGCAGGGTGAGCGTGCGCAGGCCCAGCGCGTAGCTCGTGCGCAAACCCAGTTGCGGATCGGCCAGAGCGTAGAGGATGCGTGCATTCGCCAGCGTCTTGCCACAGCCGGTGGACGCCATGTTGACGATGAAGGCGCCGTGTTCGCGCGCTGCCTCGCGCAGGCCGGCGGCGGCATCGAAGGCCTTGTCCTGCCAGGCGAAGCGGGCGTCGCTGCTGCGCTTGCGCAGGCCGCGATGGTTGGCCAGTCGAGGCAGATGGCGCTCGAAATTGGGTAGCGCATGGGCGATCAGGCTGGCGGCATGGCCTACGCCAAGGAGGTGTTCCAGCAGCGACTGGTTGAGCCGCGTTTGCCCATGCCTGTCCTTGCGGGTGTTGGCAAACACACGCTGGTGCGCTTGCACGAAACGCGTTCGTTCGGCCACCGGATTGCCGTCGTCGTCAGCGCCCAAGCTGGAATAGTGATGATCGGCCAGCATCAGCGCGAGTCGGGCCAGGTGCATCACGTAGGGATTGGCCAGCCAATCCGCATCGCGCCGTGTGCGGAGTTGCAGCAAGGCCTTGGCGACGCGTCGAGCATGCGCGCGCCATGCAGTCGCCACAGCGGGAAGCTCACCCGCCAGTTGCCAGTACGGCAAGGCTTGCTCCGCCGTGGAGCGTTGGTCGACCTCGTTCCAGTCGCAAGCGACGTTGGCCAGTGGCGCTTCCAGCCATGCCTGCTCGAAACGGTCGGCGCGCCTGCCCAGCCACGCCTGGCTGCCGGCATCGTTCTTCACTGGAATCAGCGGCAGGCGGTGGTGGGTGACGATCAGCCAGCCAATCGCGGCGGCCAGCGGCGCCTGCACGGTGAGGCTGCGAAATGGGCGGCGCTCGATGCCTTCGTCCAGGCCATCGCGCAGGTAGCGGCCCGGCGCCGTCCAGTCCGTTTCGTCTCCCTCATTCTCGCTGGCCAGTCGCGCGAGCCAGCCTTCGTCGTCGTCGCTGCCAACGAAGGCCTGGAACAGTCGCAGCGATACCCACTCGTGGCGGTAGCGGTTGCGCTCGTCGAGCTTGCCTTGCAAACGCTGCTGGAAGGCCACGCTCGCCTTGCCGAGGTCGTGCAGCAGCGCCGCCAGCTGTGCCAGCACGTGGATGTCCTGCGCGCAGTGCCAGTCGTTCTCGTCATTCTTGCGCAGCACGTCGTTGGCGGTGGTATCGGTCGGCACCGCGCCTTCGGCGTTGAAACGACGCCCGTCGCCAACGATCCAGAGCAACTCGCTGTGATCCTGTCCGCGTATCCAATGGCAGGCCACGGCGGTGTTCTTGCGCGCCGTCTTGCGCAGCAACCTGCGCAGGGTATCCAGGCCATCCCGCGTGATTGGCGTTTGCCATGTACGGTTGCCGCGACGCTCGGCGAACTGGTCGAGGATGCGGCGGGTTTCGGTGAGCGCACGCTTGTCGCATTGCGAAACCAGCAGGACGTTCATGCCTGCACCTGTGCGGCGGTTTCGCTGGCGATAGCCTTCAGGCCATCTATCATGAAATCCAGCGATTCGCTGCGCGTGAGGGCTTCGATGCAATTGCGGCGGAATTGCTGCTCGTCGTCGCCACGCATCGCGGAAAGGAACGCCTGCGGCAAGATGCTGGCGTCCTTCACCAGATCAGCCACATCAAATACCAGCCCGCCGCGCCGGGTTTTGCCGTGCAGCACTGCAAGCCCATGCGGCAGGCCAAGCAACCAGGTTGCCGTGGCGCCCAACCCATAAGCCAGATAATTGCCATGGTCGAGAAAGCGATTGGCCGGATCGGTGCCCGTACCGCGTTTGGCGCGGGTGAAATCGCCATAGCCGACCGTATCGACCGCAAGCTTGAACAATGCCTTGGTCAGACGAGCCTCCTCGGTCAACAGCGAAGCGTTGTCCTGCGCCAGTCCGATCTGCCGCGCCGTTCGCGCCAGCAACTCCTCGAGCCGCGATTCGTTTGGCGCAAAGCCCGCATCGTGCAAGGCACGATGCCGCCATTGCTCACCGATGCGTTGCGTGCGGGCCTGTTGAAGCGCCTTGGCGGCCACCAGCCGCAGATCGCCATCGAACCAGAACTTCACCCAAGCCTGCAGGTATTCAGTGGGACGATATTCGCTCTGCGGCGAGAACCATGCCACCTCGACATCCATCTCGTTCGCGCTGAACAACGGTGTCCCGCCGCCTCCGCAGAAACCGACCAGCACGCCCGCCTTGGCCAGCTCGCGCATTGCCGCCTGCGTGATCGATGTCCCCGTACCCAACAAAATCGTCGTCGTGTTGGCGATCGGGATATTCCAGTACAGCGACTGCTTGCCGGCGTCGGTGACGTATTCGACGCGACCGCCATTGACCAGAACACGGCAGTGCTGCAGGTAGTAGATATTGGCACGCTTCGAGTGCAGGATCGCCTTCAGGTCGGTTGGGCCGATGTCGTTCACATTCCCCCCTAGAAATGTTGCCGCCATGAGTTTGCGTCATCAGCATTGCAGAACGTGCCAATCATGCAAACGAAAGGCCGGGGCGCGCGCCCCGGCCTTTCGTTTGCGTCACTCAAGCAACCGCCCTCAGAACCACGGCCACTTCTTCAGCTCGTACTCCTTCGGCGGCGTGTCGCCGGCGAGGTACTGCACGAAGTAGTCCCAGCGGCGGCGCGTGGCGTACGGCGTGGAAGCCGCGTAGCCGTGGTGGACGTTGGGGATGATCAGCATGTCGAAGTCCTTGTTGGCCTTGATCAGCGCCTGCGCCACCAGGTAGGTCTCGCCCACCGGCACGTTGTCGTCGATCGTGCCGTGCACCAGCATCAGGCGGCCCTTGAGGTGCTTCGCCAGGTCCTGGTTGGCCTGGTTGTCGTAGTTGGTGGTGCCGTCCTTGTTCGCCACCAGCAGGCCCTGGTACTTCTCGCCCCAGTCGTTCTCGTAGTTGCGGTTGTCGTGGTTGCCGCTCTCGGCCCAGCCGACCTTGAAGAAGTCGGGGTAGCGGAACATCGCGTCGGCGGTGGTGTTGCCGCCGCCGGAGTGACCCCAGATGCCCACGCGGTTGATGTCGATCCACGAATAGCGCTGCGCCAGCTCCTTGATGCCGGCCACCTGGTCGGGCAGCGTGTTGTCGCCCATGTCGCCGTACCAGGTGTGGTGGAAGCTGGCACTGCGCCACGGCGTGCCCATGCCGTCCAGCGCGACCACGACGAAGCCGAGCTCAGCCAGCGCCTGGTTGTCCCCGCGCGAAGCCAGGAAGCTGCGGCCGCGCACCGAGCCGGTCTGCGGACCCGGATACACGTAGTCGATGACCGGATACTTCTTGTTCGGATCGAAGTGGCTCGGCTTGAACATGACGCCGTACAGATCCGTCTTGCCGTCGCGCGCCTTCACCGTGAACGGGATCGGCGGCACCCAGCCGGCGGCCTCGAGCCGCGTGATGTCGGCCTTGGCGACCGTGGCGATGACGTGGCCGTCGCGGCTTGAGCGCAGCACGGTCACCGGCGGCGTGGTGGGCGTGGACCAGCTGTCGACGAAGGTCTTGCCGTCGGGCGACATGCTGACGGTGTGGTCGGCGTTTTCCGGTGTGAGCAGCACTGGCCTGCCGCCGTCCAGGCTCGCCTTCCAGAACTGCCGGTAGTACGGGTCCACGCCGGGCACCTTGCCCACGCCCACGAACCACAGCTCGCGCGCCTGGCGGTCCAGGTGCAGCACCTCGGTGACGTTGCCGTCGCCGGTGGTGATCGGGTGCAGCGCCTTGCCGGTCTTCAGGCTGTAGAGGTAGAGGTTGTTCCAGTCGTTGCGTTCGGACGGCCAGACGGCTTCGTTCGCCTTCGGCAGATACTGCCAGTTCACCTCGCCATGGCCGCTCTCGTAATAGGTCGCCACGCGCTCGTCGAACGCGGTGCGCACGGCGCCGGTATCGGCGTCGGCGACGCGGTACCAGGCCTGCTTGCGGTCGCGCGAGCTGTTGACCATCGCGAAGCTCCGGCTGTCCGGTGCCCATTTCAGGTCGCTCCAGTGACCGTCGCTGTTGCAGCTGATGTCGTCGCACAGGCTGGACAGGCGCTGCTGCGGCGGCAGTTGCAGGCGCACCACCTTGTGCGTGGCCACGTCGATCACCACCGGCTCGATCATGAACACCTTCTTGTCGCCCGGCAGCGGGTACTTCCAGGCGTCGAGCACCGGATGACCGACCTGGGTGCGCACGGTGTACATCTCGCCCACGCCGCGCTGGTCCTGCTGGTAGGTGGCGATCTTCTTCGAATCGGGCGACCAGTTCAGCACGGCACGGTCGGTGTGGATCCAGCCGGCGTTGTCGGTGGCGTAGCCGAAGTCCTTCACGCCGTCGGTGGTGAGCTGGGTCTCCTTGCCGGTGGCGAGGTCGCGCACCCACAGGTTCCAGCCGCGGATGAAGGCTTCCCTGGTCTTGTCGGGCGACACGATGCCGGGCTCGTCGCCGGTCTTCGGCTTGGCCTTGGCGGTGCACTCGCCGGCGCCGCCGAGGTCGCACACGTAGTGCTTGCCCATCAGGTCGATGTCGTAGCGGCCGTCCTTCTCCACGCTGAAGTCGAAACCGCGGGCCGGCACCTTGTCCGCCGCCACCGGCTTGCCGGTGGCCTTGCCCAGCGCGGCGGCCAGCTTGGCCTGGTCGAAGGCCGGCGCGGCCTTGCCGGTGGCGGTGTCCATGGTCATCACGTGGTCGCCGCCGGCGTCGTGATCGACGTACCAGAAGTGGGTGTCGTCCAGCCACTTCACCCGCTGCACGTCGTGGTCGACCAGCGGCATGGTGTTGTAGCTCATGTAGTGCTCGGCGCGCGCATAATCCTGTGCGGTGAGCGTGCGTCCCTGCGCCATCGCGCCACTGGCGCACACCAGCAGCCCTGCTGCCAGCGCGCCTGCCAGGCGCGTTTTGCCGATCGTCGAATGCATTGTCGTGTCCCCTCGGATGCGGGTGTTCTGGTGTAGCGACCTTCGCGCAGTCGCGCGAACACCCGATGCTAGCGCGCCATGACCTTCGACACCCCTGCCAAAGGTTGAGGCGACAACGGGGATCCATGCCGGCATGCGCCGCGCAACGGAACGGGAGGTGCGCTCAGCGTGCCACGGACCGCAGTTCGATCTCGTCCGGCGCCACCGGGACGGCCCGCAGCAGGCGGCTGCGCTGCAGCGCCTGTGCCAAGGCGAGCGGGTCGCCCGCGTCGAACACCCCGCTGACCGGCAGGTTGCGCAGGGCCGTGTCGCCGATCACCAGCCGGGTGTCCGAATAGCGGTTCATCGCCGCCACCAGCTCGGCGAGGCTGCGGCGGTGGAACACCAGTTCGCCGCGGGGCCAGCCGCGCGCGGCGGCGAGGTCCGCCGGCTGCGCGCCGCCCAGGCGGCCGTAGCCGTAGCCGACCTGCTCGCCGGGCCGCAGCGTGAGCTGCTCGTTGCTGGCCGGCAGGTTCACCGACACCGTGCCGGCGAGCGCGACCACGCGGACTTCCCCGGCCAGCCGGCTGACCTGGAAACGGCCGTCCGCCGCGGTGACGACGCCATCGCCGGCATGCACGGAAAAAGCCCGCGCGGCAGGCTTCGGGTCGAACTGCGCGCGCCCGTGTTCCAGCGTGACCACGGGCTGCTCACCCGCACTCACGCTCGCCGCGGTATCCGTATCCAGCAGGACCGTACCACCGGGCAGCGCCAGCGTGCGCTGTCCGCCGATGGCGGTGGCGACATGCTGCAGCGCGGCCTGATGGGCCACGGCGCGCCAGGTGCCGATCGCCGCCGGCAGCACGCAGACCATCGCCAGCAGCAGCACCCACGGCAGCGGAGCGCGGCGGGCGCCGGCTCGCTGTCCGGATGATTCGTGGTTGATCGCCGGACGGGGCGCCACGGTGTGGCTGTAGCCCAGCGGGGCATCGGCGCTCGTCATCGCGCGATGGCCGGCCGCCGTCGCCTCGCCGGGCGACGGGGCCTTCGGCGCCGGCGCGCGCTCGACACGCCGCCGCGACGTCTCGCCCGGACGCATCAGGAACACGACGTTGTCGGCGTAAATGCGAGCCATGACGATGACGCCGGACCTCCACTGCCGTTCCCCGACGGGACGGCTGGAGGCCAGTTAACCCATGCCTGCGACAATCTGTCATCTGGCGGCGCAACATCGCCGCCGCGGCGGCCGGTTGCCGGGGTTGATGCGGCAGAATGACGGGCTTTCCTTCTACCCGGACCCGCCGATGCCCACTGCCCCGCCCGAAGCCCGCCTGCTGGAAATGGTTTTCCCCGACCACACCAACCACCTCGGCACGCTGTTCGGCGGCCAGGCACTGGCATGGATGGACAAGGCCGCCTTCATCGTGGCCTCGCGGCACGCGCGGCGCATCGTGGTCACCGCGCGCTCGGAGGAGGTGAACTTCCGCGTGCCGGTACGCACCGGCCAACTCGTCGAGCTGGTGGCGCGCATCACCGGCACCGGCCGCAGCTCGATGCAGGTGGAAGTGGAGATGACCGCCGAGGATCCGCTCAGCGGCGACCGCCGCGTCTGCACCACCGGCCGCTTCGTGATGATCGCGCTGGATTCCAACGGCTCGCCGACCGCGGTGCCGGCGCTGGCCGGGGTCGATTGACGCCGCCACGGCTTCCCGCGCACGCTGTCGCAATCCTGCCCGACGGACGATGCCATGTCCCGCCTCAGAGTGATCGGCAGTTATCTCTCGCCCTACGTGCGCAAGGTGCTGGCCTGCCTGGAGCTGAAGGGGCTGGACTACGAGATCGACCCGATGCCGCCGTTCGTGGGCAACGCGGACTTCGCGCGCTTGAGCCCGCTGCGGCGCGTGCCGGTGCTGATCGACGACGGCCTGGTGGTGAACGACTCCTCGGTGATCTGCCAGTACCTGGAGGACCGCCACCCCACGCCCTCGCTCTACCCGCGCGACATCGCCGACCGCGCCCGCGCGCGCTGGCTGGAGGAATACGCCGACACGCGGCTGGCCGACGGACTGATCTGGCGGCTGTTCTACCAGCGCTCGATCCGCCGCCGCGTGTTCCACGAGCCGCCCGACGAGGCGGTGGTGGCGCAGGCGCTGGAGGTGGAGATACCCGCCGCGATCGACTATCTCGAGACCCAGCTGCCGGACGACGGCTTCACCTTCGGCGCGCTGTCGATCGCCGACCTCAGCATCGCCAGCTATTTCCGCACCGCCGCCTTCGTGCGCTACGAGATCGATGCCGCGCGCTGGCCGCGCACCGCCGCGCTGGCGGCCCTGGTGCTGTCGCAGCCAGCCCTGCAGAAGCTGGCCCGCTACGAGGACTGCACGCTGCGCCTGCCGCTGGCCGAGCAGCGCGCCGCCCTGCTCGCCGCCGGCGCCCCGCTCACCAGCGAGACGATGGGCACCTGCGCGCCACGGCCCGTGCTGCCGCGCACGTCCTGAACAGGTTTTCCCCGCCGCACCCGGCACCCCTTCTTCCGCCCACTCCCGGGATCCGGCCGCTCGTCACTGCCATCCCGTCGGCCATCACAGGACCACGGCAGCCCGGCGCGAGAGCGATAGCCTGACGACCGGTCGCCATCGCGGAGATGCCCGTGAAACGTCATTCCGGCCTGTCCATGCATCTGCAGCGCCGGCCCGCATGGGCACTGGCGGCTGGCCTTGCAGCCCTGGCGTGCATACCCGTCCATGCGCAGGCCGCCGCGGCATGCAATCGACCCGAGCTGCGAGGACAGAAACGGGATGCAGCCACCATCCAGCGGCTCGAACGGGCCTGGTCCGTCGCCTTCCTCACGGGCGATGCGGAACTGGAGTCGTGCCTGCTGCTGCCGGCATTCACCGAGATCTTCGGCGACGGCCGCATGCAGCATCTGGGCGACGAGCTTGCCCTTGCACGAGCCAATCAAGGGAAGCACCCGCCGATACCGGACTTTCCCGGCGAGAAAGTCCTGCTGCGCGGCGACGCGGCCGTCGCCTATGGCATCAGCACATCGAAGGGGACCGACGGGCAGGTTCGGCGACAATGGTTTGCCGATTACTACGTCTGGAATCGCGGTGCATGGCATGTGTACTTTGCGCAGCAGACGCCGATCAAGCCGCGTTGAACCACCACCCGGCCATCACTGCTGCCGCTTCATCAACTCCACCAGCCAGTCCACGAACACGCGCAGCCGCGCCGGCAGTTGCCGCTGCGGCGCGTACAGCACGTGCACCGGCAGCGCGGGCGGTGGCGACTCTGGCAGGATCTCGCGCAACGCCCCATTGGCCAGCGCCTCGGCGGTGCGGTAGCGCGGAAACTGCGCGATGCCCAACCCCGCCTCGCAGCAGGCGAGGTAGGCGTCCACGCCGCTGACGGTGATGCGCGAGGGCAAGCTCACCTCGCGGCGACGGCGGTTCACCACGAACTCCAGCGAGGGCTCGGCCCGGCGCGTGGTGGGCGAGGCCCAGTTCACCGCGAGGTGTCCCTGTTGCAAGTCGGCCAACGTGGCGGGCTTGCCGTGGCGGCGCAGGTAGGCGGCGCTGGCCACGGTGACCTGGGCCAGGGTGGCCACGCGCCGCCCCACCAGGCCCGAGTCCGGCAGCTCGCCCACGCGCAGCACGCAGTCCACGCCCTCGCGCAACAGGTCCACGAAGCGGTCGCTGGTGCCGATGTCCAGTTCGATCTGCGGGAAGCGTGCGCAGAATTCGGGCAGCGCTGGGATCACCAGCTGCCGCGCCAGCGTGGCCGGCAGGTCGACGCGCAGGCGGCCCTGCGGTTTCACCGCGGCCTCGCGGAAATCGGCCTCCACCTCGTCCAGGTCGGCGAGCAGGCGCACGCAGTGCGCGTACCAGGTCTGGCCGTCGCGGGTGATGCGCTGGCAGCGCGTGGTCCGCTGCAGCAGTTGCGTGCCCAGCCGCGCCTCCAGCTGCTTGATGGCGTTCGTCACCGTGGCGCGCGGCAGGCCAAGGTCGTTGGCGGCGGCGGTGAAGCTGCCCAGTTCGACGATCCGCGCGTACAGCCGCATGGTGTCCAGGCGATCCATGATTGTTGTCTTCAATGGAATAGTGATGGCGATTATTGGATATTTATTCCACAACCACCACGGTGCAGCATGGGCCACCCTCCCCCACCTGAGCAACGCAACATGCAAACCCGCACACTCGGAAACAACGGTCCCAAAGTCTCCGCCCTCGGCCTCGGCTGCATGGGCATGAGCGACTTCTACGGCCATCGCGACGACGCGGAATCCATCGCCACCATCCGGCACGCGCTGGACCGCGGCCTCAGCCTGCTCGACACCGCCGACATGTACGGCCCGCACCTCAACGAGGAACTGGTGGGCAACGCGATCAAGGGTCGCCGCGAACAGGCCTTCGTCGCCACCAAGTTCGGCTTGGTGCGCACGCCAGCCGACCCGCACGCGCGCGGCGTCAACGGCCGCCCCGAGTACGTGCGCGCCGCCTGTGAAGGCAGCTTGAAGCGCCTCGGCATCGAGACCATCGACCTGTACTACCAGCATCGCGTCGACCCGAACGTGCCGATCGAGGAGACCGTGGGCGCGATGGCCGAGCTGGTGCAGGCCGGCAAGGTGCGCCACCTCGGCCTCTCCGAGGCCTCAGCCGCCACGCTGGAGCGCGCCAGCAAGGTGCATCCCATCGCCGCGCTGCAGAGCGAGTTCTCGCTGTGGACACGCGATCCCGAGGACAACGGCGTGCTCGATGCCTGCCACCGGCTGGGCATCAGCCTGGTGGCCTACTCGCCGCTGGGCCGCGGCTTCCTCACCGGCGCGATCCGCTCGCCGGGCGATTTCGAGGCCGACGACTACCGCCGTTCCAGCCCGCGTTTCCAGGGCGCGAACTTCGCGCGCAACATGGCGCTGGTGGACAAGGTGAAGGCACTCGCGGCCGACAAGGGTTGCTCGCCCGCGCAGCTGGCGCTGGCCTGGGTGCTGGCGCAGGGCGAGGACGTGCTGGCGATCCCCGGCACCAAGCGGCGCTCGCGGCTGGACGAGAATCTCGGCGCGCTGGACGTGGTGCTGTCGAAGGATGATCTCGCCGCCATCGACGCGGTGTTCCCGCCCAACGCTGCGGCTGGTGAGCGCTATGCGTCGGCAAGCATGGCGCACGTCAACAATTGAGGCACGCACAGCTTCCTTGCGTGCAACACCAAGCATGACAGGGCGCGGCCTGCGGGTGGCGCCTTGACATGCGCCCTCAAATGCAACATTTTAAGTTGCGTGAAACGCAACAGCCGCCTCTCCTCCGTCCTGCATGCGCTGCTGCACATGGCCGAACAGGAAGGACCAGTCACTTCCCATGCGCTCGCCAAGTGCCTGAGGACCAACCCGGTGGTCGTCCGGCGCACCATGGGCTATCTGCGGGAAGCCGGAATCGTCGCATCCGACCGCGGCCATGCCGGCGGCTGGCGCATCAGCGCCAACCTTGCCGACGTCACCCTGCGCCAGCTGCACGAAGCGCTGGGCGAACCGGCGATGTTCGCCATCGGCAACCGCAGCGAGATGCCGGCATGCCTAGTCGAGCAGGTGGTGAATGCCGCGCTCGAAGGCACGTTCGCCGAAGCCGAGGCGCTGCTGCTGGAACGGTTCTCGGAAATCACGCTCGCCGATCTGGCTGTCGACTTCGCGCGCCGGCACACGGCAGCCCGACGCAAGAGGAAGCACTGACCATGCAGCATGACATCATCGTCATCGGCGGAAGCTATGCGGGCATGGCCGCCGCCCTGCAACTCGTGCGGGCGCGCAAGTCGGTGCTAGTAATCGATGCGGGCGAGCGGCGCAACCGCCACGCCAGCCATTCGCACGGGTTTCTCGGGCAGGATGGCATCGATCCCGGCGAGATCGCCGCAATCGCCCGCCGCCAGCTCGAAACCTATCCGACGCTGACCTGGCTCAACAGCCGGGCGGAGTCCATCGCGGGGCAGGTGGACGATTTCACGGTCGCAGCGGCGGATGGAATGCTCCATCGGGGCCGTCGCATCCTGCTCGCCATCGGCGTCTCGGACCAACTGCCGGCCATCGCCGGGCTCCCCGAGCGCTGGGGCAAGTCAGTCTTCCATTGCCCGTACTGCCATGGTTACGAACTCGACCAGGGGCGCATCGGCGTCATTGCGAGCGGACCGATCTCGGCAAACCACCTGAAACTCCTCACCGACTGGGGTACGGTGACCCTGCTCGTCAACAGCGCGATGGAACTGGACGACGAAGCCCGCTCCGCCATGGAGCAATGCGGCCTCGCGATCGAGGCGGCATCCATCGAGCGGATCGAAGGCGAAGCCGATGTGCGCACCGCCGACGGAAGGCTGCTGCATTTCGCCGGATTGTTCGTAGCGCCGCGTTGCGCGCCGTCCAGCCCGCTCGCCGAAGCCGCAGGCTGCGCGCTGGAAGAGACCCCCATGGGCGTGCAGGTACGCATCGATGCCGAGAACAAGACCTCGGTGACCGGGATATTCGCGTGCGGCGATGCGGCTAACACGCCGCACTCGGTATCGCTCGCCGTGGGCAACGGCGCCATGGCCGGTATCCAGCTGCACCGCTCGCTAGTCTGGCCCGAGACAGTGGCGCCGGCGCAGGAAGGACTCGCCCGCCGATGAGCACGTTTTCCGATCCGGCAACCATGACGAGCTACGCCGAGAGGACTGCGAGGATCGTACCTGGCCTGCGCGACCTGCACCGGATGGCAGGCGTGCTGCTGGCCGAACGCGCGCCGGCCGACGCCTTCATCCTGGTGCTGGGCGCCGGCGGCGGGCTGGAACTGAAAGCCTTCGCCGAGCTGCAGCCCGGCTGGCAGTTCGATGGGGTAGACCCGTCGACCGACATGCTGGAACTGGCCCGCACCACCCTCGGCCCGCTCGCCTCGCGCGTGCGCTTGCATGAAGGCTATATCGACAGCGCTCCGACGGGGCCGTTCGATGGCGCCACGTGTCTCCTGACGCTGCACTTCCTGGGCCGCGCCGAACGGCTCGGCATGCTGGAAGCTATCCACTCACGCCTCAAGCCCGGCGCACCGCTCGTCGTCGCACACCATAGTTTTCCCAATGAAGGCCCGGAGCAGGACAGGTGGCTCGCGCGCAATGCGGCATTCGCAGTCGCTGCCGGCGTGACCGTGGTGCAAGCCGGCAGTGGTTCAACGGCGATCAAAGAGCGCTTGCCCGTGCTCACGCCGCAGCAGGAAGTCGACCTGCTCAGCAAAGCCGGTTTCACGAGCGTCGAACTGTTCTACGCCGGGTTCACGTTCAAGGGCTGGGTGGCCTGCAAAGCCTGACGAGCCGCTTCTTGCCGATGGCCTGCGGCGCCCTCTCCACGCGGGAGAGGGCGCGAGACGTCAGTGCATCGCGTAGCCGTTGTTGGAACGGTCCGCGTCGGGCAGCTTGTGGTCCGGATCGAGTTCCAGCTTCGCGATGCGCTTGTTCGTATCCAGCGTGAGCTTCGGCGTGGCGCTGTAGCGCCAGGTTTCCACCGGCAGGCGCACGTCTCGGTGCGTGCCGTCGGCAAAGTCGATGCGCAGCGTGGCGGGCATCACCAACTTCTGCCTGCTGACCAGGTTCACCACCACGCCCTTGGCCGGGTCGTTGTCCACGTAGCTGGCGCCCGTGATGCCCATGTCGAGCTGCCAGTTGTGCATGTACCAGCCGCGCCACCACCACGAGAGATCCTCGCCCGCCGCGCTGTCCATGAAGCGGAAGAAGTCGGATGGCGTGGGATGGTGCCAGGCCCAAGTGCGGATGTAGGCGCGGAAGGCGGGATCGAAGCGGTCCGGACCCAGGATCTGCTCGCGCAGGAGGATCAGGCCCAGCGCGCCCTTGAAGTAGGTGAGCGAGTGGCGGTACTTCTCGCTGACCGAGTCGGCGTGCGCCATCAGCGTAGGCGCGTCGGGGTCGGCCAGCAGCGGCAGGATCTCGTCCACCGGGTTGCCGCCCTTGGGCGCGTACTCGCTGTCGCGCTTGGGACCGAACTTGCCGCCCTCGAACGCATCGGAGAAGTACACGTCGATGAAGGTGTTGAAGCCCTCGTCCATGAAGGCGTGGCGGCGCTCGTTCGAGCCCACGATCATCGGGAACCAGGTGTGGCCGATCTCGTGCGCGGTGATCCAGAACAGGAGCTTGCCGCTGTCCTCGTAGCCGTCGAACACGATGCCGGGGTATTCCATGCCGGCGCCGTGGCCGCCGAGGTTCACCGCTACCGGCCACGGGTACGGATACCACTTCGAGGAGAAGTGCTCGATCGCGCCCTTCAGGTACCTGGTGGAGTTGTTCCACTTGTCCGCGCCCACGCCTTCCACCGGGTACACGCTCATCGCCAGCGAGCGCTTGCCGTCCGGCAGGTCGATGCGCGCGGCGTCCCACACGAAGGCGGGCGAGGCGGCGAAGGCCACGTCGCGGGTGTGTTCCATGCGGAAACGCCAGGTGAGCGTGCCGCTGCGCGTCGGCCGGGAGGCCGGGTCTCTCACCTCCTCCGGCTTGCGGATATACACGGTGCGGTCGCTCTTCGCGGCCTCGGCGAGGCGCGCGCGCTCGGTGGCGGTGAGCACCTGCTCGGGATTCATCAGCTCGCCGGAGCCCGCGACGAGCCAGTTCCACGGCACGGTCACCGCGTAGTCGATGGTGCCGTATTCGAGGTAGAACTCCTGGCCGAGGTAGGGCAGCGTGTCCCAGCCGCGGATGTCGTCGTACACCGCCATGCGCGGGAACCACTGCGCGATCTCGTAGATGTCGCCGTTCTTCGTCGGCGTCACCGCGGTGCGCCCGCCCCACACGCCGGGCACGGTGTAGTGGTAGCGGATGTGCAGCTTCAACCGCCCGCCCTTCGCCTTCAGCGCCACCGGCAGGTCCACGCGCAGGCGGGTGTCGTCGACGAGATAGTGGACAGGCTTGCCATCCACTTCCACCGCGTCGAGCCGGTAGCCGTCGGTGGACTGACCGGGCTGCTTCGGCCACGGTGAAGTGAGCGCGCCGCGCGAATCGCTCTTGTAGATGTTCTGGTCCAGCTGCAGCCACAGCTCGTCCAGCGCGTCGGGGCTGTGGTTGGTGTAGGTGATCGTTTCCTCGCCGGCGAGGCTGTGCGTGGCCGGGTCGATGCGCGCCTTGATGTCGTAGTCGGCGCGGTTCTGCCAGAACGCCGGCCCGGGCTTGCCGGCACCGTCGCGGAACGCGTTGGCCGGCTGCGGCAGGGACAGCGGCGCGAACAACGCCTGCGGATCGAAGGGGGAGTTCTTGTCCTGGGCAAAAGCCGGCATGCACAAGGTGGCGGCCACCGCGGCAAACAGGGTGACCAGGGCGGCCACCGCGCGGCGGGCCGGAATCGGATTCTTCATCGGGATGCCTTCGAACGGGGACGAGCCCGTCCACTATAGGAATCGCGCCGCGCCGACGGATAGGCCAGAAGTCACCATCGCCAACAGCGCAGGTCGGGATTCATCCCGACGCACGACAAACCCCCTGTCGGGATGAATCCCGACCCACAGATGTTCTGCTGCCCGCGCGAAAGCCTCCACCGCCTAGAATGTACGCATGAGCACGCCCGACCACTCCCCGCTCGGCAAGTCCACCGTCTACGCCGACCGCTACGACCCCAAGCTGCTGTTCCCGATCCCCCGCGCGGCCAAGCGCGCCGAGCTTGGCGTGGGCATGCCGCTGCCGTTCCACGGCACCGACATCTGGAACGCCTACGAGCTGTCGTGGCTGGACATGCGCGGCAAGCCGCAGGTGGCGGTCGCCGAGTTCCGCGTGCCGGCGAGCACGCCGAACATCATCGAATCGAAGTCGTTCAAGCTCTACCTCAACGGCTTCGCGCAGGAGCCGCTGGCGAACGCCGACGCGCTGCGCGCCCTGCTGCAGCAGGATCTCACCATCGCCGCGGGCGACGTGGTGGAAGTGGTCCTGCACCCCGCGCGCTGCGCCGCGCAGGCCTTCGCCGACCTCCAAGGCGAGTCCATCGACGCCCTGCCCGTCGCCATCGACGACTACGGCCCGCCCAAGGCCGATTACCTGCATGCCGACACGCACGCCGCATTGGTCGAGGAAACCCTGCTCTCCGACCTGCTGCGCTCGAACTGCCCGGTCACCGGCCAGCCCGACTGGGGCAGCGTGCAGATCGCCTACCGCGGCGCGCCGATCGACCGCGCCGGCCTGCTGCGCTACCTGGTCTCGTTCCGCACCCACAGCGAGTTCCACGAGCAGTGCGTGGAACGCATCTTCATGGACGTCACGGCACGCTGCGCGCCCGAACGGCTCAGCGTGTACGCGCGCTACACGCGCCGCGGCGGGCTGGACATCAACCCGTTCCGCAGCAGCGTGCCGGGCAACAGTCCCGGCAACCCACGCGGTGCACGGCAGTAACCGGCGCTTCAGAACCCACGCGCTAGCCTCGATGTCACTTGCCCGCAACGGCCTCGCGCCCGGCGTGATGCCGCGACCACGGGGACACCGCCATGCACCGTCTCACCCAACCGCTCATCCTGTGCTGCGCCATCGCCCTGCTGTACGGCTGCCACCGGCACGACAGCACGCCGGTCGAACCGATCGCCGCCACGCCCAAGGCGGCGCCCGCCAAGGCACAAAGCAGCCACAAGCCAGCTGCCGGCAGCCATGCCGCGCCGGCTGCGACGGCGGCGACACCGGCCACCGCCGGCACGGCCAGGGCCGCCGCAAACGACAGCAGCTTCCGCGTCGCCACCCTCAGCCTGGGCAGCGCGATCGACGCCGGCTACGCGGTGACCGCGCCCGCCACCCGTTTCGCCGCCGACACGCCGGTGATCTATGCCAGCGTCGCCACCACCGGCCGCACCAGCAACGCCACACTCGGCGCGCGCTGGCGCTACCTGGAAGGCCAGGGCGTGCTGGTCAACGAACTCAGCCAGACCGTCGCCACCGACGGCCCCGCCGTCACCACGTTCGAGGTGCAGAACCCCAACCGCTGGCCCACCGGCAAGTACAACGTGCAGATCTCGCTGAACGGCAAGCCGGTAACCAGCCGCGAGTTCGAGATCGAGAAGCGCTGAAGCCGCACCCAAGAGCCTGTTCATGATCTCAGTCGCTGGGACCGGTGCAGGCGGCGCGGCGCACGCCTTCCACCCGCAACACCTCGCCACGCCCCTGCAGGCTGACGCTGGCGGTGTAGTGCTCGGGCGTGTCGAAAACCACCCGGCCGTGGCCGCTCGGCGTCGGCATGCCGACGCAGCTGAGCGCCCAGTCCAGCGTGGTGCTGCTGCGATGCGGATCGCCGCGATGGCATTGTGGGGCCGGCATCGGCAAGGCGGCGAAGCGCGCCCAGGGATCGTCGCCCTCGTTCACGCAGCGCCATTCCACGCGCGGCAGCCCGGCATGACCGCGACTGACGACGCGCGACACGATCCGCCACAGGCCGGGCATCGCCTGGAAATCGGCGGGATCGGCCCGGCTGGCGGCGATGGATGCCGCGCCGAGCAGCAGGACCGCGCACAGGCCGAAACGCGGGACCGGGCCGCGTGCCCGGCGCGTCGTCGTTCCATCCGCTGCAGTTGCAATCATGGCCTTGCCTCCGCGATGCGGTGCGCGGGCGGCCGGTGTGGCGAGCCGCCCGCGCATTCCGCGCTCAGTCCTGCAGCGCCTCGTCTTCGCCGCGTCCATGCCCAGGCTGGTGCGCAAGGCGGAAGTCGAACATGTCCATCAGGTTGCCGATCGCCGGAGCGTTGAGCGGCACGTAGGGATCGTCAGGCAGTGCGACCGGATTCGGCAGGTTGTCGCGGCTGCGCCCCGAAATGCGCTCATGCAGCCCCCAGTTCGCCTCGACGAATTTGTCGAAGGAGACGTGGTCGTAATAGGTGTGCACCACGTGGCCGCCTTCGGAGTACTTCGAGATCACCAGCAGCGGGATGCGCGTGCCGTCGCCGAAGAAGTCGACCGGCTGCACGTAGCCGGAGTCGTAGTAGCCGCCGCCTTCGTCGAAGGTCACCATGATCGCGGTGTCGTTCCAGAGCTTCGGGTTGGCCTTGACCATCTCCACGATCTTCTTCACGTAGCCCTCGTACAGGCCGAGCTTGGACGAGGCGGGGTGGCCGTCGAGCAGGCCATCGGGCTTGGCGATGGAGACCGCCGGCAGGGTGCCGTTCCGGATGTCGCTGTACAGGTCGTTGATGTCCTGGTTGCGCGCGCGCAGCTTCGGGTTGGTCATCACCTGCTCGGAGTACAGGAACGGGTTGCAGATGTTGCAGTAGCTGCCGCCCTCGCCGTCCTCCTTGCCGCCGTCCCAGCCCTCGCCGTAGTACTTCCAGCTCACGTGGTGGCGGCTCAGCAGCAGCGCCAGGTTGTCCTGCCGCGTCGGCGGGATGGTGAACTGGTTGGCGCCCAGCGGCGCGGGCGTGCCGTCGCCGAGGTAACCGGGGTTGTAGTTGTTGACCAGGTAGTACGCACCGCGCCGGCAGTCGCCGCCACGGAATGCGTCATAGGGAAGCGCGTGCAGGTAGTTCTTGATCTGGGCTACGCCGGGCTGGCCGTCGTCGGCGCAATTGACGTAGGAGCCGCCGCCGTAGCCGTCCTGCACGTACCAGTTGTTGGTGCCCGGCTGCGCGTCGGGGTTCTCGATCTGGTTGGCCGGCGGCACCGCGGGGCGGCCCTCCGCGTCGGCGTACCAGATCAGGTCGCCGTAGCCGAGCATGATGTGGTTGGCGCCGGTGCCGCCCATCACCGCCTGGTGGAAGTTGTCGCTCAGCGCGTAGGTCTTCGCCAACTCGGCGAAATACGGCGCGTCGCCCCGGGCCACGTTGAGGAACTGCATCGCCGTGGCGCCTTCGCCGGTGCTCTCGTCGGTGAAGTTCGCCGGCTGCGGCTTGCCGTCGTTGCCTGCACCGATGGTGGTTTCCACCCAGGGGAACAGGTCGTTGCGGCAACCGCTGGGGTTGCCCGGCGTCGCCGCGGCGGCGCTGCAGTCGAGCTGCTGCCACATCTGGAAGAAGCGGTGCACGGGGCTGTTGGCGTAGGCGTCGTAGCTCAGCGAGGCATGCATGTCGACCGGGGCGTTCGGCAACTGCGCGGGGAAGCGCGTGTCGAACACGTCGTTCGGCAGGCCGGTGCCGCCAGCGGCGAGCTCGCCGTAGGCATCGTCCGGCAGCGCCGGTTCGAATGCCTGTGCCTGCTGGGCCGACGCAAACGGTGCCTGGGTCGGTGCGCCGCCGGTGTTCATCGCCGGCAGCATGTCGTAGGGCGCGGTGTGCTGCGGGGCCAGCGCGAACTTGCCGGTGCTCTGCGCCTGCCACTGCTGCGCCTTCGCCACCTGCGGGCCCGGCGTGCCATCCGCGTTGACGACACCCTCGGACAGCAGGTTGCGCACGTGCTGGCCGCGCGGCGGCGTGTAGGTGGCGTACACGTGGTCGAAGGTGCGGTTCTCGCCGATCAGCAGGATCACGTGCTTGATCGGGGTGCGGGTGCGGTCGCTGCGGTCGTCGCCGTCGTCGGGACGATGCAGCGTGACGATGCCGCCAGGCAGCCCCTGCGGCGGTGCATGACGGGCAGCATGCACGGTGGAGCGGAACGGCGCGTCCTGGGCCGGTGGCTTACCAGCGGTCTGCGCGCCGGCGAGGCCGGCAAAGCCGCTGATGAACGCACCCGCCGCAAGCGTTTTCCATCGGGTACGACCGAAGATCGTGGACATGCGGATACTCCCTGCCGGCGTGACCGCCAGCCTGCAACGATGACCCCCTGATGCCGGCCCGCGTGCGCGGTGCGGCGCGGACCTGCGCGAAGTCTGGTCGCGCCACGTGACCGCCCGTTGGCAGGTGCAAGACAGCAGCGGCGTCGACGATGACAGCGCCGCGACAGCTCAGCCCGGCAGCAACTCGTACGGCCGCATCATCTCGTTGTCCTCGTGTTCGAGCAGGTGGCAGTGCCACACGTAACGCCCGGGCTCGCCCTCGAAGCGCACCGCGATGCGCGTGACCATGCCCGGATCGGCACGCACGGTGTCCTTCCAGCCCGCTTCGTGCGGCGGCGGCGGTTGCGCGGGGCCGCTGTACTTCAACTCGCGCCGCGCGTTCCACGCGAACAGGTCGAACGGCCGCCGCTCCAGCACCTGGAAACGCACCAGGTGCAGGTGGACCGGATGCGCGTCGCCGCTGAGGTTGACGAAGCTCCAGGTCTCCACGCTGCCTGCATGTGGCCGCTCGGACACCGGGTCGGACCAGCGCTTGCCGTCGAGCAGCATGCGCAGTGCGTTGCCGCCGGCATCGTCCACCTCGCCCAGGGTCAGCACGCGATTGCGCGCACCGGCGACGTCGAGGCGCGGCACCGGCCGCAGGCGCGCCGGCAACGCCGAATCGTCGGAGCGGCCGCGCTCGCGCACGCGGAATTCCAGGATGCCGCCGCCGTGCAGCTGCAGTTGCACCCGCTGCCCCGCCAGGCCGGCGAAATCGACCACCACGTCGGCGCGCTCGGCGGGATACAGCGTGATGCGAGTGCGTTCCACCGGCGCCGGCAGCAGGCCCTGGTCGCTGCCGATCTGGCGGAACGCCAGGCCGTGCGTCAGCGCCAGCTCGAAGAAGCTGCTGTTCGCCACGTTGAGCAGGCGCAGGCGGTAGCGGCGCGGCTCCACGTCGAGATACGGAAACAGCTTGCCGTTGCACAGCACGGCATTGCCCTGGCACTGCATCACCCATGGCGCCGCGGGATCGTCAGACACCGGGTAATACAGCCGACCGTCGCGGCCGATCAGCCGGTCGCACAGGAACAGCGGCAGTTCGCAGTCGCCCGACGGCAGGCCCAGCGCGCGTTCCTGCGCATCGCGTACCAGCCACGCGCCATACAGGCCGGCGTAGATGTTGAGCCGGGTGATGCCCATCGCGTGGTCGTGGTACCACAGCGTGGCCGCGTCCTGCGCGTTCGGATAGCGGCTGAGCGCGGAGCGGCCCGGCACATACCAGTCCTCGGGCCAGCCGTCGCTGTCCGCCGGCACGCGCGCGCCGTGCACGTGCGCCACCGCGCGCACCTCGGGCTGGTCGCGTTCGGCGCCGTGGACCGTGTGGTCGATAGTCAGGAAGTGCCGCGCCGGCAGCGCATTCGCCCACTCCACCAGCACCGGCTCGCCGCGCTCCACCTCGATCGTGGGCCCTGGCGTGCTGCCCGCGTAACCCCACTGCGGTGTGGGTGGCAGGTCGCGATGCAGGCGCGCCGCGAACGCGCGCATCTCCATGCGGTAGCACGGCAGCAAACGCCCCGGCCAGGCCGGATGCTTGCGCCGCCCGACGGGGCGTGCGCGCGTCGGCAACGGCAAGGTATCGACGAACCGCGCCAGCATGGCCGGATTCACCAGAGGCACGTTCGGTGCGGCCAGGCGCGCCGCGGTGGTGCGCATCGGCATGCCCGCCATCGTGTCGGCCGCCATGCCCGGCGCAGCCAGCACATCGGCCAGCAGTCCTGCACCGAGCAAACCGCCGGCAGCGCGCAGAAAATCCCGTCGCGAGCGACTCACGCCGACCGCCCGGCGGCGTGGGCCATGGCGACACATCCGCTGGAACGAAGGCTGGCGCGCGTCATGCCCGCACCGTAGAGGCGCGGGATGACGGTATGGTGACGGCGCAGAGAAGTGGGGAGTGTGGTGTCGCTCCGACTTTCCTCACTGCTCCGCGTGCACTCCCTGCCCGTCCACCGCCTTGCGCCCCAACGCGGGATCGTCAGTGAAGAATGCGTCGATGCCCGCATCGAGCAGGGCACGGATTTCCGCGAGGCTGCCGGCCTCGTGGCGGTGCGATGGGTCCGCGCCATCGCGCAGCGCCGGCGGCAGGAACGCGTTCTCGGGCCGCAACGTGTACACGTGCACTTCCAGCCCTGCCACGTGCGCATCGCGCACCAGCGCGGTGGCTGCGCCGAGGCGACCATCCGGTGTGAGCGGCAGCACCGCGCGCGTCGAGGGGCCGATGGCATCCGCGTAGGCGGCGATCTCGTGCAGGCCTTGCGGCGGCGTCATCGCCGCATAGTCCAGCGCGCCGCCCGCGGCCACCACGTCGAACGGCTGCTCCCGCGGCTCGCCCAGCAGCTGCAGCAGACGCACGTTCACCATGCCGCGCCGCTTCCGCTCGCCGTCGAGATACCTGAGGTTGCCCACCTCGAACGACTGGATCTCCACCGGCGCGGTGCGCGTGTACGCGTGCGCCGCCAGCGCATCCAGCAACGCATCCTCCATGGCCAGGCCGATGCCGCGGAAATACGTGCCGTGCTTGATCTCGGGAATGAGGCCCACCGTGCGCCCGCACGCCGCGGCCAGCGCCACGATCTGGGCGAACGTGGCCAGCGGATACCTTCCGTCGTGCGCGGTGCCGCGCAGTTCCGGCAGCCGCTCGCGCGCCCGCAGCGTCTTCAGCTCGGCCAACGTGAAGTCTTCGGTGAACCAGCCTTCCACCGCCACGCCATCGACGCGCTTCACCGCCCGGCGCGCCGCGAACTCCGCACGCGCCGCCACGTCGGTGGTGCCGGAAATCTCGTTCTCGTGCCGCGCCACCAGCACGCCGTCGCGCGTCATCACCAGGTCCGGCTCGATGAAATCCGCGCCGTCCGCGATCGCCCGCGCATACGCCGCGAGCGTGTGCTCGGGCAGGTGCGCGCTGGCGCCGCGGTGGGCGATCACCTGCACCCGTGCGGCCAGCGGTTTCTCGTTCACGATGGACATGCCCGTACCCAGGAGCGGCGACGGTGCAGCATAGGCGGACGGCGTCGGGAAGCGGTCAAACGCAGCTTCCGGCCGGGAATCACGCCAAAAACAGCCGAGAGGAAATGGCGCGCCCGGAGGGATTCGAACCCCCGACCAATGGCTTCGGAAGCCACTACTCTATCCGGCTGAGCTACGGGCGCGTGGTGCCGCGAGGCCGCGCGCGAGTCGTTGCGATACGCGGCGGACGGGCAGTATAGCGGAGATGGCGGGGATCGCCCATGCGGGAGGGGGCCCGCAATTGCAAGATGGACCGGCGCAAGAGCTACCCTCTCCCCCGACCCCTCTCCCGCGCGCGGGAGAGGGGAGACGAGACGGCTTGCTGCGCGCTGGAGAGGGGGCAGAACGGGTCAGCGGGCCTTGAACAGCGTGGTCAGCGTGTCGGGCTTGCTGGTGTCGCGCACCAGGTGCGGGTACTTCAGGCCGTCGTGGTAGTCGATGCGGATGGTCTTGTACTCGTCGAAGTTCTTCACCAGCAGTTCGATGGCCTGGTTCTTGTCCTTCGCGGCGGCGGTGACGGCGTCCTTCAGCGCATCGGGGTCGTAGTCGTGGCCGTTGACGGCGACGACGGTCATGCTGGGCGACAGACCCGCCTTGAACGCGGGGCCGTCCCACAGCACGTCGCCGATCTGGCCGCCCTTGCCCACCGACACGCCCAGCGAGTAGGTGAGCTCGGCGACATGGCGGCGCGCCTCGAAGGCCTTCACCGCGGCGCTGGGCTGGTCGGTGTAGACCAGCTTCCAGCCGTGCGCTTCGAAACCGCCGGTGATCGGGCCGTGGCCGTCCAGACGCGTGCGCAGGTAGCTCGCCCAGTCGTACGGGGCGATGTTGTTCAGCGTCTTCACCACGTCGTCGAAGGTGTAGGTGTTGGTGACGAAGCTGCCGTTGTCCATGCCGAAGAAGTCCTTGGCAAAGTCGTCGATGCTCTTCTTGCCATGGCTCAGGTCACGCAGCTTGCCGTCCACGTCCAGCCAGATCAGCTGGCCGGCCGAGTAGTAGTCCTCGCTGCCCTGGTAGTTGCGGTACGGCAACGGCGCGCGCTGGGCGATGATCGGGTCGTTGGTGGTGTCCTGCACGTTGCGCCAGCTGGCGAGGCCGGGACGGCCCTTGTCGTAGGTGGCGCCCACGAAGGCCCACATGTCGTGCGCCTGCTCGGTGTCCCACAGGCCGGAGCGCGAGGCCATCACCTGGCCCCAGAACTGGGTCTGGCCCTCGTACACCCACAGCAGCGAGTCCTGCATCGGCACGTTGAAGTTCGGCGTCCACAGGTCGGCCGGGCGACGGTACTTGCCGTCCCAGGAGTGGTTGAACTCGTGCGAGAACAGGTCGCGGCCCAGCGCGTTCTTCTTCCACTCGGTGAAGAAGTCGGCCGAGGTGCCGTCCTCGCTGGACTGGTGGTGCTCCAGGCCGTTGCCGCTCATCTTGTCGCTGAGCGAGACGAGGAAGTCGTAGTGGTCGTAGTGGTGCGCGCCGTACAGCTTGTACATCTGCTGCACCAGCTCGCGGAACGGCTTGATCTGTTCGGGCTTGATCTCGAGGTACTTCGGCGCGTCGGCCACGATGTCCATGTGCACCGCGGCCTTCGCGCCCGGGTCGAGGTCGATGCGCTTGAAGTACTTGCCGGCGTAGATCGGCGAGTCCACCAGGGTGTTGTAGGTGGTGGGCTTGAAGTGCACGGTGTCGCCGTCGCGCGAGGCCACTTCCAGCGCGCTGCCGAACTGCCAGCCGGCGGGGAACTTCACGCTGGCCTCGGTCTTGATCTGGCGGGTGTAGTAGCCGGCCGGATACACCGAGTTCGCGTTCCACTGCAGGTTCAGCATTTCCGGCGTCATCACCACGCGGCCTTCGCGGGTGTTCTGCGGCGTCAGGTACTGGAAATCCACCTCCACGTTGCTGGCGCCCTGCGGCACCTCGACGTGGAAGGCGAACACGTTGAGCGGGTCGCGCGTCCACGGCAGCACCTTGCCGTTCGCCTTCACCACCAGGCCGGCGAACTTGTCGATCGGACCACTGGGCGAGTGGTTGCCGGGCAGCCACTGCGGATACAGCAGGGTCAGCGGGCCGGGCTGCGCGGGCACCACCTCGTGCACGCGGAACACGCGATGCGCGAGGTCGGTGGCGTCCACGCTGACCTGCAGCGTACCGGGGTAGGCCACGTCCTGCGGCGGCGGCACATCGGCGAGTGCGTTGAGGCTGACCAGGCCGAAGGCGCTGGCGGCGATGGCGGAGGCGAGGCGGGTGGCTTTCAATGGATTCTCCCTTGGCGACGGCCCGCGCGGCGAGGAAGGCCGCGGGCACGAACCCCGATGCTAGTTCGCACCCGCACCGCGCTCCCCTGCCAGAGGTCATGCGCGGGCGATGCGCAGGCACGATTGTTGTAGGAGCGCACCCTGTGCGCGAAAGGCGCGTGGCAAGGCCCCATCGCGCACAGGATGCGCTCCTACCGCGGCGTGGCGATCGCGCCGAGCAGGTCCTTGCCGCCGGCACGTTCCAGGTGCGGGTAGCGCAGGCCGCCGTGGTAGTCGATCTTCGCCGTGCTGTACACGTCGACGTTCTTCACCAGCAGCTCGATCGGCGCGTTGCCGGCCTTCGCCGCGGCGATCGCGTCCTTCAGCGCGTCGGGCGAGTAGTCCTTGCCGTCCACCGCCACGATGGTGAGGCCCGGCACCAGGCCGGCCTTGAACGCGGGACCGTTCCACTGCACGTCGTAGATGTTGCCGGTCTTCGACGCGGACAGGCCGATCGAGGCGGCGAGGTTGACGCCGTGGCGGATGCCTTCCATCGCCTTGGTCTCGGCGTTCGGCTTGTCGGTGTAGACCAGCTTCCAGCCGCCGCGCGCGATGCCGTGCTCGGGGAGTTCCGGGCCGGTGTAGTCCAGCCGCGCGCGCAGGAACTTCGCCCAGTCGAACGGCTGCACCTGGTTCAGCGTGCTCACCACGTCGTCGAAGGTGTAGGTCTTGGTGACGTAGCTGCCGTTTTCCATGCCGTAGAAGGCATGCGCGAAGTCGTCCAGCGAGTGCTTGCCGCCCGAGAGTTCGCGGATCTTGGTGTCCACGTCCAGCCACAGCAGCTGGCCTTCGGGATAGAAGTCGGTGCCGCGGCGCCAGTTGGCCCAGCCGCCGCCGCCGTAGTAGGTCAGCGGCGCGGCATCGGCGGTGTCCTGCAGCGAACGCCAGGCGCGACCGGTGCGCTCGCTCATCGAAGCATCGATGTTCGCCATCGTGTCGCGGAACTGTTCGGGCGTCCACAGGCCGGAGCGCGCGGTGAGCACGCTGCACCAGTAGTCGGTGAGACCCTCGTACACCCACAGCAGGTCGTCCTGCATCTTCACGTTGAAGTTCGGCGTCCACAGGTCGGCGGGGCGGCGGAACTTGCCATTCCATGAGTGCACGAATTCATGCGGCATCAGGCTGGCCGCGAGCGTGTGCATGTCGTCGTTGGTAAAGAAGTCGGCCGGCAGGCGGTCGTCGCTGGACTGGTGGTGCTCCAGCCCGAAATGACCGGTGTGGTCGGACAGCGTGAGCAGGAAATCGTAATGGTCGTAGTGGTGCGCGCCGAACAGCAGATTGGTCTGCTTCACCACCGCGCGCTGCTGTTCCAGCTGCTTGGCGGTGAGCTTGACGTCCTTCGCACCGTCGCCCACCACGTTGAGGTGCACCGGCACCTTCGCGCCCGGCGCGAGGTCCACGCGATCGAAGTATTCGCCCGCGATCAGCGGCGAATCCACGAAGTTGTTGAACGTCACCGGCTTGAACTGCACGGTGCTCCCGTTCTGGCCGGCCACCTGCAGCGCGGTGCCGAACTTCCAGCCGGCCGGCAGCTGCACGGTGGGCTGGATCTGGATCTGCCGCGAGTAGTAGCCGGCCGGGTAGAACGCCACCTGGTTGAACTCGACGTCCACCAGGTTCGGCGTGGACGAGGCGCTGGCGCCGAACAGGCTGCCCTCGCCGTCGCCCGGCGAGAGGAACTGGAACGAGAGGTCGAGCTGGCTCGCGTCCGCCGGCACGTCGAGGTGGATCGCGAACATGTCGCGCAGGTCGCGGCGCCACGCCAGCTGCTTGCCGTTCGCGGTGATGACCAGCCCCGCCACGTTCTGGATCGGGCCGGACGGCGCGTGCTCGCCGGGGATCCATTCCGGATACAGCAGGGTCATTTCGCCCGGCTTCACCGGGATCGTCTCGTGCACGCGGAACATCCGTTTCGGCGCGTCGGTGAGGTCCACGTTCACCGTGAGCATGCCGGCATACGGCTGGTCGAGCGGCGCGGCGCGACGGGCATCCTGCGCGGCAACGGCGGCGGACAGCGAAAGCGCCCCGACCACTGCGGCGGCGATCAGGCTGGAACGGAAGGCATGACGGTTCACGGGTGGCTCCGGGCAGGCACCGGCCCACGCGGAAACCGCGCTGCCGGCAGGAACGCGTCGTTCGTCGTGGCGGCGAGCGGCGGGTGACCGGGCGATGGTAGATCGCTCGTCGCGCCACTCACCCTGCCAGAGGTCACGCGCCGGCGACGCATGATTTTGCGCCGGCGCCTTCAGTGCAGCGTGTACACCGTCACGAAGAACAGCAGCAGGCGGTACAGCTCCAGCGACAGGTACACGCCCGCCATCGTCCATGCGCACAGCATGACGCTGCCGATCCGCGCGAACCGGAAATGGTTCCTCAATGCGCCATAGACGTAGACCAGCGCCAGCAGGCCCAGCGCCGCGCTGCCGTAGTGGTCGGTTCGCAGGAATGCCGGCAATTCCCCCCGCTGCCACAGCAGCGCAACCACGAGCCCTTTCCATGCCCAGCCGAAGACCAGCAGGATCAGCAGCAGCGCCGCCCAGGTGTGGGTGGCGAAGATGAAGAGTTCGGCCAGGCCACGCCGCCATGGCAACAGCGCAAGCCACAGCCAGCACGCCAGCATCGGCACCAGTGCGATCACGAGCGCACGCGACAAGGCGTCGGTGCGCTCGTCGTAGCGCTTGCCGTAGCCCTGCAAGGCCGCGAACACCCTGGCATCCCGGGAATGCGCGTCGCCATTCGCCGATGCCTCGGCGGAGAGCATGGCGCTCTTGCGTGCGACCGACGCGAGCGGGTTCTCCGCGTTCCAGTAGTCGACCGCCAGCTTCTCGCTCTCCGCGTCGCCGACGGGCGCCCCGGCCACGCGACGCATGACCAGGGCCCGCTTCGCCTCGACGAGCGGCGTTATCTGCAACTGGGTGTTCAACGAGGTGTTGAAGGTGTTCAGCACCGTCAGCAGGAAATACAGCAGGTTCACCGCGAAGAACAGCGCCACCGGCCGCGTGTAGGGTACGCGGCGCCCGCGGAAGTATTCGCGCGTCAGCTCGCCCGGCTTGAGCAGCAGCGTGCGCAGCGAATTGAGCAAGCGGCCCTCGCCGTGCGAGAACGCCTCGAACCACTCGCCGGCGACGTGCCGCAGCGTGTGCTCGTCCGGGTGCAGCCGGCGCTCGCCGCACTGCGCGCAATACTCGCCGTCGAGCGGCGCGCCACAGTTGGCGCAGACCGCGGCGGCTTCGCCCGCCGACTCTCCCGATTCCTGCATGGCACGCCCCCTCCCGGATCGGCGCATCATGCATCGGCCTCGAAGCCGGTGCATGTGCATGCCTCAGGATCCGTTGATGGCGCTCAACCGTCCCGTTCCAGCCGGCTGTGCCGCATGCCGTAGCCGAAGTAGATCACGCAGCCCAGCGCCATCCAGATCACGAAGCGCTCGAAGGTGATCGCCGGCAGGCCGCCGATGCGCTGCCAGCCGTGCGCGTCGGGCCACGGCAGGCCGAAGATCAGCAGCAGCGAGAACGCCACGCCCAGCGGCGCCAGCACGGCGATCCACGGCATGCGGAAGCTGCGCGGCAGTTGCGGCTTGCGGATGCGCAGGGTGAGCACCGCGCTGCAGATGATGATGAAGGCGCTGAGCGTGCCGATGTTGACCAGCTCGGCCACCTCGCCGATCGGCAACAGGCCCGCCACGATCGCGGTGAACACGCCGAGGATCAGGGTCGGTCGCGCCGGCGTGCCGAAGCGCGGGCTGACTTTCGCGAACCACGCCGGCAGCAGGCCGTCGCGCGCCAGCGCGAACCAGATGCGCGCCGCGCCCAGCATGAAGGCGAACAGCACGCTGGTGACGCCCACCACCGCGGCCACCGCGATCGCCACGCTCACCCAGTGCAGGCCGATCGACTCGAACGCCTGCGACACCGAGGCGTCGCCACTCAGGTTGCTGTAGTGGGTGATGCCGGTGAGCACCAGCGACACCGCGATGTACAGCACCATCGCCACCGCCAGCGACAGCAGCACCGCGCGCGGCAGGTCGCGCTGCGGATGCTTCGCCTCTTCCGCCGCGGTGGTCAGCGTGTCGTACCCGAACACCGCGAAGAACACCACGCTGGCGCCGGTGAGCACGCCGGCCCAGCCGAAATGGCCGATGCCCCGAGCGTCGAACGTGCGCACGGGGATGAACGGGTGCCAGTTGACCGTATTGATGAAGAACGCACCCACGCCGATCACCAGCAGCACGCCGAGCACCTTGATCGCCACGATCGCGGTGTTGAAGCGCGCGCCCCACTCCATGCGCACGGTGAGCAGCAGCGCCACCGCCAGCGACACGCCTGCCGCGATCACGTTGAAACGATGGCCGTCGCTGGGCTCGGCGACCGCCGTGCCGTGCGCGCCGAAGATCGATTGCAGGTAGTAGTGCATGGTCTGCGCGCTCATGCTCTGCTGCGCCCACTCCGGCAGGTGTACGCCCGCCGAGGCCAGCAGCACCTGCACGTAGCCCGACCAGCCGATCGCCACCACCGCGACCACCAGGGCGTATTCGAGCAAGAGATCCCAGCCGATGATCCAGGCCACGAACTCGCCGAGCACCGCGTAGCCGTAGGTGTAGGCGCTGCCGGTGACCGGGATCAGCCCGGCGAACTCGGCGTAGCACAGCGCCGCGCAGGCGCTGCCTGCGCCCGCGATCAGGAAGGACAGCGCCACCGCGGGGCCGGCGTTCGCCGCCGCCTGCTGCCCGGCCAGCACGAAGATGCCCACGCCGATGATGCCGCCGATGCCGATCGCGGTGAGCTGCCACAGGCCCAGCACGCGGCGGAAGTCGCCGCGCTGCCCGGCCTCGCTCTGCAGCTGCTCGACGGACTTGTGGCGGAGCATTCGGCTCAGAAAACGCATGGGCTCATTCCTGCGGGCAACCGGCGGATCATAGCGAATCCCTGCCAAGGGTCATGGGCCAAGGGTCACACGGGCTGCGCGCCCGGGTGTGCAGCGGTGGCGCGCAGCCACGGCAGCGCCAAGGCACTGGCGCCAAACACCAGCGCAATGGCCAGCGCGATCCGGCCGTCCAGATGGCCGATGCCGAACCAGCGTCCGCTGGCTGCCGGCAGTGTCGCGGTGAGCAATACACGCAAGGCTTCGGCCCACCATGCCCAGCGCCGCCCCTCCATCAGTATGCCCAGCACACACAGGCCGGCCACCTGGTAGGCCGCATAGAGCAGCAGCACCGGCAACGAAGCGTGACCGGCCAGGCCGAGGAACTGGGTGACCATGCCCAGCAGCAGCGCGAACTGCACGAGCACGTAGAACTTCAGCGGCGCGCCCAGCGCCGGGTCGTAGCGCCCGGTGGGCATCGCGAAGGCCGGCTTGGGGAAACGCGCCGCCACGTCGGCTGGCCGCCAGCCCGGCGGCTTGATCCATACCAGCAGCTTGTCGCGCCAGCGCCGCGCGTGCCACGCATCCTGCGCGGTGCGCCAGTACACCTCCGCGTTCGCCCACAGGGGATTCCAGCTGCGCAGCGGCGAGCGCGTGCCGTACACCGGCGGGTCGGCGTCGTCCTCCTCCACGAAGCTGCCGAACAGGCGGTCCCACACGATCAAGATGCCGCCGTAGTTGCGGTCCAGGTACCTGTCGTTCACCGCGTGGTGGGCGCGGTGGTTGGACGGCGAGCAGAACACGCGGTCGAACCAGCCCAGCCGGCCGATCTGTTCGGTATGCACCCAGAACTGGTACAGCAGGTCGATCAGCGCCACCACCACGAACACTTCGACCGGCACGCCGAGGATCGCCAGCGGCAGGTAGAAGATCCAACCCAGCAGCGCACCGCTGCCGGTCTGGCGCAGCGCGGTGGAGAGGTTGTAGCGCTCGCTCTGGTGGTGCACCACGTGGGCGGCCCACAGGATGTTCACCTCGTGGCCCATGCGGTGCAGCCAGTAGTAGCAGAGGTCGTAGCCCAGCAAGGCGCCTATCCACACCGGCACGCTGTAGGCCGGCAGCTTGAACAGCGCGACGTGCTGCGCGCACCACGCGTAGATGCCGATGGTCAGCAGCTTGGTGAACACCGCCACCAGCTGCGAGATCGCCCCCAGGCCGATGCTGTTGATCGCGTCGCTGCTGGCGTAGGCGTCGTGCCCGCGCAGCTTCGCCACCAGCAGCTCGATGCCGATCAGCAGGAAGAACACCGGCGTGGCCCAGGTGACGATGAGTTCCTGCGTGTGCATGCCCTGTCCTGTCCGGGTTCTATTCGTACACGTGCAACCGCCGGAAGATCCAGGCGTAGTAGGACGCCAGCAGCGCCTTGTCCGGGCAATCGTCGTAGCGGCCCTGGCAACGGTCGCGCAGCGCGGTGGCGGCGGAGAAGTAGGGATCGGCCGGCAGGCCCGCGGCCTGCAGCACCATGGTCGGCAGGAAGGCGATGTCGAGCGCGGGGTAGCCCGGCAGCGGCGGCCCGGCGAAGTTGCTCTTGATCATGTAGTAGGTGAGGAAGTCGCGCTCCGGCCGCAATGCAGGCGGCAATGTGCGCGCCAGCGGGCGGATCAGGCCGTCGAAGGAGGGCTGGTGGTCGCCGAAGTGCACCAGCACGGTGGACCGGTCGCGGTCGAGGAAGTCGTGCTCCAGGCCCTGCATCGCCACGTCGGAGTCGTGCAGGCGCCACAGGTAGGTGTCGAAATCCAGCGCGCTTTCGTCCTTGCTGCCCAGCCCCTGCGCCAGGTTGCGCCAGGGCAGCGGCAGCTTCGCCATCGGATTGTCGTCGTGCGGGCCGTGCTGGTTGATCGTGAGGATCATCACGAACACCGGCTGGCCCGGCTTCCTCACCTTGTCGTACACGCGCTTGGCCGCGGCGAACATCTGCGCGTCGGTCTCCTCCCATTCGTCCAGGCCCAGTTCGCCCGCGCCGTAGAGATGGTCGAAGCCGTAGGCGCGGTACGCGTCGCGGCCGTTGAGGAAGGCGCCGTTGGTGGGATAGATCGCGATGGTGAGGTAACCGAGCCGGCGCAGCAGGTCCGGCAGCGTGTCGTGCACGTGCGGCGCCAGCACGAACGGCGCATACATGCCGCCGGGGCCGAAGATGTCCTGCGGCATCCCGGTGTGCACGGCGAACTCGCTTACCCAGGTGCCGCCGCCGAAGGTATGCGTGCGCAGCAGGCCGGTGCCGCGCGTGCGCGCGTCGGGCCGGAACATCGCGAACCTGCAGGCCGGCACGTCGCAGGCGGCGAAGACCGAAGGATCGAAGGTGCTCTCCTCCAGCACCTGCACGATGTCCGGGTACGGCGGCGGCCGCGTGCCGGGCACACCCTGCGCCGTGGCGCCCCAGTCGCGCTCGGCGCTGGCCTCGTTAGCCATCGCCGGCAGCGTCACGCCCGAATCGTTGAGGTTGACGAAGAAGTTGGTGAGCTGCGCGTCGTCGGAGAGCTTGTCCCACACATTGCGGTTGTGCAGGCTGGCGAACGGCCCCGCCGGCAACAGGCACATGCGGAACGCCACCGCGCACAGCAGCACGCCGGCCATGCGCCAGGCGGCCCTGCCCCGGCCAGGACGCTGCGCGAACAAAGGCCGATCCAGCTTCCACGCCAGCACCAGCACCAGCGGCACCAGCAGCAGCACGCCCACGCTCAACAGGTACAGGTGCGGGTAGTGGCGCAGCGTGGCGATCAGGCTGGAGCGCGCGTAATAGACGAAGTCCGCCGGCATCAGCGCCGTTTCGAGGTAGCTCTCCTTGAGGTCGGAGATGAAGCGCAGCGCGAAGAACAGGCCGCCACCCAGCAGCAGCGCAAAGGCGACGCGCAAGGTGGCGCACAGCAGCGCACCGGCGACGCACAGCAGCAGCACCAGCACGAACAGCTTCTGCAGCGGCTCCGGTTCCGGCCACGCCGTCGCCCAGGCGCAGACCACGAAGGCCAGCGCGGCACAAACCCGCACCACGCCGCTGCGCGTGAAACGCGACGGAAACCGAACCATGCCGCATGCCCCCTGATGGCAATCCGGCGGACGCCGGGCTGCCATCTTACGGGGAGTGGCGCGCTTGCGCGCGGTGATGGCGGTTGCGCGTTCAGCCGGGCGGCGTGTTGGTGCTGCGTGCGCGGGGGCGCCTTCGCAAGTGACAGAACGGTTTCGGCCGCCGGCCGGCGCCCGAGTAACCTTTCTTTGCTGGCCCAAAGCAAGGTGGCCCAAAGAAATGGCCTGGTTCAATCCGCCGACACTACAAGCGCGGTATGTCGAGGGTTTGGGAGCTACTCCCGCCTACGCGATAGACGGCGCGGCCATGCCGCGCCGTATCTGGGAACTGAGGGAACAAAGCCTCGCGGCGCTGCGCGCCGCATTGGCTTTGCTCGGGCTGTTGCCGTTGCTTCTGGCGCGCACGATGCGCGCCTGCTCTTCCGGGGCCCCTGGGCGGCGGTGAGGCGGGGACGACAAGGCCGCGCAGCGGGCGTTGCCAGGGAGGGCAACGCCTTTTCGCGCGGGCAGGATGCCCGCTCGAAAAGCCCGGCCACGCCTCACGCACTTGCCGGGCAGGATGCCCGGCAAGCGCCAACCGGGGTGGCCTTCTCTTTGGGTTACTTTTCTCTTGGCCACGCAAGAGAAAAGTAACTCGGGCGCCGGCAGGCGCTCGAAACCGCTTTGAAACTTGCGAAGAACCCGCTTCGTCAAAAGATAGAAAACAGCCACGTCGCGGCGAGCACCCGCCCCTCACCTCAACCCTCTTCTTCGCTCCTCAAAGCAGGGCCATCCGTGGCCCTTCCCCGCGTCCCGACGGGGGAGGGAGAAGGGCGTTCAGCCCGGCAGCCGCGCCGGCGTCGTGCGGCGCGTGCGCCGCTGTTCGGCACGATGGGCGCGCCAGGCCTTCCAGCGAGCGCCGAGGCAGGAGAACACCACATACAGCGCCGGCGTCGAGAGCAGGGTCAGGCTCTGCGAGATCAACAGGCCGCCGATCAGCGCAATGCCGAGCGGGCGGCGCAGCTCGCTGCCCTCGCCGAGGCCGATCGCGATCGGCAGCGCGGCGAGGATCGCCACCATGGTGGTCATCATGATCGGGCGGAAGCGCACCAGGCAGGCCTCGCGCGCGGCGTCCAGCGGGCTCTTGCCGTGCTCGCGTTCGGCCACCAGGGCGAAGTCGATCATCATGATCGCGTTCTTCTTGACGATGCCGATCAGCAGCACCAGCGCGATCTGCGCCACCACCGAGAGTTCCGTATTGGTGAGCCACAGCGCCATCAGCGCGCCCACGCCGGCCGCCGGCAGGGTGGACAGGATCGTCACGGGGTGGATCAGGTTCTCGTAAAGCATGCCGAGCACGATGTAGACGGTGAGCACGGCGGCCAGGATCAGCCAGCCCATGCCGCCCTGCATGTCGCGGAAGCGGCGGAAGTCGCCGCCGAGGTTGAGCCGGATGTCGCCCGGCATGCGCATGTTCTTCACCGTGGACTGGATGATCGCCATCGCCTCGCCCATGGTCGCGCCGGGCGCGAGGTTGAAGCTGAGATCCATCGTGGTGTACTGGTTCTCGTGGGTGATCGACGAGGGCGCCAGCCCCGGCACCTGCTTCGCGAACGCGGTGAGCGGCACCATCTTGCCCCCGCTGGAACGCACGTAGACCTGGTTCAGCGCATCCGGCGTGGCGGTCTGGTTCGGCAGCGCGTTCACCACCACCTTGTACTGATTGATGTCCGAGTAGATGGTGGACACCTGGCGCTGGCCGAACGCGTCGTACAGTGCGCCGTCGATCGCACCGATCGACACGCCGAGCCGAGCCGCGGTGGCGCGGTCGATCACGATGTTCTGGCGCAGGCCGCCCTCGTCCACGTCGCTGCCCACGTCCTGCAGCTTGGGGTTCTTCTTCAGCTCGGCCACCAGCCTGGGCAGCCACAGTTCCAGCGTGGCCAGGTCGTTGCCCTGCAGGCCGACCTGGTACTGCGCACCCTGGCTGGTGCCGCCGCCGCTGGCGCTGGGCAGGTCCTGCAGCGGGCGCAGGCGCAGGTTGAGGTCGGGGTACTTCGCCGCCTTGGCGCTGAGGCGCGCCAGCACCGCGAAGGTGTCGTCCTTGCGGCCGTCGGAGCGGGTCTTGAGGTCGATGTTGAACGAGCCGCTGGCGCCCTGCCGGCTGCTGCCCAGCCGGGTGCCCACGGTGGCCACGTCCGGATCGGACATGAGCATGTGGGTGAGCCGCTGCATGCGCTGTTCGCTTTGCCCGAACGAGACGGTGGCGCTGGACGTGGCGCGGCCCCAGATCAGGCCGGTGTCCTGCGCCGGGAACAGGCCGCTCTTGACCACGCCGAACAGGAAGAACGTGGCCACGATCAGCGCCAGCGGCGTCAGCGAGAACGCCAGCGCGTGGCGCAGCGAGAAGCTCAACGCGCGGCTGTAGATCGCCAGCATGCCGGCGTGGAAGCGGTCGAGCAGGCGGCCCAGTCGCGACGGCTGGGCCTGCGCCTGGGCGGCATGCCCGCGCAGGAAACGGCCGCACAACGCCGGGGTCAGGGTCAGCGAGACCAGCGCCGACATCACGATCGCCGACACCAGGGTCACCGCGAAGTCGTGCATGAACATGCCGGTGTAGCCGCCGGCGAACAGCAGCGGGATGAACACGGCGATCAGCGAGGCGGTGATCGACACGATGGTGAAGCCGATCTCCTTCGCGCCCGCGAGCGTCGCCTCCATCCGCGTCATGCCCGCGTCGATGTGGCGGATGATGTTCTCGATCACCACGATCGCGTCGTCCACCACGAAGCCGATCGCGATCACCAGCGCGAGCAGGGTGAGGTTGTTCAGCGTGTAGCCGAGGATGTACATCACGATGAAACCGCCGGCCAGCGACAGCGGCACCGCCACCGCGGCGATCAGGGTGGGCGCGAGCCGGCGCAGGAACAGCGCCATCGTCAGCACCACCATCGCCAGCGAGATCAGCAGCGTGGCCTGCACCTCGTGCAGCGAGGCGCGGATCGTCGGCGTGTCGTCGAAGAACGGCGTCATCACCGTGCCCGGCTGCAGGTAGTTGCGCAGCAGCGGCAGCTGGGCGCGCACCTCGTCCACCGTGGCGATCACGTTCGCGTCGGCCTTCTTGTACACGTACATCAGGATCGCCGGCTTGCCCTGGAACCAGGCCGCCTGGTAGGCGTCCTGGGTGCCGGCGTAGACGCGCGCCACGTCGGACAGGCGCACCGGCGTGCCGCTCTTCATCGCGATGACCAGCTTCGCGAAGTCGTCGGCGGTGTGCAGCTGGGCGGTGGCGCTGATCGCCATGGTGGTCTTGCCGTTGGACAGGATGCCCTCCGGCGAGGTGACGTTGGCGGCCACCAGCGCGTTGCGCAGGTCGTCCGGCGAGATGCCCATCGCGTTCAGCGCGCGCAGGTTCACGTCGACGCGGATCGCCGGCGTGGCTGCGCCGGCGATGTCCACCGAGGAGACCCCCTTCAGCTGGCGCAGGCGCTGCGCCAGCAGCGTGTCGGCCACGTTGTACATGTCGGCCGCCGACTGCGTGGTCGAGGTCAGCGCGATCGCGATGATCGGGTCGTCGTTGGGATTGGCCTTCTGGTAGCTGGGCGCGCCGTTCAAGCCGGTGGGCAGGTCGGGCATCGCGGCGTTGATCGCGGCCTGCACGTCGCGCGCGGCGGAATCGAGGTTCACGCCGTTGTTGAACATCATGAAGACGAAGGTGCTGCCTTCGGAACTGTGCGAGTTCATCGTCTCGATGCCGGGCACCTGGCCCAGGTGGCGCTCCAGCGGCGCGGCCACGGTGGAGGCCATGGTCGAGGCGTCCGCGCCGGCCTGGCTGGCCTGCACGAAGATCGCGGGGAACTGCATGTTCGGCAGCGCCGACACGCCCAACAGCAGGTAGCAGATCAGGCCGGCCACGAACACGCCCATGGCCAGCAGCGAGGTGCCGATCGGGCGGCGGATGAAGGCGCCGGAGATGTTCATGCCCGGACCCCGTGGCGGGGCGGCGCGGAAAGACGGATGGAGATGCTGCGATTCATGTCCTGCTCAACGTGCACGCGGCGAAACGGTTGATCGTTTCACCGCGTCGGGTGCGGCACCGGCGCGCGGTGCCCGTGGACCGCGATGCCTCAATGCGCCGTGCCGTCGGCCTGCGCGCGGGCCAGCAGGCGACGCTCGCGGCGCGCGTGCAGCCAATCCTGGAAACGCTCCATGTACAGGTAGATCACCGGCGTGGTGTACAGCGTCACCAGCTGCGACAGCAGCAGGCCGCCCACGATGGACACGCCCAGTGGCCGGCGCAGCTCGGCGCCGATGCCGTTGCCCAGCGCCAGCGGCAGCGCGCCCAGCATCGCCGCCGCGGTGGTCATCATGATCGGGCGGAAGCGCAGCAGGCAGGCGCGGTGGATCGCGTCGCGCGCGTTCATGCCCTTGCGCTGCGCCTCGATCGCGAAGTCGATCATCATGATCGCGTTCTTCTTCACGATGCCGATCAGGAGCACGATGCCCACGATGCCGTCCACCGACAGGTCCATGCCGAACAGGATCAGCGCGAGCAGCGCGCCCACGCCGGCCGGCGGCAGGGTGGAGATGATCGTCAGCGGGTGGATGTAGCTCTCGTAAAGCACGCCCAGCACGATGTAGATCACCACGATCGCGGCGAGCAGCAGCAGCACTTCGTCGCCCAGGCTGTTGGAGAACTCGGCCGCCTTGCCGATGAACTCGCCACGCACCTGCGGCGGGAACTTCAGCTGCGCCTCGACCTGGTGGATCGCCGACACCGCGTCGGACAGCGAGTAGCCCGGCGCCACGTTGAACGACAGCGTCACCGCCGGCAACTGCTGCTGGTGGCTGATCACCAGCGGCGCGCTGGTGATCTTGGCGCTGACCAGCGAGGACAGCGGGATGGTGCCGCCACCGCCGATCTGGAAGCCCACGTTGCCGGTGTTGCCGATGCCCGACGGCGTGGCCGAGTTGCTCGACTTCAGCTGGCCGAAGCTGGTGGCGGTCGAGCCGGTGAGCGCGCCGTTGCCGTTGCCGCGCACGGTAAGCTGGTCGAGCAGCGCCGTGGTGGTGCGGAACTGCGGCGCCACCTCCATCACCACGCGGTACTGGTTGAGCTGGGTGAAGATGGTGGAGATCTGGCGCTGGCCGAACGCGTCGTACAGCGTGTCGTCGATGGTCTGCACCGGCACGCCGAGGCGGCTGGCCTTCTCGCGGTCGATGGTGAGCTTGAGCGCGTTGCCCTGGTCGGCAAGGTTGTTGTCCACATCGGCCAGCTCGGCCCGCTGGCGCAGCGCCTGGGTCATCTGGTTGGCGTACTTCGACAGCTCGTCGGTGTTGGTGTCGGACAGCGCGTACTGGTACTCGGTGGCGGAAACGCGGCTGTCCAGCGTCACGTCCTGCACCGGCTTCAGGTACAGCGCCACGCCGGGGATGCCGGCCACCGCCTGCTGCAGGCGCGGCAGGATCTTGTCCAGGCCGTCGCGCTGGCCGCGGTCCTTCAACACGATCGACAGCTGACCCTGGTTGAGCGTGGGGTTGATCGTGCCGGCGCCGATGAACGCCGCCACGCCGGCCACCGCCGGGTCCTTGCGCAAGGCTTCGGCGACCGCCTGGGTGCGCCGTTCCATCGCCGGGAACGCCACGTTCTGGTCGGCCTGCACCACGCCGGTGATCATGCCGGTGTCCTGTTCCGGCAGCAGGCCCTTGGGAATCACGACGTACAGGAACACGGTGAACGCCACCGTGGCCGCCGCCACCACGATCATCAACTTCTGGTGGTCGAGCACCCAGTCCAGCGTGCGCTCGTACAGGCCCACGGTGCGCGCCCACACGGTGCGCTTGCCGGCGGCGAGGTGGCGCTCATGCGCGTCCTCGCCCTCGGGCAGCTGGTCGGGCTTCAGCAGGTAGGCGCACATCATCGGCGTCAGCGTCAGCGACACCAGCATCGAGATCGCCACCGCGATGGTCAGCACCCAGGCGAATTCGTGGAACAGGCGGCCGGTGACGCCGGGCATCAGGAGCAGCGGCAGGAACACCGCGATCAGCGACACGGTCAGCGACAGCACGGTGAAGCCGATCTCCTTCGCGCCCAGCTCGGCCGCCTCCTTGCCGTCCTTGCCCTGCTCGATGTAGCGCACGATGTTCTCGATCATCACGATCGCATCGTCCACCACGAAGCCGGTGGCCACGGTGAGCGCCATCAGCGAGAGGTTGTCCAGCGACATGCTGGTGAAGCTCATCACGCCGAACGTGCCGAGCAGCGACAGCGGCACCGCCACGGACGGGATCACCGTGGCCCACAGCCGGCGCAGGAACACGAAGATCACCGCGACCACCAGGAAGATGGTCAGCAGCAGGGTGAACTCGACGTCCTCCACCGAGGCGCGGATCGTGATGGTGCGGTCGGCGAACACGTCGAGGTGCACGTCGGCCGGCAGCGCGGCGCGCAGCTCGGGCAGGATCTGGCGGATCTGCTGCACGGTCTGCACGATGTTCGCGCCGGGCTGGCGGCGGATGTCGAGCAGCACCGCGGGCTTGCCGTTCGCCCACGCGGCGAGCTGGTCGTTCTCCACGCCGTCGACCACCTTAGCTACGTCGGAGAGCGTCACCGGCGCGTTGTTCTTGTAGCTGATGATGGTGTTCTGGTACTCGGCGGCGTCCTTCAGCTGGTCGTTGGTGCCGATCGAGTAGCTCTGCGTCTTGCCGTTCAGTGTGCCCTTCGGCGCATTGACGTTGGCCTGGGTGAGCGCGCTGCGCACGTCCTCGAGGGTGAGGCCGAGGTTGGAAAGCTGCGCCGGGTTCATCTGCACGCGCACCGCGGGGCGCACGTTGCCGGCGATCGAGACCAGGCCCACGCCCGGCACCTGCGACAGCTTCTGCGCGAGGATCGAGTCGGCGTAGTCGTTGACGTCGCGCAGCGGCCGGCTGTCGGACTGCAGCGACAGCGTGAGGATCGGCGCATCGGCCGGGTTCACGCGGTTGTACACCGGCGGGTATGGCAGGTTGCTGGGCAGCACGCCGCGCGCCTGGTTGATCGCGGCCTGCACGTCCTGCGCGGCCACGTCGATGTCGCGGTTCATCGAGAACTGCAGGATGATCGTGGACAGGCCCGCGGACGAGTCCGAGCTCATCATGGTGAGGCCGGAGATCTGCCCCAGCTGGCGTTCCAGCGGCGTGGTGACCAGCACCGCCATGGTGCTGGCGCTGGCGCCCGGGTACTGGGTAGTGACCACCAGGCTGGGCGCCTCGATCTCGGGCAGCGCCGACACCGGCAGCTGGCGGTAGCCCAGGATGCCGAGCAGCAGGATCGCCACCATCAGCAGCGAGGTGGCGATCGGGCGGCGGATGAAGAGCGTCGAGAATCCCATGGGTGTCCGTGCTGCTGTCTGGGTGGCGTCCTGCTCGCCGGCGGTTGGCGCCGGGAGGTGATGCGTGGTCCGCCGCCATGCCGGCGACAGGTGTCAGGCCGCCGTCACCGTGGCGACGGCGGCCGGGGGAAGGTCAACGGCCGTGACGACCGCCGCCCTTGCCCTGCTGCTTGGCCTTCTGCAGGTCCGCTGCGCTGGGCGCCGGCGGCACTTCGCCGGGCTTCAGCGGGGTGACCTTGCTGCCGGGCTTGAGGCGGAACTGGCCTTCGGTGACCACCTGCTCGCCCACGCCGAGGCCGCTGCCGATCATCACGTGGCTGTCGCCCACCTCGCCGGCCACGACCACCGGCTGCATCTTGACCGTGTTGTCGCCCTGCACCTGGTAGACATAGTCGCCGTCGGGGCCGCGCTGCACTGCCTCGGCCGGGATCACCAGCGCGCCGTCGTCCACGCGCACCTGCAGGCGCACGTTGACGAACTGGCCGGGCCAGAGCTCGTTCTTCTCGTTCGGGAACTCCGACTTCAGGCGGAACGTGCCGGTGGTGGTGTCGATCTGGTTGTCGACCACCTTGAGCACGCCGCCGGTGGCGACCGGGTGCGCGTCCACGCGATCCAGCGCGGTGACCTCCAGCGGCGCCTCCATCTGCGCCTTGCGCACCAAGTCCAGGTTCTGCTCGGGCAGGGTGAACATCACGTTGATCGGGTGCAGCTGGGTCAGCGTGACGATGGTGCTGGCGGTGGTCACCACGTTGCCCGGGTCCACGCCGCGGATGCCGGCGAGGCCGTCGATCGGCGAACGGATCTGGGTGTAGTCGAGCTGGGTCTTCGCACTGCTGATCGCCGCAGCGTCGGCCGCCACCGCCGCTTCGTACTGCGCCACGGTGTTGTGCTGGGTGATCAGGTCGATCTTCGACACGTACTGGCTGTACTTCGGATCCTTCGAGCGCTCGTAGTTGCTGCGCGCGGTGGCCAGCAGCGACTGGTCCTGGTTGCGCTTGCCCACCGCCTGGTCGTAGGCCGCCTGGTAGGTGCGCGGATCGATCTGCGCGAGCAGCTGGCCCTTCTTCACCGGCTGGCCCTCGGTGAAATCGAGGCTCATCAGCTGGCCGCCCACCTGCGGGTTCACCGTGATGGTGTTGAGCGCCTGCACCGTGCCCAGCGCGGTGAGGTAGACCGGCACGTTCTCCTTGACCACCGGCACCACGGTGACCGGCACCGGGGGGGCATTGTCCTTGCCGCCCGCGTCGCCGGACTTCCCTGCGCCACCGGGCTTGTGCAGCAGGCGCACGGCGACGATGGCCAGCACCACCACCGCGACGACGATCAGCGCGATCTTCCAAAAACGCGACATTGCAGAAAACTCCCGATATGAAAACTGTGCCAGGGGTGGAACCCGCGCCGACGCGGTCCGCGGCCGGCTGATGGGGTCAAGCATAGGTGCAGTGCAACGAAATGGAACAATGCCAGTTGACAGGGGTGGGGCATGACCGATGGCAGGGATGCGCTGCCATGCCGCGCCGCGCGGCTTGGACCGGCATCGAGCGCCACGGTTCCGCAGCGCGACAGATCGCCGCTGCCGCCGGACGGAGGCTTCGTCTATACTCCGGGCCTTGCGCCTGACCGACTCGCCGCGCTGCGTCGCGGCCAAGGCGGGTGCGGGCACCCGACAGCCAACCGGCAGGCCGGGCGCCGCAGGGGCCTTCCGGACGAACCACCGACCTGGAGTACATACGTGAGCGGTTCCATCAACGATTCCGACCGGGTTTTCGTGCACCAGTTCGCCAAGCTGATCGGCGGGCTGGCGGCGCTGACCGTGGTGCTGATCCTGGTCGCCCTGGCGATCTACCGCGGCGAACCCAAGGAAACCGACCCGAACGTGCAGGCGCAGGTCGCCGCGCGGCTCGCACCCGCCGGTGCCGCGTACGCCGGCAACACCGGTCGCGCCGCGATGCAGGCCGCCGCCGATGCCGCGGCCAAGGCCGCCGCCTCGCAGGTCGCCTACGGCGGCACCACCGACGGCAAGACCATCTACGACCACCTGTGCACCAGCTGCCACACTGCCGGCGTCGCCGGCGCGCCGAAGCTGGGCAACAAGGCGATGTGGGCGCCGCGCATCGCCGAGGGCCTGGACACCCTGATCAAGCACGCCACCGACGGCTACCACGGCCCCGACGGCAACTTCATGCCGCCCAAGGGCGGCAACCCCGCGCTCACCGACGCGCAGGTGAAGGCCGCGGTCACCTGGATCGTCGACCAGGCCAAGTAACGGCCAGCTTCAATATGGTTCAAGCAAACGCCGCCCCTCATGGGCGGCGTTTTCGTTTGCCCCCTCGCCCGCTTGCGGGAGAGGGCTGGGGAGAGGGCACACCACGCCTCAAGCCCCTCCCTCCCCGCGGCGTTTTCGTTTGCCCCTCCCCCTGCATGGCAGGGGACGCGGGGAGGCGTCATGGATGGCGCCGCCTTGAGGAGCGAGGAAGGTTGGGAGGGGGTAACGACCGCCCGCGTCAAAAAGCACCCCACCCCAACCCTCCCCTGCGCGCAGGGGAGGAAGGAGGGAGACGAGGCATCCACTACAATCTCCCCATGAATCTCCCCGAACTTCCTCCGGATCCCGCCAGCTTCCCCAGCGAGGGATCCGCCTTCATGCTCACCGGCCCCGCCGGCGCGCTGGAGTGCATCAGCGACATGGCCGAGCGCGCCGACGCGCGCCGCGGCGTGGCGGTGGTCTGCCATCCCAACCCCGTGCAGGGCGGCACCATGCACAACAAGGTGGTGACGATGCTGGAGCGCGCGCTGCGCGAGTCGGGGCTGGACACCCTGCGCTTCAACTTCCGCGGCACCGGCGCGTCGGAAGGCGCGTACGACGACGGCAACGGCGAGAGCGAGGATCTCGCCGCGGTGGTGGCCTGGCTGCGCCGCGTGCGCCCCGGCGACGCACTGTGGCTGTCCGGCTTCTCGTTCGGCAGCTACGTCACCATCCGCAATGCGGTGCGGCTCAAGGCCGACGCGCTGGTCAGCATCGCGCCGCCGGTGGGGCGCTGGACGATGGACGACGCCCTGCCCGCCTGCCCGTGGCTGGTGGTGATGGGCGAAGCGGACGAGGTGGTCGAGCCGCAGGCGGTGTTCGACTGGATCGCCGGCATGGAGCAGCCGCCCGAGCTGATCCGCATGCCCGAGACCGGCCACTTCTTCCATCGCCGGCTGATGGACCTGCGCGGCGCGGTAAAGCACGCCGTCGCCGACTGGCTGCCGCCGGCGCGCGGCTGATCCCGCGCCGATCCGTATAATCGGCCCACCTCCCCAACCCGCGGGTGCTGTCATGAAACGATGGATCGTGTTGGCTGCCGGCCTGCTGCTCGCCTTCCAGGCGCTGGCCGAGGACACCGTGCGCTTCGGTTCCAAGGTGATCACCACCGACGACTCGGAGGACAAGGTGGTCCAGATCGCCGGCGACCCCGTGCGCAAGGTCGAAGTGCAGAACGTCTACGGCGCGCTGCGCGGCTATCGGCTGGACTACGTGCAGGGCCGCAAGACGGTGCAGATCTACATCGCCCACGGTCAGGTGATCTACATCAAGGAAATCTTCTGAGCGCATCGCGGCGGCACGGGCCGTCGACGCCGGTGACCGTCGCATGAGCGAAACCCCCTCGCCCGCACCCAGCGTGCGCTACCACGAAGGCGTGGCCGCGCACCGCTGGGAATCCGACCCCGCCCAGCTCGCGGTGCTGCCCGAGTTCGACCGCCTGCACGCCGCGCTGTGCGCCGCGGCGGACGGCAACGGCGGCAGCCTGTTCGGTCGGCTGAAGTCGCTGCTCGCCAGCGAGCCGCCGGAAGCGCCGCGAGGCCTGTACCTGTGGGGCACGGTGGGGCGCGGCAAGACCTTTCTGATGGACCTGTTCGCCGCCAGCCTGCCGCACGGCGTGGCGCTGCGCCGGCACTTCCACCGCTTCATGCAGGAGGTGCACGAGCAGTTGCGCGCGCTGGGTGAGCGGCAGGACCCGCTGGCCGAGGTGGCCGCCGGCCTCGCCGTGCGCTGCCGCGTGCTGTGCCTTGACGAGTTCCTGGTCAACGACATCGGCGACGCCATGATCCTCGCGCGCCTGCTGGAATGCCTGTTCGCGCGCGACGTGGCGCTGGTCACCACCTCGAACACCGCGCCGGCGAACCTGTACAGGGACGGCCTGCAGCGCGCGCGCTTCCTGCCCGCGATCGCGCTGCTGGAGCGGCACTGCCGCGTGGTCGAGATGGCCTCCTCGCACGACTGGCGCCTGCGCTCGCTGAGCCAGGCCGCGGTGTACTACACGCCGCCCGGCCCCGAGTCGCTGCGCTCGCTGGAACGCATCTTCGCCAACCATGCCCGCGGCGCGATCCACGAAGGCGGCGCGCTGCATGTGAACGGCCGCGACATCCCGCTGCGCAAGCGCGCCGACAACATCTTGTGGTTCGACTTCCCCGCGCTGTGCGAAGGGCCACGCGCGGTGGCCGACTACATCGCGCTGGCCAAGGCCGGCCCCGCGGTCATCGTCTCCGGCGTGCCGCAGTTCACTGTCTACAGCGAGGACGCCGCCAAGCGCTTCGTGCAATTGGTGGACGAGTTCTACGACCGCCACGTGAAGCTGGTCCTCTCCGCCGCCGCGCCCATCACCGAGCTGTACGACGGCGAGCGCCACCGCGCCGAATTCGGCCGCACCGAATCGCGCCTGATCGAGATGCAGAGCGAGGAATACCTGGCGCTGCCGCACCGCGGCGACTGAGCCTGCCCGCAAGCTCCGAGCATTGTCACCACCCCGCCGCCGCAGTAGCCTGCCGAGGCGCGCACCACGCTGCTGCGCAGGGGGATGGGACGATGGATATCCGGCAAGGTCCGCTCCCTGACGAGCGGCCCGATACCGACCACGCACCGGCAACCATGCAGGCGACCGAGCACCATGCCCTGCCCGGCTTCGAGGCGGTGGCCCGGCTGGCCGCCGGCGCGCTGGACGTGCCGCTGGTGGCCTTGCTGCTGAGCGACGGCAGCGCGTTCTGGTACACCCCGCCCAGCCTGCCGGATGCGCTGCCGCTCGACGACGCGCTGCTCGCCGTCTGCCGCGCCGCCGTGCGCCACGGCAACGCCGAGCTGCTGCCCGACGCACGCGGGGATCTCCGTTTCCTGTCCGCCGAAGCCGGTTCCGCGCAGGCCCGGATCGGCTTTTTCGCTTGCGAACCGGTGTTCGGCCTCGGTGGACAAAAACTGGGCGTATTGCTCGCGCTGGATCGCGGCCCGCATCCGGCGCCGCACGCCAGCGCCCACGCCGCCCTGCGCGACGCGGCTTCGCTGGCCGGGACGGGGGCGACGCTGCGCAGCTATCTCAACCGCACCGACCCGGCCACCGGCCTGCCGCACCGCGCCGCCTTCTTCGCCGACCTGCGCACGCACCTGCCGGGCGACGACGACACGGCCTGGATCGTCGCCATCGAGGCCGCGCCGGTGGCGCGTTTCAACGCCCTCGTCCGTGCCATGGGCCATGTCTACGCCGACGCGCTGATGCGTGCGATGGCCGAACGGACGCAGGCGTGGATGACGCCGGACATGCAGCTCTACCAGGTCGGCGCGTCGCGCCTGGCGGTGCTGCCGGCCGGCCTGCACGATGCGTTGCCGCCCGCACGGCTGGACGATCTGGTGGCGATGCTGCGCGCCCCCATCGACTGCCTCGGCGTGCCACTGAGCCTGCAACCGGGCGTGGGCCTGCTCAAGGTCGAGGCGCACGAATTGCGCGGCGGCGATCCGCTCCGGCGCGTGATGAGCGCCTCCCATGTCGCACAGGACAGCGGACGCGGCTGGGCCGTGTACGACCACAGCCAAGACGAGCGTCAGCGCCAGGAGTTCTTCCTGGTCACCGAACTGGCGGCCGCGCTGTCCGAGCGCACCGAGCTGGAACTGCATTACCAGCCGCGCGTGGAACTGGCCAGCGGCCGCTGCGTGGCGCTGGAAGCGCTGGCGCGCTGGCGCCACCCCACCCTGGGCGCGGTCTCGCCGGCCACCTTCGTGCCGCTCGCCGAACAGGCCGGCCTGATGCGCACGCTGACCGACTGGGTGCTCGACCACGGCCTCGCGCAACTGGCCGCATGGCTGCGCGACGGACTAGCCGTGCGGCTGTCGCTCAACGTATCCAGCATCGACCTGGATGCCACGCTGCAGCAGCGCCTCGTCGCGGCGGCGCAGCGCCACGGCGTGCCGCTGGCCCGGCTGGAGTTGGAGTTCACCGAGAGCACCGCGATCCACCACAACGAACTCACCCGCGACGTGCTCGTCGCGCTGCGCCATGCCGGCGTGGGCATCGCCATCGACGACTTCGGCATCGGCTACAGCAACCTCGACGCGTTGCGCCGGATGCCGGCCACCAGCCTGAAGATCGACCAGTCGCTGGTGCGCGGCCTCGGCAACCGCCGGCACGACGCCGCGATCGTGCGCGCGATGGCGGCACTGGGCCACGACCTCGGCTTTCGCGTGGTGATGGAGGGCGTGGAAACGGCGAGCGTGCTCGCCGCGGTGCGCGACATGGGCTGCGACGAGGTACAGGGCCACCACATCGCCGCGCCGCTGCCGGCGGCCGAGGTGGCCGGCTGGCTGCGCGCGCATGCGGCACGCGCTGGATGGACCAACTGCTAAGGTCGCGGTAAATCCGCCGCCGGGAACCCCGCCATGCCTGTCGCCCTCGCCTTCATCCTGTTGCTCGGCAGCACACCGGCCGGCCCGAACGAGGATTTCGAGGCGCGCGTGCACGCGGCGAAAATGGCCGAGGCCGCCGCCACGGGGCCGGCTTACCAGAAGGCGCTGTGGGGCAGGATCGGCAATCCCACCACCGACGCCTACAAAAGCTGCATGGCCGGCGACGCGGCGACCGGCAGGTCGCCGTTCACCCTGGTGCTGGACGTGGATGCGCAGGGCAGGCCGCAGCACATCGCCGTGCAACCGGCCACGCCGGTCGCCCGCTGCATGGCCAGCCGGTTCGCCACATGGACATTCCCCGCACCGCCCGCTGCGCCCAAGCCCTATCCGCTGGAGACCGATTTCAGCGTCGCGCCCTGACCGTCAAGCGGCGGCAATGCTCCGCGCGGCCTGGTAACGCCGGTGATGCACCAGCAGGCCGGCGTAGTAGACGATGTAGTAGCCCACCAGCAGGCCGATCACCAGCATGGTCAGCGGGCTGGACTGGTAGCCCATCTGCATGCCCATGCCGGGCGGCGCGCTGGCGGCCAGCGCCTCGGCATGCTGCATCTGCGGCCACAGCACCAGGAAACGCCAGGCCAGCCGGCCCAGCAGCAGCGCGGTGAGCACGGCGCCGATCCACGGGTTCGGCAGGTAGCAGTCGCCCTTCACCGGATCGGTCTCGAAGCGCGTCAGGCGCAGGCCAACGAAGCCCAGCGCCGCGCCGATCACCGCGCCACCGAGCACGCCTTCGGCAAGCCGGATGTCCTGCAGGCCGCCCAGCATCAGCAAGCCGCCGACCACCGCGAAGATCACGATGCGCGCGATCATCCGCTTGCGCCGGATCGGCTGGCGGCCGAATTGGCGGCTGATCCGGCGCCAGACCATCAACGCCATCAGCGGCACGATGATCGCGTAGCTCATCAGGTGGGGAGACATGGTCGACATCCGGCTGGGAGGATGCGCGCAGCCTAACCGAGGCCCGCGCATCGCGCGATTGGCACATTTCAGGCGCCGCGCATGACAAGCGTCAGGAGGTTCGTTGCCGCATGGCCTTGCTTCGACGGCGGCGGTCGCCTGCCGCGATTTACAGCGGATAGTCGATCGAGAGCGACAGGCTGTCGTTCCAGTAGCCGCTGCCGCCGTTGCTGTCGGACGCGGCGGAACTGCGCGCCAGGTGCAGCTGGAGGCGCCCGTTGTGCGGCAGCCGCCCCTCGAGCGCCACGTCCACCGTGTAGATGCCGGCTCCGGTGCCGTCGATGGTCTGTCGCCCGGCGTTGGCCGTCAGCCGCAGTTTCCAGCGCGGGTCTAGGCTGTACACGCCGATCAGTCCAAGCTGGGAGGCGCTGTAGTGGGCGGGATTGAAATAGGCGCCCCGGCTCGGCTGGGTGCTGCGGTAGGCCCGGCTGGACAGTTCCGCGCCGATCGCGCCTGCGGTGCCGGGAATGTCGCAGGGACTGAGCAGCACGCGCAGGCTGCCGCCGTCGCGCCGGTTGCCGTCGCTGAAATCCTGGTGATAGTAGGTGGGCAGCACGTACCACTGGGCCGCCGGACGCAGGCTGGCGCCGAGGCTGTAGACGTCGCTGGCCAGCCGCTGCGCGAGCGCCTTGCTGGTGAGGACGGGGGCGCGCTCGGCGTCCGCGCTGAGGTTGAAGCTGTCGCTGGGCTGCCAGGTCCAGCGCGCATCGCCCTGCAGGGTCCGCCAGCTGCCGCTGCGCATCAGGCCGAGATCGAGATCGAGGTAGTGGCTGTCGGCCACGCGCAGCTGGCCCCGCAGTGCGAGATCGTCCAGCCGCCGGCTCGACTGCGCATCGTCGACCCAGCTGGAGCCGGCGGCGACGCCCCAGCGCTGCACCAGCGTTCCCCGCGCGATCGGCGCGGAAAGCAGCTGCGCACCCACCTGATAGACGTCCAGCCCGTCGCTGTCGTGGCTGTAGCCGAAACGGCCTTCCACCTGTGGCGCCAGCGCCAGCCGCATGTCGTCCGCCAGCAGCGGGTACTGGGTGCCGAGGTAGCCCGTCGCGGGCGGCGTCGCGGCCTGCAGGTAGGCCGGCGTCTTGTCCTGCCAGGCCAGCGCCTGCGCCGCACGCAGCAGTTCCAGTGTGGAGCGTGGCTGGCCCAGCGCGAACGGCGCCACCAGCGCATAGGCCTGGCGCGGATAGCCTTGTGCATTCAGCACCTGCGCCAGGCCGGTATCCGCCGCCTGCCGCACCCCGCCGTCGACGGCCTGCGTGCGCGCGGCGCGGAAGGCTCCGGCGGCTTCCGCGTAATGGCCCAGCCACAGGTCGGCCTGGCCCAGACCCAGCGCCGCCGCCGCGGTATCGGCGCGGTCGCCATCCGGATGCGCCAGCGCCGCGGCGAACAGGCTGCGCGCCCGTTCCGGCTGGCTGGCCACCAGCGCGGCGCGGCCCTGGCGGATCGCCGTGGCCATCGGGCCTGCCTGCGCATGGGCCCCTGCAGCCAGCAGCAGCAACAACGCCGGCGGCCACTTCTTCACTTGGTACCCCAGCGCTTGCGCAGGTTGAGCAGCTCCGCCGCGTAGCCGAGCACGCAGCCCGGCTGCAGCAGCATGCCGTAGAACAGCGCATAGACCAGGAAACCGATCGGGTTGCGGCGCACCTTGAGGCCCTGCGCGCGGAACATGCGCGACTGGATGGAATACATCAGGTAATTGACGACGCACGCCAGCGGCAGCACCAGCAAGGTCATCGGCCCGGCCAGCCAGTAGAAGCCGAACAGCGCCAGGATCACCCCCGGGATGAAGCCCAGCGTGTAGACCACATCCAGGTACGGGAACAGCAGGTTCCACCAGATGAACAGGGTGCTCATGCGGGCGCGGAACAGCAGCCGCCAGTAGGCCTTGAACGCCTCGATCAGGCCGCGCGACCAGCGCTGGCGCTGGCGGATGAATTGCCGGAAGGTGGTCGGCGCGTTGGTGAAGGTGACGGCGTCCTCGCAGTAGCCGACGCGGTGGCCGAGGTCGAGCATCGACCAGGTGAGTACGATGTCCTCGCCCACGCACTCGGGCCAGCCGCCCACATTACGCAGCACGTCGGTGCGATAGAGCGAGAACGCGCCCTGCGCCACCAGCGTGCCCTGGAACAGGCTCTGCAGCCGCTTGATCGCGGCAATGCCGTGGAAGTAGTCCCACTCCTGCATCCGGGTGATCATGTTCAGGCGCGAATTGCGCAGCAGCACGCAGCCGGCCACGGCCGCGGTGTTCGGCGGATCGCTGAGGAAGCGGCCGACCAGGTGCCGCAGCGCATTCCGGTACAGGTAGGAATCGCCGTCGAGGGTGATGGTGAACGGGTGGCGCGCCAGCTTGAGGCCTTCGTTCAGCGCGCCGGCCTTGCCGCGGTTGCGCCCGAGGTCGAGCACTTGCAGCCACGGATAACCCACGCTGCGCAGGCGCTCCATGGTGGCATCGGTCGAACCGTCGTTGATCACCAGCACCTGCATCGGTGCCGGGTAGTCCTGCTTCGCCAGGCTCTCCAGCGTGGCAAGGATGGAATCCTGCTCGTTGTACGCAGCCACCAGGATGGTGATGCCGGGAAAGCGGTCGATCACCGCGCGCGGCGGGCGCCGGTCCAGCAGCAGGCCGGTCATCAGGAAGGCATTCATGAAACCCGGCAACACCGCGATGCCGACCACGGTGATCCAGGCGAGCACCGGCCCCGCCAGCCGGGACAGCTCGTCGATCCAGCGCTGCGCCATCAGCAGCGAGAACAGCATCCAGGCCAGTGCGACCGCGAGCGTGATGAAGAACTTCACGCGCACCGACAGGTAGCGGCGCTCCCGGCCGCTCTCGCCGGGGGCGGCTCCCGCTGAGCCGACACGATCCATGTCGGTTGACGCCGGTTTGAGCAGCTGCGGATTCATGGGCTCGTGCCTCGATACGTCGGGCAAACCGCCGGCCTCCGCGCGGCACGCACCTCCCCGCGATCCCCGCAAGCGGGACATCGGCGGCGGGAGAGTTGCCCCGACCCATCCGGCAAGGCATGCCATGGCACAGGAATCAGGCAAGCCCATGACAGATCAAGCACATTCCGTACCGCCCGCGGCCTTGCATCATCCCGCACGGCACCCCGCGCCCCCCGATGGTGTTTCCCCAGCAGCCGGCGGGCTTCGGCGGCGCCAGGCCGCGACGCACGGACACTGGGCCGGCAGACGCCACCGCGCCCAGGCAAGGCGCGCGGTGCCCCGGCGCGTCATCACATCTGCCCGCGGCGGGCAGGGCCTGACACGCCGCAGGCGACGGAGTTACTTCGCCTTGCCCTGATTCGCCACCGCGGCCATCTTCGCCTCGATCGCCGCGGCGTCGCCCAGGTAGTAGCGCTTGAGCGGCTTCAGGTCCGCGTCGAACTCGTACACCAGTGGCACGCCGTTGGGAATGTTCATCTCCACGATGTCGGCGTCGGAGATGCCGTCGAGGTACTTCACCAGCGCGCGCAGCGAGTTGCCGTGGGCGGCCACCACCACGCGCTGACCGGCCTTGATCGCCGGCGCCAGCACTTCACGCCAGTACGGCAGCACGCGGGCCACGGTGTCCTTGAGGCATTCGGTGTCGGGGATTTCCTCGGGCTTGAGCGTGGCGTAGCGCGGGTCGTGCACCGCCTCGTTCTTGTCGCGCTCCAGCGGCGGCGGCGGGATGTCGTAGCTGCGGCGCCACACCTTCACCTGCGCGTCGCCGTACTTCGCCGCGGTCTCGGCCTTGTTGAGGCCGGTGAGCGCGCCGTAGTGGCGCTCGTTGAGGCGCCAGTCGGTGTGCACCGGCAGCCACATCAGGTCCATCGCGTCGAGCACGCCCCACAGCGTGCGCACTGCGCGCTTCAGCACCGAGGTGTGCGCCACGTCGAACGCGTAGCCCTCGCGCTTCAGCAACGCGCCCGCCTCGCGCGCCTCTTCGGCGCCCAGCACGGTGAGGTCCACGTCGGCCCAGCCGCTGAAGCGGTTGTCGAGGTTCCACTGCGACTGGCCGTGGCGGATCAGGACGAGCTTGTGCATGGCGGGAATTCTCGGCGGTGGAAGGCCGAATGGTAGCGGCAGCCGCCGCCCCTGCCAAAGGTCACGCCAACCCTTCGCCGCCAACGTGCATCCCAGTCATGTCACCCACAGAACGGAGTCACGCCATGCGCCGCATCCTGCTTTCTCTCGCCCTCCTCCTGCCGCTGGCGGCCGTCGCCGCGGACAACGACATCGACAAGGTCAACGGCAGCGTGCAGGTGGACGCCGGCCAGCATGCCGGCGACGTCAGTTCGGTGAACGGCAGCGTGCACGTCGGCGACCACGCCGTGGTGCAGAAGGCCAGCACCGTCAACGGCTCGGTGGATCTCGGTGCGCAGGCCCGCGCCAGCGAACTGGGCACCGTCAACGGCGCGATCCGGCTCGCCGCCGGCAGCCAGGTCGATGGCAAGGTCGAGGCCGTCAATGGCGCCATCACCCTGGCGCAGGGCGCGCAGGTGAGCGGCCATCTCTCCAACGTCAACGGCGCGATCACCCTGGACGCCGCCCACGTCGCCGGTGGCCTCGAAACCGTGGCCGGCGACATCACCGTGGGTGCCGGCTCGCATGTCGAGGGCGGCATCCTGGTCGACAAGCCGAACAACGGCTGGTTCCGCTGGGGCAGCGAGCGCAAGCCGGTGATCGTGATCGGCCCGCACGCGGTGGTGCAGGGCACGCTGGAGTTCCGCCGCGAGGTGGTGCTCAAGGTCAGCGACAGCGCGCAGATCGGGACGGTGAAGGGTGCCACGGCGGAGAAGTTCAGCGGCCCGACGCCATAAGCCGCGACCAGGCATTCGTCGCCACAACGGAACACCCCCGAACCATCGCCGCGAGCCATCGTCCGGATGGCTCGCCCGGAGCTTGCCATGAACACCCGCATCCTCGCCGCGGCCGTCGTTGCCGCGGTGCTGGCCGGCTGCGCCGGCACACCTCTGAACCGCGTCGCGTTGCGTCAGCACGCCGAACGCAGTTGCCGCGTCCAGTCCACCATATCGAAGGCTTATGCCATCGACAGCACGGGCGTCGCCATGCGCAGCGTCGCCTATGTCCGTTGCCTGCGTGCCGCGGGTTTCAGGGCCGAAGCCTGAAACGGGCGCTACACCCAGTCGCGCGGCTGCAGGTACTCCGCCAGCCGCGCTTCCGGCGATCCAGCCTCGGGCTGGTAGGCGTACTCGAAGCGCACCCGCGGCGGCAGGCTCATCAGGATGGATTCCGTGCGCCCGCCCGACTGCAGGCCGAACAGCGTGCCGCGGTCGTAGACCAGGTTGAACTCCACGTAGCGGCCGCGGCGGTACAGCTGGAATTCGCGCTCGCGCTCGCCGTACGGCATGTCGCGCCGGCGCGCGGCGATCGGCAGCCAGGCGTCGAGGAAGCCCTGGCCCACGGCCTTGGTGAAATCGAGGCAGCGCTCGAAACCGCCTTCGTCGAGGTCGTCGTAGAACAGGCCACCCACGCCGCGCGTCTCGCCGCGGTGCTTGAGAGTGAAATACTCGTCGCACCACTTTTTGAAGCGCGGATAGGTGCCCGCGCCGAACGGCGCGCACAGGTCGCGCGCCACGGTGTGCCAGTGCACCACGTCCTCGTCGAACGGGTAGTAGGGGGTGAGGTCGAAGCCGCCGCCGAACCACCACACCGGCTCCACGCCTTCCTTGCTGGCCTCGAAATAGCGCACGTTCGCATGCGTGGTCGGCACGTAGGGATTCTTCGGATGCAGCACCAGCGACACGCCGGTGGCGATGAAGCTGCCGCCGGCGAGCTCCGGCCGATGCGCGGTGGCGCTGGGCGGCAGTTGATTGCCGCTGACGCGCGAGAAATTCACGCCGGCCTGCTCGAACAGCGCGCCGTCGCGCAGCACCCGGGTACGACCGCCGCCGCCCGCCGCGCGGGTCCAGGCGTCTTCGACGAAACGCGCCGAACCGTCCAGCCGCTCCAGTTCGGCGCAGATGCGGTCCTGCAGCTCGCGCAGGAAAGTTTCGGCGCGGTCGGCTTGTTCGCTCATCGCAGTGACTCCGTTGATATCGGTGCGAGCTTAGCAAGAGCGGTTGCCGTCACCGCTGCGACGAGGCGTCGCGCGGGCTTGCGCCGGATCAGGAGCGCACCGCAGCTGAACGCACCTGCGCCGCCCGCGACATGCAAGCTAGGCAGCGCGGAAGGCGCTCGCTAGGCTGGCGCGATGACGACACCGATGTGCCCGCTCGCGGTCAGCGCATGCACCGTCACTTCCGCGCTCGGTCGCGGGCTGGCGGCGCAGCACGACGCGCTGCGGCACGCTCGCAGCGGGCTGCGTCCCAACGATTTCGGCAGCGCGCCGCGACTGGGCTGGATCGGCCGCGTAGCCGGGGTGGAAGCCGTTGCACTGCCCGCCATGCCGACCGCCTGGGATTGCCGCAATAACCGCCTCGCCTGGCTGGGCCTGCAGCAGGACGGATTCCTCGACCGCGTGCACGCGGCGCGCGCACGCTACGGCGCGCGCCGCGTGGCGCTGCTGCTGGGCACCTCCACCGCCAGTATCGGCGTCACCGAGGAGGCGTATCGCCGGCTCGACACCGACGGCCGTTTCCCCGCCGACCTGCGCCGCCCCGCGCTGCATGCGCCGGATTCGCCGAGCGCGTTCGCCGCTGCGGCGCTGGCGCTGGAAGGGCCGTGCCTCACCGTCTCCACCGCTTGCTCGTCCAGCGCCAAGGCATTTGCCAGCGCCGCGCGCCTGCTTGAACTCGATCTCGCCGACGCGGCCCTGGTCGGCGGCGTGGACAGCCTGTGCGACAACGTGCTGTTCGGCTTCAACGCGCTGGAGCTGATCTCGCCCGCCGCCTGCCGTCCGTTCGACACGGCACGCGACGGCATCTCGATCGGCGAGGCCGCGGGTTTCGCGCTGCTGGAGCGCATTGACGCCGCGCCGCGCGCGCCGCGCCTGCTCGGCTACGGCGAGGCCAGCGACGCCTGGCACATGTCCTCGCCGCATCCCGACGGCCACGGCGCGGAACTGGCGCTGGACGCGGCACTGGCCCGTGCCGGCTTGGCCGCCGCGCAAGTCGACTACGTGAACCTGCACGGCACCGCCAGCCGCCAGAACGACGCGATGGAAGCCGCGTTGCTGACGCGCCGCTTTCCGGCGACCACGCGCGCGAGTTCCACCAAGGGCTTTACCGGCCACACGCTGGGTGCGGCGGGCATCGTCGAGGCCACGATCGCGCTGCAGGCGATCGAGCACGGCTTCGTGCCCGGCAACCTCGGTGCCGCCACGCCCGATCCCGGCTGCGGGGTGCAGTTCGCCTGGCAAAACGAAACGCGACGCGTGGATGTGGCACTCAGCAATTCCTTCGGCTTCGGCGGCAACAATGCCTGCCTCGTGTTCGGGCGCGCGCCATGAAACCGCTGGACCTCTTCGTCGAAGGCATCGGCCTGTGGTCGCCGCGGCTGGGCGACTTCGCCGCCTTGCGCGCACTGCTCGCCGGCGCGGCACCGGCCGCCGCCATCGCGCCCGCCGCCCCGCTGCTGCCCGCGAACGAGCGCCGCCGCGCGCCGGAAAGCGTGCGTCTGGCGGTGGAGGTGGCCGGCCAGGCGCTGGCGATGAGCGGCCGCGACCCCGGCACGCTGGCCTGCGTGTTCGCCTCGGCGCACGGCGACCAGGCGATCACCGACGCGATCTGCGCCACACTGGCGCGCGCGCCTGCCGAGCTCTCGCCCACCCGCTTCCACCATTCCGTGCACAACGCACCGGCCGGCTACTGGACCATCGCCACCGGCTGCCGCGCGCCGTCCAGCGCAGTCTGCGCCGGCGCCCGCAGCTTTGCCGCCGCACTGCTGGAAGCGTCCACCCAGGCGCTGGCCGAACAGCGCCCGGTGCTGCTGGTATGCAGCGACATCGCGGGGCGCGGCCCGCTGCTGGAGATGACCCGCTGCGACCGCGCCTTCGGCTGTGCGCTGCTGCTGGCGCCGGAAGCGGGTACGACCACGTTGGCGCGGCTGCGACTGAAGCTGCCGGCGGATCACGTCGCATCCACGCCGCCGCCCGCTACGCTGGCCGATGCGGTGGTCGGCAACCCCGCCGCCGCCGCGCTGCCACTGCTGGCACTGCTGGCCGGAGCCGGTGGCCGCTGTCGGCTCGAACTCGCCACCGCGCTGGACCTGCTGATCGACGTGGAGCCCGCTGCGTGAACCCTGCCCTGCCCCGCTGGTGCGTGCTGATCCCCTGCCTCAACGAGGAGGCGGCGATCCGCGACGTGGTCGAGTCGGTGCTGGCCCTGAACGTTCCTGTCATCGTGGTCGACGACGGCTCGGACGACCGCACGCCGGAGATCCTGGCCGCGCTGCCGGTGACCGTGCTGCGCCACGACCGCCGCCAAGGCAAGGGCCAGGCCCTGCGCGACGGCTTCCGCGAGGCGCTGCGCCAGGGCTGCGAGGCGGTGCTGACGATGGACGGCGACGGCCAGCACTTGGCGGCCGACATCCCGCGCATCGCCGCCGCCGCCGCCGCCTACCCCGGGCAGTTGGTGATCGGCGCGCGCCTGCTCGACAAGGCGCAGCAGCCGAAGGCGCGCCGCCGTGCGAACGCGTTCGCCGACTGGGGCATTTCCTGGGGTTGCGGCCAGCCGGTGGCGGACACCCAGAGCGGCCAGCGCTGGTACCCGCGCGCCGCGCTGGACCTGGTCGACCTGCCGGCGCAGAACTTCGTGTTTGAGGCGGCAATCCTGATCGCGGCCTCGCGCGAGCTGGGCATGGGCGTGGTCGCGGTGCCGATCGCCTCGCGTTATCCGCCCGGCGCGCGCGCCAGCCACCTCAAGCCGGTGCGCGACACCTTGCGCATCACCGCGTACACGGTCGGCCGCGTGCTGCACTACGGTCGCGTGGCGGAAAGCTACCGGCGCTCGCACACCGCGCCGCGGGTGATCGACGACCTGCGCGATCAGCTGGTCCGCGTGTAGGAGCGCACCCTGTGCGCGAATGCTGCTGGCTTCGATCGGACACCAGGGCGATCGCGCGCTGGGCGCGCTCCTACACGGATGCGGGATCGCCGCCGGGCCGCTGCCAGAAATCGTGAAAGTTGAACCAGTTGTACGGCGCCACCCGCACGTAGTGTTCCAGCCGCTGCGCGTAACGCGTCAACAGCGCGTCCAGCGCCGGGCCGCGCTGCCCGCGCGGAATCGCCACGCGCTCGGCGAACGGTTCGAACACCAGCCGGTAGCGGTTGCCGCCCAGGTACAGGCCGAAGCACAGCAGCACCGGCACCTTGAGCGCGTTCGCCAGCAGCCACGGCCCCACCGGCAGCTGCGCCGGCGCGCCGAGGAAATCCACTGCGCGTTGCGCCTCGTGTTCGCCGGCGCGATCGGCCAGCAGCGCCACCATCGCGCCCTGCCGGCACGCCTCGGCGGCGGCCAGCACCACGTGCGCGCCGCCTTGCGCGGCGTCGATTACCGCCGCGCCCACGTCGGGCGCCAGCGCCTCCAGCAGCTCGGTCATCGCCGGCGTCCTGCTCTTGTCCAGCACTACGCGCAACGGTACGTCGGGCCGCCGCGCGCTGAGCACGCGCAAGGCTTCGAAGCTGCCCTGGTGCGAACCGACCAGCAGCACGCCGCGGCCTTCGGCAATGCGCCGTTCCAGCTCCGCCAGGCCCTCGATCTCGATCGCGAAGCCGCGCTCGCCGTGCGCGAGCAGGAAGATCCGGTCCAGCGTGGTGACCGCGTACGCATGGAACTGGCGCAGCATCGGCCACGGGCCGGGCGACCGTCCGAACACGCGCGCGAGGTATTGCCGCGAGGCGCGCCGCTCGGCGCCGCGGCGCAGGAAGAAATACAGCGTCACCGGATACATCAGCAGCCGGCCGAAGCGGCGGCCGCCGTGCAGCGCCAGCAACCGGATCACCCGGTACGCGAAGCGGCTGCCGCCTTCGCGATGCTGGCGCCAGTGCCTGGCCTCGCTCATGCCGGGAGCGGCTTCAGCCGGACGCGCGATGCGCTTCGACGAACGTGCTCAAGCCGCGCAGACTGGCGAAGATGCGCTGGTTGTCGGGATGGTCCGAGCGCAGCTGGAAGCCGTAGCGCTTGGACACCGCCAGCGCGATCTCCAGCGCGTCGATCGAATCCAGCCCCAGCTCGCCGCCGAACAACGGCGCGTCCGGATCGATCTTCGCAGGATCGACCGCTTCGAGGTTCAGGCTTTCCACGATCAGGGTGGCCAGCTCGTGCTGGGCAGGAGTCAATTCGGCCATGTGCGCGGAAGCTCGTAAAACGTCGTCGAAACAGTGAAAAGCGGCGGCGAAGTGTAACATGGGGCCCTTGTCTTTCCCGGTTGCACATATGCTCGAAGGTTGTGGAAGCAGACTGGCCGAAACCGGCCCCGTGCGCGCGCCGCGCATCTCCTATCGCATGAACGATGCCACCGCCCTGCTGGCCGAGCCCGGCATGCTGGCGGTATTCGGCTTCGGCGACCACGCTGCGGACATCGATGATCCGCGCTGGCTGCGCGTGCCGCTGGAAGCCTTCGACTCCCCTGCGTCGCTGGAAGCCTGGCAGGTCGACGGACCGGTGCAGCACGGCCGCCACGGTGCGCTGCGCTGGTCGGCCGGCAGCGGCTGGCTGTACGCCGCGCTGGAACTGGATGAACGCGAACACGGCGGCCCCGCGGGTGCGGCCCGCGTCGCCTATGCGCAGCTGCGCGAGTTCATCCACGGCCGCGACGAGCGGCAGGTGCTGCGCCTCTGGAACTACCAGGGCGCGATCAACCAGGGTGGCGGCGACACCGAACGCTACAAGCTGTTCTGCGATGGCCGCGCCGAGGGCTGCGGCGACTGGTTCGCCGGCGGCTATCCCGCCGCCACCGCGATCGGCCATCACGGCGAGCCGCATCTGCTGCAGGTCTACCTGCTGGCCAGCGCGCAGGCCGGCACCGCGGTGGAGAATCCGCGCCAGGTCAGCGCCTGGCGCTACCCGCGCCAGTACGGCCGCACCGCGCCCGGCTTCGCCCGCGCGATGCGCCTGCCCGCGCAGGACGCGCTGGCGATCTCCGGCACCGCCGCCGTGGTGGGCCACGCCTCCGCGCATGCAGGCGACACGGTGGCGCAGCTCGACGAGATCCTGGTCAACCTCGAAGCGCTGCTTGCCAGCGCCGGCATGCCCGCCGGCTTCGACACTCACGCGCCGCTGAAGGCCTACGTGCGCCGCCCCGCCGACGCGCCGCGCGTGCGCGAACGGCTCCAGCAGCGCCTGCCCGACGTCCCCGTGCTGCTGCTGCACGGCGACATCTGCCGCAGCGAACTGCTGGTGGAGCTGGATGGGTGGCGCTACGCCTGAGCGCCGGTGCGGATCACGGTTGTTTTTCCGGCCGCTTCCAGCCGTGCAGCGTGGCCTGCCGGCCGCGCGCCACGGTGAGTTCGCCGGCAGGCGCGTCGCGGGTGATTACCGAACCCGCGCCGATGGTGGCCCGCGCGCCGATCGTCACCGGCGCCACCAGCGCGGCGTTGGAGCCGATGAAGGCGCCGTCCTCGATGCGGGTGACGAACTTGTTCACGCCGTCGTAGTTGCAAGTGATGGTGCCGGCGCCCACGTTGACGCCGCGGCCGATCACGGTGTCGCCGAGATAGGTCAGATGATTGGCCTTGCTGTTCTCGCCGATGCGGGTCTTCTTGGTCTCGACGAAGTTGCCCACGTGCACGCCGGCGTCGAGTTCGGTGCCCGGGCGCAGCCGCGCGAACGGGCCGATGGTGCACGGGCCGTGGGTGACCACGCCTTCCAGGTCGCAGTGCGCCTGCACCACGGTGCCGGCGGCGAGCCGCACGTCCTTGAGCCGGACGAACGGGCCGACGCGCACCTCGTCGCCGAGGCCCACCTCGCCTTCGAGGATCACGTCGATGTCCAGTTCCACGTCATGGCCGGCGTTCACGGCGCCGCGCACGTCGATGCGCGCGGGATCGGCGAGTCGTACGCCGGCCCGCATCAGCGCACCCGCGGCGCGCTGCCGGTATTCGGTTTCGAGCGCCGCGAGCTGTAGGGCATCGTTCGCGCCGGACGCCTCCATCGGATCGCTGCATTCCACGCTGAGCGCGGGGCGCTTTTCCTCGTTCGCCATCGCGAAGATGTCGGTGAGGTAGTACTCGCCCTGCGCGTTGTCGCGATCGAGCCCTGCAATCCACACGCGCAGCGCGGCGGCGGGCGCGACGAGAATGCCGGTATTGACCTGGTCGATCGCGCGCTGCTCGTCGTCGGCGTCCTTCTCTTCGATCACGCACCGCACGTGGCCGTTGCCGTCGCGCAGCACGCGGCCGTAGCCGCGCGGCTCGGCGACGCGGATCGCCAGCAGGCCGAAGCCGCCTTCCACCTGCGCCAGTTCGCGCAGGGTCTCGGCGCGGGTCAGCGGCACGTCGCCGTACAGCACCAGCACCTGCGCCGCGTCGGGCACCTCGGGCAGCGCCTGCTCCACCGCGTGGCCGGTGCCGAGGCGCTCGGCCTGCAACACCCAGTGCAGGTCATCCTGGCCCGCGAACGCGGCCCGCACCTGGTCGCCGCCGTGGCCATAGACCACGTGGATCGCCGCCGGCTGCAGCGCGCGCGCGGTGGCCAGCACGTGCGCCAGCAATGGTCGCCCGGCCAGCGGCATCAGCACCTTGGGGCGCGTGGACTTCATGCGCGTGCCCGCGCCGGCGGCGAGAACGATGACGTGGAGCGGGGCCTGGCTCATGCGGTCTGCCCTGACGTGGAGAATTCGCGGAGTCTATCAGCCCCCTGCCGGACGCCGGCTCAACCCCGTGCCGGCACGGACATCACCGTCGCCTTGCCAGCGCGACACTCGAAGCGGAACGCGTAGCTCAGGCTGAACGGCTTGGCCTTGCTGTCCACCGCATGGGTGTTGCCGTCCGCGTCCGCGGCCCAGTGGTTGATGCGCAACGGGTTGAACTCCCACTGCAGCACTGCCGCGCGCACGGCGGCGTAGAACGACGGACTGCGCGACGCGGCCAACACTTCGTCCGTCGACAGATCACGCACGTCGCTGACTTTGCCCGCCTCGTCCACGATCACCTGCACCCGCACTTCCTGCACCGGCAAGCAGGCCGCGAGCTGTTCCGGTGGATACACCGGCGTCACGCGCCGAAACGGCGTGGCGCCCGTGGCGGTATCGCCCATTGCCAGCTGGTAATGCGCCACGTGGCCGTCATCGAGCATCCGGTAGCTGGCGGAGCCCTCGTTCGGCGCCTTGGCGGGCGGCGCGATGACAGTGGCGCAACCCACCATGCCCAGCGCGAGCAAGCCCGGAGCCAGCAACCTCATGCGTGCCATCACGACACCTCTCCACCCGGCAAGTGTCGGCAACGCTATCAAACTACGTTTGTAATTTGAAGTGGCCGCCACGCCTTCCCAGGCGATCGCCGGACACAAGAACGCCGGCGCAAGGCCGGCGTTCTTTTCCGCGATGTCCATCGAAGCCGCTCGCGATCCCATCGAAGCGACCGTTTCATCCCTGAGTGCGGCCATGGATGGCCGCCCGTTTGATCCTCGCGCTCACGGACGAGCGCAGAGATCAGTGCCTGAGGTTCTTCCGCAGCCGCTCAAGCGCCTGCAGCTGGGCCATCGCCTGGGCCAGCTTGGCCTGCGCCTCGGAGACTTCCAGCGCGTCGGTGCGGTTGGCCAGCGCGTCCTCGGCTTCCTTCTTCGCGCGCTGCGCGGCGGCCTCGTCCAGGTCGGCCGCGCGGATCGCCGTGTCGACCAGCACGGTGACCACCTGCGGCTGCACCTCGAGGATGCCGCCGGAGATGTAGAACTGCTGGCGCTCGCCCGCAGCCAGCACCACGTCGACGTGGCCGGGCTTGAGGCGGGTGATCAGCGGCGCATGGCGCGGCGTGATGCCCAGCTCGCCCAGCTCGCCGGTGGCGACGAGCATCGTGGCCTCGCCGGAGAAGATCTCGGCTTCGGCGCTGACGATGTCGACTCGGAGGGTGGTCATGGTTGGTTACTCGTCACGTTCGCAGGAAACGATGAGGTGAAGAAAAGCAGGCTCGAATCGCGACGCTGCCGCCGACTTGTCCATGCCTTTGCGAAAGCCGCTTACGCGGCTTTCTTGGCGGCCCCCATCTCCTCGCCCTTCTTGATCGCTTCGTCGATGCCGCCGACCATGTAGAACGCCTGCTCGGGCAGGTGGTCGACCTCGCCTTCCACGATCATCTTGAAGCCGCGGATGGTTTCCTTCAGCGACACGTACTTGCCCGGCGCGCCGGTGAACACCTCGGCCACGTGGAACGGCTGGCTGAAGAAGCGCTCGCACTTGCGCGCGCGCGCCACCACCTGCTTGTCCTCTTCGGACAGCTCGTCCATGCCGAGGATGGCGATGATGTCCTTGAGCTCCTTGTAGCGCTGCAGCATGCCCTGCACGCGACGAGCCACGTCGTAGTGCTCCTGGCCCACCACCTGCGGATCGAGCTGGCGGCTGGTGGAGTCCAGCGGGTCCACCGCCGGGTAGATGCCCAGCGAGGCGATCTGGCGCGACAGGGTCACGGTGGAGTCGAGATGCGCGAAGGTGGTGGCCGGCGACGGGTCGGTCAGGTCGTCCGCGGGCACATACACGGCCTGGATCGAGGTGATCGAACCGGTCTTGGTGGAGGTGATGCGCTCCTGCAGCACGCCCATTTCGTCGGCCAGGGTCGGCTGGTAGCCCACCGCCGACGGCATGCGGCCGAGCAGCGCGGACACCTCGGTGCCGGCCAGCGTGTAGCGGTAGATGTTGTCCACGAAGAACAGCACGTCCTTGCCCTTGCCGCTCTCGTCCTTCTGGTCGCGGAAATACTCGGCCATGGTCAGGCCGGTCAGCGCGACGCGCAGGCGGTTGCCCGGCGGCTCGTTCATCTGGCCGTAGACCATCGCCACCTTCGACTCCGGCAGATTGTCCAGCTTCACCACGCCGGCGTCCTGCATCTCGTGGTAGAAGTCGTTGCCCTCGCGGGTGCGCTCGCCCACGCCGGCGAACACCGACAGGCCCGAATGCTGGGTCGCGATGTTGTTGATGAGTTCCAGCATGTTCACGGTCTTGCCCACGCCGGCGCCGCCGAACAGGCCGACCTTGCCGCCCTTGGCGAACGGGCAGACCAGGTCGATCACCTTGATGCCGGTTTCCAGCAGCTCGTTGGCCAGCGCCTGATCGGCATACGACGGCGCCTCGCGGTGGATCACCCAGCGATCCTCGGCGTTGATCGGGCCGACCTCGTCGATCGGGTTGCCGAGCACGTCCATGATGCGGCCCAGGGTGGCGTTGCCCACCGGCACCTTGATGCCCTCGCCGGTGTTGCGGGCGAGCAGGCCGCGCTTCAGGCCCTCGGTGGAACCCAGCGCGATCGTGCGCACCACGCCGTCGCCCAGCACCTGCTGCACTTCCAGCGTGATCTCGGTGCCGTCGATCTTCAGCGCGTCATACACCTGCGGCACCTGATCGCGCGCGAACTCGACGTCGATGACCGCGCCGATGATCTGAACAACTTTGCCCTGACTCATGGATGTGCTCCGGATGGATCTTTAAGTGTCTGTCGCGGCGCCGCTGCGCGTCGCCAAAATTCTTCTTGGAGAGCTGCTGTGGTCAAACCGCAGCAGCTCCTCCGACGATCTCGCTGATTTCCTGCGTGATCGCCGCCTGGCGGGTCTTGTTGTAGACCAGCGTCAGCGTGTCGATCACCTTGTTCGCGTTGTCCGACGCGCTCTTCATCGCGACCATGCGCGCGGCGTGCTCGCTGGCGAGGTTCTCCAGCACGCCCTGGTACACCACCGACTCGATGTAGCGGCCCAGCACGTGCTCCAGCACGGTCTGCGCGTCGGGTTCGTAGATGTAGTCCCAGTCGTGGGTCTGCTCGAGCTTGACGCCGGCATACGCCGACTCGCCCGCCGCCTGGTGCGCCTCCATTTCCGCCGCCACCAGCGGCAGCGGCAGCAGCGCGTCGATGGTCGGCTTCTGCGTCATGGTGTTGACGAAGTCGTTGTAGGCGAGGAACACGCGGTCCAGCGCATTCGCGGCATAGGCGTCCAGCACCACCTTGATCACGCCGATCAGCTGCTCCAGCTTCGGCCGCTCGCCGAGATGCGTGGTGCTGCCGATCAGGTTCACGCCCTTGATGCGGCGGAAAAACTGCAGCGCCTTCTGGCCGATCGCCACTACGTCGACCTGCACGCCCTTGCCCTGCCACTCCTGGATCGCCGGCAGCAGACGGCGGAACATGTTGGAGTTCAGGCCGCCGCACAGGCCGCGATCGGTGGACACCACGATGTAGGCCACCCGTGCCACATTGTCGCGTTCGACCAGGAACGGATGCTTGAAGTCGGTGCTGGCCTGCGCCACGTGCGCGATCACCTTGCGCATGGAGCGCGCATAGGGACGCGAGGCCTTCATCAGATCCTGTGCCTTGCGGATCTTCGAGGCCGAGACCATTTCGAGCGCGCGCGTCACCTTGCGCATGTTCTGCGTGCTCTTGATCTTGGTTTTGATTTCGCGTCCGCTGGCCATCTATTTCGCTCGCTGTGCTCGCATGGGGACGGGGTCTGGGGAACGCGGCGGTGGCGTTCCCTGCTCCCCGCCAGCTCTTACCAGCTACCCGTCTTCTTGTACTCGTCCAGCGAAGCCTTGAAGACGCCTTCGATCTCGGCATCCCAGGCGCCGGTGGCGACGATCTTCTTCATCAGCTCGGCGTGGTTCTGGTGCATGAAGGCGTGCAGGCCCTTCTCGAACGCCAGCACCTTGTTCACCGGCAGGTCGTCGAGGTAGCCCTTCTCGGCCGCATACACCGACAGCGCCAGCTCGGCGATCGACAGCGGCGCGTACTGCGACTGCTTCATCAGCTCGGTCACGCGCTGGCCGCGGTCGAGCTGGGCGCGGGTGGCCGGGTCGAGGTCGGAGGCGAACTGCGCGAACGCGGCCAGCTCGCGGTACTGCGCCAGCGCCAGCTTCACGCCGCCGGAGAGCTTCTTCACGATCTTGGTCTGCGCCGAACCGCCCACGCGCGACACCGAGATGCCGGCGTTCACGGCCGGACGGATGCCGGCGTTGAACAGGTCGGTTTCCAGGAAGATCTGGCCATCCGTAATCGAAATGACATTCGTCGGCACGAACGCGGACACGTCGCCGGCCTGGGTCTCGATGATCGGCAGCGCGGTCAGCGAGCCGGTCTTGCCCTTCACTTCGCCATGGGTGAACTTCTCGACGTACTCCTCGGACACGCGCGAGGCGCGCTCGAGCAGGCGCGAGTGGAGATAGAACACGTCGCCCGGGTAGGCTTCGCGGCCCGGCGGGCGCTTCAGCAGCAGCGAGATCTGGCGGTAGGCCACGGCCTGCTTGCTGAGGTCGTCGTAGACGATCAGCGCGTCCTGGCCGCGGTCGCGGAAGTACTCGCCCATCGCGCAACCGGCGTACGGCGCGATGTACTGCAGCGCGGCCGACTCGGAGGCGGAGGCAACCACCACGATGGTGTTGGCCAGCGCGCCGTTCTCTTCCAGCTTGCGCACCACGTTGGCGATGGACGAACGCTTCTGGCCGATCGCCACGTAGATCGAGAAGATGCCCGAATCCTTCTGGTTGATGATCGCGTCGATCGCCAGCGCGGTCTTGCCGGTCTGGCGGTCGCCGATGATCAGCTCGCGCTGGCCGCGGCCGATCGGGATCATCGAGTCGACGGACTTGTAGCCGGTCTGCACGGGCTGGTCGACCGACTTGCGCCAGATCACGCCCGGCGCAACCTTCTCGATCGGCGAGCTGAGCTTGGCGTTGAGCGGGCCCTTGCCGTCGATCGGGTTGCCCAGCGAATCGACCACGCGGCCGAGCAGCTCGGGGCCGACCGGCACTTCGAGGATGCGGCCGGTGGTCTTGGCCACGTCGCCCTCGCGCAGATGCTGGTATTCGCCCAGCACCACCGCGCCGACCGAGTCGCGCTCCAGGTTCAGCGCCAGCGCGAACGCATTGCCGGGCAGCTCGATCATTTCGCCCTGCATCACGTCGGCCAGGCCGTGGATGCGCACGATGCCGTCGGACACGCTGATGATCGTGCCCTCGTTGCGCGCTTCCGCGCCGAGCTTGAACTGCTCGATGCGGTTCTTGATCAGCTCGCTGATCTCGGACGGGTTCAGGGTGGTGCTGGACATGGTCGTTATCCTGAAATTTTGTAAACGCGATGCTTTCTTTGAGAGTCCGGCATGGATGCCGGGGTTTGCTCTCCGCGAAATGGACTTCGCGTGAAAATTACTGTGCGAGCGTGTTGCCGAGGCGCTCCAGGCGCCCACGCGCGGAACCATCGATCACTTCGCTGCCGGTGTCGATCACCACGCCGGCCAACAACGAGGCATCGACCCGGGCATCGAGTTCGATCTCGCGCCTGAAGCGGCGCTTCAGCGAAGCCTTGAGCTGCTCGGCCTGCGCCGCGTCCAACACCATCGCGCTGGTCACCTTGACCAGCAGCTGCGACTCGGACTCGCGGCGGTACTGCTCGTACAGCGCGGCCACTTCAGGCAGCAGCGCCATGCGGCGATGCTCGGCCAGTTCGCCGAGGAACTGCGCGAACGGCGCATCGGCCGCCATGCCTTGGGGCATATGCAGCGCCACCAGCTGTGCCGGCTGCACGCGCGGATCGTTGCCGAGACCAGCCACGCGCGGATCGACCGCCACCTGGGCGGCGAACGCCAGCGCCTGCGACCACGCGGCCAACGCACCGCTGGCATGGGCCAGCTCGAACGCGGCGCGGGCGTAGGGACGGGCGAGGGTGATCGACTGGGCCATGGATCAGATTTCCGTGGCGAGCTGGTCGAGCAGCGCCTTGTGCGTCGAGGCATCCACCTCGCGCTGCACGATCTTCGACGCGCCCTGCACGGCCAGCGCACCCACGCGCACGCGCAGCTGCTCGCGCGCCTGCTGCGCCATCGCGGCGATGTCGTCCTGCGCGGCTGCCTTCAGCCGGTTGATCTCGACGATCGCGTCGGCGCGGGCCTTGTCGAGGATGTTGTTGGCCTGCTGCTGCGCCTTGTCGATGATCTCGGACGCCTGCTGGCGCGCCTTGCGGATCTCGTCCGCTACCTTGGTGTCGGCACTCTTCAGCTCGGCGTGCGCGCGCTCGGCGGCATTGAGGCCCTCGGCGATCTTGATCTGCCGCTCCTCGATGGCCTTGGTGATATGCGGCCAGATGAACTGGACGCAGAACCAGATGAGGATGGCGAAAGCAATCATTTCGCCGATCAGAGTGCCGTTGGGAAGCATCGCTGCGTTACCTGCAAATACGGAATGGAACCGGCGCGGACCTCAGTGGCCCGCGCCGACTTGCGGTGTGCTGCCCACGGCAGCACACCGGGGTACGACTTACTGACCGGCGCCGGCGGCGGTCAGAATCTTGCCCAGCAGCGGGTTCGCCACGGCGAAGTACATCGCCAGCGCCACACCGATCAGGAACGCCGCATCGATCAGGCCGGCCAGCAGGAACATGCGGCCCTGCAGCAGCGGCACCAGTTCCGGCTGGCGGGCGGCGGCTTCCAGGAACTTCGAACCCATGACGCCGATACCGATACAGGCACCCAGCGCACCGAGGCCGATAATCAGACCAAGTGCGATGGCGGTGAAGCCCTGGATTTGTGCAAACTGGACAAGATGTTCCACGGTGATCTCCTCGAAAAAGCGGTTTTGCGTTGAAGGGTTGAAAAACTGAAACAGAACCGGAATCAGTGATGGTCGTGCGCCATCGAGATGTACACGATGGTCAGCACCATGAAGATGAAGGCCTGGATCGAGATGATCAGGATGTGGAAGATGCCCCACACCGTGTAGCCGATGATGCCGGCACCGTACAGCGCCCAGCCAGCCACGCCCGCGCCCGCGCTGAACAGGCCGGCGATCAGCATGAACACCAGTTCGCCCGCGTACATGTTGCCGAACAGTCGCATCGCCAGGCTCACCGGCTTGGACACCAGCTCGACCAGATTCAGCGCGAAATTGGGAATCCACAGCAGCGGGTGCTTGCCGAATGGCGCGGTGAACAGCTCGTGCATGTAGCCGTTGAAGCCCTTGGCCTTGAAGCTGTAGACGATGATCAGCAGGAACACCGTGATCGACATCGCGAACGTCATGCTGGTGTCGGCGGTGGGCACGGCGCGGAAATGGCCGATGCCGAACTGCTCGGTAATCCACGGCAGCAGGTCGACCGGCAGCAGGTCCATCGCGTTCATCAGGAAAACCCAGACGAACACGGTCAGCGCCAGCGGGCCGAGGAAGCGGCGGTCGCCGTGGAACACGTCCTTGACCTGGCCGTCGACGAACTCGAGGATGATCTCGACGAAAGCTTGGCCCTTGCTCGGCACGCCGGCGGTGGCCTTGCGTGCCTTGGACCAGAACCACAGGCAGAACAGCACGCCCAGCACCAGCGATACCGTGATCGAGTCGATGTGCACCGCCCAGAAGCCTTCCTTGCTCGCATGCGGCACGAGGTGCTGGAGGTGGTGCTGGATGTATTCGGTAAGACCGCCCTGCGGCTCGCTTGCCATGTATCAACCCTTGAATCTGAACGCCAGCAGATAGACCGCGTAGGCAGCCACCAGCCCCGTCACGGCGGCCAGCGGCGGCAATTTGTACTGAAACAGGATCAACCCCAGCCCGCCGACGACCACTGCCCACTTCAGCAGCATGCCGAGCAGCAGGCGGGCGAAAGCCGCCGCGCCGCCGACCAGGCGACCGAAGACCTGCACGGACATCAGCGCGGTACCCAGCGCCACCGTGAAACCTCCGGCCGCGGCCGCAACCGCCTCCCGATGCCCCCTCAGCAGGAACACCGCGCCGACCATCGCCGCCACCGCGAGTTGCAGCAGCACCGTGCGCAGTGCGAGGCGCCGACCGGCGTCGAGACTGTTGAGCACGTAACCTCTCCGCACCGGTTTCCACCAGGTGGCACCGATACAGCCACGAACCATGATTCAATCCGTAAAAGTATATCAGTGCCCCGCTTGCAGCGACAAGCCGCGAATGCTGCGGCAACTTGTCCCGCAGCCCGCCTCGAGTGCAGACGTTGTCGCCTGATTCGCCAAAGAAAAGGGCCGGACTGGGGAAGTCCGGCCCTTGCTGCCGTGCGGGAGGGAGGGGGCCGCCGGCAG